>Ga0181525_10002522_pt1 | contig 14919 bp, 12 predicted proteins | sample PEATcosm2014_Bin_48_FD_121100 | JGI IMG/M metagenome (GOLD analysis project Ga0181525, IMG submission 121100) | Peatland microbial communities from MTU Mesocosm Facility, Houghton, MI, USA - PEATcosm2014_Bin06_10_metaG | ecosystem: Environmental > Terrestrial > Soil > Wetlands > Peat | place...
CTCAAAACTCAATCAACCCATTTCATTTGATGTGGGTACAGGTGCCGATACAGACGCAATTATCTATACCATTGGCCAAACGAATGCTGGCCCAATCTATTGGATGAATGGCGGAAAACAACTGGAAGTATTTACAGTCAACTTTGAATTTGCGTGCCCTCAGAATGAAGATATTGGACTTACGCCATCCACTTTTTCTATACGCCAACAATCATCGTATGGCACATCTTCCTTATTGAAGCCACAAACTTATTTAAATGATACGTATATAGTGCAGCGTACCGGTAAAGCCATGATTAACTATCATTTTACGGGCGTTGGTCTTTCGTATCAATCAACCAATATTGCTCCCCAAAGCTCTCATTTAATGAAGAACCCGACCAATAGGGCACTTTTACGTGGTACTGATACGTCCCAAGATAATTTCATTTATTTGTTGAACGACGTAGACAATACGATTACCGCATTTCAATTTGCCAATGAAATCCATTTGGCAGCACTTACGCCTATAGTATTTCAAAATAATGTACAATTAATAGATATTGTGAGTGTTAACAATCAGATTTATGTGCTTAAATATTATGTGCTAACCAATCAGTTTATTATTGAAGAATTACAAACGGGTGTATTTGTTGACTGCGCTTTTAATACAACCATGGACAGTTTGGGTAATGTGGTTGATTTGGATATTTTTAATGGTTATATGGTTCAAGTAATTTATCAAGGCCAAGATTATGGTGAATATCTGGTGGTCAATGGTGAGATTACTGTAAATAATATTGAAGTAAATGCGGGTGCGGTAACGGTTGGACTTTTGTTTAATGTAGAGATAAGGCCCATGTATCCCTATTTTTCAGCCAATACCAGCCCCTTTGAAAAACAAGTGTATCGAATTTACGTGGATTACTATGAATCTTTGAATTTTATGATTAATGGGATATTGGTTCAGTATCAAGATTTCAAAGAGATTCAATTGGGATTGCCTTTGTTGCCTAGGACTGATACGGCTATTGTTTCACGGGTAGCTGGTTACAATCGATTTGATGAAGATATTATCGTGATAACCCAGTCATCACCATTTGATTTGCAGATTTTGGCTATAGGTTATCAAGTAGAAATGGCCGTTATATAAAAGGAGGAAAGCCATGGGTATAGATCCCGTAACATTAACTTTGGCATCCATAGCAGTGGTTTCAACTGTAGGAAAAATGACAGCTGAAGAACAAGCAGCTGAAGCCAATTTGTCGGCATTGGACCGACAGGCAAAATTAAATGCCCTACAATACCAACAAAAAAACCTACAAAATATCGACATCACAGAAAAGATGTTGAGTCGACAAGCCGCCCAATTAAGTACGCGTGGCGTTGCTTTTGATAGCCCAAGTTTTAATGCCATCCAACGTGAAACCTTAAATGTGGGCGCACGAAAAGCGGCAAATTTACAAACAGAAGAATCACTAAATAAACAAGCCATTGATATAGAAAAGCGCAATGTGAAAACCACGCTGTATGCGCAATTATTTGGGGATGTAGCCAACGTGGCTTTGGGTGGGACGGAGATCTACCGCAATGCGCCTAAAAAATTACCACAGGTTGAGGAATTATAATGACGGGCGAATTTGTAACACCCAATGAATCACATCCCAGTATTCAACCTGCTCCGATTAAATCGACAGCCGAAGGATCGGAAAGTATTGCGCGGGTATTGGGGAGTATTGCGCAAAGGGGTTTTACAGAAGCGGCTGATTATGCCAAAGAGGCATCCAAGGCTAATTTGTTGCAATCGCATTCGATGATTCAGGATGTGGATGCACAAAGTAAAATTGATATGGCCAGGAGTCCAGGCAATGCGACCCATATAGCCAAAAATGCCAATGACACGATTCAGGGTTTGTTATCACGTGCCGAATTAAATAAAAACGATAGGCTTAATTTAAGGTCTATGGCGCAGAATACTGCCAGAAGTTTGAATGTGAGTGCTGCGGAAAAAGAGATTGCTTTAACCAGGGAATCCGCAAAATTCAATACGCTTTCTTCATTTGCGACTACATTGCAGTCCATAAGAACCGATATATTCAATAATCCTGAGCAAGCGGATGCTTTGATTGAGGCCCAATATGAAGCGATTCGTGGAAAGGTTCAGGCGGGAATAATCACGGCGGTAGAAGGTGCGAATTTGCATAAGCAATTTACTGCTGAGATGCAAATGGCACAAGAAATCGTTGAGGGTATGAAGGAAGGCGTATTAACCGCTTCTGATTTAAGTGCTTATCATGCAACCGATACGGGACAGGTTCCTTTAAGTAATGCCAATTTGCCTATGGCTACACCAACGGCCATGAATGCCGAGCATCATTTTGGCATGTTGACCATTAATGACATTGAATCGCGCATTGCTAATGGTGAACGGGTTATGCCAAAGGATTTAATTGCCATTAAAAATCCAAATAATTTAGACAAAGTATTGAATTATGGAATGGGGGCGGCACGTGCTACGGGTGACATTAATTCGGGTATGAGTTGGATAGAATTAAATCATAAATTGGATCTGTTGCGAAAGACTGAAAAGTTATCGGGTGAAAAGGAAGGTTATAAGAATCGTTTAAATAATTTCATAACCAATGCGAAAGAGCCAGGGTGGTATCAGAATTTTATAGCAGGCACACCAGAAGGTGCGCGGATGTATCAGGCTTTTTCGCAGACTGAAACAGCCATTGATAACGATGTTCCTTTTGGTACACCGGAGCAGGTTAATGTTCAAAAGTATATACGCCACAATGATAACTTGAATGATTTAATTACGAAGTCTGATAGTTTGGGTATTGGTATGCATATTCCCGATTATTTAAGACAACCCATACCGCGTGAAATGTTGGCTCCGATTGTGGGGGCATTTAATAAGGGTGGGGATATACAAACAGCGATACAGACCATACAGCGATTAACGCCTAAGAATCGGGTGTATGCGATGAATGCGTTTAAGGGTGGTACACAGGATGATTATAGGAAGCAATTGACGGTGTTTGAAGCGGGGTCATTGGCGAATAAAGCAGATCCAGGATTCCTCGTAGACCTTATGGCATCCCAACAAGCCGATGCGTTGGGTAGAACAGAAACGGCTAAGAATAAACAAAATAAATTTACCCAACTAGATCAATCCAAATCCGGAAAATCAGACCAAAAGTTACGTACTGAAATCAAAACACAATTAACCGATGTGAATACTTATTTACGCTATCAACCCAATGGCGCTGAATTAGAATCGGCAAAAGTAGAACAGGCTTTGCGTTATGTTAAAAAGCAAGCTGCGGACCACGGTGATTATGAATTTAAGAATACAGGCGATTATTTGCAGACATTCAAAAACAACATGAATAGGGCATATGGCGTTAAATCCAGCTACAACTATGTCTTAGATGCAAATGAAATTCCTTTAGAAGAACCACAAATGCAAGTCTTAGCAAGCCATGCACTCAATGAAACGCGCAAAAAATTACTGGAATACAATACACCCAAGGAAGTAGATACATTATGGGCAAATAATCCACCGATGTTGAGCTCGTCTCCTGGGGGTAGAGTTGAGGTTATCTTTACCAATGGCCATGCGGTTCCTGACAAATATGGTACTCCTGCTTATTCTGAATTGTATAATGAGAACATTTGGCGAAAGGCCGAATCTGATACCGAAATCACGGGTATTTCCAATCCTTTAGGCAATGCCAAATATGGCAATGCAGCTCAAAATCCTGAAACCATAGCGGTTAATTATTTACGGGCAAACCCTAAAGTCATCCGTCCTTTGATTGAAGGCAATATTGATTTAGAAAATAGACCAAAAGTTTATGATAAAAATGGCAACTATGAGACCGTTAAAACCATGACCATAGAACAAGATGGCAAAACGGTTTTAATTCCACAGATTGTCAATGGTAAATTATTAAGCAAAAAAGAGGCTATTGAGCACTATAAAGACACACAAGAACATTTGGGCATTTTTAAGAATGAGAAAGAGGCCGATGAATATGACAAGCAATTGCATATTCGGCATGGTTGGATAGGTGAAATGAATAAGTGGGGTAAATGATGTTAGGTGGAGAGCGACAAACCGCATTACCTACTGATATTTCCAACTATAAGCCAACGGTTGCGCAATCCTTTAGTGCAGCCACACAGCAAACTTTTGCACAAGGCCAACAAATTTTGGATTATGTTGTTCCTGGATTAAGCACCGAAGAAGAAAGAAAGAAGAATAGCGAACATTTACAATACATCAATGAAGTTTTGAGTGACCCCAGACAAGGCACATTACAGCAAGGTGCCAATTTAGTGGGCAATCTGATAGGTTCTATTATTCCCAGTATACCTTTGGGTTTGGCATTATCAACGCCCGTTAGCTATGTAGCCGGAGCAATCGGATTTGGTGCCCGACAATTGGCTTTAGAGGCTGGTAGTGAAGCTTTATTAAAGGGTTATCTGACCACCCAAGTGCCATTAAAAAATTTAGCCAGTAGTTCTTTATCGCATTTTTTACCCAAATATTCAGCAGCAGAAATAGCGCGTTTAGGTGTTAGTGAATTTGCGGCTTATAAAGGCTTTACGATTCCTGAGCATTTTGCCGAACATTACAATGCCATAGACAATACTTTGGATACCAAAAAGGCAATAGAAGATTGGGGTTCAGATAATTATGGATTCTTATTGGCGGGACTCCCATTGGCTGCAGGTTACGTGGCTTATAAGGGCATAAGGGGAACTATAGCGTTACGAAAGGCCAAGCTTGCATCAAAAGAAATGGATGCAGAATTGGGGAGATTATTGCGCGAGCACCATGAAACCTTATCGAAGAATGAAGCCAACCAAATGCGGGTTTCTGAATTACAAGACCATTTGCAGCAAGCAGAAGATGAGGGGCGCATAAGTCCAGAAATGCATGAATGGTATTTGGATTATTTAGAAAAACCTAATAGTCCTGAGGTGCATGAAGCTGGATTGAAGGTTTTGAATCAATTGCAAATTCCATATGACCGAATGACGGGTAAAGTATGGCATCAGGTTTTATCTAGAGATGGGGTTGAGAATTTTAAGAATGCTTTGTTTGACCAAGGGATCACAGGCTTTAGTGAAACGGATAGTCAACTATTATCTACTTATGCCATCCACAATGAATTGGATTCTTATATTCAATTCATGAAAGAACATCCTACGATGATGGATGCGGTTCAGGGCATGACGCATGATTTGGGCACAAAGATTGAAGAACATGCGGCATTATTAAAAAAATTAGATGCTGAGATTGCGCGAAGTTTGCCTAAGGGTTTATTAAAGAAGCAAATATTTACACAGAATAATATATTTCAGCATTTAAAGAAATTGGGCATTCATTCGATTCGCGATATTCCTTATCATGTTCCGAAAGAGGTTTCTTTTAAATTGAAGTTGGCACACCAGATTAAGATGATTGAGGGTAGGTCTACGCCTAAATATCAAAAGATGTATGAACTAAAGAAGCATATTGAATTAAAAAAGCGATTGAAGTCATTGAAATTGCCTACTCCGAAGGAGGAATTGGCGGATATTCAAAATAAATTAATGTTGGAGGGGCGTTTGATCAGTGACTATAAAAATCGAAAGGCATATCATAGATTAGAAGACTTAAGCCAAGTATGGCCAGAGGCTAAGGTTTTGTTTGACCGAATCGGCTTGGAGCAATTCAATGCGCGTCAGAAAGGTTTTAACAATGTACTTAAAGCTTTTGTTGAAATGGTTGATAATACTGCTGCACCTTTGGCTCATCCTGATTCTGTTAAAAAATATTTACACGAACGGATTGAACAAGCCGTCCCCTATATTGGAGAATTTGAGCGTTTTGGAATCAGTCTTAGTCCAATTGAAGACAAGGTGATAGAAGATGCAGGCGAGGAGTTATTGGCCAATCAGCCTTTAAAAGATGAAATTAGAGAGACGGCATTTAAAGAGGCGCGCGATGCATTTGACATGTCTGAGTTGAAGTTAAAGCAGTTTAGAGACAATGAGAAGGCATTAAAGGATTTAATCGAGTGTGCATTGGGGCAACAATAAATGGCAAAGAATGAATGTATAGAAGAAGCGCGCAGGGCGTTAAATGATTTCACGGGTGAAGAGCTTGAAAAATATATTAGTCAAGTTGCGCGAAGAACACGCGAATTAACTACAGAAGGCGTACCATTTGCACGTGATAAGGCGATACAGGAAATCAATAAAGATCACACTAAAATATTGTTTGATGAATGCATGACGGCTGCGCGCAATATTGAAAAGTATAAAAAATTAAAAAAAAAGATGGGCGATGGTACGACACCTATAGCACTTTTAGAAAAAACCAATAAGAACACAGCCTATAACGTTGAAACAGCTTCTAATGCCGCCAAGCAAACCTTGATGAATGATTCATTTCAAGAACTAACCAAAGACAATATGGAGTTTTTGGCGAACAATGAAAACATGGATTCTATTTTTGCATATGCCGATGGGGTTGAACATGAAAACCCCATGGTTAAAGAGATTGGGGAAAAGCTAAAACATTATATTGTTTCGCGTGAAACAATGCTCATTAGAACCAATGCCATGCAGCCCTCAGAGATACGAGGCGACCGTTTTTTTAAGAGCATGTACAATCCTTCCAAATTATCAGCCATGGGTAAAGAAAACTTTGTTGCCAACATGAAAAAGTTCATCAATATTGAAAAAACATTTCAGGATACAAAGGCAGTACGTGAAGATGGCTCAATTGATGAGGCGGTTGTTGATAAGATGATAGGCAATACTTACAACAACATTATCCAAGGTCATGGCGTTTTGTTTACGAATCCAACGGTAGCGCGAGATTTTGCCAAGGTAGAAAAGAAAAGGCATATGTTTTATGTCTATAAGGATTGGCGCAATTGGGGTGAAGGCAACAAGGTATTTGGTGACAATTCACTGTTGAAAGCCTGGATTCAAGACATTAATACCAGTGGCAAGCAAGCGGGCATGGCTTCGATATTTGGTAGTGCTCCTCAAATGATGTGGAATGAATTGCGAAAGCTTGAAGTTGAGAAAATAGAAGCCAGCGGTAAACCGATGAGTATTAAGCAATCGGTTCGAGCAAATGAAGCCGATGCCTTGTTTAATCAATTGCTGGGAACCAATGGTGCTATATGGAGCCCTAAGCTTGGCAATATTGGTTCAAGTTTACGTTCTTTATCCTCAATATCTCGCCTTGGAAACTTAGCAATAAAAAGTTTGTCTGATATATCTCAGATAGGTGCAATGGCGCAACGCGCGGGTTATTCATTTTGGAAGTCTTATTTTGATGGCATAGTTCATGCATTTAATTTAATGCCCAGTGAGGAGCGTGCAATTTTGGCACGCACCATGTCATCAAGCCTTAATGTGCATATGGGAACGATGGCGCGTTATGCAGAAAGTGCTGATATGGGCAATATCATGAACCGCATGGGCAATAAGTTTTTTCATTTAACGGCAGTGGATGCTTTTGACCAAGGGAATAAATTATCTGCCATGATGCCGATTATGAAGGGATTGGGTAGGGATTCGGTCAAGCAGTTTGATGAATTGAATGGTCAGACACAGTATTTTCTAAAGAAATTTGATATCACGAATCAGGAATGGGATGCATTGCGGGGTAAGACGGAAAAGAATTGGTTTACTACGGATAATGTAGATAGATTAAATGAATCGGAGATGAAGGATTTATGGAATGCGGGTGAGAAGGATGTTCCGTTGTCTGAATATCGTTCGCATGTATACCGGAAAGTATTTGGTTTATTTGATGTGATGCAGGAGAATGCGGTTTTAAATCCCACGGCTTATACCCATATGATTACGTCGTTCGGTGGAACACGAGCGGGAACGATAGGTGGCGAAGCGGTGCGGATGATTATGCAATTTAAGGGTTATCCATTGCAGTATATGAAGCGTGTTATTGTTGGCGGTATGGGTGATTTTGATAGTTATGGTGCAAAGTTTATGTATGCATTGAATTTGTCATTGGGCACTATGTTGCTGGCTTCATTGTCTGAGGTGTTGGTTGCTTTGGGTCAAGGGTTAACGCCTCCGGATCCTTCGCGTATGTCTAAGTCAGAGCAACTTCGTTATTTTACAAAGCTGTTGGGTGGGGGATTTGGAATATTTGGTAAGGTTTTAGATCCAAATTCTCAGAACAAAAACTTATTCGGTTCATTTTTTAATACGCCCAGTATTCGTTTGGGATTAGATCCCTTCACATCCGCATTTGCTTTGGCAACAGGCAATCTATCACAAGCAAAATCAACCATGAAAGATTGGGCAAACGTAGCAAACCCTATTGGAACCATTCCAGGTGTTTCACCATTTGTAGATAGTTTGTTAGGCAATAAACCGTATATGGAACCTGGACAAAGACAATTATACTAAGGAACAATCATGTCAAATTTACCGCAGCAAGATACCATAGTTCAATACCTGGCCGATGGGGTAACCACAAACTACGTTGTTCCTTTCTATACGCCATTAGAACCTGATGGCACACCTGACTTAGATGTATATACCCAATTAAATACGGCACCGGCGGTTCCATCTAGCGATATTAATATTTGGAATGTGGCCTATATTTATACGCCGAATTTAGATCCAACAACAGGTGGCATAATTACTTTTCTACCTGGTTATATCCCACCTGATAATTATGTGGTCACTATTGTTCGTGATGTATCGGCCTCTTTAGATGTGGAGTTTTCGCAAGCATCTACATTTTCAGGCTATACGCTAGATGCGGCTTTGGATAAATTATTGCTGATTAGCCAACAGAATAAATCCTATGCATTGGACAGAAATCTTTCTTATGTTGTGAATTCTTACTTACCAGAGGCGGTCTTAGAGGCCAATGTACAAATTCCTGTTCTACAATCGGGACAGATTTGGTATGGCTCTGTTAATGGGGTAATTGCTGTGACCTTGGAACAAAGTGCAGATACCTCCACTTTGCGTTCAGAGCTTGCCAATAACAGTCCTGGTACGGATGGTGCACGCTTGGTTGGTTATTACGATCCCGTTGCATTAAACCCGACCACAGTAGATGCACAATTAACCCTTTTAACCGAAAGCGTTGAAAGTGCTCTCCCCCCTGGATTTATCATTCCTTATGGTGGCGCAAGTGCTCCTTCCGGCTATTTACTTTGTAATGGTGCAGCTGTCTCAAGAGCGACCTATGCAAATCTATTTGGGGTAATAGGCACATCATTCGGTATTGGAGATGGCTCAACTACATTTAATGTACCAAATACCCAAGGTAAAATTTTAGGTGGCGCAGGCGGTGCGCTTATATCGGGCGCGAATACAGTTGGCGCAACGGGAGGCGCAAACACGATAACATTGAATGCCAATAACTTACCAGCGCATACACACCCATCATCTGCAAATATAGGTACAAATGTAGTAAATGTACCGAGTGGATCTACTTTTGGCGTTGCTGTTGCAGGGGTAGCAACAGGCATCAATACCACAACCAATACACCTTTCTCTATTGTTCCCCCAACTTTATTGGTTAATTATATTATTAAGACTTAATATGGGCTTGTTAAATGAAGTAAAAACATTGCGTGATAAAGTGATGCAGTCATACGAAAAACAAAGTTTTACAAAGTATGAAATGTATCGCGATACAGCTAATAATCTGCATTTGGAATGGACGGATGGTTATAGCGCACGTATTCCTTTAATTGATTTTAGGCCTTATCAGAAAGAACTGCGTGATGTGGTTGTGTTAAGTCAATATAAACGCATCATGGCTCAATGGCCTAGGCGTGCTGGTAAAGAGGTAACTACCTGGAACATCATTCTAGATGCAGCCATAGAGCATCCTGGGATGTACATCGTATCTTATCCAACCAATGTGAGGGCGCGCAAAATCCTTTGGGAGGGTGCCATGCTGGATATAAAAACGGGCAATAGTTTGAAGTTCCTAGATATGATTCCTGCGCGTTTATTATCCAAGAAGCCCAATGATGCGGACATGACAATTCATTTGGTGAACGGATCTTTGATTTGGGTTGTGGGATGTGATATTGACCCAGATAAATTGAGGGGAACCAACCCAAGAGGAATGGTATTTTCTGAATTTGCGTTTTCTGATCCCAAAATTCTCTATACGATGATGCCTGTTATGCGTCAAAATGGTGGGTGGTTATTGGGTCAATCGACTTATGACGGGATGAATCATTTTTATTGGATGATACAAAAAAATAAAGATGATCCCCTTTGGTTTTGTCGTGAAGAAAGCATAAATACATTGGTAGATGATAATGGCACTCCATACATATCAGAAGCAGATGTTGACGAAGACCGCCGCGCCGGAATGCCCGAATATTTGATACAGCAGGAATACTATGGCAATGTTCAAATCAATGAGGAGACCAAATACTTTGCGATTGCAATCAATGCGATTCATGATTCAGCGCGCATTGTGGCGGGTCATTATATTCCTAACAAACCTGTTTATGCATTTTATGACATTGGCGTTAGTGATTATACTAGCGTTACTCTTGCGCAATTCATTTCAAGAGCTGGCAAATTATGGCCGAGTGTTATTGGGTACATAGAAAATAATAACCGTCCACTGGCTTTTTATGTTGATGAAGTCCGACGGTTTTGCAACATGCGCAATCTTTCATTTAAAATACATTTTATGCCACACGATGGTGCAAATAGAAGCTTTGGGGATGGATTAAAAACCACCGTGGATTATTTGCGTGAAATGGGTGAAATGGGTATTGTGGTAGGAAGGCCAGCAAAGCATAATGTAGCCATTGAAGCCATTCGGCAAATGCTTTATAGAACCACGTTTAATGAAGAAAATACGCAACGGTTATTGGACTGTTTATCTTCCTATGAAAAAGAGTATGATGTAAAAATGGGGTGTTTCAAAGACCATCCAAAGCATGATTGGTCATCTCATGGCGTTAAGAGTTATCAGACTTTGACTTTGGCCGTGGAAGGTGAATTAATTAATGAAATGTCTTATGATGTGGTATATCTAAATGGACAGGGGGAAACATGATTACTTGGGGCTTTGCGTTTAATTATTCAGATTTAGTGACAATTGGGATTAACTTCATTTATCCTAGTGCATATATTTATGTTTCTGGAAACACCGGGGATATTGTATATTTAAATAGTGCAGGATTGCCGCAATACTTTCCCAATGCTCAGGGAAATAATATTTACCCGATTGGTGCAACTCAAATCGTTACGAGTGCAACCATAAACGGAGTATTGAGAACAACAACGGCAACCGGATTAGTTTATTGCTCGACAACCATACCATAGGTGCATGATGCAATTTTACCATCGACTGATTACTGTATTGTTTCCCTTTGTGGTATTGAATCCGAAAGGTGGCGACAATCCACCTGAAAACACCAAGTTTGTGATTAATTATTTGGGACAGCAGGTTGTGACTTACAATGCATATGATGTGATTGCGAAACAAGGATAAATTATGGCCAATACCATTCAGTTGTACCAGTTTACAAATAAACCCACACCAGTGACAGCGGATTTGGTTTATCTTGCTGATTCTGCCAATTCTTATGATGAGGTTCAAAGTACATTAGGTCAAGTTTTAGCAGCTATCCCCAGTTTATATTTCTTGTGGAACAGTGCCACATCTTCGCCCGTGACGGGAGCCGTCGAAAACGGATACATTATAAATAATGCAGGTCAGACAACGGTGAATTTGCCCGCAACTGCCGCGGTTGGTCAGCGTGTTTCGATAGTAGGCCAAGGTGCGGGCGGATGGATTGTCCAAGCAAATACCGGTCAGACGATACATATTGGCAATGTTGTCTCGTCTAGTGGTGGAACTGCTACATCGAGCAATCAGTATGATAGTCTTAATTTAATTTGTATCGTAGCAAATACAATCTGGTCGGCTGTTGGTGGCCCTCAAGGCAATATAACATTAGCGTAAGGATTAAATAAAATGACGGGTATTAATAATGCAGTAAATGCGCCATTTCCACTAGTTCCAGGCCAAGGCGGTACGGGTTTAGCAACATTAACGGCCCACGGGATTTTGGTTGGTGAAGGTACGAGCAATGTGAATCCGATTGTGTTGGGTGCGGGTCAGGTATTGGTTGGGGTGGCGAGTGCCGATCCTGTTGCAACAACTCTGAACGCTATAACCTGGAATGATGTGAGTGGAACAACACAAGCGGCAGCAGTGAACCAGGGCTACATCATTTCCAACGCCTCTCAAACCACTGTAACCATCCCGAACACTGCGGCCGAAGGCTCAACTTTTCAAATCGCCGGTAAAGGTGCAGGTGGTTGGATTATGCAAATGGGCACCGGTCAAACATTGCATTTTGGTAATGTGGCATCCAGTTCGGCTGGAACGGCAACATCAGGAAATCAATATGACAGTATTTCAATTGTGTGTGTCACGGCAAATACAACATTTGTGGTGATTGCTGCACAAGGCAATATTACGTTAGCGTAAGGAGTAAAAATGACGGGTACTAACAATGCGGTGAATAATACGCTTGGTGCAATCAGTGCTACCAGTATCAATTTTGGGGGGAGTACATTATCTACTTATACTGCTTCAACTTCATTCACTCCAAATTTGGCTTTTGGTGGAGCATCTACAGGAATTATGTATAGTACACAGAATGGGGTTTATGCGCGTATAGGTTCATGTGTTTATGTATGGATTACTTTGATTTTAACATCAAAAGGTTCAGCAACCGGTACAGCGGCAATTTTGAATTTACCCTTTGCAAATGCTTCGAATACAGGAATTTTAGGATCGGTTCTTGTATCTAATGTAACCTATACAGGACAAGTGGTTGCTAATTTAGGATCAGGAGCAACAGGAGCAGGATTATTCAATCAAATTACTTCGCCAGGATCAATTACACAATTAATGGATACAGCATTTGCAAATAGTTCAATAATTTATTTATCTGGATTTTATTTTGCTTAAAACGTTTGGTTTAAAATATTGCAGGGTTAAATTAATAATCCTGCAATATTTCTATTGTATCAAAATGGAACATCATCATTAAGTTCAGAATGTGCTTTTGAAGAATGGTTTGTATTATTCGGCTTAGATATAAAATCTTTCACATCATTTCTGTCATCCCACATCTTCCCTGAGCCATCTTGTTTCATGGTTCCTTTCTTAATAACGATTTCAGCATAGCCTGAGCGCCCTACCGTTTTATGTATATTAAACACACCTTGCTCATACTCATCAAGCATGCCCACACTATTGGCAAAATGTCGCAGTTTAAAGGCATAGGTGCCATCACCCAAAAGATAAGTGAATAAGGAACGCTCCCGATTGTTTTCATCATGGACTACCAATTTAAGCTTTGCCATGTCTACGCCATTCTTATCGCGCAATACAGCCCCATCATTGGTTGCGGTGATTACATCAACAACAGTGAAGGGATACATGCCTTCGTTTAATACGTTCATGCTTTGTAGTTCTGATTCGGTATACGGTGTATATCTCATATTAGTCTCACTTAATTTCTAGTTTGGTTTTGTTGATTAATTGTGCGCCTTCGATGGTAAAGCCTGCCTTAATATCCTCTTTAATGGCCATTTTATCCAAGCTTACCGTAGTTTTCTCAACCCAATATTGAGCGGGTATTGATTCCTCATTGTATACATCCACTGATAGGGGGCATTGTTTCAGCTTGATAGAAAAATAGGGACTACTTTTAATAGATGAAATCCCAGAACGTTCCAAGTTTGATTGCAGATAATCTGATAAACGTTGGGCTTTATTCGATAATGAGGCTTTACGCTTGGTCATTTGCAAAATGGCCTCTTTGATGGCCTCCTCTTCGACTTCTAGATTTTTAATATGTGATGCCAGTGATACGGCCTTTTCTTCAAATGTGGCATTTAATTTCTCGAAGGCCATTAATGCGCCTTCGTTAATTTCTCCATTTTCATCGGTTGCACTTAAGAGTAGTTCTATTTCGTTGGATATTTCGTATAGTTTCATTGTTGCGTTTCCTCTTGTTGTTGTTTTGATTCAAAGTGTTTAATGACGGCATCCATGGCGTTATAGGGCATATCTTCTAATGCAGAAACACCTGCTTTGGTTAACCACTTATCAATTGTTTCACGTGAAACATTAAAGGATTCGATGGCGTCTGTGACCAATAAAACCTGTTCATTTGTTGCAAAAATTTTGGAGTCGCTTACTTTTTCCAGGATTTCACGCCCATATCTATCGGCTATTTCATCATAAGAAAATGGGAATCTATCGCCTTGATTAAAATTTTCTACTCTTGATTTTTTAACAATGGCCTCACTATCTAGTGCCCCCTTTTTGATTTCAAAAACCAAATCAAATAGATAATCTAATTTTTTATAGCAATCATAGGTATTACCTAAGACGGTCATATTGTGGCCGTATTCAGTTTTACTGTGGCTTGTGATGATAACGTTCATATCTAGCTTTAAGAGCAAGCCCATGAGTTGTTTCATTTTGGCATTGGAAGCTATGTAATGGCCTCCATGAGCCATACCATCGGGGTTTTGAGCGGTTATTCTTTTGGTGGCACATTGTTCCAAGACATTGTTATAAATAACCGTGAGGGGGTCAATCACCAAGGTTCGATAATCATGTTTATTGATGGCTAGCTCTTTAATCTCTGCCAACATTTCATCAAAGTCAGTGGTGCGAAAAACCGCACCTCCCGTTTTCTTTAATTGAGCACAATATTGGGAATTCTCGGAACCTTTCTCCGCATCAATTAAATATGGTTTAGGAAAGCTAATTGCGGCATAGGTTTTCCCAGCGCCTGAAACCCCATACATTAAACATTTCAATCTTTTCTCAACCGCATCGGGTTGTATTCCTCTTAATGCCATGTCGCA
>Ga0181525_10002523_pt1 | contig 14917 bp, 15 predicted proteins | sample PEATcosm2014_Bin_48_FD_121100 | JGI IMG/M metagenome (GOLD analysis project Ga0181525, IMG submission 121100) | Peatland microbial communities from MTU Mesocosm Facility, Houghton, MI, USA - PEATcosm2014_Bin06_10_metaG | ecosystem: Environmental > Terrestrial > Soil > Wetlands > Peat | place...
CGATCGCTTCACGGGTAAGCTGGCCGTCCTTGGCCGCCGCGGCGGCAAGCTCCAGGATGTTGAGGGCGGTGCGGGCGTCTCCGTTGGCATAGCCTGCAATCTGCCGCAGCAGATCTTCCGGCGCGCCCGTCTTCAGCACCGGCAAAGCGCGCTGCAGCAATTGGAGGATTTCCTCCTCGGTCAGCGGCTTGAGCATGTAGACCTTAGTCCTCGACAGCAGCGCCGAGATTACTTCAAACGACGGGTTCTCCGTGGTAGCGCCGATCAAGCTGATGTCGCCGCGCTCCACGTAAGGCAGGAACGCATCCTGTTGGGCTTTGTTGAAGCGGTGAATTTCGTCGATAAAGATCAGGGTGCGTCTTCCGGCGCGGCGGCTTCGCTCCGCATCCGCCATCACTGCTTTTATTTCTTTGATCCCGCTCAGCACCGCGCTGAAAGGAATGTAGTCGCAATGCGTCATGCGGGCGATGATTCTGGCCAGCGTGGTTTTGCCGACGCCGGGCGGTCCCCAAAGTATGATCGACCCCAGCTGATCGCGCTCGATTTGCATGCGCAGCGGTTTGCCGGGCCCCAGGATATGCTGCTGTCCCACGAATTCATCCAGCGTTTTCGGACGCATTCGATCCGCCAGCGGCCGCGAGCTGTCTTCTTCATTGCCGGCCCCTGGATCGGAATCGAACAAACCTGGCTCACGCTGGCTCATTGTTCACTTTCCCTCGTTGTTCACTTAGACTCATGGAGCGGCCATCCTTTGTTTGCGCGCCACAAATAGCGCTATGCCCGCGGCCAGAGCCGCGTTGAGGGACTCGACGCCCACCGTTGGAATTCGGATCGCCGTCGCCTTTTCGCGCAGCCGCTCGCTTACGCCCCGGCCTTCGCTGCCGACGATGATCGCGCACTTGCCGGCCAGCTCCACTTCGCCGACGTCGGTGGTCCCTTTAGGCATCAGCGCAAACAGAGCGATCTTGCGCTGTTCGGCCGCGGCCAGAAAGAGTTGTGGTTCAAGCGAAGCCACGGGCACGCGAAAAATGGAACCCGCTGAAGCGCGCAGGCATTTGGGATTGTAGGGGCTCACGGTGCCTTTCAGGAAGACCACACCCGTTGCGCCGAATGCCTCCGCTGCGCGCAGAACCGCTCCCGCATTGCCGGGGTCCTGCAATCCGTCCAGGACCACGCTCAGCGAAAGGCCCCGAAACAGTTGATCCACGCTCCATTGCGGAGGCCGGACTAATGCGATCACGCCTTGGCTGGATTCGGTAGCGGAGATGCTTCGAAAAATATCGTCCGGAACCACGTGGATGCGAATCTTCTTTAAACCGCGCACATGACTCTCAACCGCGGCGCGAACGGATTCGGCTGCGAACACGGCCGGAATCGCGCAGTCGCTGCGCAGCGCTTCTTCGAGCAAATGAAAACTCTCGGCCACCGCCAATCCATCTTCAGTGACAGTACCCCGTGCGATCGCTTTGCGAACATCCTTGAGCAATGGATTTCGCGCGCTAACAGGCGTTGTCATACTGTAAACTGTGAGGACCTTTCGGATTCGCTCGCTACATCTATCATGAACCCGATGCTCCAAACGAGCCGCGACCGTAAGGGAGCGTGTCCGATGCTTTTATCATGAACCCGATGCTCCTATCATGAAATGGTTTGTCGTGGTCGCGCTACTGGCAGTAACAGGATGGGTGTCCTTCAAGGTGGCGCAGGTGGCACACGAGATCCAGCAGGAGTCTTTAGTAGACGAAGCGCAGCCAGCCGATGCAATCGTCGTGCTGGGCGCGGCCGAATATCGCGGGCGTCCATCGCCGGTATTGAAAGCGCGCTTGAACCTTGCGTTGCTTCTCTATTTGAAGGGCATGGCGCCGCGCGTCATCACCACCGGGGGCGCCGGCGGCGATCCAGTGTTTACCGAGGGCTCTGTCGGTCGAGCGTATCTAAGCAGGCACGGGGTGCCCCCTGAAGCCATCGTAGTGGAGCGTGAAGGCGAAAGCACCGCGCAAAGCGTGGCTGCGGTGGCTGAGATCATGCGGCGTATGAATTTGAGAAGCGCCATTGTGGTTAGCGATGGCTACCATATATTTCGCGTAAAAAAGATGCTCGAATCGAGCGGCCTTAAGGTATTTGGATCGCCCCGCCCGTCCGTTCCACCCGGGGAATGGCGCGCTCGCTGGCTGGATCTGCGTCAGGCTCTCGGCTATATGCTATGGAAAATGGGAATCGCGGTCTAACTCATTGTAACCTCTGTACTTTGACTCATCCTCTGTGTTAAGTTGTTCCACTTTTTCATCTTCAATTGTGCTTAGTCCTCTTCCAAGGGATGGACTAACCAAAAGACTTCAGTACTAAGCAAATGGTTCTCTGCGCTCTCGCAACCTTAGAGAATTCTTACCCGACCGGACGGTAGCGCTGGGCTGGAGCATGAAGCACTTGCATTGAATTGCTGGTGCTTGGAGCGCGATATTGCCAATGGTCTGTCATTTGCAAGACACCCAGTCCATGGCGGGGTTAGCAGTTAGTAAGTCCAGGTAGGGCAGAGGAGTTTGATGTTTGAATATGGATCATGAACGCCGGGTTAAATCTAGGTATCCATTAGAATTGAATGTCCGTTACCAGACCATGGGATCGGCCGGCCCGGTTGCCGGAGTTGGACAAACCATAAACGTAAGTAGTAGTGGAATGTTCTTGGCGTGCGCCAGCAATATTCGTCCAGGCGCAAGGCTTAAAATGTTCATCGAATGGCCGAGTCTTTTGAATGGGACCACGCCATTGCAACTGATTACAGTGGGGACCGTTGTGCGATGTAACGAGATTGGAATCTCCGTGGTTTTTGAAAGCTATCAATTTCGCACGATGAGCCGTACACGGCAAGCGAACATCGCACAAATGCCGGAGCCCGTTTCTCAGGCCTTCGGGAATCGGCCCTCTGAGTCGCTTACGTTGAGCGCAAAGTCTTCGAATTGACCTAAGTAAGAATCGAAACTAAGCCCGAACTGAATTAAGCAAACGCAGGGCTTACCCCGTGGTCTGAGGGGCCTTGATCGGAGCGCCTTGCATTGGACGGGCGCCCGTTTTCGTTGGAAGCGTCGCCAGTTGCGTTGTCGGACGAAGTTTCGCGCACCGGACATAACCGGCCTTCGAACAGCTCGAACTCAGTGTCCGTTCCCATCTGAATTACTTTCACCAGATAGCCGTCCTCCGTTAATCCGCGGCAGAGGGTTTCGGCAGTCTCAAAGCTTTTAGCCAGGTACAATGTCCCTGGCCGGTTTGGAGAGCGCCACAGATATAAGTAAAAGCTGCCGGGAGTGGTTAGCGGTCCTAGCGGTCCCATCTTAATCCTATCGTGCGAAGCCGTCATATACTGTAGTCCATAACGTAAGAATCACGTGTTTTTACTAGTCCCCGTATTTTTCGCAGTCGCGTTTTAGTTCGTCGAGGACAGTTTAGTCGATAGCCAGGAACATATCCGTCCCAGGATGTCCGTGTTAGAAGACACGCGCACCCAGGCCACGTGGGCCCGTTCTCCCGGCGAGCAGAACAAGCCTACCCCGCCGAAGGGGACCTGCGAATCGGTCACGAATCCACAAGATTTCCTTGAATGTAAAGCGCAAAATCGTCGCCGCGCACTTTCAGGTGCACCTGGTAAAGTGTATCGGAGTAAAAATTGTCGGCTGATCGGGTTATCACCGGGCGGGAGGGCCGGCCGGCCACCACCGCGTAGCGCTGCACGGCGAGGGATCGCGAGGGTCCCGAACCGTCGACGATAATCTTAACCACTTGATAGCTCTGCATAGACGCGGCTCGAAACGCCAGTCCCACGCCCTTGGACTCAATCTCCACCAGTGCGTCCAGATCGTAATCGGCCAGGCGCCGGCTGGGCTCAAAAACCGAGAACGCGCCTACATTGACGAATCCGTTCTTGTCGTAAGACCATGTCGCCGGCTGCTTCTTGCTCATATCCCAGGCATCCAACCCTTGGCTGAAATCGTCGTAGATTTCCACCTCGGCCCGGCCGGAAATGTCCGATCGCAGTCGCTCCCAGAGGCCCGGCGCTGGCTGGTGCGAGGGCTTCAAAACCACCGCGCCGGCGATAGCCGCCACCGCCAATAAAGCCGCCATAACGGCCACGTGCTTGCGCGGGGAGACCAGCGAACTCTCCGGCGCCAGGTATCCTGCGAGATCACGAAAACGCCGCCACATATTCATCATCCAGGCTGAGTATGAGAGCAATTCGCGCGTAGGGAAATGGAGTAATCAGCCCGGTACGCGCACGGATAGTCATGAGTACTGGGGTACAACCTGGAAATAGATCGAAGGTACTGCCGCAACGCCCGCTAGTAGACGCTAGTGCTTTGCCGCCTTAGGAGGCTTGGCGTTCTTATGCCCCGTTTCGCGCTTCGGAGGCTTTTGGACTTTCGGATGGGACCCCGCTGCATGCGGGCGCCGTACCGGAGCCGAATGCGGCTTACGCGAGTCGGTCGCATGCGGGCGATGATGAATCACCGCTTCGTGAGCTTCGGCTTCGGCCCGCACAACGAATAGCGCTAGCGCGCACCCGGCCGCAGTCAGGAATCGAATCAAAGAAGTGGTTGCTCCTGGAATACTGTTCGGCGGGCGACGGCGGACTCTTTAGCGGCGGCTCTGCTGATTCGCTTGTTTTTGCCGATACCTACGGTAAGGCTTCCCGGGATATGCGGCCAATTATAACCATCGGATCCTCCGCGCAGGGCGATCTGCCTGCGAAGGTGGCCGCGCAAGGTCAAGAGGAAGATCAGGCGCCTTCAGAAGACAAAAAACGAATTCCCGTGGCTTGGATCGCGACTACTCTTGGCATAGGTTTGCTGATCGCGGCAATTTATCTGGGGGGGCGAATTCTTACGGCAAACAGATCATCCCCACCTGCATCCGCGCGCCTTGCAACAGCAGCCTCGGTGAAACCGGCGGCGTCCGCGCAGCCACCGGACGCTCTCCCGCCTCCACCTGCGGTTCCAGAGCCGGCGGCTGAACCTGCCACCGCCAGCGCCGACGATTCCATCCCCATGATTACGCCCCGGGAAGGGGAACTGTACATTCAGGTAGGCGCCTTGGATCCGGATGCCACCCGTCGTTTTGTGCAGCGCCTGCGCAGTGAGAAGCGGGATCCGCACGTGGCTGTGGGCCCGGCGCCGGAGTTGATGCGCGTCCTGATCGGCCCCTTTGATAATCCGGACGCCCTGAACGAACAAAAGGCCCAGTTGCAGAGCGAAGGAATCGATACCTTCGTCCGGCAATACTGAGCCTTTTGATTAGCTTCAGTCAGCGTTAGCGGCGGCCGCCGCCACCACCGCCGAATCCACCATGCACTCCGGCCGCGAAGCCATGTCCACCCAACTCACGTCCAGCGAATCCGCCGCCTGCCAACCGGCCGCTGGAAGCTACCGCGCTACCAGCCACGTGCCCATGTCCCAGGTAGGCGCGGCCGATAAACCCGTGGCCGTATCCGCCAAATCCGTATCCAAAGCCATAGCCGTAGGCCACCCACGGCGAATAAAACGGCCAGCCAAACGGACTATACCAGATGCCATCGCCGGGAATGAATCCATATGCGGACCAGTAAGGATTCCAGTACCAGCCGGGTCCATACCAATACGGCGACCCAGCTACGAAAATATTCCTGGCCGATTGCATGCTGGCCTCGGCTTCATACTCCGAGCGCAGATTGCTCCAGGCATAAAGCGGATCCTGGCTGGCTCGCGCCTTGGTGTCGAAATGCTCCACTTTCCAGTTTCCGTTAACAGCCAGCTCCCGGCCTTTTCCAAGTTCTTGCTGCCGGTCGTTTTGCGTTACCGTGGCTTTTCCATCCAAGACCTGAACCAACTGCGTGTTGGCATTGAACGCGTACAGCCCCTGCCTGTCCAACCGGGTGGAGGCGCCGTTCATCATTACCCAAAGGTTGTTGTCCTTGAAAAGTTCAGCCACTTCCACAATCGCCTGGCCGCGCAGCACCTCAACCCGCGTGTTGTCCAATCCAGGCGAAACCAGCCGCACGGCGCTGTTGTCGCCAATTCGGAGAAAAACGCCCGGCGTTAGAAGTATCTCCGCCCGGCCCTGCCCGGTTTCCAGCGTTTGGCCCGGCTCCAGCTGAACCGATCCTACCGCGTGCGACGTGACGGTTTGTCCGGCTAAAGTCACCTGTCCTTCCACATAGTTCAAGGTTCCGGGAATGGCGTTGCTGGCGGCGGCTGCCGGTATTGCCAGAAGAATCGAGGTTGCCAGCACCCCGAGAAACGTTTTGTAAATTCGAAACATATGCTTTTCTTTCACTTACCCGATACTTGGATGTTCGTAGTTGCAACTTGGTTGCGTAACGCTGACTTATAAAGGGCGGTAGGAGGGGCTAAGGCAATTAAGGCCAGGACCTTAGGGCAAGACTCGATATTCTTCATCGCCGCCTCCGCCGTTTATCTGTATGAAGCCTCAGGTGCGCATGGACCTTGGAGCCTCCGGTGCGGCGCCCTGGTGAGATTCAAGAAGTCGAGAGGAGAAAAGCAGCGTCACGATGAAACGAAACATGGTTCCTTTGCTCGGGATCGCTTTTGTCGTGGCGATCATTTCCACCGGAGTCTTCTACGGCTTGTTCGCGGGCAAGTTACGCTCTTCAAACGAGATTCCGGGTCATGCCCTGGTGGTGGCGGCGCGCGATCTGGAGCGCGGGACAGTGATCCAGGCCGGGGACTTGCGCGTGTCTGAAGTACAAGGCGTGCTGAGCGGCGCTTTTTCCAGGCCGGAACAAGCCGCCGGCGGCACTCTTTTGACATCCATGAAGGCAAACGAACCCTTGCTGCAGGAGCGGCTGGCGCCGCCCGTTTCCGAAGCGGGCGGGTTGGTGCCGTCCGGAATGCGGGCGGTTACGCTGCACATCTTCCAATCCGAGAGTTTGCTGAATTTGCTGCATCCGGGATCGCGCGTAGATCTGCAGGCGGTGTCCGATAGAAACGGAGCAACCGAGCTTCGCAACGTGCTCGAAAGCGTTCAGGTACTCGCGGTGAGTCCGGGGGATTCCAACGGGAATCGTCCGGCCGGAGCGGCAGTGACAGTGCTGGTTCGCGCCCGGGATGCCGACATGCTCGCGCTGGCCGACGCCGGTAGCCGCATCCGGTTGACGCTGCGCAACCCGTCGGATGAAGAGATCGCGCCACGCCGCTCGATCACGCTTACTGCGCTCTTTGCGGGGAGCGGCAAACTCGAGACCGAGGCGGCGGAATCAGGCGAATCCCCTAAGGCAACCTGGGACCATCCCATCCAACTGCACGTCCAGGCGCTGATGGTGAGCGAGGCAGCGTGGGAGGAGTTCCGCGCGCGATCCACCGAACTGGAGTCGGATAACTTCTGGCGCATCGCGGCCTTCCGCTCCGATGTGGATGTTCGGCATTTTCTCGGCAGCCTGGAGCGGCAACATCAGTTGGAGGTGGTCTCAGGCGAAAAGCTCATGGCGGGCCTAGGCCGTCCAATCACCTACCATGCCGGAACCAGGGCGGACCAGCTCCGCGTGAAGTTCTCGGCGGTATGGCTCAACAGCGGGAAAGTGGTTCTGCGAGTGAGACCTCGCATCGGCAGCTCGAACGCGGCGGACACAGAACTACCAGGCACGTCCAGTTTTTTTATGATCGACAACCCGGTGAACCAGCCGCCCGGACAAAACATGGCGGCCCGGCTCTTTCCCGGCCGGTCCTGGGAACAGAAGCGACTGGTGATTTTCGTCTCGGCGCGCAGCATCCAGCCCAGCTCGCCTGAAGCGGTGGCGCGCAGCGATCGGAGGCGATAACTTGCTGGCCCTTTCCTCCGTTCTCGTCTTTATCACTACTTTTCTGGCGGCTGGGCTGGCCGTCCTCATGAGCTGGTTCGCGCTGCAGCGCATGGGGGCCGAAGCGCTGGCTGAGGACATGTCCGAACACCTCCTGGATGAAACACCCAGGCTGCTCAAGGAGGAATCCCTGAGCACCATTTCCCTCTGGGCGCGGCTGCTCGAGAAATCGGATTTCGTGCGAATTATGCACCAGCACCTGCTGCAGTCCGGCCTTACATGGTCGGTGGGACGCGTAACGCTGCTGATGCTGCTGGCCAGTAGCGTGGCGCTGGGCTTTACCATGCAGTTCGAGTGGATTCCCGGCTGGGCGGGTATGCCGATTGCCCTGGCCGTGGGGGCTATGCCGTACTTTTATATTTTGCGCTGCCGCGCCAAGCGCTTCCGCCAGTTTGAGGAAAATTTCCCGGATGCGCTCGATTCGCTGGCTCGTTCGCTACGCGCCGGACATCCTTTTCCAGCCGCGATGGAGATAGTGGCTGCGGAATCCGAGCAGCCCGTCGCAGCCGAGTTGCATCAGACCGCGCTCGAAGGAAATTTAGGCACCTCCTGGGAGCAGGCGCTGGGGAACCTGGCGGACCGCGTGCCGCTGCTGGAAGTAAGCATGTTCGTATCGGCAGTCCAATTGCAAAACCGGACCGGCGGCAAATTAAACGAAGTCCTGGGAACTCTGTCCGAGAATATGCGTGAGGCAACAGCCTTGAAAGGGGAAGTACGGGCGCTGGCCGCCCACGGCAAACTCACCGGCCTCATCCTGACGGTCCTGCCAGTCGCCATTGCCGCGGTGATGGCCGTGGTGTACCCGGCGTATTTCCTCATTTTGCTTCGCCATCCCTACGGCAAGCCCCTGATCTTCGCAGCGCTGGTTTGTCTGCTGCTGGCCCGTTTCGCCATACGGCGGATCGTGGACATCAAAATATGACCGAGCTTTGGCTAGGCGCAGGATTCTTCGCGTTCGTTCTGACGGCGGTAGCCTTGGCCGGCTACTTTTACCTGCGCATGGTTGATCGCCTGGTTGACCACGCGGTGGAGCGGCGGGACGCGGCGGGCGCCGACCAATTGTTGGCGGTGGGGCGGAGAACGGTGTCAAGCGCGGCCTTCGCCCATCTGTTTCAGTCCATCGGAGAAAACTTTCCGGCCGCCCGGAACGAGCAGAATCCTTACCGGCAAAGGCTCAGCGCAGCGGGATACCGCTGGCCGTCGGCGCTGGCGATATTTTATGGCATCAAGGGCGGCAGTGCGCTGTTCTTCGCCGGCTTGTTCGGCATTCTAGCGCTGGTCTTAAAACACAATCCCGCGTTGATCCCGCTGCCCATGATTTGTGGATTGGGAATCGGATTTTTGTTGCCCGATCGGGTGCTGAGCTCGCGGGTGCAGGTCCGCGCCCAGCGGCTGCGCAGCGCCCTCCCGCCGGCGCTGGACCTGATGGTGCTGGCGATGGAAGCCGGCCAGGCGCTCGATCAATCCCTGGCCGATACCAGCCGCGGTCTGAAGCGCACCCATCCGGACTTCAGCGGCGAACTGGCCCAGCTCTGCATGGAGCTGCGGACGGGCAGCTCCCGCGCCCTGGCATTCCGCGCCATGGCCGCGCGCAACAAAGAACCGGAGCTGAAAAAGGTAGCGAACCTGCTGATTGACAGCGACCGTTTTGGGGTGAGCATCGGTCCCGCGCTGCGCTCGCACGCCAAATACTTGCGCAACCGGTTTCGCCAGCAAGCTCAGGAGAAGGCGCGAAAAATCGGCGTAAAACTGATCTTCCCGGTGTTCTTCCTGATCTTTCCGTCGGTACTTCTGGTCACGCTCGGCCCAGCCTGCATGATGCTGGTGCAGCAGTTGAAAGCGCTGGTCCAATAGCAGGGCGGCCCGTCGCCGGGCGCTGGCGCTACGGCTCCTTCTTCTCCTTATCGCGCTCCTCTTCCTTCTTGGGAGCAGGCTTACCCTGTTGCGGCGCGGGACGATTCTCGGCGGGCGCCGGACGCTGGGCCTCGCGTGGAGTGGCCGCTGGTGGCGCTGGAGCGGGACGCGCGGCGGGCGCGGGCGGCGGTGGCTGCGTGGCCGGACGCTGTACCTCACGTGGAGTGGCCGCCGGTGGCGCTGGAGCGGGACGCGCGGCGGGCGCGGGCGGCGGTGGCTGCGTGGCCGGACGCTGCACCTCGCGTGGAGTGGCCGCTGGTGGCGTTGGAGCGGGACGCGCGGCTGGCGCGGGCGGGCTTGCGACGGGCGCCGGGAGCTGCTGCGGCGCAATTTGACTGGCCGGCCGATTGAATTGCCCCGCAGGCGCCGCAGGAGCTTTGATCTGCGGGCTTGGTCCGGCAGCCTGGGCCTGGACCTGCCGCACCAGCGGCCGGGGCGGCGCGGGCTGGCTCTGCCGGATCTGCTGCACCTGGTTGGTATCCAGCGGGCGTCCGGGGTTCGCCGCCAGGGCTTGCTGCTTCTGAACGAAAGGCACGGGCGGAGGCGGAGGCGTCCGTTTTGCGATCACCGCGCGGCTCTGCAAGGCTCCGGGCGGTTGCGCCACCCTGGCCCCCGGCGCGGCCACAAAAGCCACGCTGGCTCGGCCTGGCGCCACTGCCGCGGTAGCCACCACCGGCGCGGATCGAAGCATTTCCGGCCGCACCAGGATGGCGGCGGATTGTACCGGCCGGGCGCTCACAAACGCGCTCTGCTGCACCGCCATCACCGCGCCGGGAGCGCCGCGATTCACGTAAACCACGTTAGTCACATTGATATTCACGGTGTTGTTCACGATTATCGTATTGCTGATATTCACGCGATTCAGATAAGCCGGGCTGGTTTGATAAGCCGGGACGTATACTTCGCGCGGCCCGAGCGCAAACCACGCTACGCCGCCTCCAATCGCGCCGCCGCCCACCCAGGCCACCAACGCTGGAGCGTACACCGGACGCTCGGCTACCGGACCCGGCACCCAACCCCAATAGCCGCCCACATAGGCCCAGCGGCCGTAGTGGAAAGGCGCAAATCCCCAGGGCGAATCGTCCACCCAGGTCCAGCCCCAGGGGTCCACCCAAACCCAATGGCCGTAGTGATATGGCGCCCATCCGTCGGGCGTCCCGTTGGGCACCCAAACGGCCCCATAATCCGGCGTGTTGCGCCAAGATCCATACTGATCCAGGTCCTGGTATCCAACCATGGAGCGCGAGACGTAGCGGGCCGAGGGCGATTGATCGTCGCGCTGGTCGCGCTGCAGGCTGAAATTGTCCATCAGATCGCGCGGCGGAGCGGCGTCGGTTTCATAGCTCGGCTGATCGGCGCCGGTGACCCGCGCCTGCTCACCCGCCTGCACCGTGAAGGCTTGATTGGGCCCGTTCAGTTCGCCCTGGCCGGCCCGCACCGTCACCACGGTAAGGGCGGAATCCGGTTTCACCTCGATCCGGTACTCGCCCGGGCGCAGCAGCGAGAACGCCAGATTGGGCGTGTCCACTTCAAAGCTTTCCTGATCGCCCAGCGAACGCAGCCGGATAATCAGCGTTCCCTCGGTCATCCGGAGCTGCGTGTTAAAGTCGTCCAGGTTCAGGATTTCGAGTGAGGTTGCCGAATAAAGGCGCAGCGCCGCGGCGCCGGTTTGCAGCTCCACCGTGCCATCGTGGTCTACAAAGACGTGATCGGCGGTGGTGAGCGGCCGGTTGAAATCGGCCGGAACCCAGTCGTCCACTCCGCCCGGAAGAAACGACGCCGACCCATACAAATAACTCATGCGGGCCACCCGGCCCGGAGGATCGTTTTGGGCCAGCAGCAGGCAGGACGAAAAGGCCAGCCCGAACAAAAATCGTCCGAACAAGAATCGATTGATCAGTTGCATCCCCGTCTCCTTCGACTACCTACGTAAACGCGACCGTGCCGGCTTACGTTGCGGCCCGCAGCATTAAAGTCGCTCTATGTGACGATAAGCTCATGCTAGCAAGATTCCCCCAGGCCGTGAGGTGGTTGGATTAGAAATGTTGGATTAGAAACGCTGTGGCCTGGACAGTTTCATTCAGGCGCCTTAATTCCCGCCGTTGCGCGGGTCCAGCTAAATCGCGCTTTCTGAACGAACACGTTCCTTTCCTAAAGAACTGGCCCTGCATCCGATAAGAACAACCAGGGAGGCGCGCGTGCTAGACGTTCTCATCGTGGACGATTCGGCTGCGATCCGCAAGATCCTGCAGCGAGTATTACGCCAGACCGAAATACCCATCGGCACGGTGTACGAAGCCGGGGATGGCGTGGAGGCCCTGGAGACAATGAGCAAGCAGACCGTTGGGCTGGTGCTTTCCGATATCAATATGCCGAACATGGACGGCCTGGAGTTCTTGACGAAGATGCGCGCCGAACCAGCCTGGCAGAGCATTCCAGTTCTGATGGTCAGCACCGAAGGTACCCAGGCCAAGGTGCTCGAGGCGGTGGAACGCGGCGCCTCCGGGTACGTGCGCAAGCCCTTCACGGCCGAACAGATCAAGGAAAAGCTGGTGGGTTTGATTTAGCAAACATGCCTAAAGCGAACATGCCTGGCAAACATGCCTGGAAAACATGGGCGGCTCGGATTCAGTAAACAGGGGAGACGATGACAACTACCACCGAAGCGGTGCAGCCGATTTCGCAGGAGGAACTAGTCCAGGCCATCCGGTCGGCCACCAACGAGGTATTCACCACCATGCTGAATCTGACCTTGGCGGCCGGGGAGGTGTTCGTCGAAAAGGAAGAGCCGGTTCCGAGTTCGGGCGTGGTGTCGCTGATCGGGCTGGCGGGGTCCTGGGTGGGATCGGGGAGCCTGGCCTGTTCGGCGGTTTTCGCGGCGAAAATCGCATCGGCGCTGCTGATGGCGCCCTACGATGCGATCGATGAAGACGTGCTGGACGCGGTGGCGGAAGTGACCAACATGATCATCGGCAACGTGAAGACGGCGCTGGAGAGCCGGCTGGGCGCCATGGGATTGAGCACGCCCACGGTGATTTATGGCCGCAACTTCCAAACCCGCAGCAGCGGCACTCAGGAATGGACCGTGGTGCCGTTTCTTCTGGACGAGGACAAGATGTTCGTGCAGGTCTGCATCGCCCCGGCCGTCGACGCCCACAAGAAGACTACGCGGACCGGCTTCCCGGTGCCGCATCTGCTGGCGACCTAGCGTGCGCCCGGCGCGGCAAAACGGAAAACGGGACTCCCAAAGCCACGCCCCCATGAGACGAGGAAGAACCTGGATGGAGACCATGACGGCCACTGCGGCAGCCAGCACAAACCCGGCCAAATCCGCTGCGCGGGCGGGAAAGCGTCTCACGTTTGGCGGGGGTCCGGAGTGCGGCAAGGCGTTGGCGGGTCTGCCGGTCGAGCTGGGGTGCCCGGGCGCTAGCGGCCGCCGGGCTGGGCTGCCCCGAAGAGCGCGGCGCGCAACCCCGAGGGCTGTGACAAAAGACGCAGGAGCGGTGCGGACATGAGCGTTGAGTCCGGTCAGAAATCCGGTGCGGGACCGGACAGGAGCGCGGAATCCGCGAATCCTTTAGCCAGCGATCCGGAGTTGATCGGCGATTTTATTCTGGAATCGCGCGAACACCTGACCGCCATCGAGCTGCAACTGCTGACGCTCGATCAGGATCCGGCTAACTCGGAAGCCATTCACGCCATATTCCGCGGATTTCACACCATCAAGGGCATGGCGGGGTTCCTGGACCTGGATGCCGTGCGGGACCTGGCGCATGAAGTGGAGACGGTGCTGGATCTGGCCAGGAACGCCAAACTGGCCATTACGGCGGCGATCATCGACCGGATTCTCGAGAGCAAAGACTTTCTCAACCTCTGGATGACGGAGCTGGAAGCGATGCTGCAGACCGGCCGGACGCCCGCCGCGCCGGACGCAGGCGCGCTGCTCGAGGCCATCCGCGGATTGGTGACGGGCCCGCCCCCTGCCCCGGAGAAGGGGCCCGACGCTCCCCCCCTGCCGAGTCCGGCGGCGGCCGGGAGTCCGGCGACGGCGGACCTTACTCGACTAGCCCGGGAAATTTCCGCGCCGCCGGCGGCGGACCATCCCGTGGAGGCGGCAGCCGAGGGGCGTCCAGCGGGGGCCCGCTCCATCAAGGTGGAGACCGCCAAGCTGGACTACCTGGTGGATATGGTGGGCGAGATGGTGATCTCGCAATCGCTGGTGCGGCACGATCCGGACCTGGCCGCCGGGCTGAAGCCTCGGTTGGCGCGCAATCTTTCGCAACTGGCGCGCATCACCGACGATATCCAGCGCACCGCCATGTCGATGCGCATGATCCCGGTGGGGCAACTGTTCCAGAAGACGGCGCGGCTGGTGCGCGATTTGTCGCGCAAGGCGGGCAAGCAAGTGGAGCTGGAGCTGGCCGGGGAAGAAACCGAGCTGGACCGGAACATTGTGGAGGAACTGGCCGATCCGCTGATGCACATGGTGCGCAACTCGGTGGATCACGGGATCGAAAGCCCCGCCGAGCGCAGGGCGGCGGGCAAGCCGGCGCTGGCCCATGTGAGGCTCAAGGCCGGGCACCAGGCGGGCCACATCGTCATCGAGATATCGGACAACGGACGGGGCTTGCCGCGCGAGAAGATTCTTCGCAAAGCGCGCGAGAAGGGTCTGATCGAGGCCGGGGCCGAACTGACCGAGAGCGAGATTTTTGCGCTGATCTTTCATCCCGGATTTTCGACCGCCGACAAGATCACCGATGTTTCGGGCCGCGGGGTGGGCATGGACGTGGTGCGCAAACAGGTGCAGAAGCTGCGCGGCCGCATCGACGTGATTTCTAAAGCGGGTGAAGGAACCACGTTCCTGCTCAAACTGCCGCTGACGCTGGCCATCATCGACGGACTGGTGGTGGGGGTGGGGGACCAGCGCTATATCGTTCCGATTTTCGCGGTGCGCGAGATGCTGCAGCCGGCCGAACAGGCCATCTCCACCATCCATGGGCGCCAGGAAATGGCGCTGGTGCGGGGCTCGTTGCTTCCGGTGATCCGGCTGCACCGCCGCTTTCACGTGGAGCCGCGGCACCAGCATCCTTGGGAGAGCCTGCTGATCGTGTCCGAAAGCGGGACCAAGCTGTTTTGCCTGATGGTGGACGAACTGATCGGCAA
>Ga0181525_10002525_pt1 | contig 14910 bp, 10 predicted proteins | sample PEATcosm2014_Bin_48_FD_121100 | JGI IMG/M metagenome (GOLD analysis project Ga0181525, IMG submission 121100) | Peatland microbial communities from MTU Mesocosm Facility, Houghton, MI, USA - PEATcosm2014_Bin06_10_metaG | ecosystem: Environmental > Terrestrial > Soil > Wetlands > Peat | place...
CGACACCCGGCACCGCCACGCCGAGCACTATGCCGGGGTCGCCGAACGGGCGGACGAGCAGCTGCGCAGCTCAGGCCCCGAGCACCTGGCGGCCCTGGACCGGCTGGAGGCCGAGCATGACAACCTGCGCGCCGCCCTGACCTGGTCGCTGCAAACCCCCGCCGCGGGCGCGGCGCCCGCCGACCGGGAGCGGGCGGCCATCGGCCTGCGGCTGGCCCAGGCGCTGGCCTATTTCTGGTACCGGCATGGTTACGCCGCCGAAGGGCGGCGGTGGCTGCAGGGGGCCATCGACCTGGCCGCCGAGGACGGCGGAGCGCCGCTGGCCCAGGTGGCGCACTGGCTCGGGGTCCTGCTGCAGATGCAGAGCGAGCCGCAGGCCGCGGTGACGCTCCTCGAGCGCAGCCTGGCGATCTGGCGTGACCTCGGCGACCGGGACCAGCAGGCACGAGAACTCAACAGCCTCGGCATCACCCACCATCACCTCGACGACTTCGACACCGCGCGGTCCCTGCTGGAGGAAAGCGCCGCCATCGCCCGCGAGGTCGGCAGCGACTTCCGGCTCGCCGCGGCCCTCACCAACCTCGGCCAGCTGGAGTCAGATGCGGGCAACTTCGACCGCGCCACGCAGGTGCTGCAGGAGGCGCTTGCCATTGACACCAAGCAGGGGGACATGCTGGGCGTTGCCCTGGATCAGCAATCGCTGGCCGGGGTCCACCTCCGGGCGGGCCGCGGCGGGGAGGCCCGCGACCTGCTGTCCGCCATGGCCGCCTACGTCGTCAGCAGCGCTGACCCCGAGCTCCTGGCCACCACCCTGGAAATGTGCGCCGCCAACGCCGCGCAGCTTGGCGAGGGCCTGCGGGCGGCCCGCCTGGCCGGCGCCGCGGAAGCCGTCCGGCAGAAGACCGGCATCCCGATCAAGCAACCGGAAATGCTCGAGGAGTTCCTGGCTCCCGCCCGCGCGACCACCGCACCCGGGGAGTGGGACGCCGCGCTGGCCACCGGCCGCGCGCTCACCCAGCAGCAGGCAGCCACGCTCCTCGCATCACCCATACCAAGCACGTGAACGACCAGTGACCGCCAGCCGGACACCGCCCCGTGCTCGCGGAGCGCCCCGATTCAGGTCATGAACCGCTCGGCTAGCCCGGACTTGGCCAGCGCCTCGGCCGCGTACCGGTAGCCCGTCTCGAACAGGGCGATCCCGCCCTTGAAGTCCAGCACGCCGAGCCCGGCGACCGGCGGCCGGAGCAGCAGGTCGACGCGGTCCTCCAGCGCGCGCCGGCTGCGGACCTGGGACAGCCCGGTCGAGCGGCTCAGCACGTCGGCGATGCCGGGGACCGGCGGCGGCGTGGCGAACGGGTTGAGGCGGCGCCCGAGCACCCGCCAGCCGGACAGGCCGGTCGCGAACGGCGCGATGATCAGCGGTTCCACCTCCGGGGACACGTCGACCGCGACGATGCTGCCGCCGCCGACCCGGCCGCGCATCACGTCCACCGGCACGTTGTCTATCGCCGCGCCGTCGATGAGCAGGTCTCCGGCCGCGTAGACCGGCGGGAAGATGCCAGGCAGGGCCAGGCTGGCGCGTATCGCGGGCCACAGCGGCCCGCGTTCGTGGACGACCTCCTCGGCCCGGGTCAGGTTGGCGGAGATGCAGTAGAAACGCAGCGGCAGGTCCTCGATGGGCACCTCGGTCTCGTGCTCGGTGAGGATCTGGTCCAGGTAGCGGCCCGCGGACAGGGCGACAAGCGGCAGCGTCGGCGTGAGCAGCCGGCGCCCGTTGCGGGCGACGGCCGTCATCCGCCGCACCCGCTCGGCATCGTCCATTCCCCGGGCGCACAGCCCGGCCACGATCGCGCCGATGCTGGTGCCGCCGACCACGTCGATCGGCACCCCCGCCTCCTCGAGCGCCCGGATCACGCCGATGTGGGCGAGCCCGCGGGCGCCGCCGCCGCCGAGCACCAGCCCGCAGGCGGTGCCGGTGAGCATCCGCGCCAGCCGAGCCACGTCGCCTGGCCGGCCGGTCCGCAGGTGGTGGTGGTCGGCCACCGGCCGGCGTTCCAGCCACCGTGCCGTACCGGACGGCTGGGCAGCAGCGTGCACCAACGCGAGCTCGCAGCGCAGCGACCCGGCAGCAAGCGCGCGCGCCTCCACGGCGCCCAGCGACGGGTCATCCCCGGCCGAGGCGACAAGGAGAGCAACGTCGGACTGACTCAGGCAGAGCCGGCTCCACGCCGTGTCCTGCCCGTCGGGCTGGTACACCACGTGATCATGGTCGCGTTCCACCCGATGCAGCCACCCGACGAGCTCGGCCCGGCCCGGGTCGCCCGGCGCCCGCTGCGCCGCGCCCTGGCCCAGTTGCCGGTCGACGGCGTCGGAGTCCACCCGCAAGACGGAAGCTGCGCGCGCCAGCTCCGCCGCCAGTTGCCCGGCGACCGCCAAGGCCGCCCGGGAATCCGCCCCGGCACAGGCCACGGCGATCGTGCGGGCGCCCGGCGACGATGCCAGCGGCCGGTCCTCGATCAGCAGCCGGTCCACCGCGAGCAGCCGGTCGGCGAGCAGCCGCATGACCCCGCTCACCAGCGCCGGGCTGCGCTCGAGCAGGGACCTGAACGACGACACCCGAAGCAGCAGCAGATCGCTGTCCCTGACCGCCTGCACCGTGGCTGCCCTCGGCCGGTCGGTGAGCAGGGCCATCTCCCCGACGATCGCACCGCGGCCTATGTCATAAAGCGCGCGCTCGGGCCCGTCGGCGGCCACCGAGACCCGGAGCCTGCCGCTGACCACCAGGAAGAGGCCGTCCCCGGCGTCGCCCTGCCGGAAGATCACCTCGCCGGCCGCCACGTTCACGGGCTCAAGTTCCCCGGCCAGCTCGAGCCTGATGCTCGCATCGAGTGCGGCGAACAACGGGATGCCGGCCAGGAACGCGGTCAGCTCCGGCAGGTCCTGCTGGCCGCTCACCTACGACATCATTTCAAAGACCGGGCCACCGTCAGGCCGGGACGTACTGGCGGTCGGCGAGCACCCGCGCCAGCCCGAACAGCACCTCGGCGGCGCACGCGGGATCGCTCTTCATCAGCTCGTCGACGAAACGACGCCGCAGCGCGAGCACCTGCCCGTCGGACGCCGCGGTCACCGACGCCATCCGGCGTCCCGAGGTGCCGAAGAAGCCGACCTCGCCGATCACCTCGCCGGGGCCGAGCACGGCGATCCGGCGGTCGCCGTCGTGCACCTCGAACGCCCCGTCCAGGATCACGAAGATCTCCCGCTGGGTAAGGCCCTTCTCGGTCAGCAGCTGGCCCGCTGAGACGTTCATCAGGAAGCCCTTGTCGCTGAGTTTTCTGACCGTGTCCTCACTGAGCGACTCGAGCATGGACGGCCGGTCGCTCTCCGCCTGCCGCAGCCGGCTGACGCGGTCCCAGACGGCCGCCGAGTCGAACCTGACCGGCGCCGAGTCGGCGTCAAGCAGCTTGGCCCAGCGGCCTACGTCCACCGCCGGACGCTTGCCCGGCCCGTAAAAGACGTCCGCGAACGGCGCCACGAATGATCCGGCCTGCTCCAGATAGGCGCGGTCACTCGGAATCACCACCAGCGGCACCTCGATCCCGTCGGCGGTCTGCACGAGGCGACCCGCGTAGGTGCGGAAGCCGAGCAGACGGTAGTGACGCACGAGGCCGGCGGCACAGTTGATGAACCCGACATCGGCGGGAAGTTCCCCCGCGTACAACTGGTAAACCGCGCATACGATCGATACCAGCCCGAGCTGCCCGCGGTGTCCCGGCTCGATCATCAGCCGCCCGATCTCCGAGGTGCTCATCTCGCGCAGGCCGTCGAAGCGCTCCATCGAGAACGCCTCCCAGTCCTTGGCGGGCACCTGCCCGGGCTCCCAGCGGCGGAGGCGAGCCGTGCTGGTCAGCTGGCCAGCGCCGTCGTCGGTGTAGAGCAGTATCGTGTACGGCTTGTCGTCCTCCTCGTCGTACACCCGCTTGCGCCCATGGTCGGCCCCGCCGAGCTTGCGGCCCAGCTCGGCGCCGTACACCGAGTACCGGAAAGAGAACACCGCCTCGCGCTCCGCCTCGGTCTCTGCCACGTACACCGGCTCGACCGCGTCGAGCAGCTCCGGCGCGGCAGCGCGCATCTCCGGCGGCGGCACGAGGATCCGGCTCATGCGCCGCCTCCCTTGCGGCGGCGCGTGGTTTCGAGCAGGTACTTCACCTTGGCCAGCTCGACGATCCGCGCGGCCTCGTTGCCGACCCGGCGCCGGCGCGGCATCACCAGGTCAGGAATGGCCACCTTGACGCGCCTGCGGATCGGCCGGCCCGCCGCGAAGTCCAGCACCATCCACGCGGCCAGCACGCCGAACTGGTCCGCGGTCGGGGCCAGCTGCGGCGGCGAGCCCGCCTGGCCCCGGATCATCGCCTCGCTGTAGGCGAGCAGCTCGCGCGGCACGTCGAGCGGGCTGACCAGGCGGGTCAGGAACTGCAGCGCGTCCAGGTTGTCCGGCGCCTTGTCCAGCCGCCCGTTCAGCGGCCGGGTACGGCCATCGCGGTAGTCGAAGCCGTACACGACCTGGGTCCCGCCGAGGTCCAGCCCGGAGATGACCAGGCGGCGCTGCCGCCAGGCCTCCTCGTGCAGCGCGCGCTTGGCCACGATCCCGGCCGGCTCGGTCACGTCCACGCCGTCGATGATCACGTCGGTCGTGCCCACCAGCCAGTCGACGTTGCCGGAGGTCACGCCGTCCGTCTCGACGAGCGCCTCGACCTCGGGGTTGATCGCCCGGGCCCGGTCCGCCTGCACCGCGGCCTTGTTGCGGCCGATGTCGCTGATGTCGGCAGCCTGCCGGTTGAGGTTGTTGAGCTCGTAGTCACCCGGCTCGCACAGGACGAACCGCTCGACCCCCAGCCGCACCAGCGGCACGACCGGCGCCCCGCCGATGCTGCCGCAGCCCGCGACGAGGACCCGGACGGCTCGCAGCGCGCCCTGCTCCTCCCGGCTGAGCGACGGCTGGTTGCGCCGCGTCATCTCCCGGTAGTGGTCGGTCTCCGGGTGCTGCATGTCCGGCGTGCGCCGCAGGCTCTTGCGTTCCGGCTCGCGGGTCGGCGACCCGAGCCTGAAGAACGCGATCGGCACGGCCTGCGGGTCGGCGCCGAAGGCCGCCAGCAGCGAGCGCCGGATCTCGGCGATCTCGGCGTGCCAGCCGACGGGCACCGACGGGTGCATCGGCCCGGGGTGCGACAGGCCGACCTCGATCACCGCGGAGTGCAGCGCCATGGCCAGCCCGGCCTGCGTGACGTCGAGCGCGATCTCCTCGAAGCAGGCGCCGCCGCGCACGAACGTCTCGGCCTCCAGCGAGTCCGCCTGCAGCAGGCACAGCGCGGGCGAACTGCTCAGCGGCACCTCGTCCACGTCGCGGGCGACCCTCTCGGCAATGCGGAACCGTGCCAGCGCGCTCATCGCCCGCGGCTGCATGGCCACAGACCCGACCCCCCTGGCCGCCGCCGGGGTAAAGAACAGCTCCAGGTCCAGGCCGTCTCGGTGCCGGGCGGCGGCCCGGGCGGTGTACCGCGTCAACGGGTGCAACTCGGCCTGGGTGGGCTCGTGCGTCAGCTTCATCGTGGCGGCTCGGGCGGTGAGCGCGGCGACCTTCTCGATCCCGGCCCGATCGGTCAGCACCGACAGGGTGAAGCCGAGCCGCTTCGCGGTGGCCTGCAGGCCCTCGACGACGGAACCGGGAACCGGGTCGGCCCGGTACCGCGAGCGGTTCATCGCCCGCCGCCGCAGCGCGCGCAGCCGCTCCGCTGCCGCCTCGTTCGGCGCCTCGTCCGGCGCCCCGGCAGAAGGCGCCTCCGCAGAAGGCGCAAGCGTCACATCGGCGCCGCCGGGCCGCCACTCGACCTCGGCGTCGAAGCCGAACGCCCGTGCCGCCACGCACAGGTTCGTGACCACGGCCCCGCAGGCCAGGTCGCCCTCGTGTCCCTGGGGATCGAGTTCCCGCAGTACCTGACGGTCCGGATCGCGGGACACCCGGAACGTCCCGCCGTCGGCCTTGATCCGCCAGCCCTGCATGTTGTGCGGCGACGGCGCGCGCCCCGCGTAATAAAGGAGCCGGTCGCGCAGCTCCGGACTCAGCACGGCCGACTCGCCCCCCGGCTCAGGCATCACCACAACCCGGCGCCCCCGCGCAGGCCACTACATGGCTTCTCATCAGCGCCTCCTGCCGGAAATCCTATGAGATAACGATCATCCTCGGGGACGGGCCGCCACCCGCCGGCCCCGGTAGCTCAAGGCGAGAATCCGCTAGGCCGGGCACAGGCAGAACGGATGCCCGGCAGGGTCGGTGAGCACCGTCCACAACGCGCCGCCCGGCTGGAACTGGGGCTTGCCAGCGCCAAGCGTCAGGCACCGCTCGACCGCCTTGGCCACGTCGTCCACCCGCAGGTCCAGGTGGTAGCGCTTGGGGGCGTCCGAGTCGGGCCAGTCCGGCGCAAGGTATCCGGCCACCCGGCCGAACCTGATGCGCATCCCCGCCCCGCTGACCAGCGCGTAATCGTCCTGGCTGTCGGTGACCTCCCAGCCGAGCAGCTGGTGGTAGAACTCGGCGAGCACCGTCGGGTTGGCGCACTCCAGGTCCAGCCAGATCAACTCCGCGAATCCCGTCATCGTGGGCTCCTCCCGGTCCGCGCCAAGTCAGACCACCCTAGAGGAGAATCCCTTCAGCCATAGCCGCGTCACCAAACCCCGACATCCGCTTCAGTCGGCCCGGCCGACGTCGGCCTGGGCCTCCTGGTCGTCGGGTGGGTCAGGCATCAGGTCGCCGAACAACTCGGCGTACTCGTAGGAGATCTCGGGCTTTGCGCGCACCCGCTCGTCGATCATCTTGGCGTCCTCGCCGATCAGGATCCGCCAGGTCCCCGCCCGAACCCCGTCCAGGATGGTGGTCGCCGCCTGCGCCGCGCTGACCGGGGCCTTGTCCCGGAAGTCGGCGTTCATCTGCGTCAGGAACCTGCGCATGTCGTCGGCCGACGGATGCTCGGGCACCATCCCGGCCTTGGCCATCCCCTCCAGCGCGGCCGCCGGGATCAGTCCCCACACCTGCTCGTCGGTCATCTGCTCAGGCGCGGGCAGCCCCCGGCCGAGGAAGCTGTTGACGATGATGTTGGTGCCGACGTGCCCAGGCAGCACCACCGCCGCCCGCACTCCGGGCGCGTTGGACCGCAGGTCCTCGATCAGCGCCTCGGTGAACCCCCGCACCGCGAACTTGGCGGTGGCGTAGGCCGACTGCGCGATGCCAGGCCCCAGCGCGGCCCAGAACCCGTTCACGCTGCTCGTATTCACGATCACCCCGTCGCCGCTGGCGATCAGCAGCGGCAGGAATGCGCGGGCACAGTAGTACACGCCGTAGAAGTCGACGGCGAATACCCGCTCCCACTCCTGCCTGCTGTCGTTGACGAAGCTCCCGCCGCCGCCGATCCCGGCGTTGGAGAACAGCAGGTTCACGTGGTCAGCCGAATGCGAGCCGAGCACCTCGTCCCGGAACCGCAGCACCTGCTCCTCAACCGCGACGTCGCAGACGTGGCCCGTCACGAGCACCCCGGGCGCCGCCGAAGCCTGGGCCAGCGATACGGTCTCCGCGATCGTGTCCGCATGCAGGTCGCAGGCGGCGGCGGAGCAGCCCTCCGCCGCCAGCTGACGGGTAAGCTCGCGGCCCATGCCCGAACCTCCGCCGGTCACCACCGCGAGCTTTCCCGTGAACGATTCCATGGCCATGATGCTTATCGGTTGTCCCAGTGCGCGTCAACGCTCCATGGTGCCTGTACCTCGCCGAACCGCCTGACTCCGTAGTTCATGTCGGAAATGGTCGTCCTGATCCGGCGCCACGCTCCCCGGATCCGCCCGTGGCGAACCGCCGTCACGGTCGGCGTCTGCGGCCTGTCGTACGTAAGCTGTGCGGACATTTCCTTGTCCCATCTACTCTGACCTGGCCGGGTTCTCCGGCCCTCTGGAACAAGGTTCGCCCGCCTGCCCCGGTACCGGGCAGGGGTGGAAATGCCTCACTTCCCCGCCGGTCAAGCTGAGGGTAGAACCACCCACACGGTCAGACTAGGCCGGAGCTGAGGGCCAGCCTGGTCAGGTCGGCGCGGCGCCGGCATCCGGTCTTGTCCCTGATCCGGTCCAGGTGCGTGCTGACCGTCCGCACGCTGATGTACATCTGCGCCGCGATCTGCGCATCGGTGCGCCCCCGCGCGACCAGCGTGACAAGCTCCCGTTCCCGCGGGCTGAGCTTCACCAGCCCCTCATCCGCGGGCACCACAGCAGCAGCAACACCAGCACCTGCACCAACGGCGCCGCCATTGGCGGCGGTCACCGGCTCGGCGGCGAGCATGAGCGCGTACTCGATCGCGGTGGCCAGGCTCATCGCCGTGCCGCGCTGCTCCGCCTCACGCGTCCGGATCGGCCCGAGCTGCTGCCTGAGCTTGCGCAGCGGTTCGTCCCGGCGGCCGGTGAGCCGGGCCCCGATCGGCAGCGGCATCGGGCCCGCCAGCGCGGCCATCACCGCCCATACCGTGACCGCCTCGGCCGGCCGGCCGGTCGTCATGCACAGCTCGCCGCAGGTGTCCAGCCCGGCCAGCACGCCCACCCGAACCCCCGCCCGCGTGACGATCTGGAGCTGCTCCCGCAGGTGCGCCGCGGCGTCGGCGACGCGCCCGGTCCGCACCTCGACCACCGCCATGTTCCGCAGGTGGGCGCTCAGGTTCCCCAGGTCGCCGACGGCCCGGCAGGCGGCCAGCCCGTCCGCGCAGATCCGCTCCGCGGCGGCCAGGTCGCCGGCCTCGATCAGCACCATCGTCAGCAGCTGGCTGAGCACCCGGTCCATCGCGCCGGCGTACTCGTCGGTGATCTGCTGCGCCTGCCGCGCGAGCCGGATCGCGCCGTCCCGGTCACCGTCGTACCAGGCGGCCACGCTCATGCAGGCCAGCGCCACCGCCTGCAGACCGCCTGCGCCCACCTCCTCGGCCAGCTCAAGCACCCGGCGGGCATCGGCGGCGCCCTCGGCGACCCGGTCCATGTACAGCAGCGCCGATGACCGGCCGCCCAGGCAGAGCGCCAGCAGCACGGCAGTGGCGGGCGATTCGGGTCGCCCGGGGTCGGTGAGGGCGTCGCGGACCGCGGTGAAATGCTCAAGCGCCCCTTCCGGGTCGCCTGACTGGAGGGCGGCCTGGCCGAGCGTCAGCCACGCCGCGCACCACTCGTTGCTGCCGGCCTCGGCGTACTCGGCGGCCGCGGCCAGCAGCGGCGCCCGGCTGATCATGCGGCCCCGCAGCCCCCACCATGACACCTGAGCGAGCGCGAGCCGCAGCGCCGTGCCCGGATCATGCTCGAGCGCCCAGGCCAGCGCGTGCTGGAGGGTGGTCTCCTCGGCGTCGAAATGCCGGATGGCCGCCAGCTCCCAGGTGCGCGTGTACAGCCCGAGCACGGCCTCCTCGGCCACCTCCGCGGCGAATCGGGCCAGCGCCGCCTCGGCCCGCTCGCTCTCCCCGGCCTGCGCCAGCAGCCCGGCCCCGTAGCTGCGCAGCGTCTCCAGCATCAGGTACCTGGACCGGCCGTCCGGATCCTCCCGCGGCGGGACCAGCAGCGAGCAGTCCACCAGCCGCAGCACCGCCAGGCTGGTCCCCGTCCCGGCCACCGCCTCGGCACCCTCAAGCGTGAACGGCCCGGGGAACACCGACAGCGCGCGGAACGCCCACTGGCCCTCCTCGTCAAGCAGCTGGTAGCTCCACTGCACCGCGGCGGCTAGCGAGCGCTGCCGGCCATCGGCCAGCCGGTCGCCATCGGTCAGCAGCCCGAACCGGTCGTCGAGCCGGTCCAGCAGCTGCCGCACGCCGAGCACGTCCACCCGCGCGGCCGCCAGCTCGATCGCGAGCGGCATTCCGTCCAGCCGGGTCACCACCCGCGACACCGTGGCCCCGGTCTTCTCGTCGAGCACGAACCCGGGATTCACCCGCCGCGCCCGGTCCTCGAACAGCCGCACCGCCTCGCTCTGGCATGCGGCCGCGGGATCATCGGGCTCCGGCAGCGTCAGCGGCCCCAGCCGATACCGAACCTCCCCAGCTATCCGCAGCGGTTCCCTGCTTGTCGCCAGCACGCGAACGTCGTCGGCGCCCAGCAGCAGCCGCCCGCACAGTTCCGCCGCCGCGCCGATCACCTGCTCGCAGTTGTCGAGCACGAGCAGCATGTGCCGCCTGGCCAGCGCGTGGGCCAGCGCATCGGCAGCCGCCACCGGGGGCAGGTCGTGGACCCCGAGCGCCGCCGCGACCACGGCCGCCACCTGCGCCGGGTCCCGCACCGCGGCCAGCTCCGCCAGCCACACCCCGTCTTCGAACCGGTCAGGCACCGCCGCCGCGACCTCGCCGGCCAGCCGCGTCTTGCCGGCCCCGCCCGGCCCGACCACCGTCACCAGCCGGTACTCGGCAAGCAGCGCAGCGACCTCGCCGACCGCCCCGGCCCGCCCCACGAAGCTGGTCAGCGCAGCAGGAAACCCGTGCACCCCGCCGGCCACGACAGACCGTTCCACGCCGTAACCATAACCCCCGGCCCGGCCGGCACCGTAATACACCCGTCCGCCCGTACTAATGAAAATTGTCTTTTTACCGAACGAGCGGTGGTGCGCGTCCGGCGCCCGCCGACGGACCGAGGTGCGGGGCTCATCGTCCCCATTGGACGGGGCCAGGGGGCCCCGCTCCGCGGCCGGCGTCCACTCAGACCAGCCCGGAGGACATGCTGACCAGGGTCAGCCCGGTTACCGCGACGCAGACCCCCATTACCTGCAGCGTGCTGAGCCGCTCCCGGAACAGCACCAGGCCGAAGGCCAGCGGTATCAGCGGGTAGGTGCTTGATACCGCGGCGGTGATCGCGATCTGGCCCGCCTGCCCGCCGCGCGCGAACGCGACGAGCGCGGCCGACTCGGCTAGCCCGGCGGCGATCGCCCAGGCCATCCCGACCCCGCCCCGCGGCCGTTCCCGCTTGCAGATCAGCGCGGCGGCCAGCACCGTGACCGCGATAATGTCGACGACAAGCGCGGACACCAGCCACCCGGCCGAGGCAGCATAGGTCCCGAGCCAGAACGCCCCGGTCCCGTAGGTAACCGCCGACACGATCGCGAGCATCACCCCGGACCAGGTCTTGCGGTGCCCCTCGCGCTTCTGGCGGCCCGGCGCCTGCATGGCCGCCGCCGCGACGCCGGCCACGGCGAGAGCGTCGCCGAGGCCGACGTACCTGCCGAGCGGCTCGCCGAGGACCAGCAGCGCCAGCAGCGCGGTGACCCCGCCGTAGGTGGCGGCGGCGCCGCTGACGATCCCGACCGGGCCGTGCTCAAGTGCCCGGTAGTAGGTCAGCCAGCCGACCAGGCTGAAGAACCCGGCCCCGGTGAGTCCCCACATGGTGGCGCTCGGCAGCGAGAGCAGGTGCGGCCGCATCACCGCGAGCACCGCGGTCAGCGCGACGGTCCCGGTGGCCTGGCTGATCAGCAGGGCGGCCAGGGTGCCCATCCGCCTGGCCGCCTGCGCCGCCGCGACGGAGGAAACGCCCCACCCGGCCGCGGCGATCAGCCCGTATATCATGCCGGGTCCCCTACTCAGCGGATGAACCACCAACAGTAGTTGTTTCACTACTAATGGTGACTCGCCCGATTTGCCGGGTCAAGACCCAATGCTAACTAATCGGATTTATCTCGCTACTCTAGGTCGCGACGGGCTGGGCTAGGCGTCCCGGCGCACGAGCAGCCAGCCGCAGATGGCCAGCAACAGGGCGGTCCACGCGCAGAAGACGCCGAAGCCCTGCCAGCCCGACAGTACGTCTCCGGACTGCTGGCTGGTCTGGGCTACGAGCTCGCCCGCGACCGTCGGCAGGTAGCCGTGCACGTGGTTGGCGATGGTCCCGGGAATCAGCGAGACAAGCGGCGGGATCACGATGACCAAGGCGATCACGATGGCGATCCCGCCGGCCGTGTGCCGGATCAGGCCGCCGATCGACATCGCGAAAAGGCCGAGCACGGTGAGGTACAAGATCCCGCCGATGACCGCCTTGGCGACGCCGGGCTGGCCGAGGCTGATGGAGACGTGGCTGCGCAGGATGGCGGTGGTGAGGAAGAACGTCACGAAGATCGTGATCGCGCTGACCACGAAGACCAGCGCGGCGAACACGGCGCCCTTAGCGGCCAGCCACGGAATCCGGTGTGGCACGGCGAGCAGCGATGAGCGGATGGCGCCGCTTGTGTACTCGCTGCTGATCACGATCACGCCGAGCACGCAGATGGCCAGCTGGCCGAGGCCAAGGCCCGCGCCGAAGATCACCGCCGTCGGGTCGGCCAGCAGCTTGGCATGGTTGGGATGGTTGCCCGGCGAATTCCAGGTGTTCGAGATGACGATCGCGATCAGCGCGGAAAAGCCGATGGCCACGACCACGAACGCGATCAGCGACCAGACCGTGGACTGCACTGACCGGATCTTCGTCCACTCGGCGTGCATCAGCCGCAAGCCCACGGGATCCCCGCCGGTCGGCTCGGCGGGCACGATCGTCGCTGCCGGGGCGGTCACGACATGCTCCGCTCTTCGCTGGGTCGTTCACTAGGCAGTTCACTGGGCAGTTCGCCGGGCTGGTTCCCGGCGGCGGCCCGCGCGGTGGAGTCGCCGTACTCGACGCTGTCCGCGGTCAGTTCCATAAACGCCTCCTCAAGCGAGGCCAGCCTGGGTGTCAGCTCGTAGAGGACGATTGACGCCGAGGCCGCGAGCTCACCTATCCGCGGCGCGGGCAGCCCGGTCACCACGATGCTGGTCGCGCCGTCGTCGGGGCTCGCGCCCGGGTCTGCCGTGGCGTTCCCGTTGCCGGTCGAGGCATCGTCGGGCTGGATGGTGCCGCCCGCCGAGACGATCAGCTTGCCGAGCCGGTCCGCGTCCGGCGTCCGCACCAGCACCGACCGGTCCGAACTGCGCTGGATGAACTCGTTAGTGCTGCTTTCCGCGATCAGCCTGCCCCGGCCGATGACGATCAGGTGGTCGGCGGTGACCGCCATCTCGCTCATCAGGTGGCTGGAGACGAAGACCGTCCGCCCCTCGGTCGCGAGCTGCCGCATCAGGGTGCGGACCCACCGGATGCCTTCCGGATCCAGCCCGTTGACCGGCTCATCAAGCAGCAGCACCGCCGGGTTGCCGAGCATCGCCGCCGCGATACCGAGCCGCTGCGTCATGCCGAGCGAGAACCCGCCGACCCGCTTGCGCGCCACGGCCCGCAGCCCGACCAGGTCCAGCACCTCGTCCACCCGGCGCGGAGCGAACCCCTGCGTCTCGGCGAGGAACAGCAGGTGGTTCCGCGCGGTGCGGCCCGGATGCAGCGCCCGCGCCTCAAGCAGCGCGCCTACCACGTGCAGCGGCCGTTGCAACTGCGCGTAGGTCAGCCCGCCGATCGTCGCCGTCCCGCTGTTCGGCCGGTCAAGCCCGCAGATCAGCCGCATCGTCGTCGACTTCCCGGCGCCGTTCGGCCCGAGGAACCCGGTTACCCGCCCCGGCCCGACCGTAAACGACAGGTGGTCTACCGCCACCTTGTCGCCAAATCGCTTAGTAAGCTCATGCGCCTCGATGAGCCCAGGTGCCTCGGCCACGATCGTCTCCCGTACCGAGCGCGCCCGCCATTCGGGCGCTCTCCCTGTTACCCGCCCCAGCATGCCTCCTCACACGTACTAACGCAAACTTACTCGCCACGTGAGAATCGCTAACCCTTGATGGCCCGCGCCCGCTCGGCGAGCGGCCGTCCCTCCTCGGTTAGCCCCGGGGGACAGCCAAGATCGTGGCGAGGTTATAGAGGTAGGTGGCGACGTCGGGGTGGTCGGGTCCGTAGGCCACCTCGGCGATAGCCAGGGCTCGTTCGGTCAGCGCCGGTGCCTGCTCGGCCGGTCATGTTGCGGCAGCGCTTGATGGTTCTGCTTGTAGTTCATTGACCGGCGTATTCCGTCCGCCGCGCCATTGCCAGCAGGTAGTGGGTGTGGCACCGCCTACCGAAATCGGTATGCGGTGTAGCATTCACTACCTTCTCGAGATGTCGGGCCTGGCTCACTTAAGCCGCAGTGTCAAAAATGGCACCTGCTGCCACGTACGTCCCGCGGTCACGCCGACGCGCGCGCGATCCTGGCGCCGGATCCCGACAGCGAGGAAACGCTCGACGCCCGGGTGGCGGGTCGGCTGGAGCGCCAGCAGATCCTGTCCGGGCCCGCGTCCCCCGATGGTGTCGGTCGTGCTGGCCGAGGCCGTCCTGCACCGGTGCGTCGCCGGCCCTGAGGCGATGCGCGATCAGCTGGCCCGGCTGGCCGAGGCCGGCTGCTAGCCGAGGGTCACGGTCCAGGTGATCCCGGCCGGGGTGGGCGCGCACGCCGGGCTCGGCGGCGCAGTCGCGATCGCCGACACCGAGGGCGCCGCTACCCTCGTCTACGAAGACGGGTTCACGGCCGGCCGGACCTCCGCGCTCCCCGAGGTCGTGACAAGGGCGCGGCAGGTCGCCGCGGTGCTGCTTAGGGCCTGATCCCGACCAAGTGGCTGGCCGGGGCCAGGCTGGCAGCCCGTTCTGCCGCCCGCGGGGGAGTCGAGCCCTGGCGTCACCAGATCCGGATACGGGTCGGTACCACCAGGATCAGGTGCGGGTATTCGTCCGCGAAGCTGGCCGGCGTCCATCTTTGCGACATGATCGACCGGTACTTGTCGAGGAAGACAGGATCGGCGTCGGCCCGCGGCCCGTCGGCGTCCACCCGCGCGGTGCCCTCGAAGATGACGTTTCCGCCGCCGCGGCCGTTGCCCTCCAGGTGCAGCGACACCCGCGGGTTCCGGTCGATGTTGCGCGTCTTGGGGCCGTCCGCTGACCCGTAGATCGAGA
>Ga0181525_10002526_pt1 | contig 14909 bp, 13 predicted proteins | sample PEATcosm2014_Bin_48_FD_121100 | JGI IMG/M metagenome (GOLD analysis project Ga0181525, IMG submission 121100) | Peatland microbial communities from MTU Mesocosm Facility, Houghton, MI, USA - PEATcosm2014_Bin06_10_metaG | ecosystem: Environmental > Terrestrial > Soil > Wetlands > Peat | place...
TCGCCGACTTTTTCGCCGTGCGCTATGCTCCAGAACAGATTGACGATGAACGGAATTTGCGCGATGCCCAGCGCGATGGCCGCCCAAAGAATCCAGATGTGCAGCGCCATCATGTCATTGCTCAAGCCGCCGATGACTTCCGCGCCGCTGCGGGCGTTGACCGCCGCAGAATAATTTGCGCCGCCGTCCGACATGCGCCGCAGCATCCCCGCCATGCCCTGCGCGAACATCGGCATGAAAACGAGGTTCATGAAAATCAGCGAGCACCAGAAATGCACGCCGCCCCAGAATTCATTCATCTTGCGCCCGGTCATTTTCGGAAACCAATAATAAATCCCGGCGAACAACCCGAAAATCGTCCCTGGCGCGACGACGTAGTGGAAATGCGCGATGACATAATAAGTGTCATGCAGGTGAACGTCGCTGACGTTGAAGCCAAGCGGCAGACCGGTCAATCCGCCGATGCCGAACATTGGCAGAAACGCGAGCGCAAAAAGCATCGGCGTGTTGAAACGGATCGATCCGCCCCACAATGAAATGAAAAGACATGTCAAAATAATCACCGACGGGATCGAAATGATCATCGTCGTCGCCTGGAAAAATGTGGAAATTTTCGTGCCCATGCCCGTCAGATACATATGGTGCGCCCAGACGATGAACGACAGAAAGCCGATGGTCAGAACCGAATAAACGAGCGATTTGTAGCCCCAGATCGGCTTGCGCGTGTTGCAGGCGATAATTTCGCAGACGATTCCCATCGCCGGCAATATCAAAACATAAACTTCAGGATGGCCGAGAAACCAGAACAGATGCTGCCACAACAGCGGGCTGCCGCCGCCGCTGACATTCGCTAGTTGCCCGCCAACGGCCAAGCCGGTCGGCAAAAAGAAACTTGTGTGCGCGACATTGTCCATCAATTGCATGACCGCCGCGGCTTCGAGCGGCGGAAACGCCAGCAGCAGCAGGAACGCCGTCACGAATTGCGCCCAGACAAACCACGGCAGGCGCATCCACGTCATGCCCGGCGCACGGAGCTGGATGATTGTCGCGATAAAATTCACCGCGCCCAGCAGCGACGACGAGATGAGCAGCACCATTCCGATGATCCAGAATAATTGTCCGTGCGTCGGAATCGTGGTCGCCAGCGGCGAATACGAGGTCCAGCCCGCCTGCGCCGCGCCGCCCGGAATGAAGAAGCTGACAAACATCACCAGGCCGCCGAGAAAATACGCCTGATAGCTCGCCATGTTGACGCGTGGAAACGCCATGTCCACCGCGCCGATCATCAGCGGCACGACGTAATTTCCAAACGCGGCAAATGCGAGCGGAACGATTCCGAGAAAAACCATGATCGTCCCGTGCATCGCGCCAAAGGAATTGTAAAGTTCCGGCGAAATCACGCCGCCAGCAGCGACATTGCCAAGAATTTTCGCCAGCAGCGGCCCGACGACCGGCACGGGCGTGCCCGGATGCGCGATCTGCCAGCGCATCATGATCATCAGTAAAAATCCGAACAGCATGAAGCACAGCGCGGTGAATCCGTATTGGATGCCGATGGTTTTGTGGTCGGTGGAGAAAATAAATTTGGACCAGTATCCCGGCTCGTGATGCTCGTGGCCATGGTCGTCGTGCGGATGAGGCGCTTCGTCTTTTCGATACGGCGGAAATTGGTGAACAATTGCGTCCATAATTTATTTCACTTTGTCCCAGACCATCAGCGTCAGCAGGAGCGGCAGATAAAGGATCGAGGCCAAAAACAATTGTCGCGCGCGCGCCAGCGTGAGTTGCCGGGAAAATTGAACCGCGCAAAACAAAAATCCCGCGCCAAGAATGATGACTCCTGCAAGATAAATTGTCCCCGCCATTTTGAAAACGAACGGACACAGGCTTGCAATCAGCAGCGCGAACGTATGGCTGACGGTTTGCTGCCCGGTGCGTTTGCCGTCAGCGTCCACGTTCGGCAGCATCACGAAACCGGCCCTGGCGTATTCATCGCGATACATCCACGCGATGGCAAAAAAATGCGGCATCTGCCAGAACGCAAGTATGGCAAACAGCGCCCAGCCTTCGCCGCCCAGTTCATTTCGCGCCGCCGTCCAGCCCATTAGCGGCGGCAGCGCGCCGGGAATCGCACCGATGGCCGTGTTCAGCCACGTCACGCGTTTGAGCGGCGTGTAAATGAAGAGATAACTGACCAGCGTGACCGCGCCGAGAACGCTCGTCAGCAGATTCACGGCAAGCGCGAGATAAATCAGACCGGCAACGGAACTCACGCCGCCAAAAATCGCAACGGTCGCCGGCTGCAAACGTCCCGACGGCAGCGGGCGATCCTGCGTGCGGCGCATTTTCGCGTCGTATTCGCGTTCGAGCAGCTGGTTCAACGCCGACGCGCCCGCCGCGACCAACCCCGTCGCCGCAAGCGTGTTGAAAAATAAAATGAAATTTATCGCGCCGATTTCGCCGATGTAAAATCCAACGGCCGTCGTCAGCAGCACCAGCGTCGTCAGCCGTGCTTTTATCAAATCGGAAAAAACCGCCGGCCAGCTTTTCCCGGCGGCGTTTGCGCTTATAATTTCTGCTGAAAATTCCTTCATCATTTGTTTGCGGCCAAAGCTCCGAACGCTTCGAGCGGCGCGGTTTCAGCCTCCTGTATTTTCACCGAACGGCCATAAGCAATAATATACCAGAGAGCGCCTGTCACGAGAGAAAGTGCGCCAACCATAACGTGCGCCGTGGCAACGTCTGCAGCCTTGTTCGTCCAGATCGTCGCCATGCCGAACACAATTTGAAAAACAATCAGCGCCAGCCAGAAAACCGCCAGTTTCGTCAGCGAATCTTTTCCGCCGAGCCGTTTGACAGACAATCCCACTGCCGCAGCGACTCCCGCAAAAATTACAAGCGCGACGATGCGGTGAATCATTTGCAAGACGATTTGAAACGCAGTGATTGGATTTACATTTGTGGCTTCAATCCGCTGCTGGTTGTAGCGCGCAATGGCATCGGGGCTTGTGTCCGGCCAGATTTTTCCGTAAGCCGCCGGAAAATCTGGAATCGCCAGGCCTGCGTGCTGGTGCCTCATCGTCGCGCCGAGAATCAATTGCAGAAAAATCAGGATTGTGACGAACAGAACATGGCTGCGCAGACCGCGCGGGACGGAAAAAGATTTTTGTTTTGCCGCCAGTTCAATCCAGAAATGGCTCGTGAACAACGCAATTGCGCAGGTCAGGACAAAAAATGTTTGGGCGATGACGCCGTGAAAAACTCCGAGGCTGTCCATTTTCATCGTCACGCGCAATCCGCCGAGAACGCCTTGCGCGAAGACCAGCAGAAATGCGATTACTCCGAGCCATTTCATCCATTTACGCGAATCTTTCAGCCAGAGCCAGACTGCGAGAATCGTCGTCATCAAACCGACGGCTGAAGCCCAGAGTCGGTGCGTGTGCTCGTAAAAAATCCCGCCGGTCCATTTTGAAATCGGGAAGGCGAACATATTGTATCCGTAACTGTTCGGCCAGTCTGGCACGGACATGCCCGCTTCATGGCTCGTTACCAAGCCGCCCGCACCGAGCAGCAAAAAGGTTGCGGCAGCCGTCAGCACGGCGAACCGGTATAGCCACGGATTGCTTTTCAAATCACAATTTATGTTCATCTGCCAGACATTAAAAACAGCAAGCCGCTGCGTTCATTTTGCAGCGGTCGCTTTAGTTTGGGTTACTTTGCCTCAAAGGTAAAATTGACGGTTGCGTCGGCATCCTTGACCTCCACCTGCGCCGTCTGTTCGCCCGCCTTGCGGTGCGCCGCGACTATCGTGTATTTGCCCGGCGGCACGTTCTTGATGACGAACTTGCCATCCGTCCCGCTCACGCAAAAATACGGATGATCAAACACGCTTACCCACGCAAACATCCACGGATGCACGTCGCATTTGAAACGCATGAACATTTCAGGCTGCGAAAAGGTGTAGGTCAAATCCGGCGCACCGGGCACTTGCGCGTCGTTGTGTTCGTCGTTGCCGGACACGGTCGGTGTGATGTGCACGTTATGAATGCACGGGTCGGAATTCCTGACGATAATTTTCTGGCCTGTTTGAACCGCCTGAATCGTCGGCGTGTAAAGGCAGCCTTTCTGGTCGAGCACGGCGGGCGCGGCAGATGCTCCGGTGGATTTGCCGTCCATGCCCTGCAAATAAACGGTCACGTTGCCGAACTCGCCGTTCGGCCCGACGACATAATGATGCGTCGTGGGCGTGTTGGTGTGCATCGCCATGCAATCGGGGTTGTCTTCCATCTGCGTGAGCGGAATTTCAGCCGGCGGGGTGCCCTTGAATATGACGATGCCGACAATGTCCGCCGCGCGCGCGATGGGCATCGCCACCAGCATCAACATCAAAAAACAACCAGAAAACATTCTCATGCTTTGCATTATCAAATCTATCACCCTGAAATTTCGGGTCAAGCCATTCGTGAAATTTTTCACAAGCCCTTGATCACACGCGCCATTTCCAGCGCCGTCTGCGCCGCTTCGGTGCCGCGATTGTGTTTTTTGCCGATGCAGCGGACCTTCGCCTGCTTCACTTTTTCAAAAACAAAGACACCGTGGATGACGGGAATTTTTTGCAGCACCTGGATTTGCGCCAGCGCGTGCGTCACGCCCCATCCGATGTGCTGCGCGTGGCTCGTCTCGCCCTGAAAAATCACGCCGAGGCAGATGATGGCCGCGTAGCGTTTCGGTTGCGCCAGCCGCGACGCCGCCGCAGGAATTTCAAACGCGCCCGGCACGCGCACGATGCGGACGTGCGCCCCGGCGCGCAGCAATTCCTCGCGCGCCGCGTGCAGCATCGCGTCCACAAACTCCGCGTTGTAGCGCGACGCGACGATGGCGAATGTGCCGCCGCTGGCGCGTGCCGTTTTGGTTTTAATGGGTTTTAACATGAATAAAATTGTAATTAGTTTTCACAATCCGCGCTCGGAAAATTCGATAAACAAGAAGTTGGCCAATCAATAATCCAATTGCCAAACAGAAACACATGGCAAAAGTCCAAAAGCCAGCAGCATAAACTTGTGGCAAACGAATCGCGCTGCCAATTGCAAGCGCAGCCATAGTCCAATTGGAAATAAACAGCGACTGCAGCGGATCATGCCACCAATCTATCGCGTGCCGACTCCAAGAAGGACGCCGCAATTTCTCGCATTTTCCACTGCGAATGGAATAAGCAACACAGCCAATCGCGAACAACGGCATGACGACAAGAAGAATTGAGCAAAGAATTGCGTCAGGATTTTCTTGGCGAAGATTTTCAGGCGACATCAATGAATATCCGCCGAACGCACAAAGAATTACCAAACCGACATTTATGATTAGCCAAAAGTTTTTCATTTCTCCAATCAGATTCATCCGCAGATTACGCCGATTGCACAGATTTCAAAATTAAAAATCTGCGGCATCTGCGAAATCTGCGGACTAAAGCAAATGCCCCAGCTTCTCCCGCTTCGTTTTCAAATACCGTTCGTTGTGCGGATTGGATTTTATTTTGATCGGCACTTGCTCGGTGATTTTCAGGCCGTAGCCTTCCAGCCCGACGACTTTTTTCGGATTGTTCGTCAGCAGCCGGATGGTTTTCAGACCGAGGTCAACGAGGATTTGCGCGCCGAGTCCGTATTCGCGCAAGTCCATCCCGTAGCCGAGCTTCGCGTTCGCCTCGACGGTGTCGTAGCCCTGCTCCTGCAATTTGTAGGCCTGAATCTTCGGCGCGAGGCCGATGCCGCGTCCTTCCTGCCGCATATAAAGAATCACGCCGCGCCCGGCTTCGGAAACCTGCTTCATCGCCTGATGCAGTTGCGGCCCGCAATCGCAGCGGCGCGAGCCGAACACGTCGCCGGTCAGACATTCGCTGTGGACGCGGACGAGGACATTTTTCGCACCGGCAATTTCACCGCGCACGAGCGCGAGGTGATGCTGGCCGTCCACTTTGGAACGATATAAATGCAGATCGAAATCGCCGTAATCCGTCGGCATTTTCACGACTTCGACGCGCTCGACTAGTTTTTCGCGCGTGCGGCGGTATTCGATGAGCGCGGCGATGGTGCAGATTTTCAGGCGGTGTTTTGTTGCGAATTTTTTCAATTCCGGCAGGCGCGCCATCGCGCCGTCATCGCGCATGATTTCGCAAATCACGCCAATCGGACGGCATCCGGCGAGATTCACGAGGTCAACCGCCGCTTCGGTGTGGCCGGCGCGCTGGAGCACGCCGCCGGTTTTTGCGCGCAATGGAAAAACATGGCCGGGCTGGACCAAATCATCAGCCACGGCTGTCGGCGAGGCCATGACGCAGATGGTTTTGGCGCGGTCGGCGGCGCTGATGCCGCTGCCGATGCCGTGCGCGGCGTCCACGCTGACTTGAAAATCGGTGCGGAAGCTCTCGCGGTTTTCCGTGACCATGCGCGCGATGCCAAGTTGCTCCAGACGCTCGCTGGTGGCCGGCACGCAAATCAATCCGCGCCCGAACCGCGCCATGAAATTGACGGCGGCGGGTGTAACGTGCTGAGCGGCCATGATCAGGTCGCCTTCGTTCTCGCGGTCGGCGTCGTCCACGACAATGACCATTTTGCCTTTGCGGATGTCGGCGACGACGGATTCGACGGTGTTGAAGGTCTTTTTCATTTAGCCGGAACAGCGTAGCTTTTTGTGGCGCAAAGTCAGTCATAAAACTGTGGGACAATTTCATCGGTGCGTGGAATGCAAAGCTGTGCTTTATTGGGAAGTGAAGCCGTGCGCCGCAAAATCAAATGAGTGAACCGCAATGGTTGCGGGCTGTTCATGTCTGGAAATTTTTTACGCAAGTTCAACTTTTTGTTTGTCGCGCCGCTGGAAAAGCTTAATCTTTGCTTGTCCAAGTTGTCGGGGGTGATCGGCAAAGTTGTAGTCATGTGAGTTGTTTTAATCATGTCAAACGACAGCCCAATCAAAAAAGATGCCGGCGCGGAAATTTCCGTGCAGTGGAACCCCGCTTCGGTTTCCGAGCAAAACATGAGACGGCTTGACCGGCTCGCGAGCCTCGGCCTGCTCTCGGCGGGCATCGCACACGAAATCAAAAACGGACTGACCGCCATCCAGACGTTCATCGAACTGCTGCTGCAAAAGGGCGAGGACCGGGAACTGGCCTTGGTCGTCGGACGCGAACTGAAGCGGATCGATTCACTCGTGAGCCAGATGCTGCGGTTCGCCGCGCCGGGCAAAAATGAATTTGCGTCCGTGCATGTGCATGATCTGCTAGACCATTCGCTGCGGCTCGTCCAGCACCAGATCAGCGGCAAACTGATTTCGACACAGCGAGATTACAAGGCCGCGCCTGAAACCATCCACGGTGATGAATTTCAATTGCAACAGGCGTTCATGAACCTATTGTTTAACGCAATCGAGGCGATGGGCACGAACGGCGAGCTTGCAATCGCCACGAAAACCACGGAAAGCGGACAGTTAAAAATTGAGATCCGTGACACTGGCGCAGGTATTGCGTCGGAAAATATAGGTAGGCTTTTTGAACCGTTTTTTACGACCAAGAAAAACGGGACCGGCCTCGGCCTAGCGATTTCCCAGCGCATCGTGAACGAACACGGCGGTAATATCAGCGCAATAAGCGAAGTCAACAAAGGCTCGACCTTCACCATTTTGCTGCCAGCCGCCAGCACTTAGCAGCCATATCAAGGCATGGCAGATTTCTGAAGTCAGCCAGTCGGTTGGCGCAGAAACGAGGTCAGGCGTTCCAATGTTGTGGGTTTTCTAATCACGCTCACCGTACTTAATTCATCAAGCAGACGGCCCATGTAAACCTTGTGTGAAAGATATTCATGAAATATCCGATAGCAGGTTTGCTGTAATTCGGTCACCCGCCCTCCTTCATGAATTTCCAGCAACCTCCTGACGCATCGTTTTTCATTTTCTTCAAACACAATGAAATCCTTCCACGGGATTAAATTGCTCAAAGGCAGCGCCATGTTGGTGTTGATCAACACGGGAATGCGTCCGATTGACAAGGCCTGGTAAAAGCGCATTGAAAAATTGCCGTTGCCGCGCGGCGCAAGCGCAAAAGGATTCTCCTGCATGTTGCTCCAAAAATCCGACACCACTCCGGGATCATGAGGTTTGCCTCCCCAAAAGGAGTCGCGTTTGATGAAATCACATTTTATCAACGCCGAGTTTTCAAAAGCCGACACCAGTTTTCTGCGCTGCCTTGAAACCTTGCCGCAAAAACCGATCCCCGGCAATTCGCCCGCCGGTGCCGGGACAAAAGGCTCGTCCTTGCATTCCCAGAGATAAGGCATGACGCGTTCGTTGCTTGCCAGCCTGTCGGCCCTGGCGCTGTGCCGGAGCAAAATCAGGTTGCTGTAAAATGGATATTTGCGCGCGTAATCGCTGAGCGTGAAGACAATCATCTTTTTGCCGGAGGAAGAAAACTGCCGGGATATTTTCGCCAGCGTTCCGGGAACATCCATCTCATTCCTCACCAGGATTGGATAAACGATGAAATCCGCCTCGGCGATGCCGCTCAATTCATAATCCACGTTTTCGACCATCGTTGCGATGGGATGATCGTATCCTTCCGCAATGAATAATTTATATTTCCTGCCCTGTTCCGGCTTGGCGGGCTCCGAGGCGAATGAAGCATCCCGATTTTCAACCGAGTCCGGCTTCATAACAAATCATTCCCCGACGAGGTCATACGCCTGGACCGAGTCGTCGCCGACGTGGGAGTTTGGCGCGGCCTTGAGCGACAGGGTGAATGCGAACGTGTAATCCACCGGCTGGCCGCCGCCGTTGTCCACCACGCGGAATGTCAGCGCACCCGTCCAGCTTCGCAAGTCGCGGTAGACGGTGTAAACCTGTTGCGCGAGGCGCCCGGCCTCGGCGTCAACATCATGCTCGGCGCGAAAACCCCAGTTTTCGTTCATCTTGTAAAAAAAGACGCTCGTGAGGTAGTTGTCACCGCTGTCCACAAATCCCGGGCGCGAATAATAATGCCCGAGCGACCAGCTCCATTTATCGTTCGGAGAGAGAGTGAGCTGATGCGACGACAGGTTGAAATAGCCGTCGTTCACGTCGTAGCGGGTCTGTGAAGTGAGCGTGATCCAGGTGCGCGGGCGGAACGAGACGTCGTTGTAAATGTCGCTGAACCTCTGCTGCGTCGAGTTCGGGACGATGCGCCAGTCCATCAGAACATTCCAGTTGACCAGGTCATCGAGCTGGCCGTTGCGTTTTGTCTGCAAGGTGTTCCGCACGCCGAAGCGGATGACGTTCTGGCTGTCAACCGAATCTATGTCGTTGTAATCGGGATACATCACCGGCAGCAGCAGCGGGCTGGGCAGTTCGGAATCAAACTGCGGCAGTTGCGACGGCGGCGTGCTGGGATGCGGCACATAGACATAATTGATGTCCGGCTCGATGATGTGCCGCAGGCCGTTCACCTGGAAAAATGAATTCGTCGCGTCCGCCCAAAGATGCGACGCCTTGAACGACGTCTCGATGCCCGTGTTGAAAACGGTGCGGTTGGCGACGGCGTTTGTTCCGCCGGGCCCGCTTTCGGTGCCGTAATAAGTGAACCGCCCCCCGACGCGCGGCGCGACGTTGAGCCAGCCAAAAAACGTCCACGGCACCAGCAGTTGATGATACGTGTCCACCCGCGCCGCGGAATAATCCGTGTTCGTGTCGGCGGCCAGGCCGTTCGTGTCGGCGAAAAACTTGCGGTAATAGCCCGCCGAACTTTCGCTCTCGTAATAAACCGGCGTGTCAAAAATCTGCTGGCGCAGGCCGGTGAGCTTCACGTCCGGCAGGCGCTCCACCTGGTCGAAGAAATTGTTCAGCTCCGGCGTGGTCTCCGCGTCCAGGCTCCAGTTTTCAGAATACTTGTTCACCTCCACAAACGTGGGCGGCTGCGGGTCCTGCGAATATTCGCCACCGAAAAAATCATGCAGCAGCAGCGGGTCGCTCTGGTAGTTGACCAGCGCCTTCACGTTCAAGTTCGTAACCGGCGTGGCCTGCCAGCCGAAATAAACGCGCTGGCGGTTCTGGGGAATCGAGCCGGGATTGATCACGCCGTTCGTGAACGTGTTCGGGTTGTTGTCGTGAACATAATAATACTTGAACGTCCCGTCGCCCCACTGGCCCAGATGCAGGTTGAAGTCCGGTCCCACGCCCGGCCCGCGCTTGGTGCGGTAGTCGAAATGATACTTCCCGTCCAGTTGGTCGCTATACCACCACGTGTAATCGGTCAGCAAAAACGCCCCATACTCGCTGCGGTAGCCCGTGTAAAAATTCCAGTTGTCCGCGTGCGGTCCGAGATTGCGGTGGTAATACGGAAAATAAAACACCGGCACCTTGCCCGCATACAACACCCCGTTCCACGCCTCGATGTATTTGCCCGGAACCAACCTGATGCGGCTCGCCCGGATGCGCACCGCCGGATCGTTGATGTCGTCCGTCGTCAGAAAAGTATCGCGCGCGGTATAAACGTGATTGCTCGTGTCGCCGCCCAGCCGCATTCCACCCGCGAAGAACGCGCCGTCGCCGGTGCGGAACTGCTCCGTCCGCATCAGATGCGTCTTGAAATTGTAATTGATGTGGTCGCCGATCCAGATCTGCCCGCCCTGCTGCTCGATGCGCACATGACCGTCCGCAACCGACTCGCCCGTGTCCTCGTTGACCGAGACGCTGTCGGCCATCAGCACCGCGCCGCTGTATTTTACATAAATGCCGTTGGTGCCGACCGCCATGTTGTTGCCGATGGTTTCCATTTCGCCGACCGGCGCGCCGGGGATGATCTGGTTCAACCCGCCCAGTTCCCACGCCTGCGGCTCCTCCGCCAGGGCGAGCAATGGAAAAAGCGCAGCGAAAATAATCAGCGGGACGATGGCGGGCCTGCGCCGCGCCGGAGTTCCGGCCGCCGCTGATCCATGCGAATCGCGGTTGAGTTTGGTTTGCGCGCGTGAAACACCGGCTTCGGCCACGCAGGCGGGGAATCTTCTCATCAAGCGCGGCCAATTAAACAGAATGCAACGGCACTGCCAAGCCGGTATTGCATCAATTTGATTTTGTAGCGGGCGAACTTCCCGCGAGCAAAGGGATCAGGTTTTTTCCTCGATCAATTCGCGCCGCGCGCCGCCGAGCAGTTGTTCCACGAAGCTGGTCGAATAAACGCCGCGCCGGAAATTCGGATCCTGCATGATGGCCTGCTGGAAAGATACGGTCGTCTTGACACCGGTGATCATATACTCGGAAAGCGCGCGGTTCATGCGGTCAAGCGCATCGCGGCGATCCTTGCCGGTGGTGATGAGCTTGCTGATCATCGAGTCGTAGGTCGGCGGAATGGTATAGCCGGCGTAGGCGTGCGTGTCCACGCGCACACCGCGGCCGCCGGGCTGGTAATACATCTCGATGCGGCCGGGGCTGGGCCGGAACTCGTCAAACGGATCCTCGGCGTTGATGCGGCATTCGATGGCGTGGCCCTTGATGACAATGTCGCCCTGCGAATGCTGCAGCGGCTCGCCCATCGCCAGCAAAATCTGGTAGCGGACAAGGTCAATGCCGGTGACTTCCTCGGTGACGGGATGCTCGACCTGGATGCGCTTGTTGACTTCGAGGAAATAATAATTGCCGGCGTTGTCCACGATGAATTCCACCGTGCCGGCGTTGGTATAGCGAGCTGCCTCGGCGATTTTCACGGCGGCGCGGCCGATTTTGTCGCGCAATTTTCTAAATTTATTGTCGAGCAGCGGCGAGGGCGCCTCCTCGATCAATTTCTGGTTGCGGCGCTGGATGGAACAGTCGCGTTCGCCGAGATGAATGATGCGGCCTTTGTTGTCGCCGAGAATCTGGATTTCGATGTGGTGCGGATTCTCGATGAATTTTTCAACATAGACGCCGGAATTTCCAAAAGCCTTTTCCGCCTCGGTGCGCGCGGTGTGATACGCCTTGACGAGCGAGGGATCGTTGTGCGCCACGCGCATCCCGCGTCCGCCGCCGCCCGCCACGGCCTTGATCATCACCGGATAGCCGATGCGCTTGGCGATTTCACGCGCGTCCTTTTCATTTTCAACGACGCCGTCGGAGCCGGGCGGAATGTCCACGCCCGCCTTTTTTGCAAGCGCGCGGCTGACCGCCTTGTCCTCCAACGAACTCATCGCGCGCGGACTCGGCCCGATGAATCGGATGTTGCAGCTTTCGCAGACCTCGGCGAAGTGGGCGTTCTCGGAAAGAAAACCGTAGCCCGGGTGGATGGCGTCCACGTCCGTGATTTCCGCCGCGCTGATGATGCGGTCAATCCGCAGGTAGCTTTCCGACGCCGGGGCCGGGCCGATGCAAATGGCCTCGTCCGCGAGCTGGACGTGCATGGAGTTCGAGTCCACCTCGGAATAAACCGCCACGGTGCGGACGTTCAATTCCTTGCACGCGCGGATGATGCGGACGGCGATTTCGCCGCGATTGGCAACCAAAATTTTTTCAAACATGGGCTTTGGAAAACGGATGGAACCGGCCGCCGATCAGGACGGACGCACTTTGAACAAAGGCTGGCCGAATTCCACGGGCTTGCCATTCTCGACCAATACTTGAGTGATTGTGCCTTTGACCTCCGCCTTGATTTCGTTCATCACCTTCATCGCCTCGATGATGGAAACAACCGAATCTGGGTTCACCTCGGTCCCGACGTCGGCATAATTCGCCGATTCCGGCGACGGCGCACGATAAAATGTGCCGATCATGGGCGACTTGATTTCAATCTCACCCGTTACCGCAGGTTGCGAAGCCGTCGGTTGCATAACCGTGGCGGAAAGCGGCGCAGGCAGCGGAACAGAAATGGCGGAAACCGAATCATCCTGTTGAACAGCCGACGCGCCGCCGTTCAGCCCGCGCTTCAGCCGGATTTTGGAATCCTGCTGCTCCAGTTCAAACTCCGTAATGGAGTTTTTCTTCATCAAATCAATGATGGCTTTTATGTCTTTTAATTCCACAGTGCGTTTTCGTTAAAGTAGTTTCAAGTTTTGAAAAATCTGTAAAATGGCATCCAAATTTCAATCCATCTCCATCAAAAGTTAAGTGACCAGAAATTTATTGGTTTCAAGCTCCAACGTCAAGCGGCAAAGTAAAAAATTTCATCGGCTTCACAAAGGCCAGCTAAAAAACCAATAAATGGTTATTTTTTTGATTCTTTAACGTCAACCGCCGCTTCCAACGCCAATATGTAAGATTTTTGGCCGAATCCGCTGATTTGCCCCCAACAAACCGGGGCGATCAATGATTTATGCCGAAATTCTTCCCGCGCGTGGACATTTGACAGATGAATCTCAATCGTCGGCACGCCCACGGCGGCAATCGCATCGCGCAGGGCGATGCTCGTGTGCGTGTAAGCGGCGGCGTTGATCACAATCACGTCAAATTTGCCCTTTGCGTCCTGAATCCAGCCGACCAGTTCACCCTCCTGGTTGGATTGCCGGAAACCAGTTTCCACATTCAACTCCCCCGCGCGCTCGCGGACGCGCGCCTCGATGTCCGCCAGCGTTGCGCGGCCATAAACTTCAGGCTCGCGCTGCCCCAGCAAATTCAGGTTCGGGCCGTTCAGAAAAAGGACTTTCATTGCGCCAATTTTATATGGCCGGCTGCTTGCTGTCGAACTGATTTGCAGTCAAAAGTCAACGCCTGTTCATCCTGACAACTTCAGGTGGGGTTCAACAGCGTGATTGTTTTTGCGCAATGCGGGCAGGGAATTTTCTGACCCAAAAGATTGGTTGGAAATTCAATATGGCCGCCGCAGGCGGTGCAGGATATTTTCAGAAATCGAACCAGGACTGCCGGGCCGGTTCCATCTCCGCTAGACTTTGCCGGCACTGTCTGCATAGTCCGGTTTTCGGCGATGCCTTTTTTCGCAAGCCAAAGTTGGAACAATGCGGCATAGCTGCCAAGCAACAGGCAAGCCGGGAGGAATCGCATGATGTAGCCAATCGCCCCGCGTGAAAGGTTTAGAGGGTCATTGAGACTGCCGAGACAGGTGCCTTGAAGATGACAGTGCATCCAGAACAGGCCGAGCCAGAACAGCACAAAACAGGTCGAGAGCCAGGCCAGAAAGCCGATTTGAAGTCTGACGTTTTTGCCAAACAAACAGATCAATGCGAAAGCAAGTTCTATCCCCCCGACAATCAACAGGGCGGACCGTAGCGAAATGCCGAGCATGGGATCAGGCAGAGCCAAGACCGACAAGTGGCCGGTGGCGATGAAGAAACGGATCAATGCCGCCGCCAGCAGGATCCCCCCGGCGGAATGAATGAATGGTCGAATCAAAGTTTTGCTCATAAACTAAGGTTCAATCATCAAAAACGAAATGGACTATGGCCTTGGTGCGTTCAAGCACATCGGGTCTTGATTGGAGCAATTGCGGCGCTTCTTTGTCTTCGATGTAATCCACGACTACCCCGTAAGTAAGTGCGGTTTCCTGATATTGTGTGATTTGTTCTTCCAGCCCTTGGCCTTCACCAGATTCAAACCCAGCGAGGCTGATCAATATTTTTGGCGCAGGCTTGCCCCGGGGCATTTTTAAAAAATCAGGCAGGGCGCTAGGAGCAAGAAACATCGCTCCTTTCCAAAGTTCTGGACGTTGAATGATGAGTTGACCGAGTTGTTGCTTTTCACTACCGGAGGCAAAGAGAAACACCCGATTCCAGTCCACATTAACCGTTGGATCCTTGGTCAAATAATCATAAATATCCATGATATTTAGTGACCATTGCCCAATTTCCTTTCCAGCCCAACCCCGCCGATCCACTATGACCACATAAGCACCACAGTTGGCAAGTGCCTGCGCCCACAGCGGCCCATCCGGGTTTTGCTGATACTGGGAATCTACAAAAACGGTGTTCCCAATCACA
>Ga0181525_10002527_pt1 | contig 14906 bp, 11 predicted proteins | sample PEATcosm2014_Bin_48_FD_121100 | JGI IMG/M metagenome (GOLD analysis project Ga0181525, IMG submission 121100) | Peatland microbial communities from MTU Mesocosm Facility, Houghton, MI, USA - PEATcosm2014_Bin06_10_metaG | ecosystem: Environmental > Terrestrial > Soil > Wetlands > Peat | place...
CGCCGCGCACGCCGTGCTGGCCGACGATGTCGATCGCCTGGGCTGGCTGGCCGACGCCCTGGCCGCCGTGCTGGTGATCACGGCGCTGGCCGGCGTGGAGGCCGGGCGCGCGCGCTTTGCGTACGACCCGCGCAAGCGCTCGGCGTTCAAGGCGTGGTGGCGCGGCGTCAAGCTGGTGTTCCGCCACCCGCTGCGCAGCTATGGCGTCGTGCTGGGGATCAGCGTCCCGGCCTTGCTGGCGGCGGCCGTGCTGGGCCTGGCGAGGCTCGAACTGTCCACCGCCGGCGCCGGCGGATTCATCGCCGGCTGGCTGATCGTGCAGCTGCTGGCCACCGTGCTCAACTGGGCGCACCTGGCGCGGCTCAGCGGCTTGTACGAAGTGACGCGGGTCCAGCAGGAGGCTGCCACCCGGCACCTGCGCCCTACGGCGCTGGCATGAGGAGCGACTATGCATAGCACGCGCAGGGAACGGGCGCCGCGTCGTGGGCGCCCCTGGTGGCGCCTGTGGCCGGCGCTGCTGCTGGCCTCGGCCGGCGCGTCGGCCGCGCCGCTGGTCGATCTGCAACCGCCCAGCGCGCTGCCCGGCGCGGTGCCGCTCCTCGACCCGGCGGGCGATCCGCACCTGACGCCGGCCGCGCTGCAGGCGCTGCTGCAGCAGAAGGTGCGCTACGTCTTCGTCATCTTCAACGAGAACCGCTCTTTCGACAGCGAATACGGCACCTTCCCCGGCGTCAACGGGCTGTACTCCGATGGCCACGCGCCGCGCGCGCTGCCCGGGGCGATCCAGACCTACGTCGATGCCGACGGCCGGCAGGTGTCGGTCGCGCCGTTTCGCATCGGTCCCGCCGACAACGCCAATGTCGTCGACAGCGTCGATCACTCGCATGTCGGACTGGCACGCAAGATCGACGTGGTCGACGGCGCCGCGCGCATGGACGGCTTCGCGCAGGACGAATACGCGCGCCATGCACCGCCCGGCGCCACCGCGGCGCAAAAAGCCAAGGCGACGCAGTACGCCCGGCTGGTGATGGCGCACGTCGACTGCGACACCATTCCGTTCTTCTGGCGCTGGGCCAGCAACTTCACGATCTTCGACAACATCTTCGCCACCGAGGACACGCCCTCGACGCCCAATGCGGTCGCGATGCTCGCCGGCCAGGCCGGCGAGACGCAGTGGGTCAAGCATCCGGGCCCGCCCGAGGCGCCCGCCGACACCGGGGTGACCGGGCCGGTCAGTGGCACCTTCACGCTGGATCGGGGCACGGTTACCTACAGCGGCAGCGCGCACACCCAGGGCCCGCCGCTGCTCAACGATCCGCAGCCCTACTACGGTTCGCCGTTCGACAGCACGCGGGCCGCGGGCCCGGTGCACCGACAGCCCTATGGCCCCGACGAGGACTACCGCAAGAACAATATCGCCTCCAACCTCACCTTCGCCAGCGTGCCGCTGACCCTGATGGGCAATTCGGCCGCCGCGGTGACGCAGCAGGACCTGCGGCCCGATGCCGACCTGGCCGATATCCGCCAGGACCTGGCGTACCTGCGGCAGTTGAACCATCCGCCGGTGGCCTGGCGCTGGTACCAGGACGGCTACGGCGTCGAGGCCAGCGACAACGGCGGCGCCGCCTCGCACCAGGCCTATGTGAGTCACCATGAAGCGCCCCAGTACTTCGGCTACCTCGCCGACAATCCGGCGCTGTACGCCAACCTGCAGGGCGAGTCGCAGTTCTTCGCCGACGTCGCGGCCAAGGCGTTGCCGCAGGGCGGCGTCTTCTACATCCGCGGCGGCTATCTCAACCAGATGGGCCTCAAGCCCTATACCCATCCGGGCACGCCGCCGGCCGAGGTGGCGGCGATCGTCGCGGCCAAGTCGGGCGACGACAACCACCCGGCCTACAGCGATCACCACCTGAGCGAGGCGATGGCCGCGCGGGTCATCAATGCCATCGCCGGCGATGCCGAGCTGTGGGCGCAAAGCGCCATCGTCATCACCTACGATGAATCCGACGGCTTCTACGACCACGTGCCGCCGCGCATCCTGGCCTATGGGCCCGACGGCCTGCCGCTGTCGCGCGGCGTGCGCGTGCCGCTGATCCTGATCTCGCCGTACGCGCGCAGCCACGCGGTGTCGCACGTCGAGGGCGACCACAACGCGGTGATCGAGACCATCAACGCGATCTTCGGCCTGCCGGCGCTGGCCAGCCTGCCCGACGAACGCCAGGCGCTGGCCGACGGCAATTCGCCGGCCTTCAACCGCTTCGGCCCGCCCGGCTTCGAACAGCGCTGGCTGGGTCCGCGCGACCTGCCCTCGGACATCTCCGGCAGCCTGCTGTCGGGCTTCGATCCGCGCCGCCTGCTGGGCTTGGCGCCGCCACTGCCGGCGGCCGCGGCGCAGACCGACGCGGCGCTGCTCACCCGCTTGCCGCACTACGACGGCCAGGGTTGCCGTGCGCTGGGTATCACGCCCGTGGCGCCGGACACCGACCGCATCGTGCCGGCCGGCTTCAATCCGCTGCCCGGCACGTATCCGGCGGCGAACTAGCGGACCGGCGCCGTGCCAGGGCTGCGGTGCGTGCCAGCGCCGGCGCGCGCAGCGACCTTGCGGCACATCGTGCTGCGGGTTCTGCCGGCTTTGCTGGCGCTGTGCGTGTCGCTGGCCGCTGCCCCCGCGCGGGCCCAGTCGGTGCTTGCGCGCATCCATGAACGCGGCGCCGTACAGTGCGGCAGCGTCGAGCGCCCGGCGCTGGCGCAGCCGCAGCCTTCGGGGCAGTGGGCCGGGGTTTTCGTCGACATCTGCCGCGCGGTCGCCACGGCCGTGCTGGGTGCGCCCGAGCGCATCGTGTTCCGCGGCTATGTCTCGGAAGCCGACTTCGATCGCGTCCGCAGCGGCAGCGACGATCTGGTCTTTCTTACGGGGGCGGAGATCAACGCCCACGCGCTCGCCGGCGTGGTGCTGCCCGGGCCGAACGTGTACATCGCGCGCAATGCGGTGATGATCCCGGGCGGCGCGCCCCAGCAGCATTTGCACGAACTGGAAGGCAGCGGCATCTGCTTCCTGTCCGGTGCATCGGCCGAGCGTGCGCTCGAATCGTGGTTCGACGAGCATGGCGTGGCGTGGCTGCATCATCCGTATTCCGAGGACGGCGAGATGGTCGATGCCTATGCGGCGCAACGCTGCCACGCCATCGCCGGCGAAGCCACGCAACTGGCCAAGGAGCGCGGCTATCCGGGCGCGCGGCGCCTGGCCAGCCGCATCCTGCCCGAGGCGCTCGACCGTTTCCCCATCATCGCCGCCACGCCCACCCAGGATGGCCGCTGGGCGGCCGTGGTCGGCTGGACGGTCAATACGCTGGTCAATGGCGCGCGCCCCGAGTCCAAGTGGTATGCCGGCGGCGCAGGGGCGATGCCGCTGGCCGCGCCCGAACTGGGGCTGGCGCGCGGCTGGCAGGAACGGGTGCTGGCGGCCACCGGCAACTACCGCGCCATCGTCGCGCGTCACCTGGCCGAGGACAGCGGCCAGGAGCCGGAAAGTCCCGACGCGGGCGCGCTGCTGCTGCCCTACGTCGAATAGGAAGCGTGGGCGCGCCGGCGCGTGATTGCCCTGCTGCGCAAGTGCGGGTAGCGTCGGCGCGCTTCGGACGCGATCGCCCGGATCCGTCCATTTCCGCGGGGAGCCGTCGATGGCAGTTCCGTCCTTTCGCAACCTGGCCGTTCCGGCGTCGTTCTTCGGAATGCCACTGGGCCTGCTCGCCCTGGGCATCGCCTGGCGCGCCGCGGCGCGCATCTGGAGCGTGCCCTACCTGGTCGGCGAGGCGCTGATACTCGCGGGCGGTGGCCTGTGGTTCCTGCTGTTCGCGTTGTATCTGGCCAAATGGGCGTGGAGCCGCGGCGCTGCACAAAGCGAATTCGAGCATCCGGTCCAGTGTTGCTTCGTCGGTCTTGCCGGCGTCGTCGCCTCGCTGGCCTCGATCGGCATGGCACCGCATGCTCCGTGGCTGGCCAGGGCGCTTTTCGTGCTGGGCGGCGCGTGGACGCTGGTCTTCGCACTCTATCGTACCGGCCGCCTGTGGATGGGCGCGCGCGCGCCGGAGACGACCACTGCCGTGCTCTATCTACCGACGGTCGCCGGCGGCTTCGTGACGGGCAGCGCTGCGGCGGCTCTGGGCCACGCCGACTGGGGACAACTGGCCTTCGGCGCGGGCCTGTTCGCTTGGCTGGCGATCGAATCGGTGCTGCTGCATCGCCTGTATACCGCGGCGCCGATGGCGCCGGCGTTGCGGCCGACCATGGGAATACAACTGGCGCCGCCGGCCGTCTGCGCGGTCGCCTATCTCAATGTTGGCGGCGGCCCGGATCTGTTCTCCCATGCTTTACTGGGCTACAGCCTGCTGCAGGCACTGATACTCCTGCGCCTGTGGCCGTGGATCGGCGCGGCCGGCGCCACGCCGGCGTGGTGGGGCGTGAGCTTCGGCGCCGCTGCCCTGCCGACTGCGGCCATCAAGCTGGTGGCCGATGGGGATAGCGGAGCGGTGGCGATCCTGGCGCCGTGGCTGTTCGGCGCCGGCAATGTCGCGATCGCCGCCTTGGCCGTGCTGACCTTGCGCCTGCTGGTCCAGGGGCGGCTATTGGTGCCGGCGGTGCCACGCCCTTGACGCGACGCCTGCAGCAATTCGATACCATTTCCCGAAACCGGCGCCCCGCGGTGGCGGAGGACGTCGCCTAGAATGCGCGAGCCGTCAGTGTGGATGGTGCGCAATTCCGCGCACAAATTCGCGCTCGATCCGTTCCGCGGATGCAAACTGCACGGTACCGCCACCTACGGAGTAACTGCCAGCATGGATGGGTCACGATTGTCCGTTTTCGTCCGGCCGCTTTGCTGCACTGCCTTGCTGGCGCTGCTGGCCGCCTGCTCCACCGCGCAGCAGCACGGCACCCTCACCATCGCGGCCCAGCGCCCCGATTCGCTCAAGCCCGGCGATCTTTCCAAGGCCGGGCTGGCCTTCGTCACGCCGCTCACCGTCACCGGCCAGGAACAGGACCGCGCGGCCCTGTGCCTGATCTTCTCGCAGATCTTCGAGGAGCTGCGCCCGGGCGTGCACGTCATTCCGCTCACCGAGACGCTGAGCGGCATCAACCGCGCGGGGCTGGCCGACGACTACAAGCGCTTCATGGCCAACTACCACGGCGGCGAGCTGCTGGACAAGACCTCGCTGATGCAGGTGAGCAAGGCCACCGGCGTGCGCTACATCGCCCAGCTCAAGATGGCCAGCTTCTCGCAGGAATCGGAGGACCGCTTCGGCGTGCTGGGGCTGCACCTGGTCGACACGAAGAAATCGAGCATCCGGCTGTCGCTGCAGATCTGGGACAGCGAGGACGGCAGCATCGCCTGGGAAGGCGCCCACGAGCTGTACATGGCGCGTGAAACCCTGGTGGCCAATCCGATCTCGTTCCGCAGCGTGGTGGAGGCCTCGGCGCGCACGCTGATCGCCGAGGTGCCCTGAGCACAGTGCAATCACACCCGGACGCCAGGAGTCCGCGCCGGATGAAGTTCCCCCTCTCCCGCGGAGCGGGAGAGGGGGAACTGCGCCTCTGCTGCGCCGACTCCTAGAGCGCCCGGTACACGATCCGGCCGCCCACCAGCGTCATCAGCACCTTCGCCGCCGGGATCTCGTCGGGCTTGCCCTCGATGAAATCGCGCGAGAACAGCACCAGGTCGGCGAACTTGCCCACGGCGATGCTGCCCTCGTCGGCGTCGCGCCGGCTGGCGTAGGCCGCGTCCAGCGTGTAGGCGCGCACCGCCTCGGCAACGCTGATGCGCTGCTGCGGCAAGTAGCCGCCGGCCGGCTGGCCGTCGAGGCTCTGGCGCAGCACCGCATTGCGCACGCCGTACAGCGGATTGAGCTGGACGATGGGCCAGTCGGTGCCGAACGCCACGATCGCGTGGCTGTCGAGGAACGAGCGGATTGCGAAGGCCACCGGCAGCCAGCGCTCGCCGGCGTATTTCTGCCACAGGCCTTCCATGCCTTTCCATTCGTCGCGCGGATAGATCATCAGCGGCTGCATGCTGGCGATCACGCCCAGCTGCGCGAAGCGTGCGATGTCGTCCGGATCGGGCGCCTCGACGTGCTCGATGCGGTGGCGCGGCAGCGGCGCGCCGGCGACCCCGTCGGCCGACTGGGCCTCCTCGTAGGCGTCGAGCGCCAGGTGGATGGCGCCATTGCCGATCGCGTGCGTGTACACCTGGAAGCCGTGGGCATTGAGCGTGCGCACCGCCGCCTTGTAGGCGGCCGGCTCCCAGAAGCGCATGCCGCTTGCCTTGGGATCGTCGGCATAGCCGCCCGGCAGATAGGCGGTATGCGATTCGATCACCCCGTCCATGATGAACTTGCCCACGCCGGCCGACAGGTAGGCGTCGTGGTACTGCGCGCGCGCCGCCTCCAGGGCGGCCAGGTGTTCGGTGGCCAGCGCCGGCGGATTGATCCAGTCGGAAATGGAGATGCGCAGCGTCAGCTTGCCCTCGGCCTGCAGCTCGGCCAGGATGTCCAGGTAGGGGAAGTCGCCGCCGGCGCTGTCGACCCGGCTCAGGCCGACGCGGTTGGCCTCGCGGATCGCCGCGGCCAGCGCCGCCTTGTTCTCGGCGCGGGTGGGCTTGGGGATCAGCGCGATCACCGGGTCGATGGCCGCATCCTCCTTGAGCCAGCCGGTGGGCTCGCCGTCGGGGCCGCGCACGATCTGGCCGCCGGCCGGGTCGGGCGTGGCGCGCGTGATGCCGGCGCGCTGGAGCGCCGCGCTGTTGGCCCAGGCCGCATGCGCCATCCCGGAGGTGAGCAGCACCGGGCGGTCGCCCGAGACCTTGTCGAGGATCTCCTTGTGGAAATTGCCGCCGGGCAGGTCCGGGTAGCCGTAGCTGAAGCCTTCGCCCTGGATCCAGGCCGCCTGCGGGTGTTCCTTGGCGTAGCGCGCGACCCGCTGCGTGATCTCGGCCATCGTGGTGGCATCGCGCAGCGGCACGTTGCTCAGGTAGCGCGCGCCCTCGATGAAATGCACATGGCTGTCGATGAAGCCCGGCGTGAGCAGCCGCCCCTGCAGGTCGATGACCTGCGTGGCCGGGCCGCGCAAGGCGCCTACGGCCGCATCCGAACCCACCGCGACGATGCGTTCGCCGCGCACGGCCACCGCCTCGGCCCAGGCCTGGGTGGCGTCCACGGTGTAGACGCGGCCGTGCAGCAGCACGAGGTCGGCGGGCGCATCGGCGCCGCGGGCCGCGCCGTGCAGGCTGGCGCCCAGGGCGAGGGCCAGCGCGAGCGAAAGGGCGAGCGCAGCGGCCGTGCCGCGCGCGGCCGGGATCGGGGTCGGGAAGGTGCGATTCATGGGCAGGTCACCGGGTTGTCGTTACGGGAAAGGGGCGCAGCGGCGTGAGCGGCGCCAGCGGGATCAGTTCGCGCTGGAAGGGGATTGCATCGGGGTCGCCGGGCGGCGCGTCCAGCAGCTCGGCATAGCGGCGCCCGGCATACGTGGCGTGGGCGATCGTGGCCGGCGCGAGCGCATCGCCGATCACCGTGACCTCGCGGATGCCGGCGCCGGCCCATTCGGCGGCGCGGGCGCGCAGGTCCAGCGCCAGCTGCTCGGCGGGCAGGCGCGCGGTGACCAGCACCACCGCATCGGCGGCGACACGCTCGATCGCGCCGGTGTGCACGCACTCGAGCTCGACCGCGCCCTCGAAGATGGCCTGGACGCTGCGAAAGGCGGTGATGCGCACGCCCTTGCGCAGCATCCGCGCCTGGATGAAGTGCTGCTCGAGCGTGGCGCGCGTCCAGGTCGAGGCCTCGGCGGCGGTCGTCACGTAATGCGCCTCGTGGCCCTGCTCGGCCAGGCGTTCGGCGACGACTCCGCCCATGTAGTAGTGGTCGTCGTCCCACACCAGCACGCGCCGGCCGCGCGGCAGCCGCCCTTCGAGGATGTCGCTGGGTGTCAGCACCTCGGCGCCGGTGGCCACGGCCACGGGCAGGCAGCGCTGCCGGCCGATGCCGTCGCTGCGCCAGCGGCAGCCGGTGGCCAGCAGCACGCGCGCCGCGCCATAGCCCAGTATGTCGTCGCAGGAAAGCGGGCTGTCGAGGAAGACCTGCACGTTGGCCATGCGGTCGATCTGGCCCTTGCGGTAATCGCGCACGCGGATCCACGCCGCCAGACCGGGCAGCCGCGCTTCCTGCGCCACGCGCCCGCCCAGCTCGGTGCGTGCCTCGGCCAGGCTCACCGCGTAGCCGCGCTTGCCCAGCACCATGGCCGCTTCCAGGCCGGCCGGCCCGGCACCGACGACCAGCACCGGCGCGTCGGAGGCGCGCGGCTGCACGCGCTCCGGATGCCAGCCCTTGCGCCATTCCTCGGCCATCGTCGGGTTCTGGGTGCAGCGGATCGGCGACTGGGTGAAGTCGCCCGACACGCAGATGTTGCAGCCGATGCATTCACGGATGTCCTCGAAGCGGCCCTCTTCTATCTTGCGCGGCAGGAAGGGGTCGGCGATCGAGGGGCGGGCCGCACCGATGAAGTCGAGCACGCCACCCTTGACCAGGCTGACCATCCGGTCCACCGAGGTGTAGCGGCCCACGCCCACCACCGGCTTGCGCGTCAGCCGCTTGACGCCGCGGATGAACTCCTCCTCGTGACCCTCGTCGGCGAAGCGCGAGGTGCGCGAGTCGTTCTCCCAGCCGGCCAGCGTCAGGTCCCAGAGGTCGGGCACGTCGGCCATCAGGCCGATCAGGTCCTCGACCTCGGCGCGGTGCAGCCCGGCCTTGCCCTGCAGCTCGTCGACCGAGATGCGGATCGGCACGGCGCAGCGGTCGCCCACGGCGTTGCGCGCGTCCTCGGTGACCTCGCGCAGCAGGCGCACGCGGTTCTCCAGCGAGCCGCCGTACTCGTCGCTGCGGTCGTTGTAGCGGCGCGACAGGAAATGGAACAGGAAGCTCAGGCTGTGCGCCGCGTAGACGTAGATCAGGTCGAAGCCGGCGCGCTGCGCGCGGCGCACCGCCTCGACGTGCCAGCGGCGCAGGTTGCGGATGTCCTGCTTGTCCATGCGCCGCGCCTGCACCGGCTCGGGCGAGAAGGTGCCGATCGGCAGGTGTGCCGGGCCCATCGGCACCTCGCGCGAGTACAGGTTCGGGCCGTTCATGCCGTTGTAGGCCAGCTCGATGCCGGCCAGGCCGCCGTGCGCGTGGATCTGGTCGGCCATGCGCGCCAGCGCCGGGATGTCGCGGTCGTCCCAGAGGCGCAGCTCGATGAACGGCGTTATCTCGGAGCTGTAGTGGATCTCCACCTGCTCGGTGCACACCACGGCCCAGCCGCCTTCGGCCTTGATGCCGCGCATCACCGCCAGCGCGGTGGGGTCGCGGTAGCCCAGGCCGTTGCAGTGGGGCACCTGGTAGAAGCGGTTGCGCGCGACCACGGGCCCGATGGCCACGGGCTCGAACAGGATGTCGTAGCGCGCATCGCGATGCGGGTGCGGGATGGAAACGCCGGGAACGGGGGTTGCGGGTGCGGCTGGCATGGCGGTGGCGGCGGGGCTAGCGCGCGCGCGGCCGCGCCGCGGCCTTGCGCGCGCGCGGCGCCTCGTCGGGCGACATGCCGGGTATGGCGTCGCGCGAGATCGCCGCCTGGCAGTGCTGCAGGAAGGCGGCCACGAGGCGGTTGGGCTTGAGCTGGCGCAGCGTGGCGATGCCCAGGCGCATCGGCTGCAGGTCGCCGGACAGGCGCACGCGGTGGATGCGCCGGCCGTCGAGTGCGATGTCGGCGCGCGGCCGCACGTTGGCCAGCGCGTAGCCGTAGCCGTTGGCGACCAGCGCGCGCACCACGTCGTGGTTCTGCGAGCGCCAGGCAACGGTCGGTTCCAGGCGCTCCTGCTGGAACAGTCCCATGAAGTACTCGCGGCTCAGCGGCAGGTCGAGCAGGACCATCGGCAGCTCGGCCAGCTCCTTGAGGCGCACCACCGGCTTGCCGGCCAGCGGATGGTCGTCGCCGAACAGCGCGTGCGGTGGCAGTGCCACCAGCGGTTCGAAGGCGATGTCCTCGCTGATCTGCAGGTCGTAGGTGATGGCGATGTCGATCTCGGCGCGCCGCAGCCCCTCGAGCAGGCCCGGCTGGTGGTCCTCGCGCGGCAGTATCTGCGTGGCCGGGTAGGCCTGCATGAAGCCCTGCGCCAGCTCCGGCAGCACGATGGGCGCCAGCGTCACGAAGCAGCCCACCACCAGCTGGCCGCGCAGCTGGTGGTTGAACTCGCTGGCCGCGGCGTACATGCCCTGCGCCTGCTGCACCAGCGCCTTGGCCTCGCGCAGCATCGCCCGCCCGGCCGGGGTGAGCGTCAAGCCCTGCGCGTGGTGGCGCAGGAACAGCTGCACGTCGAACTCCTGCTCGAGCTGCGCCACGGCGGTGGAGATCGCCGACTCCGAGATGCTGGCGCGGCGCGACGCCAGCACGATGCTGCCGCACTCGGCCACCGCGATGAAATACGACAGCTGCCGCAGCGTGAAGCGGGTCATGGCCGGGCGCCGGTGCGGTTGCCGCGCATGCGCTCAGCCGAACTTGATCCAGGTGGTCTTGAGCGCCGTGTACTTGTCGAGCGCGTGCAGCGACAGGTCGCGGCCCATGCCCGACTGCTTGAAGCCGCCGAACGGCGTCTGCGGGCTGATCGCATCGACCGTGTTGACCGAGACGGTGCCGGCGTGCAGCTGCTCGGCCACGCGATGGGCGCGTGCCAGGCTGCCGGTCCACAGCGACGCGGCCAGGCCGTAGATCGAGCGGTTGGCCAGCGCCACGGCCTGGGCCTCGTCATCGAAGGCGATCAGCGCCAGCACCGGGCCGAAGATCTCCTCGTTGGCCAGCGCATCGTCGGCCCCGACCGCGCCGAACACCGTGGGCTCGACGAAGCAGCCGGCGCCCTCGACCGCCACCCGCTGCCCGCCGGTGAGCAGCCGCGCCGACGCCTTGCCGGCCTCGACGTAGCCCATCACGCGCTGCGTATGGGCCTCGTCGACCAGCGCGCCCATGGTGGAGCGCGGATCGAGCGGATTGCCCGGCGCGTAGGCGCGCGCCCGCGCGAGCAGCCGTTCGGTGAATTCCGGCGCGATGGCGCGTTCGACCAGCACGCGCGAGTTGGCCGAGCAGACCTCGCCCTGGTTGAAGAAAATGCCGAAGGCGGCGCGCTCGGCGGCGGCGTCGAGGTCGGCGCAGTCGGCGAAGACCAGGTTCGGACTCTTGCCGCCGCACTCGAGCCAGACCTGCTTCATGTTCGACTGGCCGGCGTAGACCTGGAACAGCTTGCCGACCTGCGTCGAGCCGGTGAAGGCCACGCAGTCGATGTCGGGGTGCAAGCCGATGGCCCGGCCGGCGGTCTCGCCGTAGCCGGGCAGCACGTTGAGCACGCCCGGCGGCAGGCCCGCCTCGAGCGCGAGCTCGGCCAGCCGCAGCGCCGACAGCGGCGACTGCTCGGCCGGCTTGAGCACGATGCTGTTGCCGGCGGCCAGCGCCGGTGCGCATTTCCAGGCCGCCATGTCGAGCGGGAAGTTCCACGGCACCACGGCGCCGACCACGCCCAGCGGTTCGCGACGGATCAGCGCCAGGTTGCCGGGGGCCGTCGGCGCGATCTCGTCGTACTGCTTGTCGATGGCCTCGCCGTACCACTGGAACACGCCCGCCGCGCCGGGGATGTCGACCGCGGCGGCGTCGCCGACCAGCTTGCCCATGTCCAGGCTCTCGAGCAGCGCCAGTTCGGTGCGGTGCGTGCGGATCAGCTCGGCCAGGCGCAGCAGCACGGCCTTGCGGTGGGCCGGGTCGGTGCGCGACCACACGCCGGCGGCGAAGCTGCGCCGCGCCGCCCGCACCGCGCGGTCCACGTCCTCGGCGTCGCAGGCGCTGACCTGCGCCAGCGTCGCGCCGGTGGCCGGATTGATGCACGCGAAGGTCCGGCCCGATGCGGCCGGCACCGCGCACCCGTCGATCCAGGCCAGCGAACGCGGCCGCAGGTGCGCGGCGCACGCCTGCCAGCCGGCCAGGGTATCAGGCGTGTTGCCGGGCATGTTGCCGGGCATGTCGCCGGGCAAGCCGGCGCCGGTGGAGCTTGTGCTCATGCGGGTTCCTCAGGGATCGCCGGGCACGCCATAGCTGGGTGCGCGGGTCGGATTGAGCGCCCGGTCGACATAGGCGTCGACCTGCGGCGCGTACAGCCGGTACAGGTCCTGCAGCGCAGCCACCGGATCGGTGTCGTGCCAGTCGATGCGCAGGTCGATGATCGGCCAGGACACCGCATCGACCACCAGCAGGCCCGCCGAGTGCACCGGGCCGGCTTCGCCGCCCGCGTCCAGTCCCGCATACAGCGCCAGCAGCAGGCGCTCGGCCAGCGGACCGGCGGCGTTTTCGAAGGCGGCCAGCATCGCGGCCGGCACGCCGTGGTCGGCCAGCAGGTTGCCGCCGGCGGCCGCATCGGCGCCCGGCGCAGTGGCGTGGATGCCGAGCGCGCGCGCGCCGGTGTGCACCGCGGGCGGGCCGTCGCGGCCGATGGCCAGCAACTGGCGGTATTCGCCGTAGGGCGTCGATTGCAGCGCCGCGGCGAGCGCGGCCGGCGCGCCGATGCCTTCGGCCAGGGCACCCAGCAGCCGCGGGCCCAGCGCCGGATCGGTGATGTTCTGCGAGGCCACCGCGCCGGCGCCGGCGCGCGCGTGCGCGCAGCGCGCGGCCACCGCCGGCGACGACGAGCAGATGGCGATGCCGTATTGCAGGCGCGGGCCGCCCGCGCCGGGCGCGCGCGCCACGATGGAGAAGGTCATCGCTCAGGCCGGGTCGGGAATGACGGCGATCGCGTCGATCTCGACCAGCCATTCGGGACGTGCCAGCGCCGAGACCACGATGCCGGTCGAGACCGGATAGACGCCCTTGAGCCAGCGCCCGACGACGCGGTACACCGCTTCGCGGTAGCGCGGGTCGGTGAGATAGATCGTGATCTTGCAGACGTGCTCGAGGCGCGCGCCGGCCTCGTCGAGCAGCAGGGCGATGTTCTTCATCGCCTGCTCGGCCTGCGCGCCGGCGTCACCGATGCCGACGCTGGCCGAGGTGTCCAGGTCCTGGCCGATCTGGCCGCGGACGAACACCATGCTGCCGCGCGCCACCACGGTCTGGCACAGGTCGTTGTCGAGTTTCTGCTCGGGATAGGTATGGCGGGTGTTGAACTTGCGGATGCGGGTATGCATGGCGGGGGCTCCGTTCAGGGTGCGGCGTGGCGCCGGAGCGGGCGCGCGGCTGCGCGGGGGGTTTGCATCGCGGCGCGCCTCAGAAGCGCCGGTCGCGGAAGAATTCGCGGCACTGCTCCGCGAAGGACTCGGCGGCGTGGCTCAGCGGGTGTCCGGCGCGGTGCGCCAGCACCAGGCGGCTGGGCGCCGCGGCGCCGGCCAGCGGCCGCGTGACCAGCACGCGGCCGTCGTACGACACGTCGTGCGCCGGCCGGGTGCCCAGCAGGCTGTAGCCCAGGCCATTGGCGACCAGGCCACGGACCATCTCGAAGGACGCCGTGCGGTAGCCCACCAGCGGCTCGAGGCCGCGCTCGCGAAACAGCGACAGGAAATACTCGCGGCTGGGCACGACGTCGAGCAGGATCAACGGCTCGGCCGCGAGGTCGGCCAGGCCGATCTGGGCCAGTTCCGCCAGCCGATGGTGCTCGGGCAGCAGGACATAGGTGTCCAGGTCGGTCATCGCCTCGGTGGCGATGTCGTCCTGCAGGCCGAAGTCGTAGAGCAGTGCCAGCTCGATCTCGCCGCCGCGCAGGCTGCCCAGCACGTACTGCTGGTCGCCCTCGAGCAGGCGCACGCCGATCTCCGGGTGCCGGCCGGTGAGCTGGGCGATCATCCCGGGCAGGATGTACGGGGCGAAGGTCTGGAAGCAGCCCAGCGCCAGGTTCTCGCCGGCCTGGCTGGGTGCCGGGTGCGGACGGGTCAGCCGCTGCGGCGTGCCGTAGGCGCGGTTGGCGTAGATGAGCGGCGCACCGCCGGCGGCGGCGACGAACACGTCCTGGACGGCGCCCACGATCACGAAGTGCGTGCCGACGCGCTCGACGCTGGCGATGCGGCAGTCGAAGGCCACCAGCGGATCGACGACGCGCGGCGCACCGGTGACCTGCGTGGTCCAGCTCGCGCAGGCGAACTTCTCCGGCGCCGGCGTGCCGGCCCGGCCGGCGAAGGTGTCGGAGATGAAGGCCTGGTCGTCGCGCAGCACATTGACGCAGAACACGCCGTTGGCCAGCAGGGCCTCGGCGGCCGCGCTGCGGTGGTTGATGCAGACCAGCAGCGTCGGCGCTGGGCCTTCGGCCGACACCGAGGACATCGCCGACACCGTCAGGCCGAAGCGCCCGGCCGGCCCGTCGGTGGTCACCACGTTCACCGTGCAGGCGGCATGGCTCATGGCGCTGAGGAAGCGCTGGCGCAGGTGCAGCTGCTCGGGCGCCTCGGCCGGCGCCGCGGCTTGTACGTCCGGCATCCTGTGTCCCACGGTCGGCTTGCTCACGTTGCTCCTGCCGCGCCTTGCCCCTGGCCAGCGGTCAGCGTACCACCGGGGCGGCAGCCGCCGGCGCCGGCGTGGCGGCCGCGGCGGCCTGGGTCTCGAACCACTGCAGCACCGAGCGGTCGCCGGCGGCGCGCGCGGGCTTGTCCTTCACGCGGTCGGACAGCTGCGCCGACTTCTTGACGAATTCGAGCGGGCCGTCCCAGTCGAAGTTGCGGTACACCGCGTTGAGGTGGGCAAAGGGCGGGGCCTGGGCGAACAGCTGGAAGGTCAGCCGGTGGCCGGCATAGTCGGAGTTGAGCAGGTCGCGCGCGAAGGCCAGCAGCTTGCGCCGGTCCTCGGCCACCCAGCCTTCGTTGACCGAGTAGTAC
>Ga0181525_10002528_pt1 | contig 14906 bp, 14 predicted proteins | sample PEATcosm2014_Bin_48_FD_121100 | JGI IMG/M metagenome (GOLD analysis project Ga0181525, IMG submission 121100) | Peatland microbial communities from MTU Mesocosm Facility, Houghton, MI, USA - PEATcosm2014_Bin06_10_metaG | ecosystem: Environmental > Terrestrial > Soil > Wetlands > Peat | place...
AATTCGAGAACACGCAGCGCATCCCGCGCCGCGATGGTGCCCATCGAAACCTTGTCCTGGTTGTGACACTCGGTCGAGCGCGAAAAAACGCTGGCCGGCATCGTCAGCTTGAGCGCCTCTGCGGTCCATGCAGACGCAGCGATCTGTACAGCCTTCAATCCATGATTGATGGCGGCGCGTGGCCCCTCGGCACCCGACAGGTTTTGTGGCAGGCCATTGTTGTAGCGGGTGTCGACCAGGAGCGCCAATTGACGGTCGAGAAGATCGGCAACGTTGGCGACCAGCGTCTTCAGGCCGTCCATCGCAAACGCAATGTGACCGCCATAGAAATGCCCGCCATGCAGCGTGCGGCCGTCGACGGGATCGAACAGCGGATTGTCGTTCGCGCTGTTGAGTTCCGTTTCGATCAAAGTCCGGAAGGCGGGAAGCATATCCTCCAGTACGCCGATCACATGCGGTGCGCAGCGGATGGAATAGCGATCCTGGATGCGGTCGGGCTCGCAGGTGAGGGCATAGTCCGCCAGATCGGCGCGGATACGGGCCGTCACCCGCATTTGGCCGGGATGCGGTTTTGCCTCGGCCAATCGCGCATCGAAATGCGCCGCATTGCCGATGAGCGACAACGAAGCCATCGCCGTCAGGCGGCAGGACAGTCGCGACAGCCATTCGGCGCGTTTGAAGGCGAGAACCGCAAGCCCCGTCATCACCGCGGTGCCGTTCATCACGGCAAGCGCTTCCTTGGGCCGCAGGCGAATGGGTTTCAGCTTGGCCTTGGCGAAGGCTTCGCCGGCTTGCATGTCCGTGCCGGAAAACCGCACGTCGCCTTCGCCTGCGAGACACGCCGCGATGTAGCTCAGGGGCGTCAGGTCTCCGCTCGCGCCCACCGAACCTTCGGCGGGAATGCGCGGCAGAATATCCATCTCCAGCATGGCGGCCAGAAGCTGCGCGAGGTCGACGCTGACGCCGGACCAGCCCTGCACCAGGCTGTTCAGCCGCGTCGCCATCACCGCGCGGGTCTCCTCGTCGGAGAGAATGCGTCCCGTGCCGCAGCGATGATAGCGGGTCAGATGCAGCGGCAGTTCTTCGACGAGTTCGGCCGGAACATCCCTATCGCAGGAATCGCCGTAACCCGTCGTGACACCATAGATCGTGCGGCCTTCGCGGATGGTGCGATCGACGATCGCGGCCGAATGCGCGATCCGCTGCAGGACGTCCTCGCGTTGCGAAAGCCGGGGTCTGCGCACACCCCGCGCAATGTCCCAGACGTCTTCCAGCGTCAGCGGCTTCTCACCGAACAAGATGATGTGACTCACTCCGCAGCCTCTTGCGCGACATGCGGAGCCTGATGCTGCTCGTCCTGCCCGCTCCAAAAAGAAAAGAAATTGAACCACTGCAGCGGCGCGTCGGCGACGCGCGCTTCCAGCGCTTTCGCAAAGGCGGCCGCATAGGACCTTATCGCGCCGTCGCGATCGCGGCGGGGGAGTACGACGGGGTCGGCGAATTTCGAGAAATGCACGTCGAAGCCACGCTTGCCCCGCACGCAGAACATCAGATAGGTCGATGCCTTGAGCAGCGCGCCCAGAACGTAAGGACCCTGCGGGAAGGGGGCCAGATCGCCCAGAAACGGTACGTTGACGACGCGTCCGCCCTGCGACACCGGGATCCGGTCGCCCACCATCACGACCCATTCGCCGCGCGCGATCGCTTCCGACAGCAGCATGGCCGTGTCGACGCCGATCTTGGTGACGGGAAAGGCGCGCACCGGCGAACCCGGTGAGAATTCGCGGATCAGACGATTGAACATCTGCGCGTGCTCGATATGCATCAGGACGTTGATCGGCACGCGATCGCCCAGCACCGCTACCGCGCGGATGACTTCGGGACTGCCGAGATGGGCGGTGATGACAAAGGCGCCGCGGCCGCTCGCCTCGACCTCGTGCAGCAATTGCGGCGCGTTGCCCAGGACCTGCGCTTCGGTAATGTCACCCGTCCATGCCGCCAGTTTGTCGAGTGCGGCCGCGCCAAAGCTCATAAAGTGGCGAAACGACATCCAGAGCGTGGGCTTTTCGGGTAGAAGGCCGCTCTGCCAGAGGTGCCGAAGATAGTCCTGCGATGCCTTGCGCTGCTCGTGTCCGGTCGCGAAGAAATAGAGAATGACGGGAGCCATGGCGCCCAGACACAGCGTGCGGCCGAAAATCCGATAGACGCCTGCGAGCACGCGCAGGCCCCAATAGGCGCCACGCTCCCGCATGTCGGCCCATTTCGTCGGCTCATCGTCGGACTGACGAATACGCGGACGGCGGCGAAACAGAAGCGTGGGAATCCTCGGCAGCATGCCGAAGAACAGGCGTGTCTGCATGAGCGACAAAAGCACGTTGTCATGCACAAGCTGAAAGTTGGAGAAGTTCTCCGCCGGATAGGTCACGCGCACGGGCACCGGCGCCATGGCGATGCCGGCCCAATGCGCCTTGACAAGGATCTCGACGTCGAAATCCATGCGGCGGCCCCGCACGGATTGACGCGCAATCTCGAGCGTGCGCGGAACGGGATAGATACGAAATCCGCACATCGCATCGCGAATGGCGGTCGAGAGCGTGTTGATGCGGACCCAGAACGTCGTGAAGCCCCGCCAGAAGCGGCGATGAGACGGGACCGACGCGTCGAATTCCGGGGCACCGGTCACGATCGCGTCGGGATTGCGTTCCGCCATGGCGATCATCGCGCCGACGCTGGACAGATCGTGCTGGCCGTCGGCGTCGACCTGGAGCGCATGCGTGAACCCGCGCTCGTGCGCACGCGCCAGCCCGCACAAAACGGCAAAGCCCTTGCCGCCGTTGAACGCATGACGCTGGTACTCGACATTCCCGTGACGCGCGCAGACGGCACGAATGCGGGCGGCTCGTTCCGGCGCGCTGCCGTCGTCGGTCACGATGACGGCTTCGACGTGCGCGGAAACCGCGGCCAGAATACGATCGAGCGCATCGACGTGATTATAGGTCGGGATGATGGCACAGAGGCGGAGCGCGCTCACGATTGGCCTCCGACCGTTCCTTCGGACATGACCAGATCTTTGACGCGATAGGAAAAGCTCAGCCTTTGCTTCGCCAGGTCGCGATGAAGCGAGAGTGTCGCCGTATCGCCGGGACGCAGGATGTGGCGGAATTTGAGGCGCAGCAAGTTCGCACCGGCCGGCTGCCAGGCCCACACGCGTTCGGCCCATTGAACCGCCATATGAACCTGCGCGATGCCGGGCAACACCGGCTCCTCCGGGAAATGTCCCTTGAACCAGATGAGGTCGGAGACGAGCGCGATGCTGATCTCCGCATCGTTTGGACTCTGTTCGAGCAGCGTTCCGCCGCCGGGCGCGTCATCCGCGAAGCGGGCGCGCAACAGCGACTGGACGCGTTTGCCCTGCCGATCGAGCGGGATGGACATGAACCGCCAATGCTTCGGCCGTTCGCTCGGCTCGAGGCGTCCGGCGAGATTGGTCCGGAACAGGCGCGACAGGCGAAATGCGCCACGGGTTTTCAGTGCAGCCTGACCGTCTTCGTCGAGCTCCACAACGGCGCCGAGCGCGCCTTTGCGATCGGGCAGGTCGATGGCGGCTGCGGCCGAGACGCCGGGCAGGGCAAGGAGAGCCTCTTCCACGCGCGCCAGCGACACGCGCTTGCCTTCGATCTTCGCGATGCGGTCCGCGCGCCCGATCAGACGAAACCTGTCGCCGACACGTTCGACGACATCACCCGTCGCGATGGTTTCGCCGTCGGTGAAAGGTGAGGTCACGGACAGAATTTTCGCGCCGTCCGCGTCGATCGCGACGCCCGGCATCGGCGTCCATGACGTATCCGCACTCTCTTGCCGACGCCAGGCGATGCCACCGGTCTCGGTGCTTCCCAGGACTTCGATCGGCAGAGAGCCGAACGCGTGGCGAACGCGATGGGCGTCCGCCAATGGCAATGGCGCACTCGAGCTGAAGATCAAGGCAGGCTGTGTGCGCACCGACTGGGCAGGCAGTCGCGTCAGATGCGCAGGGCTGCTGATCAGGCTCGATTGGGCCGAGAGTTTGCCCGCGAGGTGCTCCCAATAATCCGCGGCGCGATCTTCGGATACGCGGCCCGCGATCACCGGCCAGAAGATGCGAAACAGCATTCCGTAGATGTGCTGGTGCGACACGGTCGCATAGACGTGGCCTGCTTGCGCACCCCAGAGCTGCTCCAGCGCGTGGGCCTCCCGATCAAGTTGCCCGATCGATTTGCGCACATGCTTCGGCGCACCCGTAACGCCCGATGTGAAAAACAGCAGGGAAAGGGACTGCGCGTTCGTTTCGTCCGCCGCGGGCTCTTCGTGTGATGCAAGCGCGATCGATATCGCCGAAGGCATATCCACGGCCTGATCGGTGAGGACGACACGTCTCTCCGCGCCGATCTCGAGCAGATATTGCGGCTGCAGATGCGCGGGGAAGCCGACCGTCAATCCACGGCGCGTTGCCGCGAGAAGGCCGGCCAGAAACAGCGAAGCCGATGCCGTGTGAAGATAGATGAGGCCGTCGTCGGGAAGCTTTGCGGCAGCCTCGCTTGCCGTCTTGCGGATCTGCCCGGCCGTAATCGAACGGCCGTCGGCGGCGAACAATGCTTTGCCGGCCGGCGCAGACGAGACGGTATCGAGCAATGTCTTCACGGGCGGTGCCGGACGCGCTGGCGCACGAGATACTCGCTCGCGAAAAGAATCCCGGCCGCGAGATAGGCCAGGAAGCCGTTATAGACGAGCCACGCCGTCCAGCCCGGCTGCAGCACGGACCACAGCGCGATGGCGCCGTTCAAAGCGAAGAAGCCCATCCAGACGATGGTGACGTTGCGCGTGTAGCGCACGCCGCTCTCGGGCAGATCCGGTTCGACGATCCGCGCAAAGCGTTCGGCCATGCTGGGCGGCTTCCAGAGCGTAGCGGCGAACGTCGCCAACATCGCGGCGTTCATGAAAACAGGATAGAGCCGGATGGAGAGCTCGCGGTCGAAGGCCGCGACGGCGGCGATGCCGATCAAAACCGGCAACAGCGTAAGGGACATCGCGACGGGCACGCCGCGAAGAGCCGGCAGGACGAGGCGCGTGGCCAGCAACACAATCACAATGACGATCGCCGCCTCAACGCCGAGGTACCGCATGGCTCCGATCGCTATCACCGGATAGAGGATGGAAAAACCCGCAAAGGCCGCGGACGCGAGGTCAATTCGCTTCGGCATTGGTGAGGTCGTAGATTCGGTCGACGACATCGCCAACCGTGCGAACCGTCTTGAACTCGTCGGGCTTGATCTTCTGGCCGATGAACTCCTGCACCTTCACGATCAGATCGACGGCATCGATGCTGTCCAGATCGAGGTCTGTCTGGAGATTGGAGTCGAGCGTGATCTCGTCTTGCGACACGTCAAACAGGCCCACCATGTAGGCCTTCACTTGCAAAAAAATCTCATCCCTACTCATGGCGCGCCTCTTCAACGCATGCGGGAGACGAAAGCCGCCAGCGAGCGGACGTTCCGGAAATATTCCGCCACGCGCTCGTCTTCCGGATCGATCTTCACGCCATATTTCTTCTGTAGCTCGACGCCGATCTCAAGCGCATCGATCGAATCCAATGCAAGGCCGGCATCGCCGAAAAGCGGCTCCTCCGAATCGATATCGGGCGGCGATACGCCTTCGAGCATCAGGCTCGATACGATCAAGACCTTGATCTCGGCTTCAAGCTGACTCATTGGCAAGCAACTCCTCAAACCGTTTTGTGACATGCGCTGTCAGCCTGCGCGCATCGCGCGAAGGCGTGTCAGACTTGTAGAGATCCTGCGTATCCATCTGATCGCAGACCCGCACGCGATAACGCGGCCGGCGCATCGGGCTCTGATACCATTTCTCGCCCTTGCGCAGCATCGGCGGCGTGCAGCTCACGGTGACGAGACGGATGGGCGCGCCGGCCCGTATCGCGATGTTGGCGAATCCGCGCTCCAGATGGATTGCCCGGCCGGGAACCGTCCGCGAGCCCTCCGGGAAAATCACGAGATTGTTGCCGGCCCGCAGAGCCGCAACGCAATCCGACAACGTCCGCTCGGGATCACCCAGATTGGGGATGTAATTGGCGGCTCTGACGACGCCGCGCATAAAGGGATTTTTCCAGACGCCGCGCTTCACCACGCATTGCGTGCGCGTCATCAGTGACATGATGAGCACAACGTCGAGCAAGGAAGGATGATTGGCGATCACCAGCGTGCCGGTGTCGCTTTGCAGGAGAGCTTCGCCGTCCGTCTCGACCTCGATGACCCCGAGTGCGACGACGATCCGGATGAACAGCTTCCAGGTCGCGTGCACCGTCCGCTGTGCGGCGAGAGCGCGCCTGTCCCGATCGCGAAAGGCGAGATTGATGAAGGGGAACACGAGCAGCGTCAGAAAAAGGCCGCCGACGCCGAACAGCGTGAACGCAATGCCCGTTCCGAATTGCCGCCACAGGCGTTCCAGGCGCTCGGTCAGGGTGCGATCGTCGCTCACGCAGCGCCTCCCACGGCGAGACTGACCGGTCCTGCTTTCAGATCTTCCAGGAGGTTGAGAGCGCCGCGGCGGCCGGGCTCGATCGCGATGGCGGAGCGCGTGTCGGAGTCGGACCCCGGCTCCAGCCGCATCGCCAGGGCAAGGCCGGGCAGAACTTCGTCCTCGAACGCATGAAAATGGACCGGCAGTGGCAGATCGGCCAACGTCACCGTGACACTCGCGCAATCCTTCGTTTCAAAGTGCGCCGCGCTTTCGACCAGCGCAGCCATCAGGGTGTGGCGGCCGGCGGCGATGGCCGTGTGGCTCAGGCGTTCCTTCCGGATCTGACCAACCAGTCCCGGCGCAGCGTTATGGACCGATCCCGAAAACATCATCGGCGACGTCAACTGGCCTTCGGCGATTGCGCGCAGCAATGCGCTGAGGGCTTCGACATTGCCGTAGCGCGAACAGAAGATCAGTTCGTCCGTCGTCTCGTCTTGCAAAACACCCATTGTACACCGAACCGCCATGCGCTCGAGACGGCCCATCCGCCGGCGAATGGCGGAAGGGATCGCATCCTCTTGCAATGTCTGGCCGAAGTCCTCCTGCGTACCGTCGGGCGCGGACACGCGCACGGCCGCCCACCGCCGAACTCTCACGCTGGATACCCGCCCCAATTCCTCGCCCCCAAGAGACGATGTCCGATACTAGCAAGTAATACGTCGCCCACGCATAGAATTATGCCATTATTTTCAACAGGGTCAGCCTTTGGTTACTAACCCTTATGGCCCCCGAAGCAACGCAGAAGAGGTAGGCCTCGAAGGGGCGTCACAACTTGCAGAAGCGTGCGCGGATCGCCTACACATCGGAGCTTATCGGAGCCGGGCAACCCGGTGATCGGATCCCCCGCGCCAGGCAATCAGCAGCTGCATCGCGCCTTCTCGAGGCGCTGGCCGGCGACGAGGGCCGGCCGCTCGCGACTTCCAAGAGCCATAGCCGGTCGGCCATTGCCGTGGCGATGAGCACCGCGGCGGCGCTCCCCTTGGGCATCGATATCGAGTGGATCACGCCAGCACGGTCGATCGCCGCGATCGCGGGCAACTTCCTTGGTGACACAGGAAGGGGAATCGGCGTTGCCGATTTCTATCGCGGCTGGACGTTCTATGAAGCGTTCTTCAAGGCATTCCAGCGGTCGCCATCGCCGGCGCTCGTGCTGGAGTCGATCGAACGCCCCGACACACCATCCGTCCATCTCCTCAGTGACGGCACAAGGATTCTGCAACATCGCATAGCCGATGCGTTTCAGCTCTCGCTTGTCTGGTCCGGCAATGACGACAGCGCGCCCCTTTATCGCGAGGGCTTGGGCAGACGTTGACAGCCAAAACGCGAAATATTAGTCCTGCGGTTGTAGCGGCGTAGAGTTTCGAACTGGGGGAATCATGACATCGGTATTGAAGCACACTGCAGCGCTCGCTGCGGTGATTGGGCTTTCTGTGTTTTGCGTTGTGCCGGCTGCGGCGCGCAATACTGTGGTTCCACTTTCCATCGCCGAGGGGATGGCCTCGCCCGAAGTCCACGGAAAAATCGACGGCACCGTGCAATTCTATTTCGGCGACACGAAACATCCCGCGGTTCTGCAGGATTTCGGCGCCTATGTGACGAACCGGAAGAGCAGCTCCTTTCTGATTTCCGATGAGAAGTCCTGCCAGCGCGTGTTCGCCACTACACTGATCGAACTCCAAAAGCGCGCGCACGAACTGGGCGCCAATGCCGTCATCAACATCCACAGCTATTACGACAAGGAAGACGTCTCGAGCGATACGAACGTTCAGTGCCACGCGGGCGGTGTCATGGCCGGCATCGCGCTCCGCGGCGAGTTCGTCAAAGTCGCCAACCCATAAGGTTGACCGACCGCAAAAGCCGATGTCGGCCTGGCCGCCATCGGCTCTCGGCGCTCAGAGCGTCAAGGCGCCGGTCTTTTCGCGGCGCACACGAAGTTGCCCGCATCGCTCGTGCTTCCTGAGCCTTTGTACCAGGCCTTCTGTGGATAGGGGCAAAGCGGGCGTTGCATGGCGACGCCCTTCGCCGGTGAACTGTCGACATATTTTGTGGCGATGATCTGCGCGGGAGGCTCGCCGGTTTCCACCCATCGCGTCATTGCCGTGAACGCATCGTGGTCGGGCGCATCCGACGCCAATGCCTGGCCGGCAATCTTTATCGCGAGGAAGTTCGTAGCGCCGTCGCCGCCGCCGCAATGGCCCATGCCCGGCACCATGAACAGCCTTGCGAAATTCTGCGCCTTCGCAATGCCGCCCGCGCGCGCGGCGAATTTTTGATAGAACGCGACTGTCTGTTTTGGCGTGACGAGCGTATCTGCCCATCCCTGAAACAGGACGAGCTTACCGCCGCGCGCCGCGAACGCGCGCATATCGGCCACCGTCGCGCCGTTGAGCGCGCTCGCCAGCACAGCGTCCGTCTTTGCCATGTCGCGCGTGAAATCAAACGTGCGCCAGTCGTAGTCCGTGCCCAAAGCCCATTTGAACAGGCCGTCGAAAGCCGGCTCCTGCGGCGCATTCGGCGGCTCCTGCGCGAAGTGCCAGCTCGGCGGTCCCATCTCGCTGCCCGGGAGCCATCCGAAATAGAGCGGTTTTCCGGTACGGCTCATCGGTCCCGAATAGAAGGCCCTCGCGGTCGCGACTTCTCCGTCGGTCAGACAGCTCTGCGAATCTGCGCCCCGGCAGCGCAGGATTGCAGGATCGAACTTGCAAGCCATCGGATCGCCGACGAACGGATCGGAGGCAAGACCGCTGCCTTTCGCGCCGCAGCGTTTGATCGCCGTCGCATGCAGCAGCATCAGCTTGGCGTCGGAGAGCTCATGGCCGGGCAAGAGATGCGCGGCTTGGTATGCCCATATCGCGGCGGCGTGCCCCCACGTCCGGTTGACGACCGGTGCCCCGGAAACGATGCCGTCGTAATCGTCAGGGTAATGTTGCGCTTCGATCAATCCCTGCTGGCCGCCCGTGGAGCAGCCCGTGAAATAGGAGCGCTTGGGCGCGGTGCCGTAAAAAGATGTGGCGATTTCTTTCCCGACCACCGTCATGACATGGGTCGAGAGGAGGCCCCAATCTTTCCATTTCTGCGGATGACCGATGAGTGGATCGCCGTTGAGATCCTCGGCCGGCGCGGTCCCCATGTCCGTCACTGCGGACGCGTATCCGCGCCGGATCGCCGTCTCCATCTCGGGATAGCCGAACCGGAACGTGCCGGCGTAACCGCCGCTGCCGTTGCCGTGGAAGACGCCACTCCAGCCTTCTTCCGGCAACCACATCTCAATGCCGATGTCGGAATCGGGCGCCTGTTGGACCGACGCGACCACGCGGCAGAACGCCGTCGCGGCAACGCGCGTGACCTTGTCGGATGTCGTGAAGTTGCCGGCCGGAATCGTTTCGGCGCTTTTGATCGTCGTTTGCGGCAGCTTGAGATTGAGCAGATTTTCGCAGGCTGCGGAGGCCAGGCACGGCACGGGCAACATTGCCAGGAGGGCCGCGGCCGTCGATACAAGAATGCGCTTACGAACCTTCATGCTGTCTCCCCTTCGACGCAGCGCCGGAGACAGAACGTAGCCTCGCACCTGAGCGCAGAGCTAACCAAATTTGATGGCGGAGCCGGAGGGATTCGAACCCTCGATACGACTTTACATCGTATAACGGTTTAGCAAACCGTCGCCTTCAGCCTCTCGGCCACAGCTCCGTTGGAGGCGGCCGGAAGGTCGTCCGAGCGCCGCGCGGGCACTCTTGCCCGAGAAAACGGCGCCCCTCAAGCCCTGCCGGTCTGCCTTTGGTGTCAAGGCCCTGAACCTTGGCTCAGTCGAGGTTTTCCGCGAGCCCCTCGGCTACCAAGGGCGTGTCGCCCGCGTAATTCCGGGCTTTCTGCCGCGCGGACCACGCCAGCACGATCGCGGGCGTCACGATCAGGCCCGCCATCAGGAAGGGCGCGTTCACGGTGATGTTGGAGAAGGCGAGGCCCGCGAAGAACGGGCCCACCACACGGGCGAGCGCGCCGGTCGCATTGTTGAGGCCCAGATATTGGCCCTGATGATTGATGTCGACGTTGCGCGAGATGAGCGCGGCGACATTCGGCCAGGCGATCGATTGCCCGAAGGCTGCGAGCCCAAGCAGCAGAACCGTGGTGACGCCGCCCGGCGACAGCGGCTGCAGCAGCGAGCAGACGGCCGTCAGCGCCATGCCCGCCGCCAGCACGCGCGCTTCGCCGAAGCGGCGCGACAACCGGCCCACGAGGAAAATCTGACAGGTCGCCGCCACGATGCCCACGATGGCGAAGGCGCTTCCGACCTGCTGCGGTCCCCAGTCGAAGCGCACCTGCGTCCACAAGCCGAAGCAGGATTCGATTCCGGTGAACGCGCAGCCGGCGAGGAACGTCACACCCATCAGCCGCCGGATGACGGGATGGGTCAGCGCGCTCCCCATGACATCCCAGCGGCTCGGTTGATGGAGGAACCGCGCGGAACGATGGCGGCTCTCCCGCACGAACAGAAAGATCGACAGCGCCGAGACAGCGGAGAAAGTGGCGCAGACGAGAAGCGGAATGCGAAAGCCGATGGGACCGGCGCCGGGATGCGCGAGCAATCCGCCGATCGCCGGACCGACGATGAAGCCGACATTGTTCGCAGCACCCAACAGCGACAGCCGGCCCGCGCGCCTGCTCCCGGGCGTCACGTCGGCGATGTAACCCTGCACGACCGAGCCGTTGCCGCTCGCCATGCCGCCCAACAGCCGCACGAGGAAAGCGACCGCGATGTTCGGTGCGAACGCCATTGCCAGATAGCAAATGCAATTGCCGCAGACCGTCGAGATGAGAATGGGCTTGCGGCCGATCCGGTCGGAAAGGCGTCCCCAGAACGGTTCGCCGAAGAAGGCGCCGATGGCGTAGGCGGAGAACACCAGCGCGATCTGCCAGGCGGTCGCGTGGAACGATTTCGCGTAGAAGGGGAGGAGCGGCACGACGATGCCGAAGCCCACGAGATTGATGAACAGGATGAACAGAAGCGTCGGCAGGGCCGCAGCCGACCCGGAGGGCTTTTCGCGAGGGTGGGATTCCGCGTCCATGGGACTGCTGGATTAAATGCTGCAGCGCACAATGCCAAGCACGAATTCGTCGCGCCTGCCCTGCAAATCCCGGGCACCCGAAAAAATTGATGACCGCGGTGGTTGCATTCTATCAGGACGGGTGCCGCGAATGGTTGGGCTAGTTTGACCGAACCTCTTTCCCCACCAGCGGCCGCACGCGGGTGAGAAGCGCCTGAAGCGTTTTGCCGGGTTCTTCGATCATCGGCAGATGGGCGCTGTTGTCGAACCAGACGATGGTCTTCGCCGGCGCCTTTAATCGCTTCAGCCAGTCGGCCGCGATCTCGGGCGGTGTGGTCGTGTCGTGACGGCCGAGGAAAAGAATGATCGGCACGTTGAGCGCGTGCACATTCTCGAAAGAGAGAGTGGCGAGCTTCGGCCACAGAACGCCCATCGTGAATTCGCTGCTCGCGTCCCAGGCTTTGCGGTCGGCCTCGCCATATTCGGGCGACAGGCGGCCGATGTGCAGATAGAAGTCGCTCTCATTGCGGCCGGCGGCGAGGCCGCCGTAATAGACCGACCATTTCCGCTCGACGCCGGTCTTCGACAGATCGAAGTCGCCTTGCGGCGGATAGGGCGCGATGGCTTCGAGTTCCTTCACCGCTTGCGCGTTGCCGTCGCGTCGCGCCTGGCCGAGCACGGTTGCGTAGCTCGCCTTCTCGTTTCGCTGGAAATCGATCAACTGTCCCATGCCGATATAGGCATAGAGAAGATCGGGACGCTTGATCGCCACCGAAAGTCCGACGGCCGATCCCCAGCTGTGTCCCAGCACGAAGATCTTTTCTTTGCCGTAGCGCGCGCGGAGAAGTTCGATCAGTTCGATGGCGTCGTCGCGGTAGCGGTCCGGCGTCAGCGTCGGCGCCATGGCTTTCGGATCGTTGAGTTCGAAGGATTTTCCCGCCGCGCGCTGATCCCATTCGACGACCGTGAAGAAATCTTCCCACGGACGCTGGAACGACCACGACAGCGGCAGCTCGACGGATGCAGGGCCGCCGTGAATGTAGAGCAGGATCGGATTGCGCCGGTCGGCGCCGCGCACGCTCACATATTGCCGCGCGCCGCCGAGTGTCGCGATGAAGCTTTCCTGGACGCCGTTGGGCGTGACGATCTTGTCGAAATCGGTAACGAGATCGCGGCCCGGCGAATATTTGTCGGCCGGAATGTTCGCCGTCACCGGTTCGACGGGAGGCGACGCGGGCTGGGCCGCGGCGTGCGCCGCAATCACGGCAGCGACAAGCACGCCAAGAACAAGTCTGCGCATTTCATCCCTCTGTCTGACCCGGCACGCGCGGTGGGTGATCCTGGAAAGCTATTCGGTCGACGACCGTCCTGTCGACAGACACCCTTCCTTGCGCAGCGATTTTGGCGCTACCAGCGCACGGTCTCGCCGAGACGGTTGAGGTAGCGAAGTCCGGGCTTGCCGAAGTTGCTGGCAATCATATCTGTGATCAGCGGGACGCTTTCCTCGATGCTGAAGGGCGCCTGGGGTCCGCCCATGTCGGTGCGTATCCAGCCCGGCGCCACGATGAGCATGGTGCGCGTGTCGCTCGGATGGCGCGCCGCGAAGCTCCGCATCAACGTATTCAGCGCAGCTTTGCTCGCCCGATACACTTCCCAACCGCCACGGTCGTTGTCGGCCACACTGCCGAGGCCTGAGGACATCACCGCTATGGCGCCTTTGGCCGGGACGAGCGACTGGAACGCCTCGACCGCGCGCATCGGGCTCAGCGCATTCGTGATCATGACGCGCGTGAATTCCTCCGTGCTGACATCGGTGACGGTTTCGCCCTGCCCGCTCGACACGCCGGCATTGACGAAGAGAAGATCGATCTGGCGGCCCTCGAGCTTTCCGCGCAGCGCGGCTATCTGATCGGGCTTGTTGATGTCGACCTCTTCGATCTCGAGCGTTTTCGCGTAGCGGGCCGCGAGATCATGCAGAGGGGTTTGCGGAGTGCGCACCGTCGCGATGACCCGCCAGCCGCGCTTCAGATGTTCTTCCGCCAGCGCAAGCCCGAGCCCGCGCGAAGCGCCGATGATGCAAGCCGTATTCATGACTGGTCTCCTGCAAATCCGCGATCCGGCTTCACCGGGCTGACGCGTTCAGATTGCCCTGCGCTTCGACTGCAAGCGCATTCCATTTTTCCCAGGTCGCGAGCCGCTCGGCATATTCCTTGCGGATCATCGCCAAGCCCTCATCGCCGAGGAACAGGCGCAGCGGTGGCTCCTCCATGTCGACGAGCTTCAGCATCACCGGTCCCGTCGCCGCGGGATCGCCCGGCTTCGCCGCGGAAAAGATTTTCATGAGCGCGGCGCGCGCGCCGTCATACGCTGCAATTGTTCGAGCATGCTTGGCAGAAGGTCCGCTCCATTCGGTGGCAAAGCCGCCGGGTTCGACAATGGTGACTTTGATGCCGAGATCCTTCACTTCGGAGGCCAGCGACTGGCTGAAGCCTTCGAGGCCCCATTTGGAGGCGTGATAAAGACCCACGGTCGGCACGGTGAACACGCCACCGATGGACGAGATCTGGATGATGTGACCGGATTTCTGTGCGCGCATGATAGGAAGCGCGGCCTGTGTCACCCACAATGCGCCGAAGAGATTGGTTTCGATCTGCGCACGTGCTTCGGCTTCGCTCACTTCCTCGATCGTGCCGAACAATCCGTAGCCTGCATTGTTGATGACGACGTCGAGCCGGCCGAACTGTTTGTGCGCTTTGGCCACGGCAGCATCGACGCCGGCCTTGTCGCCGACATCGAGTGCAATTGGCAGGAGGCGTTCGCCATACTTCGCTTTCAATCCATCGAGTGAGGCGATGTTGCGGGCAGCGGCTGCAACGCTGTCGCCGCGCGCGAGTGCTGCCTCCGTCCACACGTAACCGAAACCTTTGGATGCGCCGGTGATGAACCAGACCTTGCCAGACATGGCTTTTGTCCTCCAAACCGCTATATATCGAACCGGAAACGGAGGGTTCTCCGCTTCCGGCGTTATATGCGGAGGATCCTCCGCTTTACAAGAGGCCGTCTTGCCGAAAACCAAACCCGTCCGGCGACCGCGCGCCGATGCACAAAAGAACCGCGATCGGCTGCTTGCGGTTGCGCTCAAACTGTTCACGGACTCGAAAAAAGAGGTGACGCTTTCCGCCGTCGCGGAAAAAGCCGGCGTCGGCATCGGTACGCTCTATCGCCATTTCCCGACGCGCGACGCGCTGGTCGAAGCCGTCTACCGCAACGAGGTCGAGCATTTGAGCGACGCAG
>Ga0181525_10002529_pt1 | contig 14904 bp, 12 predicted proteins | sample PEATcosm2014_Bin_48_FD_121100 | JGI IMG/M metagenome (GOLD analysis project Ga0181525, IMG submission 121100) | Peatland microbial communities from MTU Mesocosm Facility, Houghton, MI, USA - PEATcosm2014_Bin06_10_metaG | ecosystem: Environmental > Terrestrial > Soil > Wetlands > Peat | place...
GAAGAATGTCCCGTCCTTCGTCTCCAGCAGCTCGATGCGCAGCCCCTCCGGCGTAATCGTGATCTGAATCTGGTTCTGGAGCGCCTTCAGATCGTTCATCTGCCGGATCGCTTCTTCGATCTTCTTCTTCAGATCCGGAATGTTCTTCTCGGTCAGAGCCAGGCTCTCTCCCGATCCCGACTGATCCGTTCCGGTCATGGTCGACTTGCCTCGCGGATCGTTGAAGTATCCCGCCACCGCCTGGCGCACCTTCTCGCTGGTGTTCATCAGCCACAGCACGATGAACAGCGACATCATCGCCGTCACGAAGTCGGCGTAAGCGACCTTCCACGCTCCCCCGTGGTGGCCGCCGTGACCGCTTTTCTTCTTGATAACGATGATCTGCTTGCTCACTGCCATGGAGCCCCCTACACGACCGCGTCGGCGGCCGGCGCAGCCGCCGCCGGCTGGTTGCGGCACGCTTCTTCCACTTCCGCAAACGTGGGCCTCACGTGCGCCGGGATCGCCCTCCGTCCCATCTCAATGGCTACCACCGGCGGCTGTCCGCGGATAAACGCCAGCATCAGCACGCGCAGCACATACAAAAACGAATGCTCTTCCGCCGTCGACTTCGCCATGTTCTGGGCCACCGGACCTACCAGCCCGTAGCACAGCAGAATCCCGAGAAACGTCCCCACCAGCGCGGCCGCCACTTTGTGCCCGATCTCCTCCGCCGGTCCGCCCAGCGCGCCCATGGTGATCACCACCCCCAGCACCGCCGCCACAATCCCCAGCCCGGGCAGCGAATCGGCCATCGTCGCCAGCGCCGTCACCGGCTCCTCCTCGCCGTGGTGCTGCACCTCCATGTCGAGGTCCATCATCTGGTCCATGTCGAACGCATCCACGCCCCCGGTGATCACCATCCGCATCGTGTCGCACACGAAATCCCGCAGATGATGATTGTTCACGAAATCCGGATACGCCTGGAATATCGGGCTCTCTTCCGGCTTCTCCACGTCCCCTTCGATGGTCAGCATCCCTCCTCGCCGCGCCTTCTGCAGCAGCTCGTACATCATCCGCAGCGTCGACAGATACCGCGACTTGCCGAACTTCGAAGACCCGAATACCGCCGCCGCTCCCCCCGCTATCCTCTTCAGCGTGCGCAGCGGATTGGCGATCAGCAACGTGCCACCCCCCGCTCCGCCGATGATCAGCAACTCGGCCGGCTGCACCAGCACTCCCAGATGACCATGCTCCATCAGATAGCCGGCCACCACCGCCCCAAACACAACCACAATGCCGATGATCGCAAACATGCCCTTCTGAGGAACCTCCCGCGCCCGTCATCCTGAGCGAACCTGAAATGCGAAGCGGACGCCCTCGCGTTCCCTTCCCACTCCCACGCACAGCCCTCAGGCGCTGCCCTGCACGGGTTTCTGTTCCCCTCATCGGCGGATTTCTTCCCTCCTGCAGCGACCCGGCTGTGTTCAAAACGGTTTCTCCCCTCGATCGGCCCGACTTGAAACCGGCGCTGCCCCCGCTTCGAGTCGCAGCAGCTGTCTCAAAACGGACACCACCTCCCGAGTCCGGACATCCCCTCGACCCCGCGCACGCCCAACTCGTCCCTACGCGCCTGACACAAAAACCACTTCCTGCTCCTCCCATCTGGCCCCACGCGTGCTTTCCTTCCTCCACACCCTGCCTCCAGGAGGAGCCACCCTTGCTGCGCGATCTGAAGATTGCCGTCCGCCACCTCTCCAAATCTCCCGGCTTCTCCCTTACCGCCGTGCTCATGCTGGCCCTCGGCATCGGCGCTACCACCGCCATCTTCTCCATCGTTGAAGGCGTGCTGCTGCGGCCCCTGCCCTTCTCCAACCCAAGCCGGCTCGTCGTCCTGAGTGACACCATCCAGGGCGCGCAGGTGGGCGGCAACAACGAAGCCGGCGTCACCGGACCCGACATCGTCAACTACACCCGCGATACCCACACCTTCGCGGCGCTCGGCGGATACACCTTCGCCGCCTATGAGCTCTCCGGCATCGGCGACCCCGCGCAGGTCAACGCCTCCCGCATGTCCCCCGCCGCCTTTGCCGCGCTCGCCGTCGAGCCCCTCCTCGGCCGCACGTTCACCCAGCAGGAAGACGCTCAGCAGCAGCAGGTCGCCGTGCTCAGCTACGCCACATGGCAGAGCCGGTTCCACGGCGAGCCGAACATCCTCGGTCAAAAAATTCTTCTCGACCGCAAGCCGTACCTGGTGGTCGGCGTCATGCCGCGCAGCTTCGAATTCCCCCTCATCCCGGGCCATCTCAACCGCAGCGAGCTTTGGGTCCCTCTCAGTCTGCGACCCGAAGAGCTGAATGGCGGCGCTCAGGCCAGCTGGAACTTCGCCATGGTCGGCCGCCTCAGCCCCGGGATCACAGAGACACAAGCTCGCGAAGACGCGGATCGCGTCGCCAAAGAGACGATGCGCAACTACCCGGCCTTCATGGCCAGCCTCCACATCAGCCCCATCGTCCGCAATCTGCATGAGGACACCATCGCCCAGGCGCGTCCGCTGGTCCGCACCCTGTTCCTCGCCGTCGCTGTGGTTCTGCTCATCGCGTGCGCTAATCTCGCCGGGCTGCTGCTGGTCCGCGCCATCCGCCGCCGCCGCGAAATCGCCGTCCGTCTCGCCCTCGGCTCGAGCGGTCGAACCCTGCTCCGCCAGGCGCTTCTGGAGAGTCTCGTCCTCAGCGTGACCGGCGGCGTCATCGGCCTGCTGCTCGCCTCCGTTGCGCTCAAAATCGGTACCAGCCTCCTTCCCGAGACGCTCCCCCTCCTCAGCAACATCGGCCTCGACTGGCCCGTCGCCGCCTTCGCCCTGGCGCTCGCCATCGTCACCGGCGTCGTCTGCGGTGTGGCGCCGGCCTTCGCCGCCATCCGCACCAGCGTCAACGACACGCTGAAGGAAGGCGGCCGCACCGGCACCTCCGGCGCTGGCCACGCGCGCCTGCGCTCCGGCCTCGTCATCGCGGAAATCGCTGTGGCCATCGTCCTGCTCGCCGCCTCCGGCCTGCTGCTGCGCAGTTTTGAAAAAATGCGCGAAGCCGACATCGGCTATCGGCCCGACCATACCGTCGTCGCCGGCTATAACCTGCCGCGCAAGCAGTACAGCAGCCAATCCGCCGTCAATCAGTTTAATCAGGAACTGCTGCTCCGCCTCCAGAGCCTTCCCGGCGCGACCAGTGCCGGCCTCACCTCCTTCCTGCCTGCCAACGGCAGCCAGGGCAACAGCGCCATCGTCGGCGAAGGCCACGTTGCGGCCAAAGACACCATCGACCTCGCCACTCCCATTCAGATTGAAGGCAAGTACTTCGAGGCTATCGGCACTCGGTTGCTGCGCGGCCGCTTCTTCACCGAGGCCGACAACGCCAAAGGCCAGCTCGTCCTCATCGTGAATCACACCCTCGCCCAAAGCTTCTGGCCTGGCCAGAGCCCCATCGGCAAACGGATGCGTGTCGGCACGACCGAGATGCAGACCCCCTGGGCCACCATCGTCGGCGAAGTTGCCGACGTCAAAGAAGGCTCGCCCGACGCCGACCCGCGTCCGCAATACTACGGACCTGTCGAACAGGCCGAGACTCTCTTCGGCTCCCTTGGCAATCCCGCTACCGACCTCAACGGCAACGGCGGCTACATCACACTCCGCACCTCTCTGCCGCCCGAGCTGATAGAAAACCAGCTCCGCACCGCCGTCCGCTCACTCGACCCGCAGCTCCCGCTCTTTCCGCTTGAGACCATGGACCACGCCATCGGCGACTCGGAAGCCCCGCGACGCTTCAACACCGTGCTCATTTCTTCGTTTGCCGCGGCCGCGCTGCTTCTCGCCATCCTCGGCATCTACAGCGTCATCGCCTTCACCGTGGCCATGCGCCTGCATGAAATGGCCATCCGCATGGCGCTCGGATCCCAGCGCTCCGGCATCGTCGGTCTCATCCTGCTCTCCGGCCTCAAACTCGCTGTCGCCGGATCCCTCATCGGTCTCGTCGGTGCCTTCTTCGCCTCGCGCCTGCTCAAGTCCTTCGTCTTCGGGGTCAGCACCCTCGATCCGCTGGTGCTCGCCGCCGCCGCCTTCACGGTTCTCCTGCTCGCCATGGCCGCGTCTCTGCCGCCCGCACGCCGCGCCGCCGCTATCAACCCGATGAAGGCCCTGCGCTCGGAATAATCGCCCGGGGGTACCTGCGCCCACAGTGCCCTCGCGACGGACGTACAATCATCCCCTGCCCCGTTTCAGAATTTCTCGTCGCCGCAGGCGCAGTTTGTTCGTCGAGGTTCGTAGGTATGGACGTGCAGACGGTTCACCTTTTCGTCTTCAACGGTCTGGCTGACTGGGAACCTGCCTTTGCCATCGCCGGCATCAATAACCCCCGCTTTCAGCGCGAGCCGGGCCGCTTCCGCGTCGCCACCGTCGGCACAACCGCCAATCCCGTCACCACCATGGGCGGGGTGCGCATCCTGCCCGATATCACGCTTGCCAATCTCACCCCCACCGCCAGCGCGCTCCTCATTCTTCCTGGCGGAGACAGCTGGGAACACGGCGAAAATCTGGAGGCCATTGCCAAAGCCGCCGAATTCCTCGCGATCGGCATCCCTGTCGCCGCCATCTGCGCCGCCACCCAGGCCCTTGCCCGCGCCGGCTTCTTCGACAACCGCCTCCACACCAGCAACGCGCCCGAGTACCTCAAAGCCACCGGATATCGCGGCAGCTCGCTCTATCGCAATATCCCCGCCATCGCCGACGGCAACCTCATCACCGCCTCGGGCCTGGCCCCCGTCGACTTCGCCTACCAGATCTTCGGAACCCTCGAGCTCTACACCGAAGAGACCCTCGACGCCTGGTACGCGCTCTTCAAACATGGCAACGCTTCGAAGGCCACCGCACTCGCCGCCTCTCAGGGCCAGCCCGTCTGAACCACGCCTGCCCCTGTCGACCGGCGCGCCAGCTTCGCTACACTCATCCCCATGACGCTGAAGTTCACCACTTCTTACCTCGAAGACGCGCTCACCCTCTTCGCGTATTACAAAAAGCTCGGCGAGCGGGCTATGGATCAGGTCGCCGACGAGCAGCTGTTCGCGACCCTCGACGGCGAAGCCAATTCCATCGCGATCATCGTCAAGCACATGGCCGGCAATATGCGCTCCCGCTGGACCGATTTCCTCACCGCCGACGGCGAAAAGCCCGACCGCAATCGCGACAGCGAATTCGAGGAACCGCCCGCCGCGCGCGCCGATTTACTGGCATTGTGGGAAGCCGGCTGGGCCTGCGTATTTTCCGCGCTCCAGCCGCTCGCCGACACCGATCTCAGTCGCACCGTAACCATCCGTGGCGAGCCGCACTCGGTTCTGCAGGCCATCAACCGCCAGCTCGCCCACTACCCGCACCACATCGGACAAATCGTTCTGCTGGCGAAACATTTCGCCGGTGGCGACTGGCAAACCCTCAGCATCCCCCGCAAAGGCTCACAGGAATTTAACCGCAAAGTAGCCGCAGGCGCAGCCAGCCAGCGCTAACCCGCGCTTCGCTATCGGGCCCTAACTCCCAGCTTCAAGCTTCCAGCTGTTAGATAATTCCCCATGGCCACTCTGCTCCGCGACCTCCGCTTCGGCCTGCGTATGCTACGCCGCAACCCCGGCTTCACCGCCGTGGCCGTCCTCACCCTTGCGCTTGCAATCGGAGCCAACATCGCCATCTTCTCCGTCACCAGCGCGCTCCTGCTGCGCCCCTTCCCCTACCACCATCCCGAGCAGCTCATCAGCATTCGTTATAACGACGACGAGCGCCCGTTGACCCTCCTCCGCTACGAGCTTCTGCGCGACCATGCCCGCACTTTTGAGACCGCTGCCTGGGCCAGTGACAACTTCAACCTCACCGGCATTGGCGAGCCCGTTCAGGTCCCCGTCGCCCGCGTTACGCCGAATTTCTTCTCCATGCTCGGCGTTCGCCCCGCGCTGGGGCGCACCTTCACCAACGATGAAGGCCGGACGGATGGCCACTCTGTTGTCCTGCTCAGCAACACTCTCTGGCGCACGCGCTTCAGCAGCAACCCCGCCATCGTGGGAACCGCAGTCTCCCTCGACGGCGTGCCGCACACCGTCATCGGCGTCCTGCCCGCAGGCGTGCAGTTCCCCTTCGTCGGCAAGGCTGACGTCTGGACCCCGCGCTACTTCGAGCTGACGCTGATGCCCGCGCAGCGCATCCGCATGGGCGTCGGCTATCTCAACTTTGCCGCGCGCCTCGCCACAGGCGCGACCCTCGCCCAGGCCGGTTCCGAACTCGCCGTGCTCGACCGCCAATACCGCACCGAGAATCCCACTATGCCCGACGCCGCGTCATCGCGCACCATGATCGCCGTTCCCCTCCGCGATGTCGTCGTCGCCGGCCTGCGCGCCAAACTCTGGATCCTCTCCGGCGCCGTCCTCGTCCTGCTTCTCATCGGCTGCGCCAACGTCGCCAGTCTGCTGCTTTCCCGCGCCCTGGCGCGCCGCCGCGAGCTGGCCGTCCGCGCCGCCCTCGGAGCCAGCCGCTCCGCCGTCATTCGCCAACTCGTGACCGAAAGCATGCTCCTCGCCTGCGCCGCCGGCCTTCTCGGCATTGCCCTCGGCTTCGCCGCCGACCGCGCCCTCACCGCCCAATCCATTTCGTCCTCCACGCAACTCCCCGAAGGCATCCCCGTCTCCATCGACGTCAGCGTCCTGCTCTTCGCCGTCGCCATCTCCTTCCTCACCGGAATCCTTACCGGCCTGTTCCCTGCTCTGCAACTCGCCCGCACCGACCTCAACTCCACGCTGCGCGATGAAGGCCGCGGCATCTCCGGCAGTCGCACCCGCGGCCGTCTTCGCAGTCTGCTCGTCGTCGGCCAGGTCGCGCTCTCGCTCCTTCTTCTCATCGGCGCAGGCCTGCTCGTCCGCAGCTTCGATCGCCTCCTCCACGTCGATCCCGGCTTCGACGCCGGCAACGTTCTCACCATGGGCATCTCCCTGCCGACGGAAAAATACTCGAAGCCCGATCAGCAAACCGCGTTCTTCGACGAGGTCCTGCGCCGCGTCTCCGCACTGCCCGGCGTGCGCAACGCCGCCATCTCCGCCGCGCTCCCGCTCAGCTTCACCCGTGTCACGCCGGTTCTGCCCGAAGGCGCGCCCGCTGTCCCGCTCGCGCAGCGCCCCTTCATCGACATCGAGGCCATCAGCCCACGCTGGTTAGAAACCATGCGCGTCCCGCTCCTCGCCGGCCGCCTCTTCACCGACGCCGACAACGGCGAGGCGCCCAAAGTCGTCATCGTCAACCAGACCTGCGCCCGCCGCTTCTGGCCCGGCCAAAACCCCATCGGCAAAACCTTCATCGTCGGACGGGGCCCCGCGGCTTCCGAAGTCGTCGGCGTCGCTGCCGACATCCGCAACCATGGCCTCGCCGACGACACGCAGCCGCAGCTCTATCTGCCCTTCAAACAACTTCCCTGGACCGAGATGAACCTGCTCGTTCGCACTGCGGTCCCGCCGCTGCAGATGACCTCCGCCGTCCGCGCGCAAATCTCCGCCGTCGATCCCGATCAGCCCGTCACCGCCATCCAGTCGGTCGACGACCTCATGGACAGCGGTCGCGCCCAGCCCCGCTTCACCATGGTGCTGCTCGCCGTCTTCTCCATTACCGCGCTCGCGCTCGCAGCCATCGGCCTCGCCGCTATGCTGGCGTGGACCGTCGTCGAGCGCCGTCAGGAGATGGCCATCCGCCTTGCCCTCGGCGCCGGCCGCAACGACATCCTCTGGCTCGTCGTCCGCCACGGACTCGTCCTCGCCGTCAGCGGCATCGCCGTCGGCCTCGTCGCCGGATTCCTCCTCACCCGGCTCATGGCCCATGTTCTGGAAAACGTCCTCTACAAAACCAGCGCGCACGACCTCAGCACCTTCGCCCTCGCGCCCCTGGTTTTCCTGCTGATCGCCTGGCTCGCCAGCTACCTTCCCGCCCGCCGCGCCACCAGCGTCGACCCGCTCGATACCCTGAAAGCCGGATAAACCGTTCACAAGCCCGCTCATTGAAAAAAAGATACCTCTCAGAGCATGTCCGCTAAATGTCGGCGATCCCGTTTATAGTGGCTCAATCAAAAGGAGGCGCCGTCCTGGAAGCCCGGAAGAACCTAGCTGCTCTCTTTCTTGTTTTGCTTGCCACTGTGGGATCCCGTGGGGACACTCCGCGTCCGCAGCAGGATGCCGACACCCGCGGAAAAGTCCTCCCCGTAAAAGCTACGCGAGCCTACGCCGAAGCGCTCGGCAGCTCGTCGTTCATTTTTGTGAAGCACGGACAGGATTCCGCTCGCCGCCTGACTGGCCGCACCGGCGGCTGGGAAACCGATCCTGTCCTGTCTCCAGATGGCAATGCCGTGGCGTACACCGTAGCGGATGGACCGGACTCAAAATCGGAAGTGTGGCTCTCCCGATCCGACGGTTCGCATGCTCACCGCGTATCGGCTCCGGACGAGGATGCGCTCCTGCCGGCTTTTGGTGCGGACGACCGATTGCTGCTTTACGTGAGGTCTCGCTTCAATGGCCACTATTCCCCCATCGCGCGCCCGCGCAAACACGATTTCGACATTGTGAAGATCGTTACCGACCCTGACGGGCCAGTCGCAGGGGCAGTCCCGGTCGAACTCACACAACAGCATTTCTTCGATTTGCGCTCATTGTCGGTTTCGCCGGACGGGGAACACTTCCTGGTAAGCACGTCTGGATATCCGATCGGCTCCCTGATTGAAGAGTTCGATTTGGCCAGCCCGCTTGGCGTCAAGAAAATCTTCCAGCCACACGTCCCTTCCGGACCAAGAGAAGGGCCGGAATTTGGCACCGCAGCCTACACTCCCGATGGTATGGAGATCGTGTTCACCGCAGCCACCGAAGGCCAAGGCGGTATGTACGATTACAATATCTACCAGATGAGTGAAGTGACAGGAGCAGACCTCACTCAACTGACCCATCGCTCGGGCATGATCGACACCCTGACGGTTGCACGCGAGGGAATCATTCTTTTCTCCTCGAGCAAGATGCGCTATAGTCTCGATCCGAACACAAAAGCAATTCTGCCTGAGTGAGAATCGGCGAAAGGTGGCCCCCCTTTTGCCCCAAACCTGCTCGTCAGTGCACTTCTCCACCGCCGGACCGCATCGCCTGCTCGCACTTACTGATCGCATCCTCGATCAGTTCAAAAACCCGCCCGAGATCCTCAGGCAGTTTGAGGGTCCCACGCAGCAGCGCCTCATTGGCCTGGCCCAGCCGCGCCAGGCTATCCGCTGCACGAGGGTCATTCCTGTCAAAGATTACATCGAACGATGCTTCGAAAACACGATGCGCGCGTCCGTAGAGCGCGTTCAGCTTCGCCGCTTCCTCTGCGGTCCTGATTCGCGGGCGCAGTCCCTCGAACAAAGAATCGAGCACGCGATAGGTTTCCTGGACCCGTATGCGAGGGTCAGCCACAGCCGCATCCTTTCCCATGGCCAGGCAGCACCAGTCGCCGGCCCGGCGTCAACGCTGTGAAGGGAAGGGCCAGGTAACGATGCACAGCGCTATCGCGCACATCTATATAAGCACGAAACCTGAATGACTGAACCTAAATATCTTGTCCTAACTCAGACCTATCTTGCAGACCTGCCATGTTAGCGGTTGCAATCGGCCGGGCCAGACGTAAGCCATGCCCGGATGCGCCCGGCCTATCCCTCCCGGGCCCCGCTTTCTACAGCTCGTCGATCGCCTTCGCCGCCGCGTTAATCGCCTCGGTGATCTTCTTAATCTGCTCCGGCGTCACGTTCCCGCGAAACACCCGCGCCATCACCGCCCCGCGCAGGTTCATAAACGCCTTCATGATCTCCGGCGACCGGCCGCGCTCAAACCCGCCCCGAGCCTCCTCCAGCCGCGCAAACAGCTCTTCGATGCGCTCCTTGTTCTCCTCGAGGAACTTGAGCCCCGCCGGCGTCACGGTGTAGACCTTCTTGTTGTCCGTCGAAGTCGACACCGACGCCAGGCCCTCTTCCTCCAGCATCGTCAGGGTCGGATAAATCACGCCCGCGCTCGGGGTGTAGCCGCCGGCCAGCCGCTCCTCCATCGTCTTGATCAGCTGGTACCCGTAGCTTGGCTGCTCCGAGAGCAGCTTCAGGATCACCAGCTTCAGATCGCCCGCGTCGAACAGCCGCCCTCCGCCAAATCCGCGGTCGAACCGCCCACGCCAGTGGCCGCCCCATCCGTGCCTTCCTCGGCCTTCGAATCCCTGACCCTCAGAGCGAGGTCCGCCGCAGAATCCAGCCGCAACCCACTCGCGCGAACCAGCATATTGGTGCCGTGCGAAGCATCCTCTGCGGTCCCGATCTTCTTTCATTCCAAACATTTGTGGATACATCTCTCTTCCTTTCTGAGATGACTGTATCGTGAGATATATCTTTTGTCAAGCTCTAAAATATATCTTCCCGCAGAAGGCCTTTGCCGTCAACCGCATCGGACGCCACACCGCTAAACTCTAAACTCTGCTCCCCAGTCCCCAATCCAAGGCCGCCCCTCCAGCATCCATATAAAGCCATGATCCGAAACTGCCCATCTTGCGGAAAGCCGAACCGAATCCCCGCCGACCACCTCGCCGACACCGGCCGCTGCGGCGCCTGCAAACAGCCGCTGCCCCCCATCGCCGAGCCCCTCGCTGTCAGCACCGCGGAGTTCGACGAGATCGTCCGCGACAGCAAAGTCCCGGTGTTCGTCGATTTCTGGGCAGCCTGGTGCGGCCCCTGCCGCATGGCCGCCCCGCATGTGGCGCAGGTGGCGCGCGACCTCGCAGGCCAGGCCGTCGTGCTCAAGGTCGACACCGAGCAATTCCCCGACCTCGCCGCGCGCTACAACGTCCAGGGCATCCCCAACTTCGCCGTCTTCTCACGCGGCAGCCTGCAGTTCCAGCAAGCCGGCCTCGTCGACGCCAGCACCATGAAGAGCTGGCTGGCCCGCGCCGCCTGAAGAGCAGGAACGACAGCTGTTTGGGACTGATGGTTGTCCATGGCGCGGTTCCCGTTTCGACTCCCATTCCCGAAGTTGAAAAACTCCCCACTCCAAGGGTCGCGATTGGCCGGGCTTTCCGTTGACTCCCTTCCATGGATGCCGCTAACTGAATCCTGCAGTCATCTTCATCTGCAGGGTGAATCGATATGGGGATCAGCGCAGCGAATAAGCAGAAAGCTCCTCGTAAACCGCGTTCAGTCGCTTTGCCTAAAGCACCAACTGGAATTCAGGGGCTCGACGACATAACGGAAGGGGGATTGCCTCTCGGCCGTCCCACCCTGATTTGCGGCTGTGCAGGATCGGGCAAGACATTATTTGCCATCGAATTCCTGGTGCGCGGCGCCCTCGAGTACAACGAACCCGGCGTCTTTATGGCCTTCGAGGAGACCAGCGAGGAACTGGCCCAGAACGTTGCTTCCCTTGGATTCCATCTGAAAGTTGTACGGCACTAATCCTCCCTGGCAATTCGTGCCCCTGAGGAGAAATGAACGATGAACATTGACCGGCGCAACAAGACGAAGCAGGAACTGTGGACAGAGAACAAGGAACTCTGGGCACGGCTGGCGGAATTCGAAGAGACCATGCGGGCGATCCGCGCCGGAGAAGTCGATGCGTTTTTTGTGAATGACTCAAAGGGCCACCGCGTCGTCACTCTGGAAGGGGGCGAATCGGCCTACCGGGTTCTGGTCGAGGCAATGAACGAGGGTGCCGCTATCGTCGAAGAGGATGGAATCCTGTTCTTCTGCAATAAGCGTCTGGCCACCTTGCTCCATGCGCCACTGGAGACCGTGATGGGTGCGTCCCTGTTTCGCTTTGTCGCCCCGGTGGACGAGGCCAAGGTCAAAACTCTGCTCAACCAGGCGCGCATCGACGCCTGCGCCAGCGATATCTCCTTCCTTCTGGAAGACGGCACAACCACACCCGTGCAACTATCGCTCAGCCCTATGTTGATTCATGGCGCTCCAAGGATCGGTATTGTCGCCACCGATCTGACCGAACGCAACAAAGCGCAGGAGGAGTTACGCAGGCTCTCCCTCGTCGATGAGCTCACCGGCCTTCTAAACCGGCGGGGGTTCCTGACCGTCGCTCAGCGGACGCTGACCCTCGCCCATCGCCTCGAAGGACCCTTGCTTCTGATCTTCGCCGACCTCGATGGCATGAAGTTCATCAACGACACTATCGGTCATCGCGAGGGCGATCATGCCCTCATCGATACCGCGCAAATTCTCAAAAAGACCTACCGCGACTCCGACATCATCGCGCGTTTGGGTGGCGACGAGTTTACTGTGCTTGCCATGGTGAATTCCAGGAGGGACACAGCGCTGCTGGCCGCGCGCTTGCAGGCTCAGGTGGATGCCCACAACGCCATCGGACATCGCCCGTACCAGATCTCCATCAGCACAGGCGTTGTCCCTTACGACACCGAAAAACGGCAGCCCCTCGAGGAACTGCTCGCGCTCGCGGATTCAGCGATGTATGAAAACAAACGGCGCAAGCACCAAGACGCGGTACGCGACTCCGCAATCCGTTCCCTTGCCGAGCAACGCTCTCGTCGAACGATCAACTTGCCCGGCTTGTAGCAAAGCGGAAGCGCGCGGAATGCTGTCCCCTGTTGCCAGTCCCCAATGACGCGCCGGAGCCTACCCACCCTCAGGTGGATGACTCCACCGGCAGCTTCACCACAAATTCTGTCCGGCCAGGCTCCGACGTAAACGCGATGGTCCCGTTGTACTGCGCGGTCACGATGCGCCGCGCTATGTCGAGGCCCAGCCCCGTCCCCACCCCCGGCGGCTTGGTCGTGTAGAACGGCTGAAAAATCTGATCGCGAATCTCCGGCGCAATCCCCGCGCCCTGGTCGGCAATGCCGACGCCGATCCTGCCATCCTCCACCCACGTCCTGATCCGCACCTTCGAGCCCTCCGGAGCCGCGTCGGTCGCGTTGTCCAGCAGATTCGTCCACACCTGGCTCAACCCCGTGCCGCGCGTCTTCACCTTCGGCAGATCCGCCGCAAAATCCTTCTCCATCACCAGCAGCTTGTGACGGAATTTGTGCCCCAGGATCGTCAATGTGCTCTGAATGCTCTCGTGCACGTCGATCAGGTGCTCGCCGGCCTTGTCCTCGTACGCGTACTTCTTCACCGCGATCACCAGGTCCGTCACGCGGCTGATGCTCTCTTCGATCGTCGTCAGCTGCTGCATCGCCGAGATCAGCGACTCCAGCCAGCTCAGCGCCACCTGCAGCGTCTCTCCCGGAAACGCCTCCTGCGCGCATACCACGTCGTTGCGCCGCCAGCCCGCCGCCACCAGCGTCGGCGCCAGCTTCCACGCATTGTTCACGCCGATGCTCTCCAGCCAAGTGCCCAGCTCTTCTTCCGCATCCGCCTCTTCCATGCTGCTCAGCGGTTTAGGCTTCTCCAGTGCGAGCACTTCCTGCTGCATGTCCAGCAGGCAGGTCGCCTGCTCCGGCGTCAGCGGCGATTTGCAGAAGCGCATGCTCAGTTCCTGCAACCTGGTCAGGTTCTCCCGCAATTGCGCCGCCGACCGCTTCGCCGCCGAGCCGGGATTGTTCAGCTCGTGCATCAGTCCCGCCGCCAGCGTTCCCAGCGAGATCAGCTTTTCACGGTGCAGGGTCGTCGCCTGGAACGAATGGATCCGCTGCGCCGCCGTCGCCAGCACTCCCTGCCGCACATTGGGGCAGGTGGCCATCAGCCGCCAGAAACCCTCCTCGCTCACCAGCAGCATCCGCAGCGGCCGCGTCACCACGCACTGCACTCCGGCCTTCTTGTAGCCGAGCAGCAGCGGCGCTTCACCGAACGTGTCGCCGTCCTGGTAGATCGCCAGCGGCGTTTCGCTGCCATTCATCTCGAGGCGCGTTGTGCGAATCTCGCCCTCAAGGATCATTCCAAATCCCCCGACGCCCGCGCCCTGCTCCACCAGCATCGTGCCCGCCGGCGCTTCGATCATCTCCACCGGGCCCAGGCATCCGAGGTCTTCCTCTTTCAGCCTGCTGAGAACGGGTATGCGACGGATGAGCTGCGACAGCTCCTGCTGTGTGACCGATCTGGTCTGCGTCTCCGCCGCCGTGCCTGCCATCGTCTCCTTGTCCTTTAGAACTGCGCCAGATATTGGTGCATCAGTTGGACCGCCATTGAACCTTCGCCCACCGCGGTGGCCGCGCGCTTCACCGATCCATGCCGCACATCGCCCGCCGCGAAAACCCCTGGCAACGATGTCTCCAGCAGATACGGTTCCCGATCCTCTTTCCACGTCTTCGGCATCTGCCCCTCGACGCGCAGATCGCGCCCCGACAACACAAACCCATTCGAATCGCGCATCACACTTTCCGGCAGCCAGTCCGTCTGCGGCGCGGCTCCGATAAACAAAAACAGCGACGACGCCAGCCGCACCTCCTCGCCTTTGGGCGTCCGCACCTTCAGAGACTGCAGGTGCCCATCCCCCATCGCTTCCATGACCTCGGCCCGCGTCTCCACCTTAATATTCGATGTTCCAGCAATCTGATCGATGAGATATTTCGACATACTCTTCTCGAGCGAATCCCCCCGCACCAGCATCGTCACCTGTTTCGCCACCCGCGCGAAGTTCATAGCCGCCTGCCCCGCCGAGTTCGCCCCGCCCACCACATACACATCCTCGTCCTGGCACGACTGCGCCTCGGCCGGCGACGCGCCGTAGTACACCCCCGAGCCCGTCAGCCGCTGAATTCCTGGCGCCTCGATCTTGCGATAACAAACCCCCACCGCGATCAGTCCCACCCGGCACGAGACCTCCGCCCCATTGCCCAACCGCACCTTCCGGTACTGCCCTTCGCCGTCGATCGTCGTCGCCCGCTGAGTAATAAACTCC
>Ga0181525_10002530_pt1 | contig 14902 bp, 14 predicted proteins | sample PEATcosm2014_Bin_48_FD_121100 | JGI IMG/M metagenome (GOLD analysis project Ga0181525, IMG submission 121100) | Peatland microbial communities from MTU Mesocosm Facility, Houghton, MI, USA - PEATcosm2014_Bin06_10_metaG | ecosystem: Environmental > Terrestrial > Soil > Wetlands > Peat | place...
CGTGCGCGGAGCGATCGGTAAGCTCGGCATCCGTCGGCGCAAAGGGCAGATACAAGTCGGCGGTCGATGGATATTGCATGGCCTTGGGCATCACGCCGATCACCGTGTAGGCATGCTGATCCAACTCGATCTCGCGCCCCAGCACCTGCGGATCAGCTCCGAAATGCGACTTCCAGAATGCGTAGCCCAGCACGGCCACGCTGTTGCCACCTGCCCGCGCCTCACTCTGATTGAAGACCCTGCCTAGAAACGCATCCGTCTTCAGGACGCTGAAGAATGACGGAGACGCAAGCTCCGCTGACACTTGCGCAGCATCGCCCGCTCCGGTCAAACTCATGCGGGAGTCGCTATACACTGCCAGCGATTCAAACGAGCGGCTTTGGCGCTGCCAGTCCGCAAAGTTCGCCAGCGCAACCTGCCGGTTGTCCCCGTGATTCTTCTGCTCGTAGACAACGACCACGTGCTTCAGATCGGGAACCGCCAGGGGACGGAACATAACCGCATCCATCGTGCTGAACCCAGCCGTGTTGGCGCCAATTCCGATCGCCAGCGTGAGCACAGCGGTGATCGTATAGCCGGGCGACTGGCGCAACTGCCGTACCGCATAACGCAGATCCTGGAGCAGAGTGTGCATTTGATCTCCCGGTTCCCGCGCAGTCCTGCCTTGAGAACCCGTTCATGGAGTGTGCATCTACGCGGCCAAACCGCCTGAGTGGCCAGACGCTGATTGCAAATAACTTAAATCCTGAGCACGTCGAGCGAAACTCTTCCCGCTTGTTCAGAATTGAAACCAACTGTTCGCAATCGAACAGTTGCCCACCTTTGAATCCTTAAGACAACCACCCCGGCTTGACACAACGAGCCGTTCCCTTGATGCTAAACAGTTCCGGTTGTTTGTCTTTCCGGCGCAGAGGGACGGCAAGTCTTGCGGGTTCGCGTCTTCTATCACGACAAATGCTTCGACGGAGCCTGCTCGGCCTCGCTCTTCACTCGCTTCCATCGCGAGTGCGTCGCCACTAGCGCCAGCTATGAATATCACGGCCTGGTGCATCGGGCCGGCGCGCTCTTCGACGAGAGCGATTTTACCGGCGACGAAAACGCCATCGTTGACTTCAAATACTCCGCTTCGCCCAAAATCACCTGGTGGTTCGACCATCATCTGTCGGCTTTTCTCACACCTGAAGATCAGCAGAACTTCCTCGCCTGCAAACAGGACCCAGACTGCGGCAGCCGCAAGTTCTTCGACCCCGACTACACCTCCTGCACGAGCTTTCTGGCGCACATTGCAGCCACTAAATTTGGGTTCAACACCGCGCCCGTCGCCGAACTGATTCACTGGGCCAACATTGTCGACGGAGCGAAGTACGAGAGCCCCGAGGCTGCCGTCGAGATGGCTGCTCCGGCGATGAAGCTGACGCTCATCATCGAGTCCACTCAGGACCCGGCTTTCATTCCGCGGCTCATTCCGCTGCTCACCGAGATGCCGCTCGCAGAGGTGCTCAGCCAGCCCTTTGTGGCCGGGTTGCTGCCGCCTCTGCTGGCGCGCCATCAGCAGGCCATCGAGTTGATCCGCAGCCGCGCGGAAGAGCGCGACGGGACGATCTTCTTTGACATCACCGACCAGCCGCAGGAGGGTTACAACAAGTTCATCCCCTACTATCTGCATCCGCAGGCGACTTATTCGATCGGCTTGTCCAGTTCCAGCTTCCGTACCAAGGTGTCGGTCGGTTCGAATCCCTGGACCAAGGCAGACCCCGCAAAGATGGTGAATCTGGCGCAGATCTGCGAGCGTTATGGCGGCGGCGGCCATGCCCGCGTCGGCGCCATCAGCTTTCCGCCCGACAAGGCCGAAAAAGCCCGCGTTGCCGCAGCGGAGATTGTGGCCGAACTGAGGGCGAAGAATCCGGTGAGTTGATTGCTTCAGAACTCGTCGGACGCTGCCGGGATTTGAGTTATACGTTAACCCTGCGTTACAATCGGGAGAGTAGAAGCAGCTTTTGCTGGATGAGATTTCCCCGAATCCACCGGCTCTTGGCTGCGTCTAAGTGTTAAAGGCTTGCAACAACCCCGTGGGTGGGGGTTCTGCTGACAGGGCGGCTCAAAGGCCCAACAAGTCAGCAACGCCAGTGCATCCACTGCAGGCCGTGGTTTAGCTTTCAACATCCCCGTTCGCTGCCCTGTTTTGGAACTTCGAGGGCGAGCTGGACTGAAGGCGGAATACGGTGAACCTGGTTCTCGACGATCTGACGGCGGCCTCGCCGGAGGCTGGCAGCACGTGTAGCCTCGAAAACTACCTTGCGCTCCCCGACCACACGATGGATCTACGCATCGCGGAAGCGCGCGCGCGGCTGGGCAGGACAACCCTGCTGCTGGGCCACCACTACCAGCGCGACGAGGTGATCCGCTTTGCCGACGCGACGGGCGACAGCTACAAGCTCTCCAAAATAGCCACCGAGTCGGATGCAAAATACATTGTCTTCTGCGGCGTGCACTTCATGGCAGAGAGCGCGGATGTGCTGGGCCACGCAGGCCAGCATGTGATCTTGCCCGACCTCAACGCCGGCTGCTCGATGGCCGATATGGCCGAGATCTCCCAAGTGGAAGCCTGCTGGGAGGCGCTCGAAGCCCTCGGCCTCGCGGACGAGATCGTTCCGCTGACCTACATGAACTCGACCGCCGCCATCAAGGCCTTTTGCGGCGAGCGCGGCGGGCTGGTCTGTACCTCTTCAAACGCCCGCGCAGCCTTTGAGTGGGCCTTTGAGCGGGGTAAGCGCATCCTCTTCCTGCCCGACCAGCATCTGGGCCGCAACACCGGCTATGCGATGGGGATTCCTCTCGACGAAATGGTGGTCTGGGATCCGTGGGCAGTCGGGCTTGGTACGAGCCAGGGCGGACAGACCAAGGAGCGCTTCGCTGCTAGCCGGATTCTGCTCTGGAAGGGCCACTGCGCCGTCCATCAGCGCTTCCTGCCCAGCCATGTGGATCAGGTCCGCGCCAAGTATCCGGGCATCCAGGTGATCGTGCATCCGGAGTGCCGCTTCGAGGTCTGCCAGAAGGCCGACGCCCTTGGCTCGACCGAGCGGCTGATCGCGCTGGTCGAGCAGGCGCCCGAGGGGCAGATGTTCGCCGTGGGAACTGAGATTCATTTGGTCAACCGCATGGCAAAGCGCTTCGCGGCTGAGGGAAAGCGAATCATCACCCTCGACGACACCGGCTGCCTGTGCACGACGATGTATCGGATTACTCCGCAACATTTGGCGTGGGCCCTGGAGAATCTGGTTGGGGGGCGCGTAGTGAATCGCATTCAGGTTCGGCCTGGCGTCAAGCGCTGGGCTAAGGTTGCGCTGGACCGGATGCTGGAAGTGGGATAATTGGCTTCGAAGGAAGACCGACGCGGGACATTGCTGAAATGGTAACCACAGGTTATTGCCGGTGGCACAACCGGAGCACGTGTCAGCGTTTTTTGTCTCTCATTGTCTTTAGACTTGCCTTCACTAGTTTTTTCACTAGGGTCACCGGTATCAGGGTATCGATTGGAAAGCTGACAATTGCCTTCGTTGTGAGGTAACCCACAAGTTCCTTCCTATGCTGCTGGATTACTGGCGGGCGTACATGCAGGCGAATGCACGGTTTCTTGAAGCTGAACCAGACAAACATCCCATCATAGTCAAAACCGGGATAGGAATATCCGGGTATCTGGAAGTAATCGGTGCGTTCTGTCGCCCCAGGTGCGGTCGCCTGTATCGCGGCTCTCACCTTCGCCAAATTGTCTTGCGCCTCTTTTGGACAGCTGGCTATGTATTCGTCTACTTCACTCGTCCCGGGTTTTGTCGACATAGCGTTCCTCCACCACAACTTCCCGATTCAGAGTTTGCCATATCCGAGATCATGTGGCCAGCGGATCTCAACTGCGAGTTCCGGTCGTGTCGGCAATCCGGAAGTTACCATGCAGATATCCCCTCTTAAAGACGACGAAGCTCAATGACACTCGCAGATACTCCATCCGTCTGCGATAAGATTCGTCCTCATTTTGACGGGAAAGCCAGATTCAATCGCGCTTCGAACTGCCGATTGAAGCGGATCAGCGCTATCCACTGGCCGTGGTCCTCCTGCTTCCAGACCATGCTTCCGTGAAGCTGGAGGGCGATGGCTTCAGGCTGGAGGTCGTGGTGCAGGCCGAAGTACTCTTCGTCGACGGCTTCGCCTTTGGCGCCTAGACTGAGGGGCAGCGAGGGGGGATCGTATTTCGTCGAGAAGACCAGAGCTGCAGTGTATTTCTCTGGCTCCTGAGCAGCGCGGGCGATCTGCTGGGCGGTGAAGTCCTCAACGCGGTCAACGGCGAATGGATGCTGGAGGTAGCCTAGCTCGGGACGCGTGAGTTCGTCGGTGACGGGCCAGGCGGAGAGAACTGTCGCTCCGGGATAAAGCTTTTCAAGCTGCTCGATGCCGGCTTGATGAAGGCGGACTACGCTCGCATATGCCAGGTTGTCCTCGGGCGCGAAGCGATAGGGAGGATTGATGAAGAGGCCGAGGAGGAAGGCCGCGGCGGAGAAGACGGCGAGGCCCTGCCAGTAGGGGACGCGGCGGTACATGGTGTGGACGGCAACCAGCAGCACCAGCGGAAACATCGGCAGCAGATAGCGCAGCAACAGTGCTCCGCCGAGAACGCTGAAAAGCAACGCATTCGCAAGCAGCAAACAGAAGATGCGTCGCATCGCGGCGGGCGCGATGGGGGCGCGGAGTTGAGTGCCGGCGTCGTGGCCTTCCGAACTCTGATCCATGATCTCTGATCTCTGACCGCCGGCTGGGCGGGGATCGAGCAGCAAGGCCGCGACTGCGACTCCCACAGGCACAAAGAGATTCATGTGCGCGGTGAGATGCAGAATGCGGTAGCCGAATGCGGCCGCGATGCGAAAGGGCTCAAGGTTGGCCTGGGCGTTGTAGCGAAGGTACTCGGGATTGCCGAAGAGAAAACCGGTCTTGGCGTAGTGGTAGGCGTACCAGGCGGCCAGCGGCAGAACGCAATTCGAAAACCATGCGGCCTCGCGCCAAAGGCGGATGCGGGCGCGTCCGGGGGCGCGAATGCTCTCGACAAGGCTGACTGCGGCCAGCGTGAGTGGGATGACGATGGCCGTTTCTTTTGAGAGCGCGGCGGCGGCAAACCACGCTGCGGCTAGGCTGGGCTTGCTGGACTGATAGGTCAATGCGCCGAGTTCAGGCAGTGCGTAGACCAGCCCCCAGAGCGCACAGGCAGCGGCGAAGATGTCAGCGTGGGCGAGAGTGCTTTGCGCAAACCAGACGGGATAGAGCGCGGTCAGCGCGACGGTCCAGAAGGCGACCGATGCAACGCCGGTGAGTCGCATGGCCAGCCGCCAGACCGCGACCAGCCCAAACGAAGCCACCATCAGCACCGAGGTGCGCGTGACCTCGGGGAAGAAGCCGGAGAGCTTCCACCACAGCGCCAGATAGATGCTGGGCAGTGGCGGATGGGCATTGGTCATCGTGCTGATGGGAATCAGCGAGCCCAAGCGAAAGAAGTCCCAGGCCGCGGGAATGTAGTAGCCGGCCTCGTCCCAGTAATAAGGCAGGCGAAGCAGCGTAAAGTGGCTGGCATAAAGGGCAGCGAAGACCACTGGAAAGATTCTCCAGGCGGGAAAGGGCGCGTCCAGTCGCGGCACGATGAGTCGCTTCCAACGCAAGTCGACACTCCTCTAGTTGATGGGGCCCTGCGGGAAGTTGTGGCTCTGCGGCTCGAGGTTGAGCGTGCCAAAGGCCTGTTCGTACTGCGCCAGGTTCTGCCCCAGCAGATTCCACAGGGCCTTGGCTTGCTGTGGGCTGAGAAAGATGCCCGTATGGTGGCGGATCGAGACCTGGTCGGGGGCATCGCTGGAGGCCAGGCCAAAGGCCAGTTGGAAGTCCCAGACGCTGACCCGGATATGGACGCTGTTGGCGTAGGACTCACGATAGTCGGGAGCCTGGACGAGATTCATTTGCGGCTGCTGTGCGGATGGACTCATGGTTTCTTTAGATTACTCCGGCCGGGAACGGAGCTGTGCGGAGTTGTCAGGTGCTATGTGGAATTGCGTGGAGCCCTGAGGAGCTGCTCGGAGTCGGCCGGGCATGGCTGGGTGGCTTGAGCTTTTTGATTGGTGCGAAAGGGGGGACTCGAACCCCCATGGATTGCTCCGCCAGATCCTAAGTCTGGTGCGTCTGCCAATTCCGCCACTTTCGCGTTTCACCGTCCCTTGGATTGTCGCATGTTCCATGAGTTGCGCAATAGTGCTTAGATCGGCTCAACTGTAAACGAAAGCGTCGCCGGATCACGCCGTGCGGAGGAGGATCGATGCGAATTGTCACCATGATTGCCGGCGTTCTTTGCCTTTTTGCAGTGCTGTTCGATGCTTTTCAGACCATTATTCTGCCACGCCGCGCTTCGGGCCGCTTCCGTCTCACGCACATTTTCTACTCCGCCACGTGGAAGCCCTGGGTATTCTTCGCCAGGCGGATTCGCGATCCGCGCAAGCGGGAGTCCGCGTTCAGCTACTACGGGCCGCTGTCCCTGATCTTTCTTCTGGTGGTTTGGGCAGCCGCCATGGTGGTTGGTTTCGCGCTCATCTTCTATGCTCTGGGCAGCCCGTTCTATGACAGCGCGCAGGGGCCCGGCTTCCGGTCGGACCTCTACGTGAGCGGAACCACCATCTTCACGCTGGGACTGGGCGACGTGACGCCGCACAGCCCCTGGGCGCGCGAGCTCATCATTCTGGAAGCAGGCATCGGACTCGGCTTTTTGGCCGTTGTCATGGGATACTTCCCTGTTCTCTACGGCGCGTTCTCCCGTCGCGAGGTCAGCATTTCGCTGCTGGACGCGCGGGCCGGGTCTCCACCGACGGCGGCGGAGCTCATGCGCCGCCATTCCTACAACGGTGCGGAGCACGCACTGACTCTTCTGCTGGAGGAGTGGGAGCGCTGGTCGGCTGAACTGCTGGAGAGCCACATCTCTTATCCGCTGCTCTGCTATTTCCGCTCGCAGCACAACAACCAGAGCTGGATCAGCGCCCTGACGGCCGTGCTCGATACCTCGGCTTTGTTGATTGCCGGCGTGAGGGGCCACGAGGCGCGCCAGGCTCAATTGACCTTTGCGATGGCGCGGCACGCCATGGTCGACCTAGCCCAGATTTTTTCCCTTGCACCGCTGAACGACGCTCCCGACCGGCTTCCCCCTGAGCGCTATGAACAGCTCTACAAGCTGCTATGCCAAAGTGGCGTCAAGGTCTGCCGGGACGGGAACTCCATCGAAAGGCTGCGCGAGATGCGCGAGCTTTACGAGGGCTATGCCAAGGCGCTGGCAGACTATCTCTTCATGCCGTTGCCGCCCTGGATTGCCGACCAGCCGCATAAGGACAATTGGCTGGCTGTGGCCAGATTACGCGCCCAGACCGAGGCCGCCGACTCGCCATCGGACAAGGGAAAAACCGCCGGCGATCCGCTCCCGATCTCAATACTTCTGGACGACCGTCACGAGTTTTAAGGCTTTTTCACAGTTCCTGTACGGTTGGCTTTGTCGTTACCCGCCCATTTCACAAAAAACGTGAAATGGGCGGGGCACGGAGCTTCGTTGCACTATCAGTGAAGATGCTCTAGTTGAACAGATCCTTCATCTTCTCGATGATGTTGGGGGAGGCGGGCTTGTTGTCGATGGCGAGCGAGTCGGCCAACTGGCTGACCAGATCGCGCTGCGAGCGGGTCAGCTTGCGGGGAACCTCCACGATCACCTTGACGATGAGGTCGCCGTTGCCCTTGCCGTTGAGAATGGGAACGCCCCGGCCGCGGACACGCAGTTCCCGGCCACTTTGAGTGCCTTCCGGAATCTTCAGGCTCACCGGACCGTCAATCCCGTCAAGCTCAATCTCTGCGCCCAGGGCAGCCTGGGGAAAGCTGATGGGAACGACACATCGCAGGTGGTTGCCTTCGCGCTCGAAAAACTCATGGCGGCGAATGGAGAGCACGACGTACAAATCGCCCTTGGGGCCGCCGGCGCGGCCGGCATCGCCTTCGCCGGCGTAGCGGATGCGCGTGCCGTCCTCGACACCCGGCGGCACCTTCACCTTCAGCTTCAGTTCCTTGTGTACGCGGGCCTCTCCGCGGCAGGCCGGGCAAGGGTCGCCGATGACCTGGCCCGTGCCGCTGCATGCGGGACAGGTGCGGGCCACGGCGAAGAAGCCCTGCTGGTAGCGAACCTGTCCCCGGCCCTGGCATTGGCCGCAGACCGAGGGCCCGCGGCCAGAGGCGCTGCCCCGGCCATCGCAGGTGGTGCATATCTCGAGGCGGCGAATCTTGACCTCGTCCTCGACGCCGAAGATCGCGGCGTTGAAATCGATGGCCATATCGACCCGCAGGTCATCGCCGCGTTGTTGGCGATTGGCGCGGTGCGAGCTGCCGCCCATTGAGAACATCTCGCCGAAGAGATCGCCGAAGATGTCGCCAATGTCGACGCCGCCTGCGAAAGGGCCGCCAAATCCCTGTCCAGCTCCGCTGATGCCGGCATGGCCGTAGCGGTCGTAGGCGGCGCGCTTGTCGGCATCGCTCAAGACTTGATAAGCCTCGCTCGCCTCTTTGAATTTTTCCTCGGCGGCGTGATTCCCGGGATTGCGGTCGGGATGATGCTTGAGCGCGAGCTTGCGGTAGGCGCTCTTCAATTCCTGGTCGCTGGCATCGCGCGAGACGCCCAGAACCTCGTAATAGTCGGCTTTACTCACGTTTGTATTCGTACTCATTCGCTCTTCTGTTTAGGGTTGGAAACCACGCGCACCAACGCCGGGCGCAGGAGCCGTTGACGAAGCTTGTAGCCGCGGCGAATCTCCTCGGCGACGTGCTGGTCGGGCAAGTCTTCGCGCTCCACCGTGCCGAGCGCCTCGTGAACGCGGGGATCGAATTCCTGGCCCATGGCAGGGATTGCGTGCACATGCAATTGACGCAGCGCGTCTTCCATTTTCTTGACGATGAGTTCGACGCCGGAGCGCAACTGCTCGGCAGTGCCTTCGGATTTGAGGGCCAACTCGAAGTTGTCGAGCACGGGGAGGAACTGCTCGATCACCTGGCCGGTGGCAAATTCGCGATCCGAGATGCGCTCGCGCTCGGCTCGCTTGCGGGCGTTCTCGAACTCGGCCTGAAGGCGGGCCAGCCGGTCGACCAGCTGGTCGCGCTCGGCCTTGAGCTTGTCGAACTCCTCGCGGCTCAAGGGATCGTCGGAAGTCGCGGACCGCTGCTGACCCGTGGATTGCTCCGGGCTTACGGGTGGCTCGATCTTTGCCGGCTCAGACAGTTGGGTGTCCTGAATCGTCTTCTTTAGTTCTTCGGGGCTGATGGGTTCCTCCAGGCGTAGGGGCTCTACATGGTTCGCGGACTCCGTGCGGGTGACGGGTTCATCCGAACCTGCAGACTGCGGCGCTTCGGCAGACGCTTGGTTCTCAGGCGTCTCCGGTGCGGCGTCTGGCTCAGGCTCAAGCCTATCCACCAGTTTCAGATCGGTTTCTTGCTCCGGCATCTCTCTATGCATTCTCCAAAATGGTTCTCTCGCTTATCTCCATGATAATTTCTCCTGCTTGCAACGGTTCTCTCCTATCGGGAACAACACGATTTCGGTTCCGTTTCAGTCAAATTCCCAACTCCCCGGCAGTGGGAATTTCCAACAGCCGTTCGGAAAGGCGGGCGATGTAGCGCACGGCCTGAATCATCTCCTGGTATTGGATCCGCGTGGGCGCGATCACGGCAACCGTGCCAAGATTGGCTCCTCCCAGCCGGGCTGGGGCGCCGATCAAGACCAGATCCTGCATGGCCTGCGAGGCCTCTGCCTGCCCGGCAAGATCGGGACCCACGACCACCCGAACTTCCTGCTGACGGCCGTCAACGTACGCGGTGAGCAGCTCGACCAGTCGCTGCTTGGCCTCAAGAGCCAGTAGCATCTGGCGCAGTCTTTCGCGGTTTTCCTCGGCGGCGATGAGGTTGGCCATTCCATCCACGAAGATCGCCGGCCCTGTCTCGCCGCCCTGCAGCGCGCCCTTGCGGCACAGTTCTTCCACCGAGGCCAGCATTTCGTTGTAGGCGGCCTTCTCCAATTCGACCCGCCGGGTAACCTCAGCTCGAATGCGATCAATAGGCCAGCTGCGAAAATTCTCGTTCAGGTAGCGCGCGGCAGTATCGAGCTCGACGTGGGTCAGTTCGCGATCGAGTGCAAGCACGCGGTCCTGCACTGCACCGGCCTGGGTAACGAGCACGGCCAGCACACGGCCCGTGGAGAGCCTTGAGAAGTGAATGTGTTCGAGCACCTGCAAGGCAGTTGAACTGGCCAGCGCGACACCCAGGCCGCTCGACAAGAGTGCCAGCACATGCGAGGTGCGTTCAAGATAATCGTTGCTGCTGCTCACGCCTGAGAAACTCTCCTCGATCTGGCCGCGGCGGGCTTCGCTCAGCGACGAAGAGCCCTGTGCCAGCGCACCCATCCCGGAGGCCTGCGCTCCTGGGGCGATAACCCCCAATTGCGACTCCGGCCGGGTGATCTGCTCGACGTAGTAGCGGAAGGCGGCGGCGGTGGGAACGCGACCGGCTGAGGTGTGCGGTTGGTCCAGCAGTCCCATCTCGCCCAGCGTGGCCATCACATTGCGGATGGTGGCTGAACTCAGGCCATCGCGGTTGACGAAATAGTGCGAGACCGCCTGCGAGGCGACTGGTTCGCCGGTGGCGATGTACAGCTCGATGATGGCCGTAAGCACCATCCGCTCTCGCGGACTGACGCGCGTATCAGGCATCTTCCCCGCTCTCCGATTGGGCTGCCATCACAGATTCTTCCGCGGACAGGAGATGATCGTTCTTCGATCCGGATAACTCCTGGTAAACTCCAGATTTTCTAGCGTTTAAGCCGGATAATTTGCAGAATTTCCCTCTTTAATTCTAGGGAGCGGCGATGGGGCTGTCAACCTGATTGCGCAGGACTCTGCCACGCGCAATGAGAATCGGCTTGCGGCTGGGAATCGCCGGAGAGGCTCGCATCGAAAGACATTTAAAATGGACCAGCCGTAAATCTTGACCAGATTTTTTGAGCAGAGTTCAATTACATCATCCGGACACGAGCATAATATCCTGAGGGAAATCAAGTTAGGAGTTTTGATCCGTGAAGAGCCGCTTGGTTGTTCTTGTCCCATTTGCTTTGATGATGTTCTCGGCCGGCCTCTGGACGCCGACGGTTGCGCTGGAACAGGACGCGACGTCAGCCACAACGGTCCAGCCAACTGCCGACGATTCGGCTTGGCAGCAGGATCTGGAGGCATGGCGCACGCAGCGTGCACGCCAGATCTCAGCGCCCGATGGCTGGCTCACGCTGGTGGGCATGGAGTGGCTCAAGCCGGGCGCCAACTCCTTCGGCGCAGGGATCGACAACCAAATTCTGGTGCGGGCGCAGGCGCCCAATCACATGGGAGTGCTGGTGGTCAGCGGCGGTGCCACGGCGCCCAGCCTCAAGACCGATACGGGTCAGCAACCGGCCTCGGGCCCGGTAACAATCCAACTGGCCGCGCCGGCGGGCGGCTTTCCACCAGACCTGATGCTGAACGGTGCTCCGGCCCACGAAGGCCCCCTGGTTCTGAACGATGTGACGCCTCCGATGATTAGCTGGCGTGGAGTTAACTTGACCGTGCTGCCTCGCGGAAACCGGTTCGCGCTGCGCATCCGGGACTCCAATTCGCCGGCGAGGGCTGCCTTCAATGGCCTCAACTGGTATGCCCCCAACCCTCATTTTCGCGTGACGGCGCACTGGACGCCTTATGATCCACCGCACATCGAGAAGATCCCCACGGGGATCGAAACGACGCTCGACCTGCCCGCGCCGGGGATCGCCGAGTTCATCCTCGACGGCCAGACGCTGCGCCTGGAGCCGGTGATCGAGGACCGAGAGGGCAAGACGCTGTTCTTCATCCTGCACGACGCGACCAATGAGATCACCACTTACGGCGATGGGCGTTTCTTCACTACGGGCCTGCCCGACAACGGTCTTACCAAGCCGGGCACGTTGACGCTGGACTTCAATCGGATCGAGAACCCGGCCTGCGCCTATACCCGCTACGCCACCTGCCCGCAACCGCCCGACCAGAATGAGTTGCCTGTAGCATTGGAGGCGGGTGAGAAGGAGTACCTGCAGTAGAGCGAGTCGAGGGGTCTTCAGCCCCGGTTCAGCAGCGTCTAAGCGCATAGCCGCGTGACGACTTTTCGAGTGCTGCGGTGTCAAAGGAATATCGGCTTCAACAGGCAATTCATACCCGATACAATTCATTCAAAGGGATTTGCCGTCATGCACGATCTCCGCCTCCTCCCGCTTGCTGCGATTCTCCTCGCGGCGCCACAAGGGCTGTCGGCTCCGACGCAGCAGGCGTCCTCGCCTCCCCTGCCTGAGATTCGGCAGCTCCTGAAGGAGGTTCATGAGCACCAGAAGCAACTGGAGAAGGTGCGGGAAAACTATACTTTTACGTCGTTGCAGACGACACAGGACATCGACGCCAAAGGGCAGGTGACGAAGACCGAGGTCCATGAGTACGAGGTGTTTTACGTCAACGGCCAGCCGATCGGGCGCATGGTGAAGAAAGACGGGAAGCCGCTTACGGAAGAGGAGCAGCAAAAGGAGACCGAACGCGTTACAAAGGCCGTGGAAAAGGCCGAGAAGCCGCCACCGGAAAAACCGAAAGAGGATGAGCAGATCAGCCTGCGCCACATTCTGGAGGTATCCGATGTGCGCAATCCCCGCCGCGAGACCTTTCGCGGCCGCTCGACGATCATCTTCGACGTGATGGGCCAGAAGGATCTCAAAGCCCATGGCCTCAGCGAGGATCTCTCGAAGAAGCTCCGGGGCACGGTCTGGATCGATGAGGCTGATCGTCAGGTCACCCGGCTTGATGCCGCATTCGACGATAATTTTCACGTTGGCGGGGGCCTGGTTGCGAATGTTCAAAAGGGATCGCGCTTCAGCTTCGATCAGGCTCCGATCAACGGCGAACTCTGGCTTCCGGCCGACGCGGAGGTCTCCGTTCAGATGCGCCTGCTGCTCTTCAAAGGCATCCACCAGCACTTTACCGAGCGCGACTACGATTACAAGCGCTTCAAGGTAGATGCCGAGCCAGGGAAGGACGCAAAGGCCATCGTGGAGACAAAGCAGTAGCCTCTTTCGGCACGATTTGCCGCGCTTCCATTACAGTGAAGGCATGTTCGCTCGCAGACTCTCAGTTGAACGCATCGACACGAGTGGAGGCCGGCACCCGTGCCCGATCCGCTGGATCGACAACTTCGCCATGCGCAACTTCACTAACGACGCGATCTTCGACGAGACGCTGCCTGTGGCCGACGGAGTGCTTGAGGCTGGGAGGCGAGTTCCGCTCGAACGCCTTCAGCCGGCGATGGAAGACTGGTTCCGGCGCAAGGGCTATCTGAAGGCCGGTGAGGGGCTCGATGTGGTCGAGATGGGCCAGACCAGTTGAGGCTCGCGGGTTCCCACATCTGGCGCGGTGAGGCTGAGCCAGATATGGGGCACCCACACCCGTTCAACTTGGGGCATCCAGGCTCCGGTTATGCGAGGATCGGCCGTCACGGGTCCACAGTTTCACAGAAAATAGGGGGCTATGCAGCTTGCTGTTCGGCCGTAACTGCTTGCCAGAGCTTGGCCTCGGCCTCGCGACGAACCCTAAGGGCGGGGATCTCCTCGCCGCCGGCGCGGTCCCAGCGCAGCAGCTCCTTCACGGCTTCGTCGTACCTTCCCGCATTGAGGCATTTGAGGAGCGTTGAAGTTGCGAAGCGGCCCGCGCCCAGATTAAAGACGAAGTCGACCAGTGCATCGAAGTGGCCCTGCGCGAGCGGAACCTTGACCAGGCGCTGGATGGCCTGTTCGGCGTCGCGCACGTCTGAGGCCAGCAGTTCGGCGGCCTGCGGTTCGTCGATGCCGTCGGGAAACGACTCGGGATGCAGGAGCCGGTGGCCGTAGCCGATTGTCGGGATGCCAGCTACATCCAGATAGACGCGATTGCGAAAGCCCTCCAACCTCTTGAGCAACTCCATTCCCACAACACTTACTTTCATTTGCCCCTCCTGGTAGGTTTCATCGTCAATTTCACGCTAGCAGGACAGAAGAATTAATCTGCAAAGCCGGTTTTGGGCCCGACGCTGCCGACATTCCCACCAAGCAGAGAACCGGTCAGCGGGCCGGGACCGGAGCCGGGGCCTTGCCGGTTAGAAGCTCGAAGTCTGCCATCAGAGCCGTGAGAGCTGAGTCGAAGGTGCGGTCGTGAGCTTTTTGCCCGATCACTGCCTCGACCGACTCAGTCAGAGCCCAGAGCACGTAGTGGGTCTTGCGGTCGTAGACCACCAGCCGGAACATGGGAAGCGGGTCGGATGCTCCGTTGACTTTGCTGCCGTTGGTTGGGCCGTTGGGCGCGGTAAGTTGAAGTTCGAGCACCAGGTCGGCCTCGCCCGGGCTGGAGACCATTTGAAACTGGCCCGTCGCTTTGAGCGCAGAGTAGAACTGATTATAGGGCCGATTTGGGTCGCCCGAGAAGGGCTCGGGAAAGAGCCCGCTATCTGCTCCGGCATTGGAGATGAAGAGCTTTTGAGCAGAACGGATCGCAGGGGGAATGGGTGCCTCCGGCTCGGGGGCAGGAGGCTTGGCTAAGGCGGCGACGGTAGAAAGAAGCGCGGCGCATGCGATGGAACGGAGTCCGAAATCTAGACGGCTCATCGAGATGTCCTCCTAACCCGGATATCTCACAGGCCGATTGTCGATTGGGGAGAGTCGGGGCGAGGAAAATAGCTGGAAAGGCCGTCATTTCTGTGGCATAACTACGTTATCAAGGCGTGGTTATGGCCGAGGAAA
>Ga0181525_10002534_pt1 | contig 14869 bp, 11 predicted proteins | sample PEATcosm2014_Bin_48_FD_121100 | JGI IMG/M metagenome (GOLD analysis project Ga0181525, IMG submission 121100) | Peatland microbial communities from MTU Mesocosm Facility, Houghton, MI, USA - PEATcosm2014_Bin06_10_metaG | ecosystem: Environmental > Terrestrial > Soil > Wetlands > Peat | place...
AAGCGTGCGAATGAAAACAATGAAGACATCGCCGCAGTCACTGAGCGGTTTACCAAAGCCATGCACGAGGATTTTGCTGCGCTCGGTTTATCGCAGCCGGATGCGGAACCGCGTGCCACACAATATATTCCGCAAATGGTAAGCATGATTGAGAAAATCATTGCGAATGGTCACGCTTATGTCGGTGCGAACGGCGATGTGTATTTTGAAGTGCGTACCTTTCATGATTACGGCTGCTTGTCGCATCATGATATTGAGCAGTTGGAAAGCGGCGCGCGTGTGGAAGTATCAGAAGTCAAACGTGATCCGCTGGATTTTGTTTTGTGGAAGCTTGCAAAAAAAGATGAGCCTGCTTTTGATTCACCCTGGGGCAAGGGTCGTCCGGGCTGGCATATTGAATGCTCGGCCATGTCCATGGATTTGCTAGGCGAACATTTTGATATACACGCAGGTGGTCGTGATCTCATTTTCCCGCATCATGAAAATGAAAATGCGCAATCGCGCGCAGCCTTAAAAACACCTTTTGTTAATGTGTGGATGCATGCAGGATTTTTGCAGATAGACAAAGAAAAAATGTCAAAATCCCTCGGCAATTTTGTGACCATTCGCGATATTCTCAACGAACACGAGCCTGAAGTTTTGCGTTTCTTTCTTTTATCCAGTCATTACCGCAGTCCTCTTGTTTACACAGAAGAGGCTGTGCATCAGGCGCGGCAATCGCTTGCGCGTTTCTATACTGCGTTGAGATTTTTACCTGCAGCAGAGCGTCCCTCGCAGACAACATACGAAGAACAATTTACAGCAGCGATGGATGATGATTTCAATACGCCGGTTGCCTTATCTGTTTTATTTGATCTTGCGCATGAGATTCAGCGTCTGCGTGAAAAAGATCTTCAGGCTGCGGCTTCACTCGCTGCCTTATTAAAATTTCTGGGCAGCATTATGGGTATTTTGCAAACCGATCCTGAAGTTTTCTTCCAATCCGGCGGCACGGTTGATGCTGCGAAAATAGAGCAGCTTATTGCAGCACGCGAGCAGGCACGTCGCGATAAAAACTGGGCGGAAGCAGACAGGATACGCGATGAGCTCGCGAGTATGAATGTTGCGATAGAAGATGGTGCGGGGAAGACAACGTGGAAGGTGGTGAGGTAACCAAGCTACCCCATCCCCATGAATTTTCTAATTAATCTGTCCTACCCCTATTTCCTTTATAATTAAATAATCACGAAAAAAGGGCAGGGACCATGAAAATTCTCGTGGCTGATGACTCTAAAACAACGCGTACGCTGTTGATTTCATCCCTCAATAAACTTGGGCACGAGGTGATTGAAGCAGCCAACGGTCAGGAAGCGATAGAGTTATTCAAACAAAACAAACCTGATCTCATTATTCTTGATGTCATCATGGAAGGCATAGACGGTTTTGAATGTGCGCGCATTATTCGCAGTCTGGATGAGAATGACTGGATCCCCATTATCTTTTTAAGCGGTGCAGTGGATGATGAAAATATTGCAAGAGGCATTAATGCGGGCGGCGATGATTATCTTACCAAGCCTTACAGTGAAATAACCTTATTCGCAAAAATAAAAGCCATGCAGCGTATTGCAGACATGCGTGCTTCACTGTGTGAGATGACGGAAAAATTCAGCTTGCTGTCTTCTACCGATGCACTCACTGGCATTTATAATCGTCTGCAGTTTGATAGAGCCATCCTTGAAAAAATTGCTTATGCCCGACGTTATCATTCAACATTCGCATTATTATTTCTCGATCTTGATAAGTTCAAGGCTATCAATGACAGCCTCGGACATTTCATGGGGGATTTACTGTTGGTTGAAGTGGCAAAGCGCTTAAGATCCTGCGTGCGTCTTGATGATTTTCTTTCGAGGCTGGGCGGAGATGAGTTCGCCATTATTCTGAATGAAGTGCAGGATAAAAAAGTCATTAGTGAGATTGCAGAAAAAATCATTCATACCATCGAGCAGCCGTATTCAATTGCAGGAAATAATATCCAGATTGGATGCAGCATTGGTATTGCCTGTTATCCCGATGGAGAAAATGATGAGAGCAATATTATCAAGCATGCTGATATTGCCATGTATCACGCAAAATTGTCAGGCAGAAATAATTACCAGTATTTTACCGAAGAACTTGGCCGTGAGCATGATAAGGAAGATAAAATAAAAGGCGCACTGAAACACGCGCTTTTGAATAATGAATTTGTCATCAATTACCATCCTGTCTTCCATCTTGAGAGCAATGAAATTTATTGTTTTGAAGCCTTGCTGTGCTGGGAAAGCAAGAAATATGGAAAAATGGGGGCAGAGCATTTCATTCCATTGCTTGAAGAAATGGATTTGATTGATGAGGCGGGGAGCTGGGTCTTAAGAGCGGCATGCGAGCAAATGAAAAAATGGTATCTGGCCGGATTTAAAAATATCAGGGTGTCGGTCAACGTGTCGCCCAGACAGTTAACCAATAAAAATTTTCCGGCATTTATAGAGAACATTATTAAAGATACCAAGCTGCCGGCGAACTTGCTGGAGCTTGAGTTAACTGAAAATTCCAGATTAATTTATTCACCTTTATCAGAAAGCATCATTAATGAAATACACAAGATTGGTGTGAATATCACGCTTGATGATTTTGGCATGGGATATTCCTCGCTGAATTATCTTAGAAAGCTGCCGATTAGCGCGATCAAAATTGATAAATCCTTTGTGAAAAATATTGACAGCAATGTGCAAAACAAAAAAATTATCAAATCCGTTATTGCACTAGGTGAAAATCTTGAGTTTGATGTCATAGCGAAAGGGATTGAAACAGAAGACCAGTTAAAATTTTTGCTAGAAAATAAATGCAAGCTGGGTCAGGGATATTATTTAAGTCAACCATTAACCAGCGAAGAAGCCACCAAAATACTGCAAACTGAAACATCAACCTGAGGTGTGAGATGGATAAGACATTTCATGTTTTACATTTCAGACTAATGAACATGCTGGCATGCATGGACATAAAATATGTTATTAAAGTCTTGCCGCTCATGCGTCTTGAGCCTGTTCCGCTTGGGCCGATTTATACAGCCGGCATGATGAATCTTGCAGGAAAAAGTATTCCAGTGCTCGATCTTGCCATGATGCTTAATTTGCCGCGAACGGAATCTTATACGATGAATATGCCAGTTTTGCTCTGCGCAAACGGAGCGGAAGAAATCGGCGTGATTGTAGATGCTGTAAGCGGGCTTGCGCTTGCCAGCGAGACAGAAATACAGGTGAATGATGAATTTAAACATGCGTCATCACCATTTTCTGGAACAATTAATTTTGATTCCAGATTGTCATTCCTTTTGAATATGCAAAATCTTTTCAAAGGAGTCGGCGCCAGTGAATAACGATTCAATGCACATCACCAATCAGCGCGGCGTGTTGCAGGATAATCAATGCGAAGAAGATTTCATTCGCTTTATTCGCTCAAGGCTGGGTCTGGTCATTAAAAGCCATCAATTGTATGACTTGCGAAAAACGATAGTGGATGCAAGTGAAAAATTTCATTGCACGCCATCTGCATATCTTGAATTGATAAAAACGAGCGGTGTTGAGTCGCCGTATCTTGAATTTCTCATTGCAGGCATCACGATTGGCGAAACCTATTTCTTTCGTGACGATCATCAAATGCAGCTGCTGTCTGAGAATGTTCTTCCAGCGCTTATTCAGAGTAAGCGCGCAGCCAATCATTTCTTTTTGCGTATCTGGAGTGCGGGCTGTGCATCAGGCGAAGAAATTTATACCATTGCCATGCTGTTAAGGGAAATGCTGCCGGATTATCAAAAATGGACGCTGCAATTAATGGGTTCCGATATTAATACCGCTTCGCTTAAAAAAGCGCGAGAAGGGATTTACGGTGAATGGTCTATGCGTTCTATTTCTGATTATTACAAAAATAAATATTTTAACCGTGAAAAAAATCAGTATCACCTTCATCACGATATTCGTGATGCTGTCAATTTTATGTGGCTGAATCTTGGCAGTGAAGATTATCCTTCCATGATTAATAATACCAATGCTCAAGACCTCATCCTGTGCCGCAATGTGCTGATTTATTTTGACGATCATCATGTCAGAAATTTAATGAAAAAACTCGATGCCTGCCTTGTTGAAGGTGCATTTCTCATGCTGGGTGCATCCGATCCTATTCAAATTAAAAACACCAGTCTTTCTTCGTATCAAAAAGAAGGTGCGTTGCTCATGCATTCTACGGCGAAGAAAGAAGAGAAAAGACCAGAGCCTTCATTATCTGACGAACCGCTTGTTATGTATCACGACACTTATCAAAAGCGCAAACCAGAAAAAATAACGTTGCCGCCAAAAATATCCCACAAGCCTAAATCAGATGCAGTTAAATCAGAAATAGAAAAATTGATGGATGAATCCAGTTGGCAAGATGTCATCAATAAACTGACTGGTCTCGATCAGAATACCCTGCATCAAGTGGATATGCTGAATATCATGGCAACGGCGCTGGCCAATATCGGAAAATTGGACGACGCCGTTTTATCTTGCGAAGAAAGTCTCGGGTTGGATAAAACACAAAAGCAAACGTGGGTGACGCTTGCTATGGTTTTAATTGAAAAGAATCAGTTGGTGGAAGCGGAATCTGCCTTGCGTAAAGCTTTGTTTCTGGATTATCAATTTGTCATTGCGCATTTGCAGCTGGGCTTGTTATTAATCCGAAATGGAAATATAAAAAAGGGATTAAGCAGTCTGCTCAATGCGCTTTCCATTACGCAATCTTATTCAGCTTCAAAAAGCGTGGATGGAATGAAAGGCATGGATTACGGCCGGCTTGCCGATATTTTAAAACATGATATTGAGTTATACACAGATAAGGAGCAGGTATGGAAAAAATAACTGCTTCCAGTTTAATGCCAAAGACTCAAAATGAATTGCAGGTGTTAAATCAGCGTGCAGAGCATTATTCCATAAAACAAGAAGAAGAAAAAATACACGAGCATGAAACAACGTATGTGCGCTTTCGGCTAGGTGAAAACGAGCATTACGGTATTCCCTATAAATACATTCGGGAAGTAATGAATAATGTCGTGGTGACAAGCGTTCCTTGTGTGCCAGATTATATTGCCGGAGTGATTAACAGAAGAAGTGTGCTGATTACCATACTCGATTTGAACGTTCTTATTTATGGTTACTCGCACGAGCATGGAGAAAATGCCAGCATCATTATTCTCGTCGTGAATGGCATGACCATAGGCATTTTGACAGATGGTATTGAAGGAAGTCATGCCTATCATGAAGATTCATTATCTCCACCCATTCCTTCTGAACATATTAAAAAAATGGATTATGTTCTGGGTTTGCATAATGGCAATACGACTATCATGAATATGGATTTGATCTTGTCTGATATTGAATTAAAGGGGCAGCCATGAATACCAATTATCCTGAAACCGCAAATGATGAGCGCGAAATGACATCCATTATTGGCTTGCGCGGACGATTATTTGCAGGATTTGGCGCATTACTGCTGGTGCTGATTATCGCGACCAGTGTTGTTTTGTATAAGATACATCAGACACAAGTGATTGCTGGCAAAGTGATTGGCGTCACCTTGCCTGTGTACGATACCTTTCATGATCTCACTGCCAAAATTTATATTGTTCAGGGCGCGGCAGAATCATTAAGGTATGCAAGTGATCCTAAAGTCAAAGATGCGACACTTAATCTTTGGACTGCAATAGATAAAATATCCAGCATTGTTGATTCCTATACTTCTTCCTGGAATGTGAGTCAGGTGAATCAATGGCATGACATGCATACACAGATATCGCAGTTAAAATCTCTGGAAATGCAAATTATTAATAATCCCTCTTTGGCAGCTTCACTGATTCCAAAGATCGAGCAGCAGGCAGACAGTCTTCTCACTATTCTTGATGGGCCGCTGGATGGCAATCATACCCGTAATGGCGGAATGTTACAGGATTACCTCAATACATTGGAGGCAGGATCGGCCGATATCGTTGCACACATGAATGCGCTGCAATATATCGAATATGTGTTGTTGGTAATGGTGATTGTCTTATCTGTCATTATTTCCGGGTATACAACGCACAGTATTTTGCAATACATCAATATTTTTAGAAGTCAGAGCAGACGTGTTGCATCGGGTGATCTAACGCAGAGAATTTCGATTAAAAGCAGTGATGAGATGGGCATGCTGGGGAAAGATCTCAATGCTATGACAGAAGGTCTTTCTGTGATTACCAGACAAATTGCAGAATCTTGTCACGATATGGTGAGTATGCTGACAGAAGTCAAACATGCAGTTGATACGCAATCGGTGGGTGCATCAGAACAAGCTTCATCCATTAACGAAATTACATCTTCACTGGAAGAAATAGAAAAAAATTCCATGCAGACCATCAAGAAAGCAAAAGCGCTTGGAGAAGCTGCGGAACGTACGCGCACCAAAGGTGAGCTGGGGCTTCAAGCGGTGGAGCAAAGCATAAACGGCATGAAGATGGTGAGAGAAAAAGTGCAGATTATTTCTGAAACCATTCTGGAATTAAGTAATCAGACGCAGCAGGTTGGCGAGATTACGGGTGTTGTTAACATGCTGGCGCAACAATCCAAAATGCTGGCCTTGAATGCTTCTATTGAAGCAGCAAAGGCAGGTGAAGCAGGTAAGGGTTTTTCTGTTGTTGCAGCGGAAGTAAAAAATCTGGCTGAGCAATCAGAGCAATCCACCACGCAAGTGCAAAAAATTCTGGAAGATATTCGTCATGCGACAGAAAAAGCAGTGCTTGCCATGGAAGAAGGAACAAAAGGAGTGGACGTGGGAACGGGTCTGGTTGAGCAAACCGGCGAAATTGTTCGCAGTCTCAGTGATGTTATTCATGATGCAACCATTGCCAGTCAACAAATTGAAGCAGCCATACGTCAGGAAGGAATTGGTATTGAGCAGATTACAGCTGGTATGAATGAGATTAATCAGGTAACGGCTTCATCTGTTGAAGGCGTTAAGCAGACAACAGAAGCGATTAATAATCTCGGTAACATTGCCAATACGCTGAAGAAATATACGGATACTTATAAAGTTTGATAGTACGACGGAGAGCGCTCCCTCTCCTCCATGTTTTTTATGGAGGAGAGGGCTGGGGAGAGGAGGTGTTTTTTATTCCCAACTCTCTTTGTAGATATCTGAATGGAGGATGTTATGAATCAAGTCACCCAGACTTCCGGCATACGAAAAAAACTCTTTCTAGGGTTTGGTGCCATGCTGCTTATTCTCGTTTTATCCATAGGCGGTGTGCTTTTGAAAGTTTCAACCACAAGTGTGCTGGCACGTCAGACGATCAATGTTGATTTGCCGACCTATGTTGCTTATCAAAATATGGATGTATTTATTTATGATTCACTCGCTGTCATGAATGAATATTTACTAACAAAAGATCAGAATCTTAAACATGATCTCGATCAAGTGTGGTTTAATCTTGAAAAATACGAGAGCCAGCTAGATCAATATTCAAGATATTGGGATGCAGGTTTTTTATCAGGCTGGCAAAACGTTAAATCCATGTTGTCAGAATTGAAGACTTTGCAATATAAGGCACTGGACGTTGCCGGTTCAAATAATCCTGCTGATGTAAAAAAACTATCAACGGATATTTCTTCTCTGCTCGATAAAATGCTGCTTATTTTAGATGGACCAAAAGATGCTGCCGGCGATCGTAACGGCGGCATGTTTGATGTCAATGCAAATAATCTTGAAAAAGGTGCTCAGCATATTATTTCTGATGTGAGCTTTATTGTATTTCTTGAAGTGTTTTTGTTAATTGCAGGCATTATTCTCGTTGTCTGTATTACGTTAATTACTACCAGCATGATTGTGACGCCGCTTAGAAAGGCAATTGATATTGCCAGACGCATTGCAGGCGGAGAAAGAAATATTGATATTGCTGTTAATAGCAGCGATGAAACAGGCCAGTTGCTGGATGCGCTTTCTGCCATGCAAACGGCTATTCGTAAAAACGAGAAAAAAATCAAAGACAGTGAAGATCATGCCAGGGAATTGTTTAATCGTATTGCTGAAACAGCAGGCATTTACAGCTCGCATAGCAGCAAAGTTGCAGCAGGGGATTTAACCCAGCGTCTTCAGATCAGCGAGGGTGATGAGATGAGCGGTCTTGGTAAAGATTTAAATGCCATGACTGAAAGTCTATCCAGTATTACACGGCAAATTACCAATGCCTGTCATAACATGGTATCTACACTAACAGAAGTCAAAAGTGCAGTTGATACGCAATCTGCTGGTGCATCAGAACAGGCATCTTCTATTAATCAAATCACAGCTTCGCTTGAGGAAATTGAAAAGAGTTCCAGTCAGACGATAGAAAAAGCAAAAATGCTGGGAGAAATTGCAGAACGCACACGAGTCAGTGGTGAAATAGGCCTTGAAGCAGTGGAAGAAAGCGTCAATGGAATGAAATCCGTACGTGAAAAAGTACAGATGATTGCGCAAACTATTTTGGAGTTAAGCAATCAGACACAGCAAGTGGGAGAAATTACAGCTGCAGTTAATGCACTTTCGCAGCAATCCAAGATGTTGGCGTTGAATGCATCCATTGAAGCAGCAAAAGCAGGGGAAGCCGGCAAGGGTTTTGCTGTCGTTGCATCAGAAGTTAAAAGTCTTGCTGAGCAATCAGAAAAATCCACAGCACAAGTGCAGAAGATTCTGGAAGACATTCGTCATGCAACAGAAAGAGCCGTGATGGCGACAGAAGAAGGCACGAAAGGTGTCGATCACGGCACGGGGTTGGTTGAGCAAACGGGTGAAGTGGTGCGTAATCTGAGTGAAGTGATACACGAAGCTACTATCGCTAGTCAGCAGATTGAAGCAGCGATACGCCAGGAAGCCATAGGCATAGAACAAATTACTGCTGGTATGAATGAGATTAATCAGGTGACATCAGCCTCTGTTGCTGGCGTCAAGCAAACAACAGAAGCCATTAATAATCTTTCCGGCATTGCCAATACACTTAAAAAACAGATTGATGCTTATAAAATATAAAAGGTGCAGACAGTATGGAGCTAGATCCAGAACTGCTAAAGCAATTAACAGAAACCTTCCGGGTTGAACTGGACGAACAGCTTCAGGTCATTACCGATGGTTTGCTTTTCCTTGAAAAAGCAGACAGCGCCAGCACAGAATTTACAACGGCTATTGATAATATTTTTCGTGCGGCACATAACATCAAGGGAACGTCGCGCGGTATTGGTGTTAACAATGTCAGTGAAATTGCCCATCGTATTGAATCATTATTTTCTGCTATTCGAAAACAAGAAATTATTATCTCGCCTACGGCTATTGATTTATGTCTTGAAGGCGTAGATGCCATGCGTTCGGCCATGAAGTCATTTATAGATAAAACAGAATTAAATTTTGATTTGAATAATCTGGTGTCTCGCTTGACAGAAAACCCGAAGAATAAAACCGAAAATATAGATAAACCTGTGGAAGCCGTCAAAAAAACAAAAACGCTTGAAAGCCCCGCGCACACGGACAATACCATTCGTGTTTCACTCTCGCATCTGGATCAGGTATCTGCATTAATGGAAGAGATTCAGGTAAACAAAATTGCCATTGATGAGTATTACGAAGAACTGACACAGATAAATAGCAAGCTGCAAAAATTATCACATGATTGGAAGCAAGCTGAATTCTCACTGGAAAATTCTTTTGCCAGCAATATCAATGAAACGGGCAAAATATTCTCTGCTTATACAGATGGTCTTGCTGATGTTACTTACATCGCTAATCAGTTGCACAAAAATATGCGGCCAAGAATGGATGAGTTAACGATTTTGACTAATGGTTTGCAAACAGAAGTGAGAATGCTGCGTCTTATTCCTGCTTCTGAGTTATTACAAGGTTTTCCGCGTGTGGTGCGTGATCTTGCTCATGAATTAAATAAGAAAGTTGAACTTGAAATAAAAGGTGAGGATGTGAAGCTGGATAAGGTGATTCTTGCTGGTTTAAAAGATCCTCTCACGCATCTTTTGCGTAATGCCATAGATCACGGCATTGAAACAGCGAATATCAGAAAAAAGGCAGGGAAACCTGAAACGGGGAAAATCCTGATTAATATTACTGAAGAAGGCGGTCAGATAGTATTTGCCATCTCGGATGATGGTGCGGGGATGGATGTTGATAAAATCGCATCAAAAGCAGAATCCAGAAATCTGATTGCAAAAACTGAATTAGAAACGATGAGTCAGAATGATTTGCTTGAGCTTATCTTTCTGCCAGGATTTTCCACACGTGAAAATATTACGGATGTTTCTGGGAGAGGCGTGGGTCTTGATGTTGTCAGGGAAAATGTGACGGCTTTAAAAGGCAGTGTGTCAGTTAATACGACATTATCCAAAGGCAGCACGTTTCTCTTGCGTATGCCATTAACACTGTCCAGTGAACGCGGCATAATGCTTTCTTGCGGCGGCAATTTGTACGCCATTCCGGTTAATTCCATTGAAAGAGTGCTGATGTTAAATGCGGACGACATTATTTCTGTGTCTGCGAGTCAGGCGATTATGCTGGACAAGCATCCTGTTCCGCTGCGATCACTTGCCGATATTCTCAATATCAAAGCAACAGAATCTGTGAATAGCAGTCATTCTGCTATTGTATTAAAGATGGGATGGCAGGCAGTTGCTTTGATGGTGAATGAAATTATTGGTGAACGTGAAATTGTGATTAAACCCTTGCAAGCACCGCTTACCAATGTGAAGTTTGTTTCTGGTGGAACTTTATCTGGCAGTGGTCAGGCGATCCTGGTATTAAATCCAGCAGACTTGATAAATGAAGCCTTGCATATCAAAACCAGTCATCATATTGCAGCAAAAAAAGAGAAACCTAAAAAAACGACTGCAAGACCGCATATCCTGGTGGTAGATGATTCCATCACCACACGTACCATGGAAAAAAATGTGCTTGAAGCGAAAAATTATGAAGTAACAGTCGCAGTCAATGGCAAAGAAGCCTGGGACATGCTGCAAAAGCAGCAATTTTCATTGTTGATTACCGATGTCTCCATGCCCATCATGGATGGGTTTGCTTTGGCAGAACATGTTAAAAATAGCGCTGAATTACATGAGTTGCCGGTTATCATTGTGACGTCCATGGATAGTGCAGCAGATAAAAAACGCGGTGTGGATGTTGGTGCAGATGCGTATATCGTAAAAAGCGAGTTTGAATCCGATGCCCTCATTAAAATAGTGGAGCAATTAATATCATGATTAGAATCCTTATTGTTGATGATTCAACGACAGAAGTTGAAATCCTGAAAGCCATCTTGCGGCCTGAAAAGGATTTTGAAGTCGTAGGCGTTGCAAAAGACGGCAAGCAGGCAATTGAGATGACGCAGCTTTTAAAGCCGGATTTAATCACCATGGATATCATCATGCCTGGCATGAGCGGCTTTGAAGCTATCAACATGATTATGAGGCAGTGTCCAACGCCTATTGTTGTGATTACCTCAACGATCAGTGATGAATCCATGCGTACCAGTTTTCAGGCGCTTGAAGCAGGTGCAGTCAGCGTGCTCGAAAAACCTTACGATATTGCCATGCCTGAATTTCAGCAAGAGAAGCGCAAAATTATTGATACCTTGCGCAGCATGTCGCAAGTCAAAGTGATTAAACGTCGTTTTTATACTGAGCGCAAACCCAAGCCTGCACCTGTATCTATTAATAAAGCAGAATTAAAGCAATATGAAATTATTGCTATGGGCGCATCTGTCGGTGGTCCGCAAGCATTAAAAACCATACTGAAAGATTTACCTGCCAATTTCCCTCTGCCTATTGTCGTTGTGCAGCACATGACAGCAGGTTTTGTTGAAGGCTTTGCAAGTTGGTTGCACGATGCTTCACCGCTGCATATCAAAACAGCGGAAAACAATGAAGTATTGCTTAAGGGCAATGTTTATTTCGCGCCTGATGGCACGCATCTTGAAGTCGCGCGTTCTGGTCAGAAATTAATTGCGAAACTTGTATCCGGCGAAGCTGTTTCTGGTTTTTGTCCTTCTGTTACTTCTTTATTTGATTCTGTTGCCAATGTTGTCGGCAAAAATGCAATTGGTGTTTTACTGACTGGCATGGGCAACGATGGTGCAAAAGGCATGCTGGATCTCAAAAACGTGCACGCGCACACCATCATTCAAGATGAAGAAAGCGCAGTCGTTTTTGGTATGGCCGGCGTTGCACTTTCACTCAACGCGGTTGATAAAGTGATAGCGCTGGATCAGATCGCGGAGTATTTGAAGAAGTTGACGATGTGAGTTGTGTTTTTACAAGTTGATATGCCTGTATCTCGATGATATTTTTTCTGCCTTCAAATCTTAAGAATATATTCATTCATCCTTTCGAAATCTTGGCTTCAATTCTCCTCCCCACCCTTAATTGGCTGATTTTAAGAATATTATTTTTGGTATAACCAACTAGAAATATGCCACTCAGTGGTATATAATGAGGATTAATTAATGCGTATATTAAAAAATAAACCATTTTCGCATTGATGAGGCTGTTAAAGCTGGAATACTAATTGAGGTGCAAGCAAATGAAAAAATCCATTCTTGAAGTAGTACATGAGTCTGCGCAAGGCTTATATGAGATTGGCTTGATAGATGCAAAAACCATGCATTCATTCGATGCAAAATGTTTGCCGGCGGTTAAAGAATTCACTCCGCGGCAAATTAAACAAATTCGTCTGCGTGAAAAAGTAAGTCAGCCTGTATTTGCTGAATATCTAAACGCAAGTCCATCCACCATTAAAAAATGGGAAACAGGTGAAAAACATCCAACGGGGCCTGCTTTGAAATTACTTAATCTTGTTGCGGAGAAAGGGCTAGATGTGCTTTTGTAATTTATTATTATTAATATTTTTATCATCTATCCCTTTCATCCCAGCCCTCGCATCAAGCTGCCCAAAAAATTTTATTCCTCAGCTGCATTTAATCCTGAAGTCAAACATGAATGCTGCCTGGCTTGATATCAATGAAAATTCAGATAGGGATACTTGCCGCTTTACTCTCCGATATTATCCGTGTTTGTCACAATTACAGGATCAACTCTCGCAATCCATTCAGCAGACAAATGCTGGGTGTCATTTTATTAGCGCAAGTACGAATGAGCATGTTGAGGGTTACTGTGCGATCAGAAATATAAAAGTGGCTTGTGTTCCATTTTATTTGCATCCTTAAATAACTTAAGCTAGCATCCGCTAACTTTAATGGGGTGCCAGCGATGAAATCAGACAGATTAATTTATGATGAGCCAGACGCGAATACAGTATTTCTCTATATTAATGGGAAGCAAGGGTTTCATGTTGATAAAAATATTCTGGCAGAACAAATTGATTTGACTCGCTTCAAGATCATTTCGAATGAAATTTACTGTAAATCTTTCACTTACGAAGAGTTAAAAAATATATTACCTGTCATGGCTAATGTTGTCAGATATGACAGCTTGTTTTTAGACTTTTATAAAACAAGTTGTCTGGATATCGTGATGTTATTGAATTCCGCCTGCAAGTTGGCAGCTAAAAAAACTATTACTCTCCTCAAGGATAGAGTCTTTGAAATTATCACCATGAGTGATTACCTGTCATTTTCCAAAAATGAAGAACTGCATCTTGATGTAAAATATTTTTTTGCACATTTTGAATTTGAAATGATGGATTGGTGCAAGCGAAGTCAATATGGTCTTGGCGCTCAGCTTAGGGATAAATATATTGATGGAAAGTGGGGTGAGATTGTTAAATTAAATAATGGCGCATATGAACTTTTCTTTTGCTCAGCCTTATTTGACAGCATGCTCCAGATGATGGCGCTTTTACAGATATGCGGAAGAAGAATTGAGAAAATCCGGGCTTGCGATATTACGTGTAATCAGTTTAAAAAAATTATATCTCTTGATAATGGTTTCAGGAGTTTTCATGTGGAACGCTATTGCTATTATTATTCCGAGGATGAAAAAGCTGATTTCAACAATTGTATACTTGAGTTTGTCAAGCAGTCGTTGTTGCTGCATGAAATGAACAATGAGATGTTTAAAATGCCTAGTGAAATCGAGCAGGAAATAAAGGCTATTCTTGATACAAGAATAGCCAGGAGTAAATTTTTTAATAAAGCAGGATTGCTATTGTTTGCAAGCAGGAACGACTGTAAATCTTTAGTGTACGGCCTTCCTAAAGATTGCTTTCGATCCGTGGCAAAACTTTCGTATGTTCATGACTAGTTGCAACGTTGGTCTTGAATGCCAGATGGTGTGTCATCCCGCCAGCATATTCCTCAGCACATACTGCAATATCCCGCCATTCCGGTAATATGCCACTTCATTTTGCGTATCAATTCTGCTTAGCAGGGTGACTGGCGTTTCACTGCCGTCTGCACGTTTAATCGCCGCCTGAATTTCTTCGCCTGCTTTCATCTCATCATTCAAATTTTTAATGCTGATAATTTCACTGCCGTCGAGTTTTAAAGTATGCCGGTTTTCACCTTCTTTAAATTGCAGCGGCAATATTCCCATGCCGACCAGATTAGAACGATGTATGCGCTCAAAACTTTCTGCAATGACTGCACGTACACCTTGCAATTTCGGGCCTTTTGCCGCCCAGTCGCGTGATGAACCTGTGCCGTATTCCTTGCCTGCAACAATCACCAGCGGAATGTTTTCAGCCTGATATTGCATGGCAGCATCGTAGATAGTCATGACTGCGCCATCGGGATAGTGTTTCGTCATGCCGCCTTCTATGCCTTTCACCATTTCATTTTTGATACGAACATTAGCAAAGGTGCCGCGCA
>Ga0181525_10002535_pt1 | contig 14866 bp, 9 predicted proteins | sample PEATcosm2014_Bin_48_FD_121100 | JGI IMG/M metagenome (GOLD analysis project Ga0181525, IMG submission 121100) | Peatland microbial communities from MTU Mesocosm Facility, Houghton, MI, USA - PEATcosm2014_Bin06_10_metaG | ecosystem: Environmental > Terrestrial > Soil > Wetlands > Peat | place...
CGCCCATCAGCGAGGTCCCGCCGACGACGACGGCGGCGATCGCCTGCAGCTCGTAGCCGACGCCGTTCTGCGGCGAGCCCGAGGCGAAGCGCGACATCAAGAGCAACCCCGCCAACGCCGCGCAGCCGCCCGAGATGATGTAGACCCGCGTCTTGACGCGGCGCACGTCGATCCCGGCCAACCGCGCCGCCTCTTCGTTGCCGCCGTCGGCGAGGACGTAGCGGCCGAAGGCCGTGCGCCCGAGTACGACCGAGAAAACGATCGCCACCAGCCCCATCACCAGCACCTGATAGGGGAGCCCCGCCGGCCCGAGCGTCCCCGCGCCGAGACCGCCGACGCCGAGCCAACTGAAGGCGCCGGGATCGGCGAGCGGGATCGGCTGCCCGTGCGCGAGGATGTAGGCTAGGCCGCGCGCGACCTGCAACATCGCCAGCGTCGTGATGAACGGCGGCAAGCCGAGCCGCACGACCGGCAGCGCGTTGATCCAGCCGGCCGCGCAACCGACCGCGATCCCGACGATCAGCGTGACGACGAACGCCGCCGGGCCGGGCAGATGGAGGGCGTTGGCGACCAACGCCATGACGACGCTCGTGAGCGCGACCAGCGAGCCGACCGAGAGGTCGATCCCGGCCGTGATGATCACGAACGTCTGGCCGACGGCCATGATCGCGTTCACGCTGATCTGCCGCAGGACGTTGGTCAGATTGCCGGGCGTGAGGAACTCGCCGTGCGTCAGCAGATCGACGGCGCCGACGACGACCAGCAGCGCCACCATGAAGACGACGGCGCGAACCGCGGAGCCGCGGGTGCGCTTCGCCGTCGCGGCGTCGGCGCTCGACGCCAGCTCCGCCTTCGTGTTCGGATCGGCCATCAGGCGGCGACCCCGGTCGCCACGGCGATCACGGCGGCCGGCGTCGCCTCGGCGTGCGAGAACTCGGCCCGGATGCGCCCGCCGCGCACGACCAGCACGCGGTGCGACATGCCGAGCACCTCGGGCAACTCACTCGAGACCATCACGATCGCGGCGCCCTGCCGAGCCAGCTCGACCATCAGCGCGTAGATCTCCGCCTTCGCGCCGACGTCGATACCGCGGGTGGGCTCGTCGAAGAGAAACACGCGCGCCTGGCCGATCAGCCACTTCGCCAGCACGACCTTCTGCTGGTTGCCGCCGGAGAGGTTGCGCACGATCTGCTCGACCGACGGCGTGCGGATGTGCAGCTCGGCGACCTCAGTCGTGGTGACCGCCGTCTCGGCGGCGCGATCGACGAACGGCCCGCGCACGAACTGGTGCAGGTGCGCGAGCGTCGTGTTCTCGCGCACCGTCATCCCGAGCACGAGCCCCTGGGACTTGCGATCCTCGGTGATCAGGACGATGCCGGCCTTGATCGCGGTGCGCGGCGAACGCACCACGATCCGCGCGCCGGCGACCGCGATCTCGCCGCGCTGGGGGATGTCGGCGCCGGCGATCGCGCGCACGATGTCGGTTCGCCCCGCGCCGACCAACCCGGCCAACCCGACGATCTCGCCGCCGTGCACGGCGAAGGTGACGTCGTCGATCGGGACGCCGGCCCGCGCGGTCAACCCGCGCACGTCGAGCACGACCGGCGCGTCGGCAGCGACCACCGGCAGGTCGGGGAAGTGGCTCTCGAGCGGCCGCCCGACCATCAGCCGGATCAGCTCGTCGCGCGGCAGCTCGGCCGCCGCGCGCGTCTCGATCGCCTTGCCGTCGCGCAACACGGTGATCCGGTCGGCGATGCGCGGCAGCTCCTCGAGCCGGTGCGAGATGTAGACGAAGGCGACGCCTTGCGCCTTCAGCGTCGCGATCAGGGCGAAGAGCGCGTCGGTCTCGCGGTCGGTCAGCGCCGCGGTCGGCTCGTCCATCACGATCAGCCGCGCCCGGCGCACCAAGCACTTCGCGATCTCGGTCAGCTGTTGTTGCGCGACGGTCAGCCGGCGCGCCGGGACGTCGAGCGGGAGCGCGATCCCAAGCTCGGTCAGCACGCGCGACGCCTCGCGCGCGGCGGCGCCGCGATCGAGCAGCATGCCGCGGCGCGGCTCGACGCCGAGCACGACGTTCTCGGTCACGCCGAGGTCGGGGACGAGATTGAACTCCTGGTAGATCATCCCGATCCCCAGGCGCTCGGCAGCGCGCGGCCCGTCGATCGTGACGACCACGCCGTCGACGGCGATCTCGCCGGCGTCGGCCGGCTGCGCCCCGGCGAGGATCTTCATCAACGTCGACTTGCCGGCGCCGTTCTCGCCGACCAGCGCGTGGACCTCACCGGCGGTGACGTCGAAGCTCACGCCGTCGAGCGCGCGCACGCCGGGAAACGTCTTCACGATCCCGGCCATCCGCAGCAGCGGCGCCGAGTGCGCCGGATCGCTCACCTCAGCCGCCGGCGTTCGCCTTCGTGTAGATCCCGACCGGGACCGCGATGAGCGCCGGCGGCGTCTTCCCCGCGAAATAGTCGTGGATCGCGTCGATCGTCCGCGCGCCGATCTGATCGGGGTGCTGGATCGCATCGCCGGCCATCGAGCCGTTGGCGATCGCGGTCCGCGCCTCGAGCGTCGCGTCGTAGCCGATCACCGCGACCTTCCCGTTCAGGCCGGCGGCGTTGACCGCCGTCGCCGCGCCAAGCGCCGAGTCGTCGTTGATGCCGAAGACGCCCTTGAGGTCGTGGTGCGACTGCAGGATGTCGTCCATCGCCGACGAGGCCTTGGCGCGCTCGCCGCCGCCGTCGATGTCGGCGACGATCTTCACGCCCGGGCAGCCGGTCGCGAGCGCCGCCTTGAAGCCGCGCACCCGATCCTGCACCGAGGTGACCTCGGGCTCGTCGAGGATCGCGACCGCGCCGCTCGTGCCGACGACCTTGCACATCAGCGCGCCGGCTTGCTGGCCACCCTGGACGTTGTCGCTGGCGATGTGGGAGATGACGGTGCCTTGTTTCGACTGGCTGGCGATGTCGGCGGTGAAGACCGGGATGTGGGCGTTGTTGGCCTCGACGATCGCGCTGCCGATCGCCTGCGAGTCGTACGGGGTGAGGACGATCGCGTCGACCTTCTGGGAGATGAAGTCCTCGACCTGACTCTGCTGCTTCACGTTGTCCCGCGCGGCATCGACGACGTCGACCGTGTAGCCGTACTTGGCTGCCTCGGCCTTCATCCCGGCCTCCATGTCCTGGTAGAACTGCGCCTCGCGGTTCTGGATGGAGACGCCGATCGTCTTCCCGCCGGCACCCGAGCTGGTGCTCTGGTCGGACGGCTTGGCGCAGCCGGCGGCGAGCAACGCGAGCGCGCACGCAAGGAAAACGGGGGAATTCATACCGTCGGACCGGATGCGGGGAGGGCCGGCGGAACCCCTGCGAGCGTGGACTTTGCCGTCCGATCGGTCGGCTTTTGAGAACTTTTCTCAACTAGAAGATTCGGCGAGAGCCGTTTCCACCGCCGCCCGCCACCGGGCCCCGCAGCTGGGAATCGGGTCGCTGGACTGGATTTCGGGGGTCCTCGCAGGCCGAAAGGCGCGACTTCTGTCCGATCTGCGAGAACCGTCGCAGTAGACTGCGCGCTTGGTATTCAGCGTTTCGCGAGCCGTTATCCACAGTAGCGCCGATCACAGCTGTGCACCGTGTGGAATCGCCCGCCCTTAGGCCGAGCCACCAAGCGAGAGGATGGCGAACTCCTCGTCGCTCAGCGCGATCTGTGCCGCCCCGACGTTCTCCTCGAGGTGCGCCATCGAGGAGGTGCCGGGGATCGGCAGCATCACCGGGGAGCGGCGCAGCAGCCAGGCGAGCGCGATCTGATTCGGCGTCGCCCCATGCGCCCGCGCGACCGCCGCGATCCGGTCCGACGAGAGCTTCCCCGCCGCCAGCGGCCCCCACGGGATGAACGCCAGCCCGTGCTGCGCGCAGTAGTCGATGACCGCGATCGTCTGGTCATCGGTCACGCCGTTGAACTCCTCGTCGCCGCCCGAAGCGTTGTTGAAGCGGTTCTGGACCGAGACGATCGGCGCGATCCGACGCGCCTGCTCGATCTCGGCGAGGCTGACGTTGGAGAGGCCGAGGTGGCGGATCTTCCCCGCCTGGGCCAGCTCCGCCAGCGCGCCGACCGACTCGTCGAACGGGACCTTCGGATCGGGCCGATGGAACTGGTAGAGGTCGACGCGCTCCAGCTTCAGCCGGCGCAGGCTGCCTTCGAGCGCCGCGCGCAGATGCTCCGGCCGGCCGTCGGGGACCCAGCGGCCCGGGCCGGTCCGCAGGAAGCCACCCTTCGTCGCGATCACCAGGCCGGCCGGGTACGGCCGCAGGGCCTCGGCGATCAGCTCCTCGCTGACGTTCGGCCCGTACGAGTCGGCGGTGTCGATCAGCGTGACGTCGAGCGCGACGGCGCGGCGCAGGACGGCCAGCGCCGCCGCGCGGTCCGGCGGCGGTCCCCAGATGCCGGGCCCGGTGATGCGCATGGCCCCGAACCCGAGCCGGTGGACGGGCAGGTCGCCGCCGATGACGAGCGTCCCGGCGGCGGCAGCGGAGCGTGTTTGCGTAGCCATGCCGCGAGTATACTGCGCCGCGTGGGCCGGAGCGAGGGCAAGCAACGAGGCGAGGGCCGCCACTCCAAACGCGATCAACAGTGCGCCCGACGCCAGCCGAACGATCGTCATCGTGCGCGGCCGCAGCGCGGCGCGCATCCGCCCGACGACCAGCCCGAGTACGACCCACCAGGCGGTCGAACCGAGGAACACGCCGAGCGCGAACATCGGCACACCGCCGGCTGACAGCAAGGTGCTCCGTTCCAGCACGCCGGCGACGATGCCGGCGAAGGAGACGATCGTCGCCGGGTTGACCAGCGTCAGTCCCAGCGTCGAGACGAAGGCGACGAGGTGATCGCGCGGCGTCGCGCTGGGCTTCGCGTTCGCCACGGCGTCGTCGCGGAGCGCCCGCATACCGAGGGCGATCAGCGCGATGCCGCCGACGACGTGCAGCGGCAAAGCGAGGCGCGTCACGACGCGCAGCGCGATCGTCAGCGCCGTGCCGGCGACGTATGCGTACACCGCATCGGCCGTCGCGGCGCCGAGACCGGAGCAGATGCCGCTAGCGCTGCCGTTCGCCAGCGTGCGGCGAATACAGAGCAGCCCGATCGGGCCGATCGGCGCGGCGACGGCAAAACCGATCGCCACGCCGCGAACCAGCGTGTCCATGAAAACCTCTCGGAGAGCGGAGCGCGAAAAGAACGGATCGCCGCGCGGGCGATACCGTTAACGCTGTCGCTGTCGACGAGAGAGTTCGTGGCTCACAAGGCCCCGACAATAGCACCCAGCCCGGCGGGCCGTCAAGGTCAGCGCCGTCGAGAGAACGGGACCTGCATCTCGCGTTGCACGACGCTGCGCAGTGCCAAGAACACGTGCGCATCGTGGCGCACGCCGACGAGTCGGCCCACCGCATCGAGGGCGGCGCTCGGCTCGATCGCGGGCCGCGGTGGGCACGGTCGCAAGAACGCGTCGAACTCGTCGGCGATGACGACGATCTTCGCGAGCAACACCGGCACGACGTCGTCGTACAGCATGCTGATGAGCGGCGCGAGAGCAGCCAGCGCGGGATGCCGCTGCACGATCGCGACGGATTCGCGCCGCATCCGGCTCTGCGCGTGCATGAGTTCGCTCGCACGCGCCCAGCAAAGGTCGTGTAGCTCTGCTTGTGGCACGTTCAGCGCGCCGATTTCGTGGAGCAGGCCCGTCACGTACGCGGTCTCGATCTCAGCCTCGTCGAACCCCAGCGCCTGCGCGATACGCGCCGCCAAACGCGCCGTCCCAAACGAATGCTCGACCAGGTCGGGATCGACCGCGGCCAGCCGGTTCACGAGATCCCCCGCGACGTCGACCGCCGCCTGATCCCGCGAGCCAACCACGGCAAGCGAAACGCCCACACCGACCCCCTGTCTAAATTGGAGAGTGACCTTTAGGGTATCGGCGCTTGGTTGCCGACCTTTACGTTCGGCAAACAAATACTTTTGCTCGTTTGCGTTGGGGGGCGGCGAAGGAATGGCCCCCGACGCTCGCTAAACGGAGCAGGCCGAGCGTTCGGAGAGCGGGTTGCCTCGCGGGCGCGGCGGAGCGAAGGGTGGGCGCGTGCGGTCGAGCAGCCGTCTCGTTGGTGCCTCCGTCGCGGCGGGCGTGCTGCTCGTCGCGGCGCAAGTGTGCCCGCTGGCGTGGCCGGCGCATGCGGTCGGGGCGGAGCTCCCGCGCGCCTTCGCCAGCCTGCCGCCCCTGAGCGCCGCGCAGACGGTTTCGCCGGTCAAGCCGGTAACCGTCATAGGCCCGCTGCTGACGCTACTCGGGCCGACGCTGCTGTCCGAGTCGTTCGCCGAGACGGCGGTCCCGGCGAATGCGTGGTTCGCCGCCGGCGCCGCCTGTCTGACCGCCGGGAGCAGTGCAGCGCCTTCGTCGATTCCGGCCTGTTCCGGGACGCCCGACGCGGTCGGCCAAGGCGTCCTTCGGCTGACCACGCGCACCGCTAGCCTGGCCGCGATGGTTGTCTCGACCTCGGCCGTCTCAACGGTGGGCGGTTTGCAGATCACGTTCAGCGACTACGCGTATCCGTCGCCGGCGGCCGACGGCATCGTGCTGTTCCTGGCCGACGGTTCCGGTGCGGTGCCGAAATCGGTCGGGCAGAACGGCGGCGCGCTGGGCTATGCGAGCGGCGCGACGACGGCCGGGATCCCCGGCGCGTACCTCGGCATCGGCCTCGACGAGTTCGGTAACTTCTCCGCGCCGTCCGAGGGCCGGCAAGGCGGCCCTGGACGCGTCCCCGAGACGATCGCCGTGCGGGGCGCGGCGAGCACGGGCTACGCCTATCTCGGCGGCGCGCAGAACGCGGAGCATCAGCCGGCGAGCTTGCCGTTCACCCTCGACCAAACCTCGACGAGCCGCCCGGCCAACGGGCGGACGATTCGCGCGACCCTGAGCGCAGCGGGCGATCTCGACGTCGCGATCGATCGCCACGATGGCAACGGCTTCGTCACCTACTACACGCAGCACGTCGTCGGCGTCGCCGGTCAGCCGGCCCTTCCCGCGACGGTCTACATCGGCGTCGCCGCAGCGACCGGCTCGCTGAGCGCGGTCCACGCCGTCGGCGGGCTGGTCGTCTCCTCGCTCGCAGCGACGGGGACGTTCACCCCGCCGAACGTGCCGAACCTCGCCGCCTGGTACGACGCCTCCGATACCGCGACGATCACGCAGAGCGGCGGTACGGTCAGCGCCTGGCAAGACCGCAGCGGCAACGGCAACACGCTCGCGCCGCCGGTCAACGTCCCGGGTCCGACCTTTACGGCGGCTGGGATCGCCGGGTTAGGCAGCGTGACGTTCAACGGAATGGTGTCGCTGGTCGGTTCCAACCAAGGTTTCTCGACGCAGCTCTTCAACGCGTCGACGGTCTTCGCCGTGTCGAATCAGACCACGACGAGCAACAGCACGCTGCTGTGGTCGGGCACCCCGGCGAACCCGCACTGGGCGTTGCAGCCGAGCGCAAGCGGCAAGATTCTCTACGACCTCAACGACGGCAGCGCCGGCCGGTTGACGGCGAGCGGCGTCCCGACCGGCGCCGCGCAGTGGACGGCGTCGGGCAGCGTATCTGCGCATGCCCAAGTGCTCGCGAAGAATGGGAACGTCATCGCGAGCGGCTCCGGTCCGACCGCGGCCGCCTCGGGGAACTATCCGCTCGTCGTCGGCGCGACCTACGTCCCCAACGGCGCCAGCGCACTCTTCACCGGTCAGATCGGCGAGATTCTGGTCTACAACCGGGCGCTGACGACGGGCGAGATCGCCGAAGTGCAAGGCTATCTCGGCTGCAAGTGGGGCTTGCAGAATCTCTTGCCCGCCAACCATCCGTACGCGCACAGTTGTCCGCAAGGCGGCGCACCGGCGTCGCCCGCGCCGACGCCGACGCCGGTGAGCGGCGCGCTCGTCGAGCCGCCGCAGCTGTCCAGCACGAACGGGACGCTGACCCTCAACGTAACCGCGAACAACTCCGCCGGCGGCACCCCGCAATTCGTCTACAACGGGCAACCCGTGCTCCCGACGCTGCGGCTGAACCCGGGCGACACGCTGGTGGTGAACCTCGTGAACGCGTTGCCGGCGCCGCCGTCGGGCGCGACCTACCGCAACGACGTGAGCCTGCACTACCACGGCCTGCACGTCTCGCCGAACGCGCCGGCCGACGACTCGATCGACATGCTGGCGCAGCCGGGACAGACGCTCCACTACCAGCTGACGATCCCGACCACGCATCCGCCGGGGCTGTACTGGTATCATTCGCACGCGCACGGCGAGGCCGAGCGGCAGAACCTGGCCGGGATGTCGGGGGCGATCGTGATCGAGGGGATCGCCGGGATCGTTCCGGCGGTCGCGCAGATCCCCGAGCGGATCTTCCTCGTGCGCGACGCCGTACCCAGCGGTCAGGCGCTGCCCGGCGCGAACGCGCTGCAGCTCAGCGCGATGGATTGGGCGATGGCGAACGGGGCCCGGATGTCGCCGCTCGGCGCGATGGCGCCGCCCAACTTCGTCGCCGACATCCGTCCGCAAGCCAAACCCAATCCGTTCGTCGTGATCGACCCCAACTTCGCGCATTTCATGCCGCCCTCACTCCCCGACTCGCACTGCAACGGCAGCGAGACCGCGGCGAAGGTCTGGACCGTCAACGGGCAGACACTGCCGTCGATCGGGATCCGGCCCGGCGAACAGCAGTTCTGGCGCATGGTGAACGCGGGCTCCGACACCTATCTCGACGTCGCCGTCGACAACGCGCAACTGCAGATCGTCGCGGTCGACGGGATCGCGCTGGCCAGTACGGGCGTCACCTCGCCGATGACGGAGAGTCATTGGGTGCTCCCGCCGGCCAGTCGCGTCGAGTTCCTCGTCACCGGCCCGGCGGCCGGGACGACGTCGTACCTGCGCACGAACTGCTTCGATTCCGGGCCCGCTGGGCCGGCGATGCCGGCCGCGACGCTGGCGCCGCTCGATCCCACCCACTCCCCGACCGATCTGGTGGTGCGGCGCGCGGTGCAGCAGCCGAGCCCGCTCATGACACCGGTCGGGATCGTCAACGTCGGCAACATCCTCAAGCTCACGCCGGCGCTGACGCAGTCGGTCAGCTTCAGCGACCAGAACACGATCAACGGCGTCTCCTACGACCCGAACGCGCCGCCGCTGTTCTACGCGCAGAGCGGCACGACGCAGGAGTGGACCGTCTACAACATGTCGAGCCAGGTCCATACGTTCCACATCCATCAGATCCACTTCGTCGTCGAGACGATCAACGGGGTGAAACAGTCGCCGCAGCTGATGATGGACAACGTGAACGTCCCGCCGGCGACGGCGAACGGACCCGGAACGGTCACCCTGCGGATGGACTTCTCCGACCCGCTGATCATCGGGACGTTCCTCCTGCACTGTCACATCCTCGCCCACGAAGACGGTGGGATGATGGCCAAGATCCGCGTCGGCACCGCGCCACCGATCGGCTTGAGCCCCTCGAGCGTGACCTTCGCGAAGCCGACCGCACCGGCGCAGCAGGTGACGATCTCCGGCGGCCAGGCGCCGTACACCGTGACGGGCTGCGGCAGCGTCGCGACGGGGTCGATCTCCGGCAGCACGCTCACCGTCAAGCCGACCGCGCCCGGCGGCTGCGTGCTGGTGGTCGCCGACAGCAGCGGGATCACCGGCCCGCTCAGCGTCACGGTGACCGCGCTGCCTTCGCCGATCGCCGTCTCGCCGAAGAGCATCGGCTTCGCCGGGAGCGCGGCGGTGAGCCAGCCCGTGACGATCGTCGGCGGGACCGCGCCGTTCACCACCTCGGGCTGCAGCGGGATCGCGTCGGCTGCAGTGAGCAGTTCGACGGTGACGGTGACGCCGAGCGCGGTCGGCATCTGCGCGCTGACGGTCAGCGACGCGGCGAACGATCAGGCGACGCTCGACGTGAGCGTGAACGGGACCGCCACCCCGCAGCCCGGCGACAACGTGACGTTCCATCGGAACACGGCGCGCAACGGCTGGTACAAGGCGGAGACCACCCTTACGACGACCAACGTCGCGTCCTCGCACTTCGGGCTCGTCAAAACCTTGAGCGCGCCGAGCACGCTGCCGGCCTTCGGCAAGGTGTACGCGCAGCCGCTCTACGTCACCGGCGAGACGGTCAGCGGAACGAGCCACAATCTGGTCATCGTGTCGACCTCGACCGCCCAGGTCTACGCCTTCGACGATACGACCTACGCGGTCGTCTGGCACCGCGACTTCACCAACGCGGCGAGCCAGATTCGCCAGCAGGAGTGGGGTGACACCGGCTGCTCGGACGTCAATCCCGACGTCGGGATCATCTCGACGCCGGTGATCGATCGCGCCCTCGACCGGATGTTCGTGGTCGTCGCGACGATGGAAGGATCGACGCCGACGCCGCACCTGCGGCTGCACGCGATCGCGCTCACCAGCGGCGACGACGTCACCACTGCGACGGAGGTCAGCGGTTCGGTAACGGTCTCCGGAACGACCTACAGCACCTCGCCGCTGAACAGCTTCTCCCGCTCGGCGCTGCTGGAGGCGAACGGAAACGTCTACGTGGCGCTCGCATCGCATTGCGACTACCAGACCAGCACGACCCATGGCTGGCTATTGTCCTACAACGCCAGCACGCTCGCGAACACGGGGAATCTCCTCAACACGACCAACCAAAACGACGGCACGGACTACTTCTTGGGCTCGGTCTGGATGGGCGGCTTCGGGCCGGCCGCCGACCCGCAGGGGAACGTCTACTTCGCGACCGGGAACGGCCCGTACAACGGCACGACCAACTTCGCGATGTCGGTCATGAAGGTGCCGGGGAACTTGGACCTGCAGGCCGCCAACGTCTTTACGCCGGCGACCGCGGCGCAGGACTCGGGCGCCGACGCCGACCTGGCCTCGGGCGGCGTCATGCTGTTGCCCGATCAGACCACTGGCTCGTATCCGCGTCTGCTCGTGCAAGGCGGCAAGTGCAGTGCCGTCAACAACAACTGCTTCAAGTACCTCCTCAACCGCGATCTGCTCGGCGGACAAGAGCCCAATGACTCCGGCGCCGTGTGGCGCGGCAACATCGGCGGCGGGACGTGGGGAGGGCCGGCGTACTTCGCCGACGCCAGCGCGCAATACATCGTCTACGGCGGTGGGACGCCGCTGGCGACCTACACCCTCGCGCTCTCGCCACCCTCGCTGACGCAGCTGAGCGCGATCAGCAGCACGATCGGGTGCCTCGAGTGCCGTGACTCGGGCTCGCAGCCGGTCATCTCGTCGAACGGCACGACCACCGGGACCGCGATCGTCTGGGCGCTGAAGACCCCAGGCGGCAGCGGCGGCACGATCACCTTGTACGCCTTCGATGCCCACAACATGGGGACGACGCTGTTCAACGGTCCCGCCGGAACGTGGACCTGGACGCCCGGAACGGCGTGGATCGGTGGTGCGTTAGTATCACCACTGGTGGCCAACGGGAAGGTCTACGTCCCGAGCGACGGCAGCGTCGCCGTCTTCGGACTCCACTAGGCGGAGGGAATGCGGATGCTGATGCGAGCTTGGTCGACCGTCGTCGCGACGGTCATGGTGGCCTCCGCCACGCCCGGGGCCGCGCAGGCACAGTCGGCCTCGCCGGCGCAGGCAGCGGCCCGCGCAGACTTCGTGCAGACCGTGAACGCACACGCGATCCTCGCGCACGCCCAGTACGGCACGATCGAATCGGTCAGCGGGACGCAGCTCGTGCTCCGACTGCGCAGCGGCAAGACGCTGGCCGTCGACGCGAGTCAGGCGGTCGCAAGTGGGGAGTACTCGGCTCCGCTGGTCGCCGGGAAAGTGGTCGTCGTCGAGGGCAGTCTACGTGCGGACGGCGTCTTCGCGGCGCAGCGAGTGACCCGCCTAACGCGCCTGGACGCGCAAACAGCGGCCGACCACTGACCGCCGTCGCGCGGTACTAGCCGGCGCGTCGAGACAGAGGCAGCGGCAGCTCGCGGTTCACGATACCGCGAAGCGCCAAAAACACGTCCGGATCGTGCCTCACGCCTACGAGTCTGCCTACCGAATCGAGCGCGACGCGCGGCTCGATCGCCGGCCGCGACGGACACGGCCGCAAAAAGGCATCGAACTGATCCGCGATGAGGACTATTTTGGCGAGCAGCACCGGCACGACGTCGTCGTACAGCATTCCGATAAGCGGCGCGAGGGTAGCAAGTTCGGGATGACGCTCCACGATCGCGACGGATTCGCTCTGCATCCGCCGTTGTACGTGCAGAAGCTCGCTCGCACGCGCCCAGCAAAGGTCGCGTACCTCCTCGTGTGGCACAACCAGCGCGCCGATTTCGTGGAGCAGGCCCGCAACGTAAGCCGTTACCATCTCTGCCTTGTTGAACCCCAGCGCCTGCGCGACAAGCGAGGCTAAACGTGCAGTCCCGAAAGAATGCTCGACGAGGTCTGGATCCACCACGGCAAGCCGTTTCACAAGATCCGACGCGACGGCTAGCGCCGTCTGATCCTGCAAGCCAACCGTGGTAGGCGAAGCGCCCACACCGACCTCCCAGTCTTTTGTAAAGTAACTGTTACGCTATCGGCGCGTAGCACCTTTACCTCAGCTGGACAAATCTTCTTTTACGTACTAGCCAAACGGTCGCCGCAGCGTGAAGGACGGGCGATGCTCGCGCTCGCCTTGTCCGCCGCCGTCGCCGGCGTCGATGCGCATCTCGTGCGGGTCGAAACGGACTCCGCCGCAGGCCTCCCCGCCTTTGGGATCGTCGGCCTCCCCGACCGAGCGCTCAACGAGTCGCGCGACCGCGTGCGCGCGGCGATCGTCAATTCCGGCTTCGCCTTTCCGCCGGGGCGCCTGTTGGTGAACCTCGCTCCAGCAGACATGCGCAAGGCCGGCGTTGGCTTCGATCTACCGATCGCTCTGGCACTGCTGGCGACCGACGAACAACTCGACGGGGCTGCGCTACGCGAGTACGTCGTCTGCGGCGAGTTGGCGCTCGACGGGAGCTTGCGGGCTGTCCCGGGTGTGCTGGCCATGACGTTGGCCGCCAAGCGCGGCGGGGTCGCGCGCATCCTCGTCCCGGAGGCGAATCGCGACGAGGCGGCGCTGGTCGAGGGGATCGACGTCTTCGCGGTGCCGACGCTCGCCGAGGCGATCGCTGTCGTGCTCGGTCGCGGCGCTCAATTCCGCCGCCGCGGCGCGACCGTGCTCGCGCGCGACGAGCGCCCGAGCTGTGGTGACTACGTCGACGTGCGCGGTCAGCTCTTGGCGAAGCGTGCGCTCGAGATCTCCGCGGCTGGCGGCCACAATCTGGTGCTGGTCGGCCCGCCGGGTTGCGGGAAGACGATGCTCGCGCGGCGCTTGCCTTCGATCCTGCCGGCGATGACGATCGGCGAGGCACTCGACGTCACCAGCGTCTACAGCATCGCCGGGTTGCTCGGCGCGCGGCCGCGCGTCGTGACGACGCGCCCATTTCGCAGCCCGCACCACACCGCCAGCCGCGTCTCCCTGGTCGGCGGTGGTTCGCAGCCGCGCCCTGGGGAAATCTCGCTGGCGCAGCACGGTGTGCTCTATCTCGACGAGCTGGCGGAGTTCCCGCGCTCGACGCTCGAGGTGCTGCGCCAGCCGCTCGAAGAGGGGACGGTGACGATCGCGCGCGCTGCCGGGACGCTCACCTTCCCCGCGCGCTTCATGCTGGTCGCCTCGATGAACCCATGCCCGTGCGGCTTCCGCGGCGTGCGCGGCTCCGACTGCCGCTGCGACGACGCGATCGTCCAGCGCTACCTCGGCAAGCTCTCCGGCCCACTGCTCGACCGCATCGACCTCCACGTCAGCGTCTCGCGGGTCTCGTTCGGCGAACTCACCGAACATGACGGCGGCGAGACCTCAGCGACGATCCGCACCCGCGTCGAGCGCGCCCGCGCCCTGCAGACCGCGCGCCTGGCCCGACGTCCGTACGCGACCAACGCCGCGATCCCAGCGGCCGACGTGCGTGCGCTCTGCCCGCTCGACGCCGACGCGCTGGCGCTCCTCGAGGGCGCCGTCACCCGCGGCACGCTGAGCGCCCGCGCCTTCGACCGCGTGACCCGCGTCGCGCGCACGATCGCCGATCTCGCCGGCACCGACCGCATCGCCCGCCCCCACGTCGCCGAAGCCCTCGTCTACCGCGCCACGGTCGCGCGCCCCTCAGCGGCAGCATAATTCCGTCACGTGTCGTTCTTGTGTGCTTTGTTTTTCCGTGCGCGTCGCTCGCGGATTAAGGTAAACGTGGAAAGCGCAATGGCAACTAGGCCGCAGAAGCCTCCAAAGAGCCCAAAGTAGTAGGATATCGGCGGACCGTGTTGCATCGCGATCTTGCCTTACGTCAAGTCTCAGCCATCACGTGTTGTTCTCGGGCGCTTTGTTCTTGCTCGCGCGCCGGCCGCGAAAATACGCGAACGTGCCAAGCGCGATGGCAACTATGCCGCCGACCACTCCAAAGAGTCCAGAGTAGTAAGATATCGGCGTGCTGTGTTGCATCGTGCATCCAATCTTTTCGGCATAACGTGATGTTCCTAGCAGGAGCGGAGGAACCTTAGCGGCTTGATTCCGCTTGCACGATCTTGCCTATGTCAAATCCCAGTCGACCAACAATGGCGACGATCCGCTAGAACCAGCTGCAAGGCCCTGACCGTCTGGAGGCGGCGCTGGAGATCCTTCGTCGAGCGTTGGGGAAGAGCTGGCCAGCAGCAGTGACGTCGTGTCCGGTGCTGGGCTTGAGGACGGGCACGGCACAGCCCCAGCACCCCCTAACACGGCCGCTATGACCCCAAGTATAATCGCCGGGACACTGATCTCCG
>Ga0181525_10002537_pt1 | contig 14864 bp, 17 predicted proteins | sample PEATcosm2014_Bin_48_FD_121100 | JGI IMG/M metagenome (GOLD analysis project Ga0181525, IMG submission 121100) | Peatland microbial communities from MTU Mesocosm Facility, Houghton, MI, USA - PEATcosm2014_Bin06_10_metaG | ecosystem: Environmental > Terrestrial > Soil > Wetlands > Peat | place...
AGCCGGTAGCCTGCTGGCCTTCCCCGGCAACCGGCGGCATCAGCTCACGGGTTTCGAGCCAGTCCTGCAGGTCCGCTTGCACGTCCGCCTCGGGGCGGTCGGTGCTCAGCTCCAGCAGGATGCCGCGGCCGCGGTAGTAGTCGACCAGCGGAGCGGTCTCGGCGGCGAAGACGGCGAGCCGGTGCCGGATCACGTCGAGCGTGTCGTCGTCCCGGCCGTCGCGTTCCGCCCGGTCGAGCAGCCGGCTGACGAGCTCTTCCTCCGGCGCGGTCAGGTAGATGACGGCGTTGCTGGTCAGCGAGAGCTCAACGCCGATCTCGGCCGCGCGCAGCGCCTGCGGCATCGTCCGCGGGAACCCGTCAAGCACGTAACCGCCGGTGTCGCGGACCGCGGCGACCACGATCGGCACCAAGATGCTGAAGATCAGCTCGTCCGGGACGAGGTCACCGCGCGCTGTGTACGCGGCGGCCTGCCGCCCCAGGTCCGATCCGCCCGCCGCCTCCGCCCGCAGCAGTTCACCCGAGGAGATATGCGTGGCTCCCGTTTGCTGCGCAAGCCATTTGCTGTGCGTGCCCTTCCCGGCGCCCGGCGGCGACAGCATGATCACCCGCACCATGACGACGGCACTACCTCCAGCCCCGCGCAGGCCCCGCTTTGCCAGTATCGTCTGTCAGCGGTTCAGCCGCCCGGCTGGTAGGTATTATTCCCGGTTGCCGAGCCGGCGGACATCCGGCGGGCCGCGCTCGCAGAACGTCCGCCATCGACCCGCCACCCGATTTATGCCGTTTTGCCCCGGTTTCAGCAGTTATCCGGCGCCGCAGCCGCGCCGGAGCCGGCCACAACGATGGTCCATCGTCGTTGCGGTAACCACCACGATGGTCCATCGTCGTGCCTGCGGCCGGCACCCCGGCCGGGCCGGCCGCGCGGCCGACGAGGGGGGCCGCAGACCGGCGGCACCGGCCAGGGCATTTACTGGTGCATGGGGCCGACCCTGACCAAGGAGGACTCGCATGTCCACAGCTGACGAAGGCAACACGCTGAGCTTCGCGCGCGACATCAGGCCGTTGTTCAGGCAGAAGGACCGCGATTCGATGCTGAGGGCCTTTGACCTGTTCGACTACTCAAGTGTCGCCGCGCATGCCGACGCGATCGTCGGCGCCCTGCGGAGCGGGAAAATGCCCTGCGACGGCGCATGGCCCGCCGCCCAGGTAGAAACCGTCCAGCACTGGATCGACCAGGGCAAGCCTGCCTAGGGCCGACGGTGCGGGCGGCGTGTGGGGCACAAGCCCCGCCTATCGGGGCCGCACGAGCCCCACTGCCTGGCGCGCCGGGTCGAGGTGCGGGCTAGGCGGGAGGGGCGTGATCGGGAAGTTCTGGTTGAAGACGTTTTCCGGATCGTAGACGGCCTTCAGCTCGCGGAGCCGGGTCAGGGTCTGGCCGGGGAAGGCGTCCCGCAGGCGTTGCGGGCGCTGGTCGGTCTCGAAGCTGAGGTACAGGCCGTCCAGGTGCGGACGCAGCTCGTCCCAGTGCCCTCGGAAGCGCTCGGGGTCGGCGCCCACCGAGGAGACGTTGAAGTTCTGGTGCCGGTGGGCGTAGGCCGTGGCCTGCGGGTCCACGTCGTTGACGGCGCCGCCGACCGCGCGGATGCTGATGAACGGGGCCACCCCGCCGCGCAGCCCGGCCGCGATGCCCTCGGTCAGCGCGGGCGTCAGGTGCACGGCGAAGCCGTTGCTGAACAGCGGTTCGTCCTGGCCCCCGTAGTGCGTGGCGTCGTGCGGCGCCACGATCGCGGCGTACGGAACGAGCTGTGCCTGCTGCTGCAGCACCGGTGCGACCGACAGCAGCGGCGTCAGCGCCTCGACGGCGGCGTCGGCATCGGCACCGGCCCAGACGGTGAGGGCCTGGGCGGCCGGGGGCGATCCGCGCCGCCCGGCGAACAGGTACAGGAAGCTGGTCAGCTCGCGCGGCGCGGCCTCGACGAGCTTGCCCCAGCGCTCCAGCAGCGCGGCCGCGTCGGTGGCGTCGTAGAGCATCTGGGCGAAGACCACGTCCGCGACCGGGTAAGCGGACAGCTCAAAAGCGGTGACGATGCCGAAGTTGCCGCCCGCGCCGCGCAGCGCCCACAGCAGGTCCGGGTTCTGGCCGGCGTCCGCGCGGACCAGCCGGCCGTCGGCCAGCACCACCTCGGCGCCAGTGACCCGGTCGATGGTGAGGCCGAACCGGCGGGCAAGGAACCCGAGCCCGCCCGTGGTGGCCAGCCCGCCGACCCCGACGTCGCCGTAGTCGCCGCTGCTCATGGCCAGGCCGTGCGGCGCGAGCGAGGACGCCAGGTGCCCCCAGCTCGCCCCGGCGCCGACCCGCACCCGGTTGCCGGTCACTTCGACGCCATCGAGCCTGGCCAGGTCGATGACGATCCCGCCGTCGTTGGTGGACCGGCCGCTGATGCCGTGGCCGCGGGACCGGATCGCGAGCGGGACCTGCTGCTGCCCGGCGAACGCCAGCGCCTCGGCGACCTCTGCCGCCGTGCCGGGTCGCAGCACCAGTCCCGGCGCGCCCGAACGCACGTAGGTGGAGCGCACCTTCGGATAAGCCTTATCGCCGGGCTCGACCGCCGTGGCCCGAAGCCGGGGCGGCACCGCGTCGTAGGCGATCCCGTCACGCCGCAGCGCCAGGGCTTTTGGGCCGCGCACCACCTCCCCGGAGGGCGTGCCTGCCGCCTGCCGCTCGCGCGCGACGGCCTCCCGCAGCGCGGGCGCGACCTCCTCGCCCCACGCCTGGATGGCCCGCGGGTCGTCGCCGGACAGGATGAACACCGACACGCCGTCGCGCCGGACGAGCGGGAGGAGGTCGTCGACCGAGGCCACCTCCGGCGGGATGTTCAGCAGGCGGCGGATCTCGCGCGGATCCCGGCCGGCCGCGGCGGCGGCCTGATCGATGATCGCGTTGCCGCGCTCCAGGTCGCCCGGCTTGAGGTAGGACAGGCTGGGCAGCCAGCCGTCGGCCTTCTCGCCGAGCAGGCGCAGCATCCGCGGCCCGAGCACGCCGAGCCAGATGGACACGTCGTGGGCCGGCTCGGGACCGCGCTTGGCGCCGCGGATCCGGTACTGCTCGCCGTCGGTGAAGATGCCGCCGCGCCGGCCGGCGTCCCAGGTGGCGCGGATGATGTCGATCGCCTCGCTCAGGCTGGCGACCGCCTCGGCCGGCGTGCGCCGCGGGCCGCCCATCGCCTCGATCGCGTCCCAGAAGGCGCCGGCCCCCAGCCCGAGCTCGAACCGTCCCCCGGACAGCAGGTCCAGGCTGGCGGCCTGCCGGGCGAGCAGCACCGGTGGCCGCAACGGCAGGTTGAGCACGTTGCCGGAGATCTTGATCCGCTCCGTGCTCGCGGCGACGTAGGACATCAGGGTCCAGGTGTCCAGGAACGCGGGCTGGTACGGATGGTCCTGGAAGGTCACCAGGTCCAGGCCCGCCCGCTCCGACAGCTGCGCGAGCGCGACCGGCGCGTGCGGATCCGCGTTCTGCGGGGTGAGGAACGTGCCGAAGACGAGATCGCGTCCGTAGTCAGCCATGGCTACCTCCTACCGTCGACTATCATGACACTAGTAACTTCGAAAATCGAAGCCGATATTCCTTCAGGAGCAAAGTCGTGGCCGCCGAAGACCTCCCCGCGGGCGAGCGCCGGCTGGCCGGGGAGAGCCGGACCGCGGACCAGTGCCGGCCGGCGGCCGAGGATCTGGCCAGGGCGTTCGGGTTCCTGGGCAAGCGGTGGACCGCGATCATCCTCGGCCACCTGTCACATGGGCCGGCCGGCTTCCGCGACCTGTCCCGCGGGACCGGCGGGATCAGCGACTCCGTCCTGTCCGAGCGCCTCGCCGACCTGGCCGCCGGCGGCCTGATCACCCGCACCGTCCGCGACGGTCCCCCGGTAACCGTCACCTACCAGCTGACCGACCGCGGCCATGCCCTCATGCCCGCCCTCGACCTGATCGCCCGCTGGGCGCACGACAACCTCCCGCCGGACAAGTGCTGAGGCTGCGGCCAACCGCCGGGATGCGGTCAGGGCCTGATGGCTGAGTGACCGTAGTGACAGACGGGGCTGACGGGAATAAGCTCGGACCGTCGTGCGCACGGCACCCCGCCAGTGGTTGCTAATGCGGGCCGTAGCACCACGGGCCGTTCGGAATAAATAAGAAAATTTGGCCGAACGGGGAGTGGTGCACTTCCGGGCCAGCCTGTTACGGTCGGCGGGCCGAGAAAAGGGCGTCATGGGATCACCAAGTTCGCATGATGATGTCTCACCGGTGAGAAATCACGTAATTCGGGTGATGCGTGCTCACCCTGCTCGGCTGGACCCTTGCATCACGGAGCGGAAGGGAGCGGGCGCGGCGATGACGGTAAGCATTAACTGGCGTGACGGTGTCGCCTGCCGTGACGCCGATCCGGAAATGTTCTTCCCCATCGGCACGACGGGACCCGCGGTCAGCCAGGCCGCGCAGGCGAAACGGATCTGCCGCGGCTGCCCGGTGCGGATCCAGTGCCTTGCCTGGGCGCTGGACAACGGGGTCACGGACGGCGTGTGGGGCGGCACCACGCCGGACGAGCGGCGGGTCATCCGCAGCCAGATGCCGCGCGAGATCAGCGCGGCCCCGGCTCATGGCCGGTAACCGCGCGCCGCTGGCGGTGGCGCAGGACGCCGCCCGCGCGATCGCCGGTCACCTTGCCTCCCCCGCCGAGGTGCGTGAAATCGGCTGGCGGGGCGGCTTCAGCCGCGAGTTTGCGACCGCGGACGGCCAGCGGGTCCTGGTGGCGGCGCTCACCCGGCAGCAGTTCGCCGACCTGGCCAACGCGACCAGGCTCGCCAGCACCTTCGCCTTCCTCGAACGCGTGCTGTACGCGGACTTCTCCACCTGCGGCGACCTATATGCCCACCGGGCGACCATCGCCACGCTGCTGGCGCCGTGGTTTGCCCGGCGCACCGTGGCCGACCTGACCGCCGCGTTCACCGGTACCTCGGTGCCGTGGACGCACCTGCAGACCTGACCCGGCCGGCACGGTGCGTACAACACGGCGCTTACACCACGGCGCTTACAAGCCGATGCGCTCGATGACGAGCGGCCTGGCGGCGGGGGGATCGTCGCCGATATCGATGGCTCCGTCGAGTTCGGCCTTGGCTGCCTGCAGGCGGGCCGGGTCGCCGCCGCGCAGTTCCACGATGGGCTGGCCGGTGGCCACGCGCTCGCCCGGCTTGGCGTGGCAGATGACCCCGGCGGCGGCCGACACCGTCTCGCCGGGGCGGGACCGCCCGGCCCCCAGCCGCCACGAGGCCATCCCTACCTTCAGGGCGTCCATCCGGCTGACGAACCCGTCTCGCCACGCGGTGACGGTGCCGAGCGTCTGACCCAGCGCCAGCGGCTGGCTGAGGTCGCCTCCCTGGGCCTGGATCATCTCGCGGAACTTGTCCAGGGCCCGGCCGTCGGCCAGCGCCTTCGCGGGGTCGCCGTCGAGCCCGGCGAGTTGCAGCATCGCCTCGGCTTCGGCGACCGACAGGTCCCGCACGTCGTCGGGGCCGCCTCCGCTCAGCACGTCGATGGCCTCCTGGACCTCGATGGCGTTGCCGACCGCCCGGCCGAGCGGCGTGTCCATGTCGGTGAGCATGGCGGCGGTGCGCACGCCGTGGGCCTGGCCGATCCCGATCATGGTCTGGGCGAGCAGCCGCGCCTGGTCCAGGTCGGTCATGAACGCCCCGACGCCGACCTTGACGTCAAGCAGCAGGCTCTCGGTGCCCTCGGCCACCTTCTTGGACATGATCGAGCTGGCGATCAGCGGGATCGACTCGACGGTGGCGGTGATGTCGCGCAGCGCGTACAGCCGCCGGTCGGCCGGATCCAGCTCGGGGCTGGCCGCGACGATGACGCCGCCGATCTGATCGAGCTGCCGGACCAGCGCGGCCTGATCCAGGTCCGCGTCCCACCCGTGGATCGACTCGAGCTTGTCCAGCGTCCCGCCGGTGTGACCAAGCCCGCGCCCGGACATCTGCGGCACGGCGGCGCCGAACACGGCGACCAGCGGCACCAGGATCAGCGATATCTTGTCGCCGACCCCCCCGGTTGAATGCTTGTCCACGCTCGGCCGGCTCAGGCCCGACAGGTCGATCCGGTCACCGGAGGCGATCATCGCCCCCGTCCAGGGCGCCAGCTCGGCCGCCGTCATGCCCCGCCAGAAGATCGCCATGAGCAGGGCCGACATCTGCTCCTCGGCGAACTCGCCGGACAGGTAGGCCCGCATCAGGTCCTCGATCTGGCCGCTGGTCAGCTCGCCGCCGTCGCGCTTGGTCCGGATGACGCCGACCCCGTCGAAACGCCCGCTGTCGCTGCTGTCTGCGTTGGTCACGGTTGTCATCCTCTCTTAGTCGCTTCGGCGAGCGGACGCAGCCCGTCCAGGATGGCCTCGGTGGAGGACGCGCCGATCCGGGTGGCCTCCCGGCCGAGCCGGGCTATGTCGGTCTGCGTGGCCTCGGGCTCCAGCAGCGTGTTCGGTCAGGATGAGCTGTCATCACCTGGTCTTGGTGATAATCAAGCGACTCCTGCTAGCTGCAATGCGGGCGGGGCCGGACGCTGGCACACTGGCCGGGTGCAGCTGCGGTGCGTGATAGTCGATGACGACGCGTCATTCCTCGACGCGGCCCGGGCCGTGCTGGAGCGGGACGGGGTGACGGTGGCCGGGGTGGCGCTGAACATCGCCGAGGCAGTTCAGCGCGTCGAGGCGCTGCGCCCGGACGTCGTGCTGATCGACATCCGGCTGGGCGAGGAGTCCGGCTTCGGCGCCGTCCGGCAGCTGGCGACCGCCGGGCACGCCGCGGCGCTGATCATGATCTCCACCGACGCCGGGGAGGATTACGCCGACCTGATCGCCGACAGCCCGGCGGCCGGGTTCGTGCCCAAGGCCAAGCTGTCCGGAGCGGCCATCCGCCGGATCCTGCAGGGGTTACCGCACCTGTTCGGCCGGGCGGATCAGCATCTCGTTGACCGCGACGTGGCGGGGCCTGGTGACGATATAGGTGATCGCGTCGCCACCACCCACGGTAGCGAGCCGCGGTGTTAAGCCTCCGGGCCGGGCGGAGTTACCCTAAGTTCTGGGCGGGCGTGAGCAGGCCGAGGGCGCGGGCTTGGGCGACGGCTTCGGTGCGGCTGTGCACGGCGAGTTTCTGGTACAGGTGACGGATGTGGGTGCGGATGGTGTTGACCGACAGGGTCAGTTCCTCGGCGATTTCGGGCGCCTGCAGGTTCGTCGGCAGGTAGCGCAGCACGCGGGTCTCGCTGTCGGTCAGCGGCTCCTGCAGCGCCGGCTTCGGCGGTGAGGTCCAGGTCGAGCCGGTCCTGATGGCAGCGGGGGTTCCCGCCTGCCGGTGCGCTTCGTTGGCGGTGCGGTTCTCGCCGGCCGCCAGCACGGTCAGCACGGTCAGCTTGGTCAGCTTGGGACCGGCGCTGGCCGCCTCGGCCGGGAACCGGGCCAGCAGGTCGTGCACGTGATCGATGACCAGCCACAGCGGGTCCTCAAGCAGGCCCAGGTCCTCTACCAGGCGCTCGATGACCGCCCAGCCGTCCAGGCTAGGCTCGCCGATCAGCGGCCGGGCCAAGGTCGTCCCGCTGCCGGCCGGAGCCGAGATCGGGATGACACGCGCCGGCCCGCCGGGCCGGTCGAGCAGTCCGCCTCGGGACACCCTTCCGCCGATCGTCCGGACCGGACCATGCCCGGCACCAGCCTGGGACCAGCCGTCAGCTGCCATGGCGCTCCCCTAGGGTCGGCAGGTTATGGCGTATACCGTCGACAATCGCCCACGCCACCCCTGGCCGTCTCCCCGGCAGGCACCCAAGCCCGCCTACCAGCTAACTGGTATACCCAACCCCGGCCCGCCTGCTGCGGCGAAGCTCATCACCAGGACAACGTGATGACAACGCCACCGGTCGGGCACCAAGCTTGGAGCCATGCCTGATCAGGGCCGCCCGGCCGAAGCGGAAGCGCCGAATGCGGGGTTCGCGCTGCTGCTGTCGTTGTCGATGGCGCAGTTCATGGTCGTGCTGGATTTCACCATCGTCAACGTCGCGCTGCCGTCGATCCAGCGCGAACTGCACGTCGCCACGACGACGCTGCAGTGGCTGGTCAGCGCCTACGCGGTCGCGTTCGGCGGGTTCCTGCTGCTGGGCGGGCGGCTCGCGGACGTCTGCGGCCGGGCCAGGTTCTACCGGATCGGCCTGGTCGTGTTCGTCGTGGCGAGCATCTCCGGTGGGCTGGCCGTCGAGCCGGGCCTGCTGATCACCTCGCGGGTGGTGCAAGGAATCGGGGCGGCCATGCTGGCTCCGGCCGGCCTGTCCCTGCTGGTCACCAGCTACCCCGACGACGCAGCGCGCAGCCGCGCGCTGGGCACCTACGGCGCGATCGTGTCGGCCGGGTTCGCGTCCGGCGCGGTGCTCGGCGGCCTGCTGGTCGAGGTCACCTGGCGGCTGGTCTTCTTCGTCAACGTGCCGATCGCTATCGCGCTGCTTGTCGCCGCGAGGCGGCTGCTGCCGCACGACCCGCCCGGCAGCGGGCGACGGCTGGATCTACCGGGCGCCATCATCGTGACCGCCGGGGTGGCCCTGCTCGTGCTCGCCGTCGCCCGGGCCGGCGATACGCTGCAGGCCACCCAGCCGGCGCCGCTCGCCGCGGTCGCGATCGTGCTGCTGGTCGCGTTCGTGATCCGGGAGAGGAGGACCCCGGAGCCGCTGCTCGACCTGGCGCTGGTCAAGGACCGCGCTATCGCCGGGGCCAACCTCACCGTGATGGCGGTCGGCGCCTTCAACGCCGCCCAGGTCCTGCTTGTGACGCTGTACCTGCAGGAGGATCGCGGGCTCAGCCCGGTGCTTACCGGCCTGTGCTTCATCCCGCAGGCGGCCGGGGCGTTCGCGCTGTCCGGCCCGGCCGGCCGGCTCGTGCCCGCGCTCGGGCCCCGGCGCGCGCTGGCCATCGCCTTGTCCATCGCGCTCGCCGCCCTGGTCGGGTCGGCCGCCGCCGTGCTGACGGACTCGCTACCCGCCTTGCTGGCGGCCCAGTTCTTTATCGGCGTCGCGGCCAGGCTCAGCCAGGTCTCCTCCACCCTGGCCGGGACACGCGGGCCGGTCGCGGCCAGGTCCGAGGGAACCGCCAGCGCGCTGCTGACCGCCTCCCGGCAGTGCGGATCGGCGCTCGGCGTCGCGATCGTGTCCGCGATGCTGGCCGCCGTGCACGGCGGCGCTACCCACCGCACCGCGGTCGCCATGTCCGTGGCCGCCGGCTTTGCCCTGGCCGGGTTGCTGGCCACCCCGGTCGTGCCGCCGGGGCCACCGCTCCCCCATCTGCCACGGCCGGAGCACCTGTTCCGTCATCACGGCGGCGGGATCCCCTGACTCGGGGCTTCCGCCCACCTGCGCGCCGCCGTGGCGGTCGTCGTGGACCCGGACGCGCAGCGCCTGCTCGCCGCCGCCGACTCGGGCAGCGGTCCGGTCACCTGAACGTCGAGGCGGACCGGGACAGCCGAGCGCCGGGCCAGGGCCTTCAGCGCGGCGCGCAGCCCCGCCGTTGGTCAGCACGGCGGCAGCGCTCGTCCACGCGGCGACCGCGGCGAACACCTCCTCCGGCGGCCCGCCCCAGGCCGCCAGCATAGCCACCCGGCGCAGCGCCGCCTGCTCCTCGGCGATCAGCGGCGCGCCCACGCAGACAGCCTAACCAGCGACGCGGCCTGCGCGGCAGCCGGACGTAATGGCAGTCGCGTCGGATCAGGCAAACCCGAAGTGCTGGACTCGCACCACCAAGACGACATCATCCCGGTAATCCTCAAGGAACCAAATCATCACGAGGCCCTCGCCGTAGCTCTTTACGTCGGACACCGCTTCTCGCCCGTCGAATGAGGTGCCGATCCTGCGTACCGCCACGGCATCGGCAATCCGGGACGCGAGACTTTCCACCTGATCAATCTGAGCCTGGGCGAGCCCAGCCACGACAGTGGCTGCGTCCGGGACGTACTCCCACGTCCAGTCGCTCATGCAGTGGCTGTCTCGGCCTGCCGCAAAATCTCACCGATTTCGGCTGCAGCCTCGCGGCGCTCGGCACGGTCCGGCGACTCGGCGACGATGCGCTCGCAGGCATGGAACCGGGCCGCAAGTTGCGGCCAGCGTTCAATGGCGACCCAGGTGAACCAGTGCTCGACGAAGTACCGGGCGGGGAGCAGACTGTACTCATCCCGCGCGCGGGATGTCGCGGCCGTCCAGTCGGCCTCGAACCTCGCGAGAGCCGCCGGGTCAAGACGCGCCACGGCCGCACGGATCGCCGCAGGCTCGCGCTCCGGCAGCGGCACGACCGGCTGCTGTCCTTCTACCAGCAGGTGGCCCATGGATACCGATGTTAACGCACGCTCGGACGGACGGCGGGCTTCAAGCGGCCCAGGTCCATGGAGCGCATTGCGGCTAGGCTCGCCCCCGCTATCACGTACGCGTCGCTCACACTCATGCCCCGCCCTCCTCTCGTCCCGCCCTCCTCAGCGCCTCGCACGCCGGAGGGATCAGCCCCTGGCGTCCTCCCGGCTCTCGTGCCGCCATCCGTCGCCGAACTCGCCGTCGTGCAGCCGTCGCAGCTGATGCGCGTAATGATCCAGCCGGTCCGCGGCCTGGAGCATCTCGTGATAGTCCTTCCCGTGGTCGCGCGCCGGCGTCTTCTCCTCCGCCCGCTTGCGCACGATGTGCAGCTCTTCCTGGCCTAGCTCCACGATCTTCGCCAGCGCCTGTTCCAGGTCCACCGTGTCTCCTCCTCCGATGAGAGATTCCCGCTTCCTCAGGCCCTTGATGCGCGTGCCGCGCGGGCCAGGTAGGCCGCCGTCGCCTGTTCGCTCGCCGTCACGTGCCGGATCGCCGCGGCCAGCCGGGCGTCCTGGTAGCGGGCCAGCGCGTCAGGTATACCAGCTGGCGAGTCGGCCTCGGCCAGCGCCCGGGCCAGATCGCGCACGTCGTACAGGCCCTGCCGGAACCCGCCGCCGACCATCGGGCTGGCCGCGTGCGCCGCGTCCCCGGCCAGCGCCACCCGGCCGGCCGCCAGCCGGGACGGCTTGTACTGCACGATGGGAGTGCCGAACACCGTCCCGTTCGCGAGCGCGAGCGTCAGCGCCTCGCGCCACGGGGTCGGCCACCGCGCCGCGGCGAAATCCGCCAGCCGAAGCCGGATCGGGGCGGGCACCGTCCCCGGCGCCAGGCTGCCGTGGACAGTGTCGCCGTCCAGCAGGCCCGCCTCGTGCAGCAGGTCGCGCTGCTCGGGGTCGTACCAGACCATATTGAGGCGGCGGTGCCCGACGGCCGTCTGCCCGTCCGCCCCGGGCACCGGGTAGGTCACCAGCCGGTACGGCCCGGCGTACACCTCGCGGCCCGGCTCGGCGGCCGGGGGCAGCGCCAGGCCACGCGGCATGGCCTGCTCATCGATCAGGGCGCGCCACAGGAGCACTCCCGCATAGCGGCCATCGGGGTGGGCAGGGTCGACGACGCCGCGGACCGTACTGCGCGCGCCGTCGGCGCCGATCACCAGATCGGCGTCGAGCACGTCGCCCGGGGCCGTGCGGACGGCGGCGCCGCGCTCGGGACCGCCGGGCTGAACGGCGCTCACCTGCGTGCCGCGGCGCATGGCCACCGCCGGAAGCCGGACGGCATGATCCTCCAGCCATCCCTGCAGCAGATGCCAGGCGGTGGTGTCGCGGTCGATACCGTGCAGCACCGGCGGGTCCGCTGCTATCCCGGTGACCTCGCGGAGCAGGGCGATGTCAACGCCCAGCCCGCCGCCATCGATCACCCGGGCCGGGCTGCGCTCGGCCACCGTCACCTCAGCCCCCAGCCGGGACAGCGCGATCGCGGCGGACAGCCCGACCAGGCTGCCGCCCACCACGACGCACCGCAGCGGCCGTGCCTGGTCCGGGACCGGCTGATCGACGTTCTCCATGCCGACTCCTTGCGGGTGGTCTCGCTCACGGCGGCCTCGCGATTAGCTTGACACGGGCTACCGCTCGCGCGCCGCCGCCTGCGTCCCTGAGCCGTTCGCTTCTTCCAGCCGGGCCGGCTGTTCCTGATCCAGCTGAGAAAGGCTGTCGAGCAGCTGTCTTGTTTCGGCTTCGAGCTGGCGGATCAGGGCCAGGTTGCGTTCGGCGTGCCCGTATGCCACGGTCTTCTCCTTCCAGGCCGCGCGATCGGCGGAGGAGCGCGGTGAGAACGGATGGCACGCCGTCCTGCGTACCGCTGACCCTCGCCTGCTGCCTGCGGTACCAGCCTCGCGCCTGGCGTAATGAGCCGACATCACATGGTTTTGATGATTTGTGTCGGCTGCCCGGGCCGCCGACCGGTCAGCTACCTGGCAGGCCCGCCGTGCCCTCGGCCAGGGCGGCGTCGAGCAGGACGGCCGCGGCGGCGCGGGCCGCGGCCGCCGCGCCACCGTCGCGGTCCATCCGCGCGGACTGCCCGCTGCCGTCGTACAGCAGGTGCAGCTGGCGGGCCAGGACCTCGGGCTCGGGCACGCCGGCCTGGGCGGCCAGCTCGGTCAGCAGCGCGCGCACCCAGCGGCGGTAGCCCTCGGCGGCCTGCTCGGCCAGGTCGCCAGGGTGGGATTCCGCGCTGGCCCGGGCGAACGCGCAGCCCTTGTAGTCCGGCTGGGCGAACAGCTCCCCCTGGCCCTCGAACACGGCGAGCAGGCGCTCGCGCGGGGTGTCGTAGCGCTGCACCGCCTCGGTGATGCGCCGGGTGACGCTGGCGTGCCGGGTCTGCAGGTAGGCGCGGACCAGCTCGTCCTTGCTGCCGAAGGTGTTGTACAGCGAGGCCTTGGCCACGCCGGCCTGCTCGATGATGCGGTCGATGCCGACCGTGTGCACGCCCTCGTTGTAGAACAGCTCGTTGGCCGCGGCCAGCAGCCGGTCACGCGCCGACGGCCGGGCGCTGACTTCCTTGACAGCCATGGTGATGGCCACCTTCCTAGACAGGCTTGTCTATCGTACGCCCTGAGCTGCGCAGCAGGCAGGCTCCGCGGTGCGGGTCTCGACGAGGACTGGCCGGTTCTTCAGCAGGCCAAACAGGGCAACCCCGGCCAGCGCGATCACCGCAGCGCCGTAGTAGCGGGCGGTGTCGATCAGCCCGCCGCCGTGCACCACGCCCAACCCGGCCAGCACGGCGGGCACGCCGAGCCCGAGGTAGGACACCACGTAGAGCAGCGAGACCAGGCCGGCCCGCTGGTGCGGCGCGGCCAGCGGGACCACCATCCGGATGCCGCCCTGGAAGCCGCTGCCGAACCCGGCGCCGGCGATCACCGAGCCCGCGAAGAAGACCGCCGCGGACCCCAGGCTCACCGCGGTGACGGTCACGGCCACGCCGGTGATCAGGGCCGCGATGCCGAACAGCATCACCGTCCGGGCCGCGGCCCGGCGCAGCGCGATGGTCGCGACGACGGCCGAGGCGGCCAGCACGAACAGGCTCAGCGCGCCGAGCACCACGTTGCCGGAGCCGGTCAGCGCGTGCACAAGCGCCGGGCCGAGCGCGCCGTACAGCCCGGCCAGCGCCCACACCGCGAACAGCACCGGCACGGCGGTCAGCACCGGGCCCCGCAGTTCCCTCGGCAGGGTGATCTCCGGCCGGAGGCTGGCCAGCGCGCCGGGCGCCCGGGTGACGGTCTCGCTCATCGTGGCGATCGCGGTCGCCTGCAGGGCGAGCACGCCGATCAGCGCCAGGTAGATGAGGTGGGTGGGGTCGGGCAGGAAGCGGACCGCCAGCGCGGACAAGATCGCGCCGCTCGCGCTGCCCATGCCCGGTGACACCGCGTTGGCGAAGGTGCCCAGCTCGCGGTCCATGTCCAGCATGGCCGCGCCGATCGCGCCGAGGGCCGCGCCGGTGGACAGGCCCTGGACCACCCGGGCGGCCAGCAGCGCGGGCACTCCGGTGGCGGTGGCGAAGATGACCAGCGAGCCGGCGTGCACCGCGAGCGCGGTGAGCAGCACCGGCCGCCGGCCCACGTGGTCCGACAGCTTGCCCAGGGTCAGCAGCGAGGCCAGCACCGCCAGCGCGTACACCCCGAACACGACCGTGGTGGTGATCGGCGTGAAGTGCCACTTCGCCTGGTAGATCGCGTACAGCGGGGTGGGGGCGGCGGAGGAGGCGAGCAGCGCCACGATCAGCGAGGCCAGCACGAAGACGGCCGGCCGCCCGCTCAGCCGCCGACCGCCCAGACCACGCAGACCGCGCAGCCAAGGCCGGCGCGCGAACGGGTCGGCCGGGAGGGCCGCGCTGGTGCCGCCGGCCGGGCGGCGGACAGGCATGGCCTGGACGGTCGCGAGCCGACCGGTCGGCGCACCCTGCGCGACACCCGCTTCCGGCCCGGCACCGTAGTGCATCGTCATGTCTGGTCCTCATCTTGATTGAGTAGACAGGTCTGTGCACTTGAGATAATAGACAGACAGGTCTAATCAGTCAAGGGGATTCCAGCTGCCAAGGCGGGGAATTGAATCGCTTCGGCACGGGACTGCTACCTTTCGTCGGGTTGCTGACGGGGTTGCTGGCGGGACGGGATACCGCGCAGCCAGGCCAGGGCGGCGAGCACGCGCCGGCTGTCGTCCGGGTTGCCGGCGAGGTCGAGCTTGGCGTAGATCCGCGCGATGTTCGATTCCACGGCCTTGACGCTCAGGCTGGCGACCGCGGCGATGCCCTGGTTGGACCGGCCCTCCGCGATGTGCCCGAGAATGTCCTGCTCGCGTTCGATAAGCGAGGACGCCGTCTCCGGCATCGACGAGGCGGCCTCGGAGTTCGACGGCCTGGACATCTCCGGTGCCGTCAGCAAGGCGC
>Ga0181525_10002538_pt1 | contig 14864 bp, 13 predicted proteins | sample PEATcosm2014_Bin_48_FD_121100 | JGI IMG/M metagenome (GOLD analysis project Ga0181525, IMG submission 121100) | Peatland microbial communities from MTU Mesocosm Facility, Houghton, MI, USA - PEATcosm2014_Bin06_10_metaG | ecosystem: Environmental > Terrestrial > Soil > Wetlands > Peat | place...
AATTGTTTTTCACGACGCCACCTGGGCCCTTGGGATTTGGTATTTGCGAGACTCTCCTAGGTTGGCGCCTTTCCGAGGAAGCCCTGCGAACGTAATCAGAGCTTGTCCGATTGCGAGTGGTTTGTCAAGATGCAGGAGGTTGCAATACCGTGCAGAGTCTTGCACATCGAAAAATGAGCGTTCGTGCTGGAGCCGTTTTATTTCTTTGGCAGCAGCGACCGCACTGCACGCGCGAGTTCCGGCAGTTTGGGCAGGATCGCGGAATATTTCAGCCACAACTTGTGATCGACGGCAGGAGCGCCGCTAACTAACGCTCCGGCGGGAATATCTGCGGCGACTCCGCTTTGCGGCGTGACGATAGCGGCTTCGCCAACCTTGCAGTGGCCGACCACGCCGACTTGTCCAGTCAGGATCACTCGATTGCCGATTTCCGTGGAGCCTCCGAGACCGACCTGCGAGCAGAGCAGCGCATCCTCGCCGACTTGCGATCCGTGTCCGACTTGTACCAGGTTGTCGACCTTAACACCGCGCCGGATGCGGGTTTCGCCCACGCTGGCGCGGTCGATGCAGGAGTTGGCCTGCACTTCCACATCGTCTTCGATGACGACGGGAGCGGGCTGCGGAATCTTGTACCACTTGCCATCGTGCGTCTTGGCGAAGCCGAAACCGTCGGAGCCGATGACGACTCCATTGTGCAGCACGACGTTGTTGCCGATGCGGCAGTTCTCGCGTACCACAGCGTGCGAGTGGGCGAAGAAGTGGTCTCCGATCTTGGTGCCGCGATAGACGACTGCGTGCGCGAGCAGCACTGCATGATCGCCGATCTCGACCTTCTCGTCGATGACGACATAAGGACCGATGTGAGCGTTGCGTCCGACCTTCGCAGTGGGATGGACGACTGCCGTGGGATGAATTCCTGGAGCGTAGCGCAGCGGCTGATGAAAGAGTTCGAGGGCGCGCGCGAAGCTGAGATAGGGATCTTCGACGCGCAGAGTTGCTGCGGGAATTGCAGGAAAGTTTTCGGCGACGATCACGGCTGCTGCTTTGGTGAGCCGCGCCGCAGGCGCATATTTCTGATTCGCGACGAACGTTATTTCTCCCGGGCCGGCTTGCTCGATGCCGTTGAGGCCGGTGATCTCAGTGTCGGCAGCGCCGTTTTCGAGGCGCGCGTTGAGGGCGGAGGCGATTTGGGAAAGTTTCATGGTCGATGGGAACTGGACAAGATGGACGCGAATAAATCGTACACCAGTTCCGGAGTCGTCCATCAAAGGATGTTTTACTGGGGCGTGTTTACTTTTCTATGACATGGCGACGGTTCGGCTTACCGATTCCGCTGCCGCCGGAACCACTCGAACACCGGCACTCCGGCGAGGATGACCAGCAATCCATAGAAGGAGTTCGGCCAGTCGCTGCGAAAGGTGTAGTAAAGAAGAAGCGCCGCCACGCCAATGAACACCGCGGGAACGAACGGATAGCCGAACATGCGGTAAGGCCGAGGCGCATCCGGATTGCGCCAGCGGAAAACAAACACGGTGCTGCCGGCAATCATATAGAAGAGCCACTCGGCAAAGATGGCGAGCGAAAAAAGCTGCCGAAAATTTGCTCCCAGCAGAAGAAGAATAATCGACAGCACCGCCTGCAACACGATGGCCCCCGTCGGCGTGTGAAACCGCGGATGCACTTCGGCGAGGGCCGAGAAAAAATATCCGTCGCGAGCCACGGCGTAAGGCACTCTAGCCCCGCTCATGATCGTGCCATTGAGAGTGACCAGCATCGAGATCGCCATGCCCGCGGAAACGATGCTCGCGCCGAAGCGTCCCATAACCAACGCGACTGCATCAGAGGCAGGCCGCGGCGAGGCCGCGATCACATTCGCAGGCAGCACGTACTGCACCCCAGCATTCACCAGCACGTACAACACGCCAACCGTGGCCACGCCAGCAATCAGCGCAATGGGAATATTCCGCTCCGGACGCTTCACTTCGCCCGCAACCATATTCAGGTCATTCCATCCGTCATACGCCCACAGCGCCGCCACCAGCGCGGCCATGAATCCCGCGATGCCGCCTTTGGCTCCGGTGAAGGTAGTAGCGAAGTTGCTCCAGCCGCGGCCGGTGGCGCTTCCCGCCCCGCTGAAACAGATCACCACGATGCCGAGAATGATTGCCACTTTCAAAACCGTAAACACGAGCTGAAATTCACCGGCCTTCTTCACGCCAAGATAGTTGAGAATGGAAATAAGAATCGCCGCGCTGATGGCGACTAGTTGTCCCCAGGTAATTGCGAAAGGAACGGAGATGGCATTGGCAGGGAAGAAGGAAAAGATTGGGAACGTACCAAGAATGCGCACCAGACCAGTAGCAATCGTCGCTACGGACGCGGGTTTGGCGATGACAAACCAGGTCCACGCATAGAGAAAGCCACCCAGCGGCCCGTAGGCGTCGCGGACATAAACGTATTCGCCACCCGCCTGCGGCTTCATGGCGCCCAGCTCGGCATAAGTGAGCGCGCCGAAAAATGACAGCAACCCTCCGACGAGCCATGCCAGGTACACCAGTTTCGCCGAACCCACAGCCTGCATCATCTCGGCGGGAACCAGAAAGATGCCGCTGCCAATGATAGTTCCCACCACCACCGCGGACGCGTGGCTGACGCCGAGATCGCGGGAGAGTTCGGGACGGGCAGCGGTCAATGGCATAAAGCGGTGAGCCAGTATACGTCAGAGCAGATCAGCGGGAAGTCAAAAGCCTTTAACCGCAATGAGCGCAAAGAAAATCCGCGAAGATCGCAAAGGAAACTTTGGGGGTTGCTCTTCTTTGCGCTCTTTGCGGTTAAAGGCTCTCTGCCAGGGGCTGCTGGTAATTGTTCACCATGCGTCGAATACCGTCCTTGAGCAGGACCACATGAAAGTTAATGAGGAGACCGACCGGAAGACTTAGCAATCGCAAGTGGGACAAAAGTTGAGCCTCATCCACCGGATGCAGCGTCTCTTTGCACTTCAGTTCGAGCACCACTCTGCCCTCGATCACGAGATCAGCCCGAAAACCGCAGTCCAGTTTAACGGTCTCATAAATCAAAGGCACCGCCTTCTGCTTCTCTACGCGAAGTCCGAGATTCTCTATTTCATAAGCCAAGCAAGCCTCATACGCGGACTCGAGAAGCCCCGGTCCCAACTTCCTGTGTACCTTGATCGCCGCGCCAATAATCTCTGGTGTGAGGTCTCTCGAATACATTACGCAACCTCCTCTTGGAAGGTCCTCTTTGCGACCGGCATTTCTTCGCGAACTTTGCGGTCAAAAGCTCTTAGGCCGAAAAAGCTCCCAACCGCAAAGGTCGCAAAGAACCTCCGCAAAGGACGCGAAGAAAAGCTTACCCTTTTCATGTCTGTGTGTGAGTCCTATTCGCTTTTAACGGTCAACCGGTTTCCCTTCCTGGGAAACAGAGATTGCGTGACCGATCAGGCTGGCTCCGTATCCGACCACAAACGTCACCATGGTCCCAATCATTACCCACCAGGTCCACGGAACGCGCGTCCATTGCCACAAATAAACTCCCATGCAAAATCCGAACAGCATTCCGACCATCGCTCCGCGCTGGTTGGCGCGCTTCGTCAGCACGCCGAGCAGAAACACGCCGAGCAGCGCGCCATACGCCACCGATGCGATCTGCAGCCCCACTTCGACCACGCGCCCCACTTGCCGCAACGCCAGCACTGCCAAGCCAAAAAGAACAATCGCCCAGCAGATGGTCGCCAGCCGCGACAGCCGGATGCGCTTCCGCTCATCCGTTTGCGGGCGAAAGTAAAGAAGAAAATCCATGATCGTGCTCGACGAAAGCGAATTGAGGGCCGCGCTCAAATTCGACATAGCCGCCGCCAGGATCGCCGCAATCAGCAACCCGGAAATGCCGTGCGGCATTCGACTGACGATGAACGTGGGGTAAATTCGATCGGCTTTTCCGAAGCTCGCCGAGGGCACCCGATAATACGCCCACAGCATTACGCCGACAATCAGGAACAGCGCAAACTGAAACAGAATCACTACGCCGCTTGACATCAGCGCCATCGTAGACTGCTTCTGCCCGCGCGCCGCCAGCAAGCGCTGCACAATAAGTTGATCGGTGCCGTGGCTCGCCGTGATAAAAAATGTGCCGCCCACCACGCCCGCCCAGAACGTGTAAGGCAGCCAGAAATTGGGATGGAAATCGAACATCTGAAGTTTGCCCGCGCCTGCGGCGGCGGCATGAATCGCGCTCCAACCTCCGGGAACAAGATGCAGAATCGTCACTAATCCAACCAGCGTTCCACCGACATAAATCGCGGTCTGCACCACATCGGTCCAGATGACTGCCGCTAGGCCGCCTTCAAACGTATAGATGAGCGTCAATATAGTAATGATGGCAATCGAAGCCACTTCGCCCGTTCCCAAAGCGATGGCCACGACAATCGATACCGCATAGACTCGAACACCCTCCGCCGCGGCTCGCGTCAGCAGAAATAATCCGGCGGTCAACGAGCGCAATCCGCGACCAAAGCGCCGTTCAATCAGCTCATATGCTGTGTAAAGGTCGCCGCGAAAATAATGCGGCAGCAAAACGAAGCTGATCACCACGCGCCCCACCAGATAGCCCATCACCACCTGGAGGAAAGTGAGGTTGGTGTCGTAGGCCAGTCCGGGAATGCTGATGATGGTGAGCGTGCTGGTCTCGGCGGCAACAATGGAAAGAGCAATCGCCCACCAGGGAATGTCGCGTCCGGCTAGAAAGTAGTCGCGCAGCGAGCGCTGCCGCTTGCGGAAGCGCAGCCCGAACAAAGTGATCCCAATAAGATATAAAGCGATGATCGCGAGATCGAGTCGGTCAAGGCCCATAGATGGAAGTTGTTCTTCTTTGCGATCTTCGCGGCCTTCCTTTGCGAGCTTTGCGGTTAAGAGCTTTCCCCTGGGAAGCACGCAAGCTTTTGACCGCAAAACGCGCTAAGAAAATCCGCAAAGGACGCGAAGAAATTCCAACTACACTACTTTCCGCGCCACAACCTCCGCGGGATCGTAAGGCTCGGACGAACAGGCAACCAGCCACAAGCTCGTGGTTCCGTCGTTGCGGACCGCGTGCGACGCTCCTGGCGAAACCAGCACCAGCACCGCGCCGCTGCCATCGAAACTGCGGTGCTGCACCGGCGTGCCCTCACCTTCATCCCAGTGCAGCGACCACGGCGCGCCCGGCAAGAAAATTATCGCCTCCTGTTTGCGCAGGTGATAGTGGTTGCCACGCACCGCACCCGGCCCGCTCGAGGCCAGGTGCATATCCGCAATCCGCCCGAGAAAGTTGAGCGCCTCGGCGGGAGGCGAAAAGCTGAAGCCGCGCCCGTCCCCGTGATTGTCGAGTTCCGATATTTCAATCTTCATGTGTGATCCGTCTTTAATTATGGCGGCAATCCGCGCCATGCGCGAGTGAGTCTTTGGAGACCTTCTTCCTATAGAAATGCAGAGGGTCCTTGTTGCGTTCGACTGAGTACTGGGTACTGAGAACTCGTGTGATAGAACTAACCCGTGGCCTACTATCTTGGCATTGACGGCGGCGGAAGCAAGACTACCTGCGCGGTCGGCGACGAATCTTCCGTCCTCGCCACCGTGACTACGGGAGCCAGCAACATCACGCGCGTGGGCGAGGATCGCGCCCGGGAGTCGCTGCATGAGGCGATTCGCGAAGCCTGCGCGGCCGCGGGAATCGATCTGCTCCGGGTGAAGCGTGCCTGCATAGGCGTCGCCGGCGCAGGACGCGATGAAATCGCGATTGCCGTGGGCAAGTTTGCGAAGGAAATTGTTTATGGCGAGGTCGAAGTCGTCGGCGACATGCAGATCGCGCTGGCCGCGGCCTTCGGCGACGGGCCCGGCGTAATCGTCATCGCCGGGACCGGTTCGATTGCCTACGGTCGAAATGCCCACGGCGAAACCGCGCGTGCCGGAGGTTGGGGCTTCGCCATTTCCGATGAAGGCTCGGCCCACTGGATCGGACGTGCGGCGGTCAGCGGTCTGTTGCGCGCAATCGATCAAGCCGTCGAGGCGGGCATAGCTGAAGCCGCGTCCAAAACTGCGCTCTTCGAAAAGTTCAAAGCGGCCTGGAACCTCGACACGCTCGACGAGTTCGTGCTCACCGCAAACTCCGCTCCAGACTTCGCGGCGTTGTTTCCCGCCATCTCGGCTGCCGCCGATGCCGGAGACTCGCTCGCCCAGCGGGTACTCTCCCAAGCCGGCAGGGAACTTGCACAGCTTGCCGGAATCGTCCTCCAGCGGCTGTTCGCAGATCCCATCAGGTCCACCATCCCACTCGCCATGATCGGCAGTGTTTTTCGTCACTCTTTTAAAGTGCGCGAGGTTTTCCGCGAAGAGGTGCGCCAGCTCGACGCGCGCGTGGAAGTGAATCCGCAGATGGTCGAGCCGGTTACGGGCGCGTTGCAAATGGCGCGCGCGGGACCGATGACCCGATCGAAATGATAATAATGATGTTCGACGAAGTCAGCGCCCGCCACCAACTTCCAGAATCGCTCCGGTCGTGTAAGACGCGGCGGGCGAAAGCAGCCAAAGCACAGCTTCGGCCACTTCAAGCGGTGTACCTGGCCGCTGCATTGGAATGGTTGCTGCCAGCCGCTCCAGCCGGTCGGGCGCGCCATTCGCGGCATGGAGCCCGGTGTCGATCAGTCCGGGAGCGACCGCATTCACTCGAATCGCTTCGGTCGCGACCTCGCGCGCCAGCCCCATGGTGAAGCTGTCAATCGCTCCTTTCGATGCGGCATAGTGCACCCACTCGCCAGCGGATCCTATTTTCGCCGCGCGCGAAGAAATGTTGACGATCGCTCCGCCGGTTCCGCCATGGCGCGTGGACATGCGGCGTACCGCTTCGCGCGCGCACAAGAACGCGCCTGTGACGTTTACCGCCATGACTTGCGCGAGCATGCTTGCACCTACTGAATCGACTCGTGCAAACCCGCCAGTGATGCCGGCGTTGTTGACCAGTGCCTTGATCGGACCGAGTTCGCGCTCGGCCGTTTCGAACAGCCGGACTACATCCTCCTCGCGAGCCACATCCGCTTGAATCGCGCAAGCGCGCCCGCCGGCAAAAATAATTTTCTCAACCACCGCGCGTGCTTCGGCGTGGCCGCTGGCAAAATTGACCGCCACGGAGAATCCGCGCCCAGCCGCCAACCCGGCGATCGCCGCGCCGATACCGCGGCTGGCGCCGGTTACGATGAGTGTGCCGTGTTGGGCTGAGGTAGGCATAGGGTTTCCTGCAGAAAAGCTTTTAATCGCGAAGTTCGCCAAGGAAAGTCCGCGAAGGACGCGCAGAAAAACAAACCCCGGTTTTCAATCGACAATCAAAAATCAACAATCGACAATTCTCTACGGCGCCCAATCCGCGATAAAAATATTGGTCTCGTGCTGCGCCTTGGCGTTGCGATTCGACGCCCACACCAGCTTCTTGCCATCGGGACTGAACATGGGGAAACCGTCGAAGCCGTCGCTGTAGGTGACGCGCTCCATCCCGCTGCCATCGGGGTTGATGAGCCACAACTCGAAGTTGCCCATGCCGCCGGTGGCGTGCGTGTCGGGATCGTAGTTGGAAGAAAAAATAATCCTCTTGCCATCGGCCGTGAACGCGGGGCCAAAGCTGGCCGCGCCCAGGTTCGTGATCTGGCGCTTGCCGCTGCCATCGGCCTTCATGATCCAAATCTCAAGCGACGTGGGGCGAATCAAGTTTTGCGCCAGCAGTTCTTTATAGTCCTTGATATCTTTCTCGGTTTTAGGATGATAAGCGCGGTAGACGATCCACTTGCGGTCGGGCGAGAAGGTTGGGCCGCCGTCGTAGCCGAGTTCGTGCGTGAGCTGCTTGACGTGCTTGCCGTCGGCGTCCATCGAATAAATGTCGAGATCGCCGTTGCGCATAGAAGTGAAGGTGATTTTCTTGCCGTCGAGAGAGATCGTTGACTCCGCGTCGTAGCCCGGCGTCTTGGTCAGTTGCTTCAGGTCGGAGCCGTCGGGGTTCGCGGTGAAGATGTCATATCCCGCATACACGCCCCACACGTACCCCTTGGAGAAATCAGGGCGCGGCGGGCACTCCGGGCTGGCGAGGTGGGTGGAAGAAAACAGAATCTTCTTGCCGTCGGGATAAAAATAGCTGCACGTGGTGCGTCCCTTGCCGGTCGAGACCATGTGTTGGTCGCTACCGTCGATGTTCATGATGAAAATCTGATCGCACTTCACGTCGCCGTGGGCCGTCTGGTAAATCAGCTTCGTGCCGTCGGCAGAGAAATAAGCTTCGGCGTTTTGTCCGCCGAACGTCAGTTGGCGCACGTTGCGCAGGTGTTTCTCCTGCGGCGTGGCCAGGTCGGGCGGGTTTGGAGCCTGAGCTGAGAGCGCCGGGAGCAGAGAGAGTAGGGTCGCCAGAATTGGAAAGATTCGCTTCATGGGGATGGTGGTTAGTGTAGCAAAACCTAAAACACAGAGAGCACAGGGGAACACAGGGTAGATCAGAAAACCAAATCAGTGTTTACCCTGTGATCCTCTGTGACCCCTGTGTTTAAGGTTCTTGGTGATTGGCCCATAGAGCCAAGGCCTTCTCGCACCGTTAATTGATGCTTGCATTGTATGCCTGCAATGCCTACAATTAATGCATGCAATACACCATCCGCAAAGTGCCGAATAGTTTGGACGAAGCGCTTCGCAGGGCCGCGCGCGAGCGGGGCAAGAGCCTGAATGAAGTAGCGATCGAAGCCCTCGCCCGGGGCGCCGGCATCACCAGACGTCGCGACCGGCAACGCGACCTCGTCGACATCGCTGGTACCTGGCGCAAAGACCCCGCTTTCGATAGCGCCCTGGCTGCGCAGGACACTATCGACGAAGAGATGTGGCGGTGAAGATCGCTCTCGACACGAACCGTTACACCGACTTGTGCCGCGGCAATGCTTCGGTTGTCGAAACGGTCGAACTCGCCGATGAGGTCTGGTTGCCGTTCATCGTGTTGGGAGAATTGCGCGCCGGATTCGCTGTCGGTACACAAGGACCGCGCAACGAGGCTGTCCTGCGCCGTTTTCTGTTGAAGTCCGGCGTCAGTGTGCTCTACGCCGATGAGCAGACCACGCACCACTACGGCTCTGTTTACCGGCAACTTCGTAAGCAAGGCACTCCCATCCCGACCAACGATATGTGGATCGCAGCACTCGTCCTGCAGCATTCGTTAGTTCTGTGCGCCCGCGACGTGCACTTTGACGCCCTGCCGCAGTTGCCGCGGGTGTAGGAGTCAAGTGCCCTATGAGTTTAAGCCCTTGCGGGTAGAACATGGGCGTCGTGCCGCAGAGGGTTTTTATGAGGCTGTATCCGCTCATGTATCCGGGTGTGCTCATTCTCGAGAGAAATGCCGCAGAGGTCGCGTAGAAGACTGCGATTGCTTTCTCCGCGTCCTCAGTGGATGTTCTCCGCGCTCTCTGCGGTCAAAGGCTTTTGTTGTCTTTATGTAGAATCAACGACTTAGCTTGACGCAGAGTTGGACAAAACTACGCACGCTGTCGAATCAACAACTTAGCGCGGTATTCTGTACGTACAATAATTGCCTGAAGCTATATTCAATCGCTAGGGTCGTTTCCGGGCTGCTGTGTACATTCGGATCGCGCGATGGGCCTTCGGGTCGTCCTGAGCTTGATCGTCGATGCCAGGTGCCTTTCTGGCTCCGCAAACGGTATTTCTCGCGAGGGTTTCGACCGCGATTGTGATCGAGCTGGCCAATCTCGCAATCTGGCTATCGAGCTAAGTGTAATGGAATCAATGGGCCGCTTTAGCTTATCCAATAGAATCAACTATTTCCGGAAGTGATTGCTGATCGCTTCCGCCTGCACCCGGGTTACGACTGCCGAAAGCGCGGACGGGTCTGCCTGCTTAACGGCCTGCAAGCTGCCGAAGTGTTCGAGGAGACGTCTGGTCGTACTCTCGCCTACACCGGGAATCTCTAACAGCTCAGTAGAACGGTCGCGCATCTGTCTGCGTTTGCGATGGAAGGTCACGGCGAAGCGATGGGCCTCGTCGCGAATCAGTTGAATCAGGTGCAGCACGGGCGAGTGATGATCGAGCGCGATAGGATATTTCTCCTGCCCATAAACGTAGAGAATCTCTTCGCGCTTGGCGATGGCGGCAAGGGGCTGGTTGATGATCTCGAGCGACTCCAGCGCTTCCGCTGCCGCGTGCAGTTGGCCAAGTCCGCCGTCGATCAGCACGAGGCTGGGCATGGGCTTCTCTTCCTGCTGCACGCGTTTGTAGCGGCGCGTGACCACTTCGCGCATGGAAGCGAAATCGTCCACGCCTTCAACAGTGCGGATGATGAATTTGCGGTAATCCGACTTTTTCATCTTGCCGTCTTCCCACACCACCATCGAAGCCACAGTCTCCGCGCCTTGAATGTGCGAGATGTCGAAGCACTCGATGCGCTTGGGCAATTCGGGCAGCGTGAGAACATCCTGCAATTCCTCCTGAATGGCTGTGGCGTTAGGTTTGAGCACGCGGAAGCGCTGATCGTAGGATTGCTTGGCGTTGGTTCCGGCGAGATCGATGAGGGCGCGCTTGTCTCCGCGCTGCGGGACGAGAATGTGAACCCGTGCGGTGCGCGGGTTCTCGCCCGCGATCTGTTCGGAGAGTAAGTCTTCGAGCGTTTCGCGGTCTTCGAAATCTACCGGGACGTAGAGATTGCGGGGGACGTAGGGCTGGCCGATGTAGAGCTGCTTTACGAGGGCGGAGAAGAATTCGCCGGGGTGGAAGTCTACGCTTGCCGCGTTGTCATTCTGAGCTCCGCGTTCTTGGCGGGCCGAAGAACCTATGGAGTTGTCGGTAGCGAAGGTGGCGCCTGCCGGCGTGGCGCTGGGGGCAGAGTACATAGGTCCTTCGCTCCGCTCAGGATGACAAGGTGCATTTGCACTGGCGATTTCCGGCAGATCTTCCCAGAAGAATTCGCGGCGGTCGACTACACGGCCGCCGCGCATGTGGAACAGGTTTACCGCTAACATGCCGTTTTCATAGTGATAGCCGAAGACGTCGGCGTCATCGCCTTCGGCGGCGGCGATGCGCTGGCGCTCCTGCAGTTGCTCGACGGTCGAAATCAGATCGCGGTATCTGGCGGCACGTTCGTATTCTTGTGCCGCGGCGGCTTGCTCCATGCGCGCGCTTAACGACTTGCTCAAATCAGTGGGACGGCCTTCCAGAAACAGTTTCACGTCGCGCACCGCTTCCTGATATGCCTCAGGCGTGGTTAAATCCTGCACGCACGGGCCCAGGCAGCGTTTGATGTAGTACTGCAGGCAAGGCCGGGGATGAAAGCGCGTGAGGTCGACTTTGCAAGAGGGAATCAGAAAGTTGCGATGAATGAGATCGACGATGCGGTAGGCGAGGTTGGCGGGGAAGTAGGGGCCGTAGTAGGCGCTGCCGTCCTTGCGCAGGCGGCGGGTGACGTACACCCGCGGCCAGCGCTCGCCGAGAGTGAGCTTCACATAAGGATACGTCTTGTCATCGCGCAGCAGGATGTTGAAGCGCGGCTTGCGCTGCTTGATGAGATTGTTCTCGAGCGCCAGCGCTTCTTTGTTGTTGGCGACCACGATGTAATCGACATCGACCGCTTCGCGCACCAGTGTGCCAGTCTTTGAGTCCTCCCAGCGGCCTTCGTGAAAGTAGCTGGCGACGCGGCTGCGCAGGTTCTTCGCCTTGCCCACGTAGATGACTTCGCCCTCGGCGTTTTTGTAGAGATACACGCCGGGCTCGGTGGGGATGGAGCGGATTTTCTGAAGAATATCCATGGGGCGGCGCGTCTATCGGGTCTTTGTATTCTATTCGATGAGCGGGGATGCGATTGTGTTACAAGAGGGATAGATGAACCTGATATTTAGCGGCCGCGCGAAAGCTTGGTGGAACGTTTATTTTTCAGGGTGCGTTGCCGTTTGTACGCTGCTGTGCGCTGCCTCGACTGGTTCGGGGCAATCGACGAATCCTGCGCAATCCAACCAGGCGCAGGGGGCGAAACCCAAGCAGGAGAAGATCGCCGACGCGGCGCAGGCGGCTGCGAGATCGAGCGCCCATCACTTCGACCGCGTGGTCATCATCGTGCTGGAAAATGGCGACTACGAGAATGCGGTCAAGGATAAGAATCTCGCGGCGCTGGCGGCGCTGGGCGCCAGCTTTTCGAATTTCCACGCCATGTTTCATCCCTCGTATCCGAATTACCTGGCGATGGTGGCGGGTACTGATTTTGGGATTCACGACCGCTCGCGATTGTTCGCCGACCGGCAGGTAGACTTTCCCAACGATGCCGCGCACAAAACCATCGCCGATCGGCTGATCGCGAGCGGGTTGGACTTCAAAAACTACGCCGAGGAACTGCCGCCGGGGAATTGCCCGTTTCAGATTGACAAGCAGCACGCGGCCATCCAGAACATTGGCGGCTATGCGCGCAAGCACGTGCCGTTTATGAGCTTTCGTGAAGTGCAGGAGAAGTGGTGCGACCGCGTGGTGCGCGTGGATTCGAGCAAGGGCAATAGCCTGCTGGGAATTGACGATAATCTCTTCGTCAGAGATGCCAAGGCGGGGCTGGTGGCGTATTCGTTTTACTCGCCGAACATGAACAACGATGGACACGATACGAATGTGGGCTTTGCGGGCGCGTGGGTGAGCAAGTTTCTGGATAAGACCTTCCCCGAAAAGCTGCGCAAGGGCACGCTGGTGGTGGTGACGTTCGATGAGTCCGACCACAATGCCGATAACCGCATCTTCACGCTGTTTCTGGGAGACATGGTGAAGGAGGCGAGCCAGCAGGATGCGAAAGTGCTCGACCGGCATTACACGCATTACAGCGTGCTGCGCACCATCGAAGACAATTTTGGATTGGAGCCGCTGGCGGCGGGGGATCGGGATGCGGCGCCGATTACGGATATTTGGAAGTAGGTCAAGAGCCTTTGACCGCAAAGGTCGCTAAGGGCTCGCTAAGGACGCAAAGACGGACAAGACTTAAGTCCCGGGAACCTGAGCGCCACTGTATAAAATTTCCACCCCCTATGTGGGGTTTTCGTGGCTTTCCGTGCGGTCCTGTTTTCATCTTTGATGCCCGTGTGTCTGCAACTGCCTGAAAACGGATATACTTACGTCTGGGACTTGCTGTACGGCAAACTGGCACTCGCCGTGCAAAAGTGGGAATGGGATTTGCGGGCGGCTAGTTGACGTCCCAGGGCCAGATTTTGAGCTAGATTTCAAGTAAGACCCGCGCGTGGGTTAACCCGGACGCGCTGAGACAAGAAAGTTAAGGAGCCTCTTCCAATATGAATCGCACTTCGTTAACGATTTTTCTCGCAGTCAGCATGGCAGCCACTGTCGGCTGCACCAGCAAGAACTACGTGAAGCAGCAGACCACGCCGCTCATCAACAAAACCAACGAGCTGGATGACATGACGGCGAAGAACAGCAAGGACATCAAAGATGTCGATGCCCGGGCGCAGGCCGGGATCGCGGCGGTGAACGCCAAAACGGATGATGTCGAGCAGAAGGCGCAGGCGGCGAACCAGTCCGCTACGTCGGCGCAGCAGATGGCCGATGCCGCCAACAACCGCGTGGGCAGCCTCACCAACACCGTAGCCAACCTGGATAACTATCGTCCGGTCGCGGAGACCTCGGTGAAGTTTGGTTTCAACAAAGATAATCTGACGCCGAAGTCGATGGAAGCGCTGGACCAGTTGGCGGGCAGCATCGCCAGCACCAAGGGTTACATTATCGCGCTCGAAGGCAGCACGGACTCGGTCGGGTCGGCCGATTACAACTATGAGTTGAGCCAGAGACGCGCGAACTCAGTCATCCAGTATCTGGCATCGAAGTACAACGTGCCGGCGCACAAGATTTACGTGATCGGCCTGGGCAAAGACAAGCCGGTCGAGACGAACAAGACCAAAGAAGGCCGCGCGGATAATCGCCGCGTGGATGTCCGTTTGATGACGAACACGGTGGGCGACACGACTCCGGCGACCACGCCAACGACGACGGGGCAGAATAATCCGTCATCGATGTAGTTAACAGCTTCCCCCTCCTCTGGAGGACTTCGCCAAACAGGCCGCTCAAGGCTCCCCCCTGAGCGGCCTGATTTTTTCGGCGACACGATTGGTCCGCTGACGCTTCGGTTGCTCGTGGTGTCCTAAATTCATCAACCACGAAGGGCACAAAGATACACGAAGGGTAATCCACGGCATTCCTTCGTGTCCTTCTCGTGAAATTCGGACACGACTGACTGCTACATTCTCTGGTAGTGGTGCAGTTTGGCTTACGCATTAGGCCGGTTAAGCGGGAGATCCTTCGCTACGCCTGAAAAACGGCTACGCTCAGGAAGACAAAGTCCCTGTAAAGGTCAAACTGCACCACTACCCATTCTCTGCAGGCGGTACGCGGACGCGGTAAAATATCCTAATGCGACGCTGGATTTATTCAGGTTTGCTATTCGTGTTGAGCGGCGCGCTATGGGCGCAACAGAAATCGACGCAAGCACCTCCAGTTCCGCCCCCGTCTTCTTCCGCGCAGGACGCTTCTGGTTTAAGCCGCGACACGACGTTTCCCGAGGATGATCCGGCGCAACCGGCTCCGGCGAAAGATGCTGGGAAGGGCGATCCTGCGAAGAACGGGCCTGCGAAGAATGACGCAGCGCCTAGGCGGTCTTCCAGTTTGACGCCTCCTCGCTCCGATCGCGTGCAGGTGGACGACCTGGGGCCGGGCGTGGGAGAAAGTTCCAGCAAGGATACGCAGGTGGATTTAAGTCCTCCGGCCGACGATGCCAAAGCACATCCGGAAAGCTCAGCGGCGGTGGCG
>Ga0181525_10002539_pt1 | contig 14853 bp, 15 predicted proteins | sample PEATcosm2014_Bin_48_FD_121100 | JGI IMG/M metagenome (GOLD analysis project Ga0181525, IMG submission 121100) | Peatland microbial communities from MTU Mesocosm Facility, Houghton, MI, USA - PEATcosm2014_Bin06_10_metaG | ecosystem: Environmental > Terrestrial > Soil > Wetlands > Peat | place...
AACTTTCCTGACGCGGCCCCGCTGGTCAGCGCCCAGATGCGCGCCCGAAACCCTGTGCTTGAATCCTTGAAATGCGCGAAGTAAGCGCCGCCACTGCTCGGAAGTGAGGTGAACTTCATCGTAAGACTGGCGTAGAACACGTTGGTCGCGCCGGAAGAAATGTAGGGCTGACCTGCCAGCGGCGCGTTGACATCTTCCGTGTTGGCTTCGCTCAACAGCACCCGGCCCGAAGACACCATTACTTCGCCGGCCGAACCGCTATGATGCAGCCATACACCACCGCTATCGGCCACCAAAGGGCCGTTCGGATAGCTGAAGGAATCATTCAGCAGCAGCGCCGCCCTGGCCAAGGTGGCGGAAAGGAGGAATCCCGCGATGCAAAACGTAATTTTTTTCACGACGATCACCGCGCATGATGGCAGGTCGTGAACGGTTGTAAATGGTCAGCGCTTAGTTATAAATTCCGCTTGCGAATACTTTTCCAGAACTAATGATTCCGCCCGTCCCGACAATGCCCGATCCGGTTTGAAATCCGACCATTCAATCCCCAATTCGACACGTCCCGCTTCGCGCATCGCATTTTCCCATTCCGCCCGCGCCAGCGAAACCAGCGGGGGTTGAACCGAACCTTGGATGAGCAGCCCAAGCTTGTTCCTCCGTTGCGCCGCGCCCGCAATCTTTTTTCCATGCCAGAGCAAATCGGATTTTTCGTGGCCGGCGAAGCATTGGCCCGGCAAAGTTTTTTTGCAGCACGGCGCAAGCTCCGTTTTCACCTTCATTTCCGAGAACGCCAGCCGCAGCCAGTCGTGGATGCGCCGGTAGCTTTCCTCGGCCTTGAGCAAATGCCATCCATGGCCGGGCGGAAAAATGGCGCTGTAAGTCCAGTCCGCGTCGTGTGGCACAATGCCGCCGCCGGTCGGACGGCGGATAAGCGGACGCAGCAACGTGGTGCGTTCCACATCCGCGTATTTCTGGAAATAGCCGAAGGTGGCCGCCGGCCCCGTCCAGCCGTAAAACCGCAGCACCGGCTTGCCGAGACGCGACGCGGATTCCAGCAGCGCCTCGTCCAGCGCCATGTTGAACGCGGCGTCACATTTGCCGGAGTTGAGCAAGAGCCATGAATTCATGAACAACAAAGGAACAAAGCAACGAAGTTCACTCTCACCTTTGTTCCTTCGTTTCTTTGTTGTTAACTTTCACCCCGATTTGCGGACACCATTTCTGCACCTCGCAATTCGCGCAATCTGGCTTGCGTGCGAAACAGCGGCGGCGTCCGTGCCAGACGAGCCAGTGGCTGAACAGCAGCCAATGGCTTCGTGGCAGCAGCTTCATCAAGTCCCGCTCTATTTTTTCCGGCGTCTTTTCCTTCGTCAGTCCGAGCCGGTTCGACAGCCGCATCGCGTGCGTGTCCACGATGACACCAACCACCACGCCGAAGGCATTGCCCAAAACCACGTTCGCGGTCTTGCGCCCGACGCCGTCGAGCTGGATCAATTCCTCCATCGTGCGCGGCGCCTCGCCGCCATGCTGCTCGACGAGTTTGCGGCAGCAGTTCTGGATGTTCTTCGCCTTGCTGCGGAAAAAACCGGTGGACTTGATGAACCGCTCCAGTTCGGCGCGAGGTGCATTCGCGAAATCCGCCGCCGAGCGGTATTTTTTGAACAACTCCGGCGTGACGATGTTGACGCGCTTGTCGGTGCATTGCGCGGAAAGGATGACGGCGACGAGCAATTGGAGCGGGTCCGCGTAAGTCAGTTCGCAATGGGCATCGGGATAGGTCTTCTGGAAACCGGCGATGATTTTTTTCAGTCGCGCGGCTCTGGCGTGAACGGTTTCGCGTGGCATTTACAACACAAAATTAACAACAAAGAAACAAAGACACGAAGAAAACTTTGCGTCTCGCGTCTTTGTTGTTTGGAAATCAAACCAACTGCGGTTCCGCAATTTCCTTCGGTGGTTTGCCGGTGGGCGTGCCGTCGGGCGCTTCGGGATACTCGAAGATTTTGCCCTCGTAATTGCGGATGAGCACGCGTCCCGCGTTGCGGCAGAGGACGTATTCAGGATTCAACGGCACCTTGCCGCCGCCGCCGGGCGCGTCAATCACGTATTGCGGCACGGCGTAGCCGGTCGTGTGCCCGCGCAGTTGCTCCATGATTTCCAGACCTTTGCTGACGCTCGCCCGCAGATGCGCCGAGCCGGAAATCAAATCGCACTGGTAAAGGTAATACGGCTTCACGCGGCACATGAGCAGTTTCTGGACGAGCGCCTTCATCACCGTCGCGTCGTCGTTGACGTGCCGGAGCAAAACGCTCTGGTTGCCGAGCGGAATGCCGGCGTCGGCCAGCCGCCCCACCGCGTCGCGGACTTCCGTCGTCAATTCGCGCGGATGGTTCGAGTGGATGCTCACGAACAGCGGATGGAACTTCTTCAGCATCGCGCACAATTCCGGCGTGATGCGCTGCGGCAGGAACGTGGGAATACGCGAACCGATGCGCAAAAATTCAACGTGCGGAATCGCGCGCAGGCGACCCAGCAGATTTTCCAGCTTGTCGTCGCTCAACAGCAGCGGATCGCCGCCACTCAAAAGCACGTCGCGGATTTCGGGATGCTGTGCGATATATTCGATTTGTTTGTCGAATTCGGGATGGAAATCATAACCGCTGGCATTGCTGACGAGCCGCGAGCGGGTGCAATAACGGCAATACGCGGCGCAGCGGTCGGTCACCAAAAACAGGACGCGGTCGGGATAGCGGTGGACGAGGCCGGGCACGGGCGAGTGCGAATCCTCGCCACACGGGTCGCTCATTTCCCACGCCGCTGTGTGCGTCTCCTCGATGCGCGGAATGACCTGCCGGCGGATGGGACAATGCTCGTCCGCCGGATCAATCAAGTTAAAAAAATACGGCGTGATGGCGAGCGCGAGCTTGGTGTTCGCCAGTTTCGCGCCTGCGAATTCCTCCGGCGTGAGCGTCGGCATCAGCCGCTGCAATTGTTCCGGCGTGGTGATGCGATGCTTGAGCTGCCAGCGCCAGTCGTTCCAATCGGCGTCGGAAACGTCATGCCAGAAGCCACGACCGGCGGAGTGGAATTTTTTGAGATGTTGGAACCGGTGGCCTGATGGCGCCTCGCCGCCATTGGCCGATGAATTGTCTTCCTTCATTGTTTCAGTAGCGAACTATAAATTGGATTCACGCCCTGTCAAGTTGACCACTTCCGCTCCCGGCGCGTTCAAGCCTTACTGGATATAATTGGCCGTGTCCGGTTGGGCGGCGGCTTCCATCGCCCGCCGTTGCGCATCAAGCGCATCCAGTTTATTCACGGTTTCGTCGGCGTTCTTTTTCGACGGCGCACCACCGTTGCGCCCGCCAAGATAATTGGCGAGTGCGCGGTGATAGGCGTCGGTCAAACCCACGAATTGCTGGGCCATGCGCCACTGCGCCAACTGGAGGTCACGCAGCTTGGTTTGGAGGACAATCGTTTGCCGGTCGAAATCGAAATTGCGGATGACGGCCTGCAGCGAAATGGCCGCATGGATGGGCAGATTGGTTGGCGCGGAACGCATCTCCACCGGCACGCTCAAAATTTCGTCGAGCTTGTCGCGGCTGACGGCGGGCGTCCACAGCGGGCCTGCGTCGCGCGCGGCGAAGCTGACGGATTGCAGCGCCCACCATTTTTCGAGATCAACCGGCTGTGGAAAATCCCCGGCGAACGCGGCGTAAAATGCCGTCTGCCAGTTGTAATAACGCGGCAGCATTTGGAGCATGGCGCGCAAATTTTTCGCGCCATCGTTCAGTTCCAGCAGGCTGCTTACGAATAATTGCGCGCTTGCGCGATAAACGCCGCCATCATCGCCGCTCAACTGCGCATCGTCCGGCCAGCTCAATTGTTCAAACGTCAGCGCGGGGTTGTCGTGCAAAATGGGGCGTGCTTGCGCGAATGCATCCACGCCTCGTTGGACAACCATGACTTGATTTTCCGGCATGCCGTTCACAAGTTTGTCCGGTGGCGACATGATCATTTCCGTTCCGCTGGCAAGGAGCTGATACGCCAGGCCTTCGGTGAGCCAGGCGGGAATTTCGGAGGCGCGGTCGCCGGAGTTGTCACGGTTGGCCAGTTCCAGCAGCACCACGCCGGTGAGGGCGCGTGTCAATCGTGTGCGGGACAGATTGTCCGGCAATTCAACACGGTAGTTCCAGGTGCCGGCAAAGCGCGTGGAGATGATGGCGACATTTTCGTCGGGCGACGCCGCCGAATGCAACGCGAGAAAAACCCTGCCGTGCCACGGCGTCGAAGGGGCAAGCCCCAAACGGCGCCAGAGCGTTTGCTTGATGTGCTCGGCGGAGACAGCCAGCAGTGCCGGTTCAAGCCGGACAAAACCGGCATTGGTGATGGCAAAAGACGGACGGGTGGATTGCGGGACCGCGTTCGCGCTGATGACGACAAACTGGCCGGAGGCGCTGCTGCGCGTGGCGGCCGAGTCAGGCAGCGGCATTTGGGCGCGGGCAGCGGCGGGAAAAAGCAGCGCGGAAAACAACAACGTTGAAGCGGCCAGCCGTTCCAGCGTCAAACCGGCGCAACGCTTCAACTTTTGAATCATTTTTTCCCCGATTTGGATTCGGCCTTTGCCGGAGCGGTCTTCACCGCGTCCTTCGCCGGCTTGGTTTCACCGCCAGCAGGCGCGGGGGCGGCGGAATCTTTTTTGGCCGCCTGTTTGTAGCCTTCGCTGCGGTAATCGGTGATGTAAAAGCCGCTGCCCTTGAAGAGCAATCCACCCCCGGCGCTGATTTTCTTTTTCACCCGGCCGCGCCCCCATTTTTTCAGACCGCAAAACTCCTTCGGGCAGATCCGCAACGGATTCGCGGACATGGAACGGACGGCCTCAAACTCGTGTCCGCATTTTTCGCAAACGTATTCGTAGGTCGGCATCGCAATTTGCGAACGGTTCTAATTCCGTGTCAAGGGTCAGTTTTAAGGCGCGTTGGTCGCGGCCGACGAGTTGGTGAGGGGTGGAATGACGTGGACAGAGCCATCGGATCCAACCTCGACATTCAGGTTGTAAAGCGACGAACCGGCGGCGGGTGCCGAATTGGTGGCGGACGGCGGGCGCTGCATGAGCAATTGCCCGCCCTTGATCTGCTTGTTGGGGTCAATGCCTTCGCGCATCCATTCCAGCCGGCGCGCGGCGAGCAGGTCGTCCCGCAATTTCCGCACCTGCGCACGCACTTCGTCCAGATCGTTGAACTTGCGTTCCATCTCGGCCTTTTGGGCAACCTGTTGTTTCAATTCATCGTCGAGAAACGTGTTGTTCGTTTCGGATGCGGCGAGCTTCATCTGCGTGAAAGTAATCTGCGTGTCGAGCGTGGCGATGGTATTGGAAAGCGAACTGGCACGCTGGTCGAGCACCTGGTTCTGCGCCTCCAAATCTGCGATGTGTTCGTTGAGATTCGTGATTTCCACCTGGGCGCTCTGAAGCGAGGCCGTCGTGGTGGCGAGAGTGCCAACGGTTTCAACCAGTTGGTTTGAAAGCGCCAGAGACATCTCGCGGTTCGTGGCAAGATCGCTGGCCAAGTTCAGATTCGCCTGGTTCAAATCCTCGATGCTGACGTTGGCTTTGACGATTTGGTTGGAAAAATCAAGAATCGTGCTGGTGCTGTCTCTCTGCTGGACATCCGCCTGGTGCTTGAGCACCACCAGTGCAACGGCAAATCCAACACACACTACAGCGAGAATGGCAATTCCTATTTTTGAATTCATAACGCCCCAAGATGGCCGGACGGGGTGAATTTGACAAGTGGTTCTTCAATCACTTTTCAAAAGCCCGTTGCCCCCCGGAGAGGGGATGCCAGCAACACGGAGGGTGTTCAGGGAGTGGCTGCGCCGGTTGCCGGGGCCGTCTTCAAGTTTGGATCGAGAATTTCCACGCCCGCATCCTTCTGTAAACCGCTCAAGTATATCGGCTCCTTTTGCGCGGTTTTGAGCCGCAACAACTCGTCCTTGACCCTGGCGGCCGCCGCAAGATAACCCATTTTCCTGGCGGGAGTTTTTTCAATCAGTTTGATGATTTGATAGCCGCTGGAGGTGCCGATGACATCACTGACCTGGCTGTTGGTCATCGAAAACGCCGCGTCCTCGATTTCGTGCAGCATCTGGCCGCGCGGGAACGGAGGTAATTCACCGCCGGTTGATTTCGTGCCGGGGTCTTCGGAGTATTGCTGGGCCAGTTTTTCAAAATCATCGCCGGCGCGGGCGGCTTTCACCAGATTGTCGGCCATTTTGCGCCGGGCGTTCAACTGGTCGGGCGGCAACGGCACGCCCGTCATGGGATCCACCGTGAAAACCACAATATGGCTGATGTGCGCCATTTCGGGCTGTTCATAATCCGCCGTGTGCCCGTCGTAAAATGCCTTGATCTCATCATCTGTCACGGTGATTTTCATTTCGCGCTGAAGAACCGACTGCGCAGTGGCTTGTTCGGCGACTTTGGCGCGGACATCAGCCTCGGTCATACCGTTGGCTTTCAACCTCTGATTGAACGCATCCGCAGAACCCGCATTTTCAATCGCAGCGGTGACTTGCAAGTCCGCGGCATTTTTGCCGGCGGCTTTGTCCGCGTCCGTGGCTTTGGCCAGGAGGAGTTTGGTGTCAATGAGATTGTTCAGAACCTGCTTTTCGATGTTGATGGCCTGCGTCGCTGACATGGCCTGCCCCTGCTTCTGGTAGGCATTTCGAACGGGGGCCATTGCGTCGTCCAGATCGCCGCGCGTGATTGCTAGGCCGGTTCCACGGGCAATCATGGGATTGCCGAGCATTTCGGTCGTCGCCGTATTCGTGTCGGCTGCACTTGCGGCCTGAAATGACGCGCACAAAGCCGCTGCCAATGCCATTGAGAAGATGATTTTAATTTGCATATTTAGTTTGTTTTAGCCCGCATAAACTGGCTGCAATCCGGGTGATAATCAATCGTATTCTTACACTTTTTCATTCCTACTTCGATTTCATTGCGCTGGCGGCACCGTCGGCGCGTTGGTTTGCGCCAAAATCAGAACTTTCAATGCGGGATCGAGAATCTCCACGTCGGGAGAACGGCTCAATTTTTCAATATATGCCGGGGCAACTTCCCGGAGTTTCTGTTCTGTCATAAAATTCTTGATTTCGTCGGCCAGCGTCGCATCGCCCGACGGAAGCTTGTCCGTCAGCGTCAGCTTCCGAGCCGGCGTCTTATCCAGCAACTGGATTATGTGATAGCCCCATTGCGTGGTGACCACGTCGCTGATTTGATTGTTGGTGAGCGAAAATGACGCCGCCTCAAATTCAGGCGCCATGGCATGAGCCGGGTCGGCGCTGGCGCGGGCAAATGTGTATTCGCCGCCGGTGTCCTTCGACCCCGGATCTTCGGAGTATTGTTTGACCAGCGCGGCAAAATCCTCGCCGGCGCGGGCGCGTTTGAGAATGTCGTCAATCTGTTTCTTCTTGGCCTTGACCTGATCGTCGGGCAGCGGCGCGCGTGTATTCGAATCCACCGTCAGCAGCAGGATGTGGCGGACATGCACCTGCTCCGGCATCTCGGAGGCCTTCGGATTATCGTCGTAGTATTTTGTAACTTCGGCATCTGTCGGCGCGGCGTTCAAAACACGAATCATCACTGCCTGCGCCGTTGTTTGCTGGGTCATCTCGGTGCGCCAGCCATCGAATGTCTTGCCGACGGCTTTCAGTTGTTCTTCAATCGCCTCCTGCGAGCCGAACTGCTTGATTGTTTGAGCAAAGTATAAGTCCGCCTCTTTCTTACCTTCGGCTTTGTCCGCATCGGTCGCCATTTGAAACAGAATTTGGTTCCCGATCAGGCCGTCCAAAACCGTTTTCGTAATCTCGTCCGTTGGAACTGTCTGCCCTGCGGCAGCGGCTCTGGCCTTAACGCTACTCATCACCCCGTCCAACTGGCTTTGTTTGATTTCAAAACCCTTGCCCTTGACGATGACCGGGTCGCCGAACAGCGTCGCCATCACGTCAGCCGGCTGGCTGTTGGTGGCGGCAGCCGGTGCCGTTGTTGCTGTGGCGTCGCCAGTAACGGCGTGTGCGTGTGGCAGCGAGATCAGGGCCGCAGCCAGCGCCGCGGAAAAAATGATTTTTGATTTTGTATTCATGTTTCGGTTTTGCTTTGACTCTTTTGGGTTCAATTCGTTCACAATTTGACAACTTTAACATTGCTGATGTCCGGGTCCTTCTGAAGCTCGTCCAAAACGGCTTGCGAAGGCGTGCTGTCCAGGTTCAACACCGTCAACGCCAGCCCGCCCGCCGTGTCGCGCGTCAGGCTCATGTTCGCGATGTTGACCTTGTGTTTGGCGAGCAGCGTTCCGAGATAGCCGACGATGCCGGGCCGGTCCTTGTTGTTCAACAGCAGCAGTGTGCCGCTGACCGGAATCTCCACCGGCGTGCTGAACAGCCGCACGATGCGCGGATTGTTCGGCGAGCCGAAAAACGTCCCGCCCGCCGAAATCAATTTCTTGTCGCCGCCAAAAACCTGCACGTGGACCCATTCGTTGAACGTCACCGGCTCGTCCGATTTTTTCTCCTCGACGGTGATGCCGATGCTCGCGGCCACCGAGCGGACGTTGACGTTGTTCACGTCCTTCAAATTGCTCGTGGACAAAAAGCCGCGCAACACCGCGCGCGTCACCGGGTCAATGTTCGGCAGTTGCCGCGCATTGCCGCCGTAGGTGATGTAAAGGCGGTCGGCGCCCGGAGGCGAAAGTTGCGCCACCAATTTGCCCAGCGCCTCGCCCAGCGGCAGATACGGCTTCACCTGTTCGTAGGTCTTCGCGTCGAGATACGGCAGGTTCACCGCGTTGCGAACCTCGCCGGTGAGCAGATAGCCCGCGATGACCTCGGCCACCTCGATGCCGCATTTTTCCTGCGCCTCGTTGGTGCTCGCGCCAAGGTGCGGCGTCAAAATCAAATTCGCCTGCTTGCGATACGGATGGTCGGCGGGCAGCGGCTCCACGGCAAAAACATCCAGCGCCGCGCCGCCCACCTTGCCGGATTCGAGCGCGGCAATCAGGTCCGGTTCGGAAATGATTTCGCCGCGCGCGCAATTCACGATTTTCACGCCCGGCTTCATCTTGGCGAAGGCGGCGGCGTTCAGCATGTTCTTCGTCTCCGGCGTCACCGGCATGTGGACGGTGATGAAATCCGCCGCGAGATAAACCTGGTCCAGACTCGCGGCAAATTCCGCGCCGATGGCCTTCGCGCGGTCTTCCGTCAGATAAGGATCGTAGGCGATAACGCGCATGCCGAACGCAATCGCGCGCTTGGCTACTTCCGTGCCGATCCGGCCCATGCCCAAAACTCCGAGCGTCTTGCCTTGCAGCTCCACGCCTTGAAATAATTTCCGATCCCACTTGCCGGCAATCATCGTCGCCGCCGCTTGCGGCACTTTGCGGGCGAGCGACAGCAGCATGGTGAAGCTCAATTCCGCCGTCGTGATCGTGTTGCCGCCCGGCGTGTTCATCACCACCGTGCCGTGCTGGGTGGCGGCTTCGATATCCACGTTGTCCACGCCCACGCCCGCGCGACCGACGACGCGCAATTGCTTCGCGGCCTCGATGACATTTTTGGTGACTTTGGTTTCCGAACGGACGACGAGCGCGACGGCATCCACCACAATCGGCAGCAATTCCGCTTCCGGCAGCCGTTTCGGCAGCACGACGACTTGGAATTCCGGCCGTTGTTGCAGCAACGCGATGCCCTTCGGCGAAATTGGATCACAAACGATAATTTTCATGTAAAAAAGGAGCGCGAGTATAGCAAGGAACCGGGGAAGGTCAAACAATCAAATTCCGTTATTTCAACCCGTGTGCCGGTGAGCAGACGTGACTCATCGCCTAAATGGTTTTCAACACGGCAAGCAGGCGCTGAAATGCGTCGTCGCGGGCCTTTTTGTTGGCGTCGTTCGCGTCCGGTGCCTCGCCCGCGCGCATGAAACCGTGTCCGGCGCCGTCGTAAATCACCGGCTCGTAAATTTTGCCAGCGGCCTTCATCTGCTCCGTCGTTTTGGGAACAGTCGCCGTCACGCGCGCGTCGTTGCCACCGTAAAAGCCATAAACCGGGCAGGCGATTTTCGCCATGTCACCGCTGTCCGGCGGCGTGCCGTAAAACACGAACGCGGCCTTCACATCCCGGCCGTTCGTCGCGAACCGGAACGATTGTCCGCCGCCCCAACAGAATCCGGCCACGACGACCTTGCCATTGGCTGCGGGGATGTTCGTCACGTAATCCACCGCCGCAGCGAGGTCGGCGGTGATTTGCGCGGGCGGCAGCGCCTGGATGGCCTTGCCCACGTTGCCGCCGCTCTTGATCAATTCCTCCGTGCCGCCACCATTGGTCGTAGAACCGGTCAGCAAATCCGGCGCGATGACGATGTAACCCTCGGCGGCAAGTTCATCCGCCATTTCGCACGCCCAATCCGTCAGCCCATAGATTTCGTGGATCATCACGATGGTCGCCGCCTTGTCCTTTACTTCAGGATAAACGACAAAGCATTGCACATCGCGCGAGCCGTGCGTGAGCTTCACCCATTCCTGATGGCGCGGAGATTTGGCCAGAGTCGCCTTTGCCCAGTCCTGGGCTTGAAGCCCGAATGCCGCGAAGAGCAAAACCGCGAGCGTGAAGATGAACCGTTTCATGAAATTGCCTCCTCAATCAGAATCGAAAACGCCGGGCGGATTGATTCCCGCCCGGCGTGGTTTTGAAAATGTTACTGCAATTTTTTCTTCGCGTCGTCCGCCACTTCGACCTTGGTCGCGCCCACGTCCGTGATCGCCACCGTCGTCGTGCGGTCAATATCCATGTCGTTGCCATTGCGGCTCACCGTGCCGGTGACATGGAATGAGTATTTCACCAGCTTGCCGTCGGTGAGAGTGAATGTCACCGAGCCTTTGGGATTGGCGATGTTAGCGCCGCCGCCCCGCCTTCCGCCGAATGACAGCAGCGCTTTCGCGCCGTCGTCAGTCAGGTCGCCGGAAATTCCATTCGTGCCGCTGGTCAAATCCTTGGCCTGATCGGCAAGGTCGGCGGCCTGCGCGGCGGGCAATTTGTAATTTTGCACCATGCGCGCGAGGAAGGTTCCCGGACCGGGTCCGCCCTGCGTGGCCTCGGCCAGCGTCTGCCAGCCATTGTCCGGCGAGTTGATCGCGCCGTTCGTGCCATTGAGCACGGCCTCGGTCGTGTTGTCGCCGAAACTGAAGGACAAGGTTGTGTAACCGCCTTTCTCCGTCTTGCCGTCCGTCGGGCCGGGCTTGAACTGCGAATCGGGCGGGACTTCCACCGTCTGGTGCCAAGTGTAATTGGCCTCTCCACCGAGCGCGGCGGCGGCGGCCTTCACGTCATCCTTGGGGTTGGAATCCGCAGCCAGAAGCGAGCCGGACGCCAGAATCATCATGCTGAAAAGAATATTTTTTTTCATAAGAATTTAACTTGGTTTTGGGAACGCTCTGAGTCTGCCGCAGCCACCGGGCGAATTCAATTCAAAAATCCCTATTTCTTTTGCAAAAATCCGCTATCCTTCCGTGCAAATGAGCAAGCTGCTGTTGATTGATGACGAAGAGGACGTGCGGTATTCGTTCCAGCGGATTTTCAGTTCGCCGGACATTGAACTGGCCACCGCCGCGAGCGGTGAGGAGGGATTGAAGGCCATTCCAAAATTCAAGCCCGACCTTGTGCTGATGGACGTGCGCATGACCGGCATGACCGGCATGGAGACGCTCCGCCGCATCCGCCAGAGCGACCCCAAGCTGCTGGTGATTTTGATGACTGCCTACGGCACCACGCAAACCGCTATCGAGGCGATGAAGCTCGGCGCCTACGATTATCTGCTCAAGCCGTTCGACATCCCCAAGCTGAAGGAGATTGTCGGCAACGCACTCAAGGCCGCGCGCGACATGAAGCAGGTCGTGTCGTATCAGCCGTTGCTGGAGTCCGAGGATTACGAGCTTGGCATCGTCGGGCGTAGCGAGCCGATGCAGCAGGTCTTCAAACTTATCGGCCAGGTCGCCGCGACTGAAGCCACCGCGCTCGTCACCGGCGAAAGCGGCACCGGCAAGGAACTCGTCGCACGAGCCATCTACCACCACAGCAACCGCAGCGAACAGCCGTTCCTCGCGGTGAACTGCGCGGCGATTCCCGAACAGCTTCTGGAAAGCGAGTTGTTCGGCCACGAAAAAGGCTCGTTCACCGGCGCAACCAGCCAGCGCATCGGCAAATTCGAGCAATGCAACAAAGGCACGATTTTCCTCGACGAAATCGGCGACATGACGCCCGCCACGCAGACGAAAATCCTGCGTGTGTTGCAAAGCGGCACGTTTGAGCGCGTCGGAGGCGGCCAGCCCATTCAGGTGGACGTGCGTGTCATCGCCGCGACGAACAAGCAGCTTGAGGCTGCCGTCGCCGCCAAGCAGTTCCGTGAGGATCTGTTTTACCGGCTCAACGTCGTGCGCATCCACATCGCGCCGCTGCGCGAGCGGCGCGACGACGTCCCGCTGCTGGTGAACTATTTTTTGAAAAAGATTTCACGCGAACAGCAGCAGCAGCCGAAGTCCGTTGCCGCCAGCGTCATCAAGACGCTCGAAAAATACCACTGGCCCGGCAACGTGCGCGAACTGGAGAACGCCATCCGCCGCGCGCACGTCATGGCCAAGAGCGACGCGATTCTGCTGAATGATCTGCCGCCGGAGATTTCCGGACAGAGCGGCAGCGGCGGGCCGCCTGCGGCAGCCACCGTTGGTGAAGCGGCATCCACTGACGCCGCCGCGATTGCGCGGCAATTGTTCCAGTGGGCCAAGCGCGATCCGAAATTGAAGATCATTCCCGCCGTGGAGCGCGAACTCGTTGTGCAGGCGCTCAAGGAAACGAGCGACAACCAGATTCAGGCGGCGAAACTGCTGGGCATCACGCGCGCCACGCTGCGCAAACGCATCGAGAAATTCGGCATCCAGCGCGAGTTGAATGTGAAGTAAAGCGCCAACCGCGCCTTGACACGACCGGGTTCATGGCTATCCTCGCGTGCTCCGGTTTTGTCCCGGAAGGAAGTCAATTTATGAAACGCCAGTATCAACCGAAGAAAATGCGCCGCAAGCGGCAGCACGGGTTTCTCGCCCGCAAATCCACCAAGGGCGGCCGCGCCACGCTGCGCAACCGCCGCCGCGAAGGCCGCAAGCGCCTGACGCCCGTCTGATCCGGCCATGCGCGCCGAGTCCCCAGACGCCAGACGCCAGACGCCAGACGCCGGAAGGCTGCGACTGGGCCGCGCCTCGCGGCTCGCGCAAAGCCGCGATTTCGCTCGCGTCCGGCAGCAGGGCGAACGGCTCGCGCAGGGCTGCCTCATCGCCAATTGGAACAAGCTGCCCAATGGCACGGTGCCCAAGCTCGGCGTGGTCACGAGCAAAAAAATCGGCGGCGCGGTGGAACGAAGCCGCGCCCGGCGGTTGCTCCGCGAAACCTTCCGGCAGCACCAGCATGAACTCGCGCAGCCGGTGGAACTGGTTCTGGTCGCGCGTAATTCCATCGCCGGGAAGAAATTCGCCGACGTGGAAAAGGATTTTCTCGTTGCGCTGAACCGCGCGGGCTTGATGAAATGAAAAACATCGAACATCGAACGTCGAACGCCCAACATCGAATCATGGCAAGGACGCGTCGTCATTGGATGTTCGATGTTCAAGGTTCGATGTTCGATGTTCCCAAATCCGTTTTGATTATTGCCATCGGGCTGTATCGCTGGACGATTTCGCCCATGCAGATTTTTTTGTTTGGCCCGGCGGGCGGCTGCCGGTTCACGCCGACGTGTTCGCAATACGCGCTGGACGCAGTCCGCGAGCATGGCGCGCTGGCGGGTGGCGCGCTGGCGGCGAAGCGGATTTGCCGCTGTCATCCGTGGGGCGGTTGCGGCCACGACCTGGTTCCGAAAAAGGAATTCGGAATTCGGAATTCGGAATTCGGAATTTAATTTCACATGGACAGAACAGGAATCATTGTTGTTTCGCTCTGCGCGGTGCTTTTTGTCGTCTGGCTGGTCGAGTCGCAAAAGCAGGCGGCGCAATGGCAGCAGCAACAGGCGCAGTTTGCCGCGACGAACAAAGTCGCCGCCACGCCCGCCACTGCAACCGGCACAACCGCCGCGCCGATGGCTTCGGCAGCGCCGGCTTATGTTTTCGACACAAACGCGCCGGAGCAGACAATCATGCTCACGAATGGCCGGGCGCGCTACACGTTCACGTCGCGTGGCGGCGGGTTGAAGCTGGTGGAGCTGCTGGATTATCCCGAGACGATTTCCGCGCGCTGGACGAGAACCAAAACGCCCAGCGACGCAGTGGCTTCATTGAACACGGGCGCCGCCGTGCCGGTGCTGGCGCTGCTGGGCGACACCAATCTGATTGGCGATGGCGCGTTCACGCTGTCGCTGACAGGCGACGGTGTTCGCGCTGAAAAACTGCTGCCGGACGGCCTGCGGCTGACGAAGGAATTTAGTTTGAGTTCGAATTATCTGGTCAACGCCAGCGTGAGTCTGAAGAACACGTCGGATCAGCCGCTCGTGTTGCCGGCACAGGAATGGGTCGTGGGCACGGCGACGCCGATGGACGTGGACGACAGCTATTTTTACATCTACGGCGGCGACATGTGGTTCGACGGCACGAAAAGCGCGACGATCCGGCTCTCCTATTTCAACCCGAGCACGAACACGTTGGGTTTCTTTCCCCGGACGCCCAAAACCGAATATTGGGCGGGCGCAAACAATGTCGTCTGGGCATCGGCGGGAAATCAATTTTTCGCGCTGCTGGCCATGCCGAAGCAGCCGGCGGGGCAGAT
>Ga0181525_10002540_pt1 | contig 14841 bp, 9 predicted proteins | sample PEATcosm2014_Bin_48_FD_121100 | JGI IMG/M metagenome (GOLD analysis project Ga0181525, IMG submission 121100) | Peatland microbial communities from MTU Mesocosm Facility, Houghton, MI, USA - PEATcosm2014_Bin06_10_metaG | ecosystem: Environmental > Terrestrial > Soil > Wetlands > Peat | place...
GATCCGGAGCGGTGCGAGCTGTATCTGGTGGAGGGCGAGTCGGCCGGCGGGACGGCGAAGCAGGGGCGGGATCGGAAGTTTCAGGCGATTCTGCCGCTGAAGGGCAAGATTCTGAACGTGGAGAAGGCGCGCTACGACAAGATGCTGGGGCACGAGGAAATCCGCGCCATGATTACGGCGCTGGGGACGGGCATCGGCAAGGACGACTTTGATGCGACGAAGCTGCGCTACGGCAAGATTATTTTGATGACGGACGCCGACGTGGACGGGTCGCACATCCGCACGTTGCTGTTGACGTTTTTCTTCCGGCACATGCAGGAGCTGATCAAGCGGAACAATGTTTATATCGCGCAGCCGCCGCTTTACAAGATCAAGAAGGGGCGGTTTGAGCAGTACATCAAGGACGATCGCGACTTTGTGCGGGTGATGGTGAAGCGGGCCGCCGAGGGGATGATCATTCGCTACGGTGAGGGCGCAGCGAAGCTGGAAGGCGCGGCGCTGACGAAGTTCATGACGCAGCTGAATGAGTATTTGGGTTTCTTCGACAAGGTCAATACGCGGCTGCGGAATGAGGAAGTGACGAATCTGCTCGCCGCAGCGGAGCTGACGAAGCGAGTGGATTTCGAGAGTGTGACGAAGCTCGAGGGGTTGTACAGGGCGCTGGCGAAGATTGAGAAGAAGTATCAGTTCAAGGCGCTGACGAAGCCGGTGCAGGATGAGGAGCATCAGACCTGGTCGCTGAGCTTTGTGGATGCGCAGGGGGCGGAGCGGCACATCAACTGGGTGCTGGCGTCGTCTCCGGAATATCGGCAGATGATGGCGAAGCATGTGCAGATCAGGGAACTGTTGGAGCCGCCATTTGTGGTGGAGTATGCGGCGAAGGCTCAGGAGAAGGGCGTAGGCGTGCCTGATCCTGAGGACACGGGAGCGGAGGCTGAGGCGGAGACCAGAGGCGAGGCGGAGGCAGGCAAGCCGGCGCCGAAACGGACCGGGAAAGCTTCGCTCGAACCGGTGGAGAAGCAGACGCCGCGAGAATTGTTCGAGTACGTGATCGAACAGGGGCGGCGCGACTACCAGGTGCAGCGGTACAAGGGCCTGGGCGAGATGACGGCGACGCAGCTGTGGGAGACCACGATGGATCCGGAGCGGCGGACGCTGCTGTCGGTGCGCCTCGAAGATATTGCGGAGACGGAGACGATCTTCACGACGCTGATGGGCGAGGATGTAGAGGCGCGGCGGAAGTTTATCGAGGATAACGCGCTGGATGTGAAGAATCTGGATATCTGAAGAGCAGGGATCAGGGATTAGGGATTAGGGATTAGGGATTAGGAAACCCGATACAGGGGCACGGGACCGGAAGATTCATAGTTCGTGCCGGAGGGCTGTGACGGGATCGAGATTGCCGGCTCGAGCCGCCGGGAGCCAAGCGGCGAGCAGAGAGACTGCGGCCAGGACGAGCACGATCGCCGCGAGCGGAACCAGGCCGAAAGAGGTCTTCATGAACATCTGGAAGCGCACCAGGCGTTCGATGAGAAAGCAGCCAAGGAGGCCGATGGCGAGTCCGAGCGCGGCGAGGCGGGCGACCGTGAGCAGGATCAGCTTGAGAATGTCCCTGCGTTTAGCGCCGAGGGCCATACGCACACCGATCTCCTGTACCCGCTGCGTCACGTTATAAGAGATGACGCTGTAGATGCCGATGGCGGCGAGGGCCAGGCCGAGCGCGGCGAAGCTCGAGAATAGCGCCATGTTGAAGCGGGGTTGCTGGGTCTGTTCGCCGATCACCTCGTCGAGGGTGTTCGGCTTGCCGACGGCCAGGTCCTTGTCGAGTGCGCGCGCTTTGAGCCGCACGGCGTTGACGATGGCGAGGGGATCGCCGGTGGTGCGCACCGCCAGTTGACGCTCGGGCGGCGCAAACAAGGTGTACGGCAGGAAGACGGCGGGAGCCGGAGCCTCGCTGAGGCCGTCGTTCTTTGTGTCGCCGATGACACCCACAACGGTGACGCCCGCGGCGATGCCGGGAGCCGAGAGCACCTGTGGGTTGGTCATCGGTAGCCCGAGATCGTCGATCTGCATGGAGCGGCCAACCGGGTCCTGGCCCGCGGGCCACAGGCGGGCAGCGGTCTCATTGACGAGCGCAAGGCGCGTGCCGCTGTCGATTTCTGCCTCGGTAAATTCGCGTCCGCGTTTCAGCGGAATCCCGAGGGTCTGCGGATAGCGGGCACTGATGAGGGCAAGCGCCACCTTGCGGCCTTCGGTGGGCGGCTGCCCTTCGATCGAAAAGGATGAACGCCATCCGCTCCAGGGCAGGCCTGCGTTGCCGAGGCTTGCGGCCTGGACGCCGGGCAGGTTGATGATGCTTTCCAGCAGATTGCGGTCGAGCAGGTTGCGCTGTTGCCAGGTGGGGTAGCTTTTCGGCGCCAGGGTCACGTCGATGCGCATCACTTTCTCCGGCTGGAAGCCTGGATCGGTGCGGAGCACCTGGACAAAGCCGCGGACCGCGAGGCTGGCTCCGGCGAGGAGGACGACGGAGAGGGAGATTTCGGCCACCACGAGCCAGCCGCGCATGGCGCGCCCGCGCATGCTGCCGGTGGCGCCACCACCGCCGTCTTTGAGGGTGCCTACCAGATCGGGGCGGGACGAACGCAGCGCGGGCGCCAGGCCGAAGAGGATGCCGGTGAGCATGGAAACGCCGAGCGAAAAGAGAAGCACCCAGCCGTTGATCGTGATGCGGGCTTCGTTGGGCACATAGTCGGGCGGGATGAGGACGACGATGAGCCGGGTGGCGCCGACCGCGAGCAGCACGCCGAGAATTCCGCCGGCCACGGACAGCAAGACGCTCTCAGTCAGCAGTTGTCGCACGAGCCTGCCGCGGCCGGCGCCGATGGCCAGGCGCATGGCAATTTCGCGGGCCCGCCCGGTGGTGCGGGCGAGTTGGAGATTGGCCACGTTGACGCAGGCGATGAGAAGCAGGAGGCCAACCGCCGCGAACAGCAGATGCAGGCTATCGGCCATCGCGCCGCTGGCGGTGGTGATATTCATGTAATTCAGCAGGACCGTGCGCAGCTGCCCATTCGGGTAGTCGTCGGGGCGTTCAGCGGCCAGCCGGATATTGAGCTGGTTGAGTTGCTGCTCGGCGGCGTGCTGCGTGACGCCGGGGGCGAGGCGCATGATGATCGCGATGCCACTGTTGTCCTTTAGATCGGTGCGGAGCGGCAGCCAGAACGCCTCGTTGGTCCACCAGCCGAAACGCGGAGGCATGACACCGACGATAGTGCGCGGCACGTCATCGAGCGTGATGGTGCGCCCGATGGCGTGAGGATCACCGCTGAAGAAGCGCTGCCAGAACCCATAACTGAGCACCACTACAGGCGCGGGCTCACCGCCGGGGCCGATATCGAAGGGCTGGATGGTGCGGCCGAGGAGAGGCTTCACCTCGAGGAAGTTGAAGGATCCACCCGTAAGGAAGACACCGTAGAAATTCTCGGGGTTGACGCCGCCCGTCAACAGGACGGACTTGACGCTGGTCGCCATGACATCGGAAAACGCCGGGAGCTTTAGAATCTCCTGCATCTCGCGCTGCGAATACCAGTGCCAGCCGTGGACGGCGTCATGGGGGCCGAGCACTGCGGGCGCCCAGATCTGGTTGGGCCTGGCATAGGGGTATGGCGCGATGAGGACGCCGTAGACCACGCTGAACAACGCGATGCTGGCCCCGATGCCCAGCATCAGCGAGAGCAGAGCCACCACGGTGAAGCCGGGATTCTTGCGGAAGCTGCGCAGGGCGAAACGCACGTCCTGCCAGAGCCGCTCCAGCGACAGCCCGCCCCACGTTTCGCGCGACTGGTCGGCGGCGCTCGCCATGTTGCCAAACTTGCGGATGGCAGCCTGCCGGGCTTCGACGGGGGACATGCCCGCCTCGATGTTCTCTTTGGTTTCGAGGTCGATGTGTTCCTGCATCTCGTCCTCTAAACGCTTTCTGCGCGTTTCCCACTGGTTCATGGCGCAATCCTTCTTTCGGGAAATTCGGGGCTTTCAGGAATTTCAGAGCCTATGAATTCTGATCGGGGAGCGGAGCCAGGAGCCGGGCAATCGCGCTCGAGAAGCGCTGCCATTTCGACGTCTCCGCCGAGAGCTTTTTTCTGCCCTTCGCGGTCAGGCGGTAAAACCTGGCCTTGCGGTTGTTTTCGGAGAGGCCGTCTTCGGCGGCGATGAGCTTCTGCTTGAGCAGACGCTGCAGCGCCGGATAGAGGGACCCATGCCCCACCTGCAACACTTCATCGGATCGTTGCTGAATGATGCGGGCGATGGCATGCCCGTGCGCCGGCCCGAAGGCGAGGGTCTGCAGGATCAGCAGATCGAGGGTGCCCTGCAGGAGTTCGAGTTGGCTGTCCAGCTCTCCAGTCGTCATTCGACCTGAAGGTAAATCCTGCTCTGGTCGAATGTCAAGGGGAAGGGCGATCCGGAGTCGGGCAGAAGCGGCGGTCCGAGGATCGCGCTATAGCCGGAGGGATCGGCGTGGACCTTACGAGGGGCCGGGAGTGGACTTTGGGATCATCCGCCAGGCGAGGGCTGCGCTGGCGAGGGAAAGGGCTGCGCAGATTGCCATTACGATTCGGAATCCGAATACGAAGGCTGCCGCGATTGAATGGGTGATAGCGGCTTGTGTGGTGGGGTCGAGTCCTGCCGGGGCCTGCAGGGCTGCGAGTCTGATCTCATTGCTCTGTAGTTCAGCGAGGAATTGCGTGGGCAGCGACAGGTGCGCGAGGCTGCGAGTCAGGTGGAAGCCGAAGGCCCTGATCATCACGACGCCGAGGATGGCGATGGCGAGAACTCCGGCGACGCGGGCGACGGCATTGTTGATGCCCGAAGCGGCTCCGACGCGATCCTCGGGGACGGCGCTCATGACGACAGTGGTGAGGGGCGCGACGGTGATGGCCATGCCGAGGCCCAGGACCATCACGGCGGGGAAAAATGATGTCCAGTAATTTCCGCGTGCTGAGGGAAGGGAGAAGAGGATGAATCCGAGCGCGGCGACGAGCGGGCCGATGGTCAGGGGGAGTCGCTGTCCGCGTCGTGCAACGAGGCCGCCGGACCAGCGGGAGAGCAGGAAGGCGAGGAGGATGAGCGGAAGCAGGGCCGCGCCGGTGGCGGTGGCGGAATATTTCCAGACCTGAATGAGATCGAGGGGAAAGAGGAAGAAGAAGATTCCGATGGCGGCGTAGAGGCAGAGGGTGAGCAGGTTGGCTCCGCTGAAGCTGGGGGAGCGGAACAGCGTTAAGGGAGCCATCGGTGCCTTTGCGGCGGCTTCGACGAAGAGGAAGAGGATGAGACAAGCGCAGCCGCCGATGAGGCTGATCAGTACGAGAGGATGCGCCCAGCCCGCGTTTTCCGATGCGATGAAGCCGTTGACGATGCCGCCGAGGGCGAGAGTGACGAGGAGCGCGCCAGGCCAATCGAGATGATCGCGGGAGGCGGCGCGGCTTTCGGGAACATGCCGCAGCGAGATGACGATGACCACGATGGCGAGAGGGAGATTGATGAAGAAGGCCCAGCGCCAGGAAGCATGCTGGACGAGCCAGCCACCGAGAACGGGGCCGAGGGCGGTGGTGATGGTGGTGAAGCCGGACCATGTGCCGATGGCCTTGCCGCGGCTGCTCTCATCGAAGGAGGCACCGATAATGGCGAGGCTGCCTGGGACGAGGAGCGCGGCGCCGATTCCCTGAATGCCGCGGGCGAGGAGCAGCTGGTGGATGCTCGATGCCAGTCCGCATGCGGCGGACGCGAGGGCAAAGATCGCCACGCCGAGCAGGAAGATCCGGCGGCGGCCGAAGATGTCGCCGAAGGAGCCGCCGACGAGAATCAAAGCGGCGAGCAGGAGCCCATAGGACTCGACGACCCATTGCACATCGATCACGGTTGCGTGGAAGCTGGCCTGGAGCGCGGGCAGGGCGACGTTGACGACGGTGCTGTCGATGAACGCCACGCTGGACCCGAGGATGGTGGCGGCGAGGATCCAGGCTTGTGACTTAGCGGCACACGGGGTGTTGGCTGGCCCGGACCGGATGACGGCTTCATCGCAGGGGGATCTCATCGGGATTCAGGATGCAGTATCTCGCGAACCCGCGCTGGCTGGGTTTTCGCGATGTGTGATTTGCGGGGGGCTCGCGTTTGAGGAGCGGCGATGTTATTGCCAGGTGGCGCCGTTGTCGGTGGTGGTCCAGGCGTCGCCGTTGTCGGATTCTACGGTGAGCTTTTGTGGGGAGTCGACGCGGATGTGGGCGATGGCGTGGGTGCGGTCAGCGGTGACGGGAAGGTGGACTTCGATCCAGGTGACGCCGTTGTCGGTGGAGTGAAAGAGGCGGAGACGATCGCCGCCGGCCCAGATGTCTTCGCCGGAGATGGAGAGGACACGGAAGTGGATTGGCTGGGCGATGGGGACGGGTTGCCAGATTCCGGGGTCGGTGGAGCGCTCGATTTGGCCCGCGTCGTTGATGCGGAAGTGGGCGCGGGCCGCTGGGGTGGCCATGAATGCGCCGTGCATGGCGTTGGGACTTCTTGATTCTTCAGCGAGTGCATTTTGGGGCTGGCGTGGGGCGGCGTTGGGGCTGGCCGCTTTCACTGCGGACCGGGCGAAGCGCCGGCCATCCATCTCTGCCTGGATCTGCGCCTCGGCCTGGACCTGTTCGGAGGGTGGCGACGGAGCTTGCTGGCGCATGGGGGCAGTGCTCGGGCCGGAGATGACGCCTGGCGTGGATTTCGCTGTGGGCGGCGGAGATACTTTGGCCTCTTCGGGTTGCCCAGACGGAGTGGGAACTGGGGATCGCGCGCTGAGGCGCTTCGGGGTGCCGGATAGGGGAGCGGTGTTGGCGGTGGGACTGAGTGCTGGAGCGGGAGTGGTCGCTACAGGTGGTGGTGGGGGCGACGTGGTCCTTGCGGTTTGTGTTGGCGGGGCGTTGGTGCGGGTCGCGTGGTAGAGGAGGATCGATGAGCCGGCGATGGCGAGGACCGAGGCGGCGATGGCTACGCCGGGAAGCCAGGTGCGGAGCGGGAGACGCGCGGGTCGGGGTTGCGGTTCGGGCAGCGATGTCGATTCGGGGGCGACGGCGGCGGCGAGCTGGAGGGTGGCGCGGCAGGATTCGCAGGCAGCGAGGTGCGTGAGGATGGAGGCGCGCTCGCGGTCGAGCAGCGTGTTTTCGGCAAAGGCGGTGAGCTGGTCCGCGTCGGGGTGAGGGCTGTTTGGGCGAGGATCGGCGGCCTGGCTCCGAGCCAGTTGCGTGCGCAGCGTGTTGGTGGGGATTGGTTTCACCTGGCTTAGTCTCACTGGGCTTGGTCTCACTGGGCCGATTCGTCCTTGTTCCCGTCCTTGTTATAGAACGCGGGGGTGGGGGTTTCTTGCCGCAGTTTTCGAGCGAGGCCAGAACTCAGGTCGGGGCTGAGGTCGCGGACGTCGATTTCCTGGAGGAGCTCTTCGCATTGGCGTGCGCTGAGGCCGGCGGCGCGGAGGCGCTTGAGGGTTCGTTTCCGCAGATGGGTTGTGATGCGATTGAGGCGGCGGCTCATGGTGGATTCGTGGACGGACAGTTGGCGGGCAAGCTGGGCCAGCGTGCACTGATCGAGAAAGTAGGAAGCGAGGATGAAGCGGTCTTTGGCGTTGAGTTCGTCGAGGGTTTGGTTGAGGGCGGTGGCGAGACGCGGATCGGGTTGGGCGGCGCTGGGCTCGGCGGGTGCGGGGAAGCTGGCGCCGGCTTCGAGTTGTTCTTCGAGGCTGACGGTTTTGGCGTGCGAGCGGCAGCGGTCAACGTAGTGCTGGGAAAGGACGGTGCGGAGCCAGCCTTCGAGCGAGCCGCGGCCCATGTAGTAGTCGAGTTTGGAGACGCGGCGGCCTTCGCGGTTGGGGATGCCGTAGAGGTCGGCGTAGAGTTCGTCGGCGATTTCGCGGCCGGTGGCTTCGTCTTTGGCGATGCGGTAGGCGGTCTCGTAGAGCGCGGAACGGAAGCGGAGGAGGAAAACTTCCCAGGCCGCTTCATTGCCGGAGGTGCAGGCGCGGGCGAGGACCAGATCCTGGAGCTGTAGTTTGGAGAGCAGTTCGAGTTGCTCGGATTCGGGGGCGCCGGCGGCGTATTTTGTAACAACGGCGGTGACACATCGGAGAAACTGCTCGGGAGAGATGCCGAAACGGGCGGCGCCGGAGTCAGCGTAGTGCTGGGCGATGGCCTTCGAGACCGCGCTCGAGAGAGCGGGCAGGGCGGCGGGCGGGTCGGCGGGCGGGGGCTCGGAAATTATCGGCACAAAAATGTCCTGCAAGAAGAGACACCGCGCACGTTCTTAGGTTGCAGAGGAAGCATGAAGGCTGACTCGCGCGGAGGCAGATATGAAGATAACGCCGCAGTGTGCGTTGGGGAAGGGTTCTCGCGGTTGGTGGCTGGCATTGGGTGCGACGGGATTGTTTTGCCTGGGGATGGCGGGACCGAGTGGTGCGGGAATCCCGAATGAGGGGCCTTATCGGGTGCTGCCGGCGATCCGGCGCGGGAACCTGACGATTTTTCCGGTGGTCGCAGCGAAGTCGTACAACACCTCACAGCTTTTGACACTGGACGAGGGGATTCGCAGCGGCGAAGTGGTGGTGACGGAGGCTGGAAACGAGCAGGGACTGGTGCGCGGCGAGCACCCTGTGCCGTATCGCGGCGGGGCAGAAGTGAATCGGCTGGTGCTGTACAACAATTCGGGGCGGCCGCTGCTGCTGCTGGCGGGGGAGATTGTGACGGGCGGCAAGCAGGATCGCGTGATCGGAGCGGACCGCATTGTGCCACCGAAGGGCGGGCCGATGGACCTGAGCGTTTTCTGCGTGGAGCCGGGGCGGTGGGTAGAGTCGAGCGCGAAGTTTGGGTCGATGGGGGCGCAGATGGCGCAGCCGAGCGTGCGCACGCCGGCGATGGTGGAGCAGAACCAGAGCGAGGTGTGGAATCAGGTGCGGGCGTCGAACGCGAGGATGACGAGCGAGCTGGCGCCGGGCATGATGCACGGAGAGATGGCGGGGACGAGTTCCTATGCCAAGGTGTTCGCGAGCCCGCCGGTGCAGGCGAAGCTGGCGGAGTATGGAGGGAGCGCGAGCGAGCAGGAGATCCTCACACAACTGCGCAAGAGCGGCGCGGTGGGCGTGGTGGTAGCGGTGAACGGGCGCGTAGCGTGGGCGGACGTGTTTGCGAGTTCGGAATTGCTGGCGAAGTACTGGCCGAAGCTGATGCGGAGTTACGTCGCGGAGGCGATGACGACGAGTTCAACCGGGGACGTGGCGGAGATGAGCGAGGCGCAGACGTTCATCGGCAATCTGAACGGCGGGCGCGAGATTGCGGAGACGGAGCCCGGAGTGTTTCGGCGGACGGAGACTGTTGGAGAGGGTTATCGAGTATTTACCTTGCATGGGCTATCGGTGGGGTCGGATTTTGACGTTCACATCACGAAGATGACGGACTAGATGACGGACCAGATCACCGGGAGTTGTGGGTAGCTGCGTTTGAAGGGGGCCGGCGAGCGGTTGTTGCTAGACTTGGGACAACCGCGATGCCGGAATTCGATTACGTTCTCGAGCTGTTAGAGGCGAAAGGCTGGTATCTGTACCGCGGAATACCTCACGCGAAGATGCCGGAAGTGATCGCGCAGGGGAAGGCCGGTTCCATCGAGCCGAACGTGTTCTATCACCTGTTGCCGGCGACTTCTCACGATAAAGATGTGGATGAGGTGCATGAGGCGGCGCGCTATGCGGCTCGTATGCATGCGATGCCTCTGTACAAGGACCCAGAGAATCAGGGGAATGTTAGCGGCGTATTCATTTCCGAAGGTGAGTTCAATTTTGTAGCTACTTCGAATTCGATTGCTTTCGATATCGGAGCGCGGTCGATCATCGAAAAAGCAATTCAGTTCAATTTATCGAATTACAACATATTCTTTTTTGAGTCGATCGAGGAGGTCGGCTCGTTCCTGAAAGAGAGAGATATTGCACCGCAGAGGCCCTCGGAGCTGCCTTCACAGCTGCGGTGGACTTACGTGTCGCGCGACGCCGATCCCACCAGTGTTGCCATTTATCCCGAGAACCCGGGGCGGGTGCTCTTCCGCGGCCAGACGAAGCGATACGTGCCTTGCCTTCCGACGGCGGTGAGAGGGATCGGAATTGAATCCCGCGAACTGCGTGAGGTAAGCGAGCCGAACCAGGCGCGGCTGATGGTGAACCTGATCAAGACTTCGTGGTTTGTGCAGTTGCTGCAGGAGACGGCGGCGGCGCAATGGTTCACTAAGAAGCGCATTTTTTTGGACGAGGCGGCGGTGGCCCAGCATTACGGATTGCCGACAGGGTACATCGATCTGACACAATCGTTCGAGGTGGCTTCATTCTTCGCGTGCTGCAGGTATGATCCGGCGAGAAAAAACTGGACGGCGGTTGCGGATGGGGAAGGCGTAGTGTACGCGGTGGACTGGACTGCGTTGCCGCCCGGGGGCATGATTCACCCTATCAATCTGCAGGCGTTTCCGAGGCCGAGTGAGCAGTGGGGATGGACTTGCGAGTTGAGGCTTGGGGACGATTTCGACAAGCTGCCGTTTGTAATGAAGCTGATTTTCAAGCAGAATCTCGCGGCGTCGCAGCGGATCCTTGCGCAGTTTTCCGAGGGCTCAAACCTGTTCCCGGAAGATCCTCTGGCAGAGCTGGCGCAAGCGATCACTGCGGCGACGATTCTGCCCCTTGCTATTGCGGAAGAACTGGCGCTGGATTTGATCAGCGATCCGAAAGGCAAGCCGGGGGCGACGGTGGAGGAAATCTTCGCGCTGGTTCAGAAGTTTGACGGGGTCACGATTGCGGAAGGGGCGACGATTCCGGGGTGGGAGAGGATCAACGCGGCGCTGACTGAGGTTTGGGATAAGAAGAAGGAGAATTTTCCGAGTGGCGTTGGCTTCCACGTGGTCCGCACACTCAGGGAATCTCGACAGAGTGGACAAACTGAGTCGGGTGCTGAGTCTCCGCCAGGCTGAACGCGCGGGTGCCTAGCCGTCTCTGCAGTCGAGCGTCTCGCGGATGACGCGGCGGCGCGGGGTTTGGCGCGGTGCGGCCGGCGCAGGAGCCGTGAGACGAGTTGGTGGACGCGGCTCGGGCGGCGGAATTGGGAAGATAACGGGAGCACAGAGCGACACGAAGATGGTTTAATGGCGGGGGTCTTGCGGGTGGGGCGGACGGGGACGCCAACGCGGGACGAGGATCGCCATGTTCGTTCCGACGACATTTCATGCGGCGTTATTGATGACGGTGCTGAGCACCATTTGCTGGGGCTCGTTCGCGAATACCTTCAAAGGGACAAAGAACTATCGGTTTGAGCTGTACTACTGGGATTACGGGCTGGGGATTCTGCTGATCTCGGTGGTGCTGGCGCTGACGATGGGGAGTTATGCGGGAGGGCCGACGGCATTTCTCGCGAATGTGCGCGGGGCGGATGGGATCAATCTGTTTTACGCGGCGCTGGGCGGATTTATTTTCAACATTGCGAACACGCTGCTGGTGGCGGGAATTGAGATTGTCGGGCTGGCGATTGCGTTCCCGGTGTCGATTGGGATTGCGCTGGTGGAGGGCGTGGTGCTGAGTTATGCCTTGCAGCCGCGCGGGAATCCGTTGCTGCTGGGGCTGGGGATTGGGATGGCGGTGGTGGCGCTGGTTTTGATTGGGAAGGCATATGGCGCGCTGCGGTCGAAGGGGGATTCAGTTTCGGGGCGGGGCGTGGTGGTGTGCGTGATATCCGGATTCCTGATGGGGATATTTGCGCCCTTTGTGACGCGGGCGATGACGCGGGGAGCGACGCTGACGCCGTATACGACGGCGGTTTGTCTGACGGCGGGAGCGTTTGTGGGGATGTTCTGCTTCAATACGATTCTGATGAGGAAGCCAATCGTGGGGGGCCCGGTGGCGATGGCGGAGTATTTTCGCGCGCGAGCTTCGTACCACGCGCTGGGATTGCTGGGCGGGGCGATCTGGGGATGCGGGACGGTGTTCAATTTTGTGGCGGCATCGCTGGTGGGGGTGGCGATTTCGTACGCGATCGGGCAGGCGAGCCCGATGGTGGCGTGTTTGTGGGGAGTGTTCGCGTGGAAGGAGTTTCGCGGGGCGAATGCGAAGGCGAAGGGGTATCTGGCGGCGATGTTTGCGGCGTATGTGCTGGCACTGGTGCTGATCGCGCGGGCTTACGCGGGGTAATTGTGCTGGTGACTGTGACGTAAAGGCGGCGTGAGGTTCGATGAGCAGGAAATTTGTAACAGTCATGGGTAGTTTTGTGGCGGACATGACGTTTCGCACGGAGAAGCTGCCGGCATGGGGCGAGACGTATATGGGGAAGGAGTTCCGGCTGGGGCCTGGCGGGAAGGGATCGAACCAGGCGGTAGCGGCGGCGCGGGCGGGGGCGCGGGTGAGCTTCATCAGCAAGCTGGGGCGCGATGCGCTGGGGGATATTGCGCGGCAGACCTGGCGCGAGGAGGGGATCGACACGCGGCATTTGCTGGATACGGATGTGGCGACGGGGGCGGCGGCAATTATTCTGGACGCGAAGTCGGGGGAGAACGCGATCATCGTGGTGCCCGGAGCTTGTTTTTCGCTGACGCCAGCGGAGGTGGAAGGCGCGCGGGATTTGATTGCGGAGTCGGCAGTGTTTTTGACGCAGCTGGAGCTGGCGTTGCCGACGGTTACATTTGGGTTGGAACTGGCGCATGGGCTGGGGGTGACGACGATCTTGAATCCGGCACCAGGGTTTGTCCTGCCGGAATCTGTTTATCCGAACTGCGATTTTCTGACGCCGAATGAGAGTGAAGCCGAGGTGCTGACTGGGATTCGTGTGGGGTCGCTGGCGGATGCGGAGCGGGCGGCGGATGCGCTGCTGGCTCGTGGCGTGGGGACGGTAGCGGTGACGCTGGGGGCGCAGGGCGCGCTGGTAAAGAACGCAGAGCTGCGGGAGCATGTGGCGGCGGTGGATGCTGGGCCGGTGCTGGAAACGACGGGGGCGGGCGATGCGTTCAATGGCGGGTTGGCGGTGGCTCTGGCGGAGGGACGGGAGATTGTGGAGGCGGTGCGGTTTGGGTGCGCGGTGGCGGGGATTTCCGTGACGCGGGCGGGGACGGCTCCTTCGATGCCGCGGCGGGGAGAAGTGGACGCGGTTCTGAGAGGAGACAGGAGACAGTAGGCAGGAGAGAAGCAGGTCCTTCGGCTCGCTTCTGAATTGATTCAGCGCGCAAAAAAACGCGCGCTGATTTTCGGATGCTTCGCTCAGGATGACAGAGTTTTGCCTCACCTTGCGAGATTGAAGTGGTTCGGGCGAAAAGCAGGTCCCTCCGCTACGCGCGTCCTGCGGCCGCGCTCCGGTCGGGATGACAAATCTCGAAGGAGAGGTGGCCGCCGAGTATGGTGGCCCAGGCAATGCGGGCTCGTTCGCTTCCCTGCCCTTCGATATGCCAGGTTGATCCTGATTTGACGAGCTTCATGGCGGCTCTTTGACGCCACCATTGATTGATTTCGCGGGGGAGCGCGGTCCAGACATTTTCCTTGTCGCGCAATTGGGCGAGGTGGTCGAGGAGGGCTTCGAAGGTGGCGCGGGCGCGGGGTTCGATGATGTAGTCGGGATGGATGATGAAGCTCATGAGGCCGTGGCGGGCGAGGATGAGCGCGGTCTGGCGCTTCCAGATTTCGATGGAGTAGTCGTTGAGGATGTTGAAGAGGGAGTAGTCCTGGATGCCGGTGACCGGGATTTCAAGGAGGTCGCCGATGAAGTACGGCATGACGGTGCAGCAGCCGCCGCGCTGCGGGTCGAGATGGGCGACGTTGGGGACGGACATGTCGTAGGCGAACTGGAACTGGTCGAACCAGTCCTGGTTGCGGTAGAGGACGGCGGCGCGGAATCCCTGCGCTGAGAATTTGCGGCCGTAGTCGTTGATTTTGGTGACGCGGGTGAGGAACTGGGGGCGGTTGTCGTAGAGATGGCCATCGTGGTTGAGGTCGTGGACGGCGACTTCGTGGCCGCGGGCGTGGATGGAATCGATGTATGAGGCGGGGACTTCGTAGCGCTCTTCGGGGATGACGGTGAAGGAGCCCTTGATGCCGCGGGAGTCATCGAGATCCATGAGGGTGGGGCAGAAGTCGCGGCCGGTTTTGGTTTCGACGTCGTGGGACATCATGGCGCAGGCGGAGTGGCCGTTGGGCCAGAACCAGATGAAGGGGATGCGCTCCGCATCGGTGGCGCGGAGGGAGAGGACAAGGAGCTGGCGATGGATGTTGTCGGCGGAGAAGTCGACAGGCCATCGAGGGAAGGGGCGTTGGTCCCAGTTGCGGAGGCGGAGCTTTTGAAGGTGTTTGCGAGCGTTGACGGGGAGGAAGGGGCGGAGGGCGTAGTAGATTTTCGCGGTGAGGGAGGTGGTGGCGGACCGGGCGTCGGGGCCCATGTAGGTTTCGTGGCGGAGGTTGGTGAGGATCTCGACGGGATCGAAGGGAAGGTGGACTGTGTTGTCTTTTGTTTCGATGTTGTTGGTCGCGTCTGGCAGGGGTGGGTCTGGAGTGAGGGATGGTTGTTGGGTAGACAGGCGGCCGTATGCGGTGGTTTCAGGTCCGAGGTTGAAGTAGCCGGGCGCGGAGGCAGACGAAGGCAGGACGAATGGGGCGAGGGATTCTTCGGGGCAGCGGAAGTAGTTGGTCAGGCAGGTTTGAGCTGGGTTTTCGGGCATGGGTCTTGTTGGTGCCAGCATATTGGGGAGGCGGAATGGGGGCAACTGAACTTTGGGGGGATCAGGGCGCCGGCCGGTGGAACCTGATCCATCGTCGATGAC
>Ga0181525_10002546_pt1 | contig 14827 bp, 13 predicted proteins | sample PEATcosm2014_Bin_48_FD_121100 | JGI IMG/M metagenome (GOLD analysis project Ga0181525, IMG submission 121100) | Peatland microbial communities from MTU Mesocosm Facility, Houghton, MI, USA - PEATcosm2014_Bin06_10_metaG | ecosystem: Environmental > Terrestrial > Soil > Wetlands > Peat | place...
CCTTTTTCACACATCAGACAAGAAGCCAAGGAGATAGTCACGGCATTTGAATTATTTCCCTTGCAAAGAGATGTCGCCGAGTGTACATTTCGCACCAGAGAATATTTATTCGCAGTAGCGAACTACTTGAGCGGTGAGCGGTAAGTGGTTTTGGAGGAAGCGAGCATGAGCGGTCCTTTAAGTGGCGTAAAAATTATCGATTTGACGACGGTCATTATGGGCCCCTTGGCCACAAAAGTATTAGGAGACCTTGGCGCTGACGTAATCAAGGTTGAAGCGGCAAGCGGCGATTCCATGCGCAATATCGGCCCCATGCGCAATCCGGGCATGGGGTGCCTATTCCTGCAGGCCAATCGCAACAAGAAAAGCATCGTGCTCGACCTTAAGAATCCGTTGGACATGCAGAAGCTCCAGGAATTGGTTGCCGATGCCGACGTGCTGGTTTCCAACATACGGCCCCAGGCCATGGCCCGGCTAGGCCTCGATTACGAGAGCGCGGCCAAGATCAACCCTTCGATCATCTTCTGTGCAGCGGTCGGCTATGGACAAGGCGGCCCGTACGCTGGGGCTGCGGTGTACGACGATCTGATGCAGGCAGCTTCCGGAGTCTCGGGATTGTTTGATCGCGTCGACGGTAAGGCGCGCTACGCGCCGGTGAACATCTGCGACCGCGTAGTGGGGCTTTACGTGGTTATTGCCATCCAAGCCGCGCTCTATCACCGGCAACTAACTGGCGAAGGTCAGCAGGTGGAAGTTCCCATGTTTGAGACCATGGCAGACTTCGTTCTTGGCGATCATATCGGCGGTCGGGCGTTCGTCCCTCCGCTCGGTGAAACCGGATATCTCCGTCTGTTGTCGCGTGAGCGTGGCCCCTATGCCACCAGTGACGGTTATCTCGCCCTAGTGGTCTACACCGACGCGCACTGGCGCAAGTTCAGCCAGATGATTGGGCGGCCAACGCTCATGGAAGATGATGACCGGTTGCGAAGCATGCAGACGAGGACCACCTACGCGGAGGTCGCAGGCCACCTACTGGCAGAAGAACTGGTAAAGAAGACCACCGAAGAATGGCTGAAATTATTGCACGAAGCCGACATTCCAGCCTGCAAGGTCAACGCGGTGGATGACCTGTTCGACGACCCTCATCTTCGCGCAGTTAAGTTCTTTTCGGAGGTAGAGCATCCGAGCGAAGGCAAGCTCCTGGTGTCACGTTCGCCGCTCGGCTTCTCGCGCACGCCGCTGGAAGTTCGGTGCCTTGCTCCGCGCCTTGGAGAACACAATTCTGAATTTTCAATCGAGACTCATGCTGGTGCGAAAGCCGACCGTAATTCGCTCTCAGCAAAGAAAGCTCCAGAGGAAAGCCATGTCTAACGAAGACGCAAAATCTGTTCTCACTGAACGGCGCGGGAATGCTTTGTGGATCACCATCAATCGCGAGGCGCGCCGAAACGCGATTAATCCGGACGTGATCGCAGGTATTCATGCTGCTGTTATCGCTGCGACAGGCGATGATTCTCTTCGCGCCATTGTGTTGACCGGAGCCGGTGAAAAAGCCTTTTGCGCGGGAGCCGATCTTACGCGCGGCCCCGGCGTGTTTGCCGCAGCGCCCGATGTGCCGACCACCGATTTTGGACGTCTTGCTCGCGCCATGCGTGGAATTGGCATCCCGGTGATTGCGCGCGTCAACGGGGCCTGCGTTGCCGGAGGCATGGGCCTCATGGCGCTCTGCGACCTTGCAATCGCCGCAGATCACGCGCGCTTCGGCCTTCCTGAAGTTATGGTTGGAGTCTTTCCCATGCAGGTGTTGGTGTATCTGCGCCGCATGGTGAGTCCCCGCGCTCTGAATCATATGTGCCTTACGGGCGAACTTATCAATGCAGCCAAGGCCCAGGAGATTGGCATCGCCAACGAAGTGGTGCCTTATGCCGAACTTGATGCACGGGTCGAAGCTCTTGTCGCGCTTCTCTCTCGCTCATCGCCTACGGCGCTTCGATGGGGCAAGCACGCGATTGCGGCGATGGAATCCATGAGCTTTGAGGGAGCCCTGGCATTCGCGGAGACACAGATCGCACTGCTGGCCCGCACCGAGAATGCACAGGAAGGACTCGCGGCGTTTACCGAGAAACGTACTCCGAGCTGGATCTCGGAGGAGAGGAAGGCGGCAAATCATGACTGAACGCATTGTTCGTATTGGAGGCGCCTCTGGCGCCTGGGGCGACAGTCCGATGGCTATCCCCCAACTGCTGAAAGAACCAGTGGACTACTTGGTGATGGACTACCTCGCTGAGGTCACCATGTCCCTGCTCGCGCGCGCAAAGAAGAAGAATCCGGAGGGCGGATATCCGCCTGATTTTGTCGGCTACCTGGCGCCGTACCTCAAGACGCTCAAGGAACACAAGGTCCGCGTCGTGACCAACGCCGGCGGAGTCAATCCCCGTGCATGCAAACAGGCAATCGAGGCCATCGCCGAGAAGGCGGGCGTGTCACTTCGCATTGCAGTGGTCGAGGGCGATGACCTGATGCCGAAGTTGGAAGAGTTGCGCGCTGCAGGCACGCGCGAAGCCGTATCGGGTAAACCTTTGCCCGATACCCTCCTCACCGCCAACGCCTATCTGGGGGCATTGCCGATCAGGGAGGCACTTGCACAAGGCGCAGAGATCGTAATTACCGGTCGCTGTGTTGATAGTGCTCTTGCGCTTGGTGCACTGATTCACGAGTTTGGCTGGAGCGCGGATGATTTTGACAAACTAGCCGCAGGTACTCTGGTCGGTCACCTTCTGGAGTGCGGACCTCAGGCCACGGGCGGTTTGTTCACCGATTGGGAGGACGTACCCGGCTGGCACAATATCGGCTACCCAATTGCGGAGTGCAAGGCAGACGGAACATTTGTGGTCACCAAGCCGGCGGGGACGGGCGGTCTGGTGACGCCAGCTACCGTTGGCGAGCAGGTGCTTTATGAGATCGAAGATCCTGCGGCCTACCGGTTGCCGGATGTCACCGCCGACTTTTCGATGGTTCATCTGAAATCGGTGGGTCCGGATCGCGTAGCGGTGAGCGGTGCGTGCGGAAGGCCACCATCGAAGCAGTACAAAGTGTCAGCGACTTACCAGGACGGTTATCGCGCGGTGGCGATGATTGCGATCGTGGGCTTCGATGCGGCGAGGAAGGCGGAACGAACCGCCGAGGCCTTGGTTGCAAGGGCGAGAATGCTCTTTAAAGAACAGGGCTTCGGGGACTTCACCTCTACTCACGTCGAAGTTCTTGGTGCCGAAGCTTCTTACCGTAGCGAGTCTCGTGCACGCGGTGTGCGCGAAGTTGTGTTGCGTCTAGTTGTGGATCACAACGACGCCCGCGCGCTGGATGTTTTTGCTCGCCAGTTGGGAGCTGTAGGACTGAGCTTCGCGCAGGGCACCGCTGGCCTTATCGGCGGCAGGCCCAAGCCAACGCCGCTGGTCCGTCTATACACATTCTTCGTCGATAAGTCCCGGCTGGAAGCCCCAAGTGTGACCGTCGGACAGGACGCGAGTATTCCGGTAATTCTGCCTGCATTAGGCATCGATCATTCCTCTGTTGCAGTTCCGGTAGCCTCGTCGCCCATTTCGGCACCGCCGGACGCAAACGGCCCCTACGAGGAAGTCGAACTTCGGCGGCTCGCACATGCCCGTTCCGGCGATAAGGGCAACTCGTCGAATATCGCCATCCTTTGCCGTAAGCCGGAATATGTTCCGTACCTGAGCACGTTGCTCACTCCGGAGAGAATAGCGGCGCACTTCGCGGCGGTGGCCGATGGTCCGGTCGTCCGATACGAAGCGCCGGGTCTATCCGCGTTCAACTTCGTGCTGCAGAATGCGCTGGGCGGAGGCGGTATGGCATCGGCGCGAATCGATCCGCAGGGCAAGGCTTACGGGCAACGCGCGCTCGAGATGCTGGTGAAAGTACCCCGATCGTGGATCGAGGAGCTTAAACACTCTGAGGGCGACGCAATTACGTTAACAGTGTCGGTCTGAACCTGCTGGTGTCACCAAGCTGGCCGGGTTTTGAGTTCCTCCTGTGGGAATGCTCCGGGGGCGGCGATTCGTTGCCGCTCCCCCTTTTCCCCGAACGCGGGTATTCATGCCTGCGCGTGGACGATGGGCCACGAAAAGCTCATTGAAGAGTTCGGATATTTGGAGGGTTGGTTCAATGCACAAATCGCTCGCGGTAACCCAGAAAGCAGCCAGTTCGCTTGCAGAGATCTTTGACGCCCGGTCGGTCGCGGTCGTTGGCGCCTCGGCTGATCCGGGAAAGGCTGGCTACCAGGTTCTGAAAACCTTGCTCACGATGGGTTATCAGGGGCAGGTCTTCGCCGTGAACCCCAAGGAACGCGAAATTCTGGGTGTTGCCTGTCATGCATCTATTTTGGACATTAAGTCTCCACTGGACTTGTTGGTAATTAGTTTGCCTGCTCCGCATGTACTGGGTGCGATGAAGCAAGCCGTGCAGCGCGGCGACATTCGTGGCGCTGTGGTTCTCTCGGCAGGTTTCGCGGAGACAGCAGTTCCCGAGTGGGTAGAAGCGGAACACGAACTCGTGAAATTGGCTGAGTCTGCCGGAATCCGTGTTTTTGGACCAAACTGTCTGGGAATTATCAACTGCCAGTCCCGGTTGTCCACGAGTTTCGCTCCGGGTCTTACGTTTACGCCGGGAAAGATCGGTTACATCTCGCAGAGCGGAGCCACCGGGGGTGCCATTCTCATGATGGGAGCCGACCAGCCCAAGCCGCTCGGCTATTCCAAGTTCGCTCACGTCGGCAATATGTGCGATGTCTCGAACCTGGAGCTGATCGAAGCTTACGGCTCGGATCCCTCCATCGATTTGATTGTGCTCTATATGGAAGGTGTGAAGGACGGGCGAAAGCTGTTGGAAATTGCCTCTCGTGTGACTAGAACCAAGCCTATCGTGTTATTCAAGGTGGGGCGGACGGACATGGGTGCGGCGGCCACACTTTCGCACACCGGGACGCTGGCCGGTTCCGACGCAGTCTACGATGCCGTCTTCAGGCAATGCGGAATTGTGCGCGTGAATACGCTAGATGAACTGGTGGACAGCGCTAAGGCCATCTCCATGCTGCCCAAGCCCGCCGGGAACCGCGTATGCGTCCTGACCGAAGCTGGTGGACTTGGCATCACCTGCATCGATCAAATTTCTCGTGACGGAGTATTGCAACTTGCGAGCCTAAGCCGCTCCACCCAGGACCGGCTCACAGAGCTCCTTCCACCGATGGCCGTGGTATGCAAACCCGACGGTTATGTGGATATGACTGCAGCAGCTCTTACCCGCGAGCACTCCGAGTCGTTGCGCGCCATTCTCAACGACCCAGGCGTTGACTCCGTGGTTCTTATGATCCTGCCGCCCACTTTTCTTCCTGCACTGGAACTCGCCAAAGGAATCGCTGATGCTGCGCAGGAGTTCAACAAGCCGGTCCTAGTTTGCTTGATTAAAGGCGAGCCCATGGAGGAGGCCAGGAAGTACCTTGAGGAGAATGGAGTTCCTACTTTCAATACACCTGATCGCGCAGCGCTTGCGCTGGCGTCGCTAACCCGTGCAAGCCTCAACAAGAGCTCTGAAATCACGACAGCACAAGCTTCCGGCAGCAATCCGGCGATTCAGCATGCCTTGGCGCAGGGGCGCAGTCTTCTGGAGCCGGAGGCACTGCATCTCCTTCAGGAGAATGGTTTCACCATTCCCGCCTTCCATTTTGCCAGGACGAAAGAAGATGCCCTCCGCGCGGCTGCAGATATCGGTGGCCCGGTGGTTCTGAAGGTTGTGTCGCCTCAGATCATTCACAAGAGCGATGTTGGTGGAGTGAAGGTGAATGTTGTTGGCCCGGAGGCAGTGGGCAGCGCTTATGACCAGATCCTCGCGAATGTTGGAGCAGCCGTGCCGGAAGCATGCTTCGGCGGAGTGCTGGTGGTGCCATGCGCCGCTGCTGGAACGGAACTGATCATTGGCATGGTCAGAGATCCCCAGTTCGGTCCCGTCATCATGTTCGGTCTTGGTGGTATTTTCGTCGAGGTGTTCAAGGATGTAAGTTTCCGTGTCGCTCCATTCAGCAGGGAAGTGGCCTTGGACATGATCAAGGAGACGAGAGCAGCGCTCATTCTGGAGGGAGTAAGGGGTCAGAAGGCGGTCGACGTGGAAGCTCTCGCGCAGCTTCTGGTCAAGGTTTCAGAGCTGGCTGCCAGATACGAAGACATCAGTGAAATCGATCTGAATCCAGTTCGCGTTTATGAGCAGGGCGTGGCGATTCTGGACTGCCGAATCATTCTGAAGCAGGTGGCTGCGGCCAGCCCCGTTACGGGTGATAACCCCGTAACTACAACTACCATTAAGGAAATGGAGACATGTTAACTAAAGCATATATTCCCTACAGCGGTTATTACAGCACGCCGTTCGCGCGTTGGCAGGGCACGCTCGCCAACCAGCACGCGCTTGTTTTGGGAGCGAATACTTCGAAGCGTTTTTTTCAGCGCAGGGGCTGGGATCCGACGAACTTTGATTACGTGATTGTCGGCAGCACCGTTTACCAGAAGCAATGGTTCTACGGCGGCCCATGGGTGGCCGCCATGCTGGGCGCCGTCAATTCTCCGGGAGTTCTGGTGAGTCAGGCATGTTCCACCTCGACCTTTGCCATCTACCAGGCTGGGATGGGTGTTGAAACGGGACTGTTCGGGAACTGCTGGTGCCTGATGGCTGATCGGCTGTCGAATGGTCCTCATGCCGTTTGGCCCAATCCGAATGGTCCTGGCGGTCAACCGATTGCTGAAGATTGGGTAATGGATAACTTTGGCCTCGATCCCTGGGGTGGAACAGCGATGATCCAAACCGCAGAGAATGTGGCGAGCGAATACAGCGTGACCCGCGAAGAATGTGATGCTCTGGTGTTGAGGCGGCAGGATCAGTACAACGACGCTCTGGCGAACGACCGCGCATTTCAGCGGCGATACATGTTTCCCATCGAGGCACAGATATCTAAGAAGAAGGCGATCCAGTTTGAGGCGGACGAGGGGGTGATCCAGAGCACGGCAGAAGGGCTGGCTGGGTTGAACCCTGTTATTCCCGGCGGCGTCCACAGCTATGGAGCCCAGACGCACCCAGCCGATGGCAATGTCGGCGTGCTGGTAACTACCCGTGAGAAAGCCAGAGAGATGAGCTCCGACGAGAAGGTCGAGATCCAGATCGTCTCCTTCGGCTTTTCCCGCGCCAAGAAGGCCTTTATGGCTGGAGCCGTTGCACCTTCGGCGCAGGCTGCCCTGAAGAACGCGGGGTTAACCGTGGCAGATCTGGGCGCGGTCAAGACCCATAATCCATTCGCCTGTAATGACCTGGTAATGGCGAAGGTCATGGGGCTGGACGTAAACACGATAAACAACTATGGCTGCTCGCTTATCTATGGTCATCCGCAGGCGCCCACCGCGGGCCGCCAGATTATAGAAGGCATCGAAGAACTCGTCATGAAAGGCGGAGGCTACCTGCTCTTCTCCGGATGTGCTGCCGGTGATACCGGAGCGTCCATCGTTCTGAAGGTAAGCTAGTAACGGAGACGCCTCCCTTTCGGTGTTCGAGAAATAGGCATACTAATAACGATAGTTTGAATCCATGGTCGAAGGAGAATTTCGAGATGAGCCCGGCAGAAGCCATGTCAACCAAGGAACAAGAAAAAGCGACGGTAGCTCACCGCGATCTCCGCGGATTCATGGAGACCCTCGAAGCGCAGGGCCAGTTGATGCAGGTTCACGATGAATTACTGCCGGAACCAGACGTGCGCGGCTACATGCGGGCCGCTTCCCAGATGGAAAATGACGGCCCGGCAATCGTCTTCGACAACATCAAGGGTTACAGGGGCCAGAAACTCCTGATCAACACACACGGTTCCTGGGCAAACACCGCCCTGCTATTCGGGATGCCAAAGAAGACCGTGCTGATTGACCAGTTTCATGACCTAAGCAAGAAATGGGACCGTTACCCGGGCGAAGTGAAGTGGGTGAAGAATGCCGCCTGCCAGGAGAACGTCGTCGACGCGAGCATCAATCTCTATGAGATGCTCCCGTTGGTTCGGATCAACCCATTTGATGGCGGCTATTTCCTGTCGAAGGCAAGTGTCATCAGTAAGGACATCACTGATCCTGATAACTTTGATGCTCAGAATATTGGCATGTACCGCCTGCAGGTGCAGGGACCAGATACCATCGGCCTGCAAGCGCTGGCTTTTCATGATATGGGTATTCATCTGATCAAGGCGGAGGAACTGAATAAACCCCTGCCGGTTGCGGTCTGCCTCGGCGCACCGCCGGTCGTTTCCATGATGGCCTGTTCCTGCCTTGAGTACAGCCAGTCCGAATACAAGATGGCAGGCGCTCTCAGTGGACACCCGCTCGAAGTTGCCAAGGCTCTAACGTCCGACTTGGATATTCCGGCTTGGTCTGAGATCGTCTTGGAAGGCTATGTGATTCCGCGGCAACGCTTCCCCGAGGGGCCGTTCGGAGAATTCCCCGGCAGCTATTCTGGAGTCCGAGGCCAGAATCGGATAAAAATCACCAAGGTTACCCACCGCACCAAGCCCATCATGGAGACCCTTTACATTGGACGCCCGTGGACCGAGCACGACACTATTGATGGCTTAGCTACCTCCATCACACTCTACAAACAGTTGAAGGCCAGTATGCCTGAAGTTGCCGCCGTGAACGCAGTTTTCAATCATGGGCTGTCCGTGATCATCTCTACTAGGAACCGCTTTGGTGGATACGCAAAATCCGTGGCCTTCCGCCTGGCCTCGACCCCGCACGGAATTTCCTACGCAAAGAACATTATCCTCGTCGATGAGGATGTCAATCCCTTTGACTTCACCAGCGTCATGACAGCCTTGTCTACTCGCGTCAGAGCCGATAAAGATGTTGCCATCATTACCAATACACCGGGTATGCCCCTCGACCCGTCTTCCGACCCGCCGGGAATGGGCAATAAACTCATTATCGATGCAACGACTCCTGCACCACCCGACACGATGCTGCGCGAAGTCAGAATGGTCGATGCTGTTCCTTCGGCAGAAAATGCTGCCGAGCTCATTCGTAGATTCCAGGAAGGTTTTGCGGCACATAAGGGATAGGCGTTTCGAACTGGCCAAGAATTCGCAGCAACCAAGGGAATGGAGGAACTTGCAGATGATGTGCGTGCGTTGTTACGAGGATACTGCAACGCGAGTTGCCAATGCTCCGGATGGAAGTAATGACTGGGAGGTCTATTACTGCCAGCGTTGTAACTTTAGTTGGAGAAGCACCGAAGAACCGGAAGTGATTGATCCCGAGAAGCGGGAAGCCTACTTCCAGTTGAAGGGCGTGGATCTTGACACGCTCCTGCATCCGGTGCCGATTCCGCCGCTGAAACCGGGCATCAAACTATGACGGAGCGCAGTCATCCGAAAAGGATGGTTGTCGGAATCAGTGGTGCAAGTGGCGCCATTCTGGGCATCGAACTGCTAAAGACGATGCGCCAGCAGTTTTCTGCGTGGGAAACACACCTTGTAATCTCTGCGGGTGCCCGCCGGACGATAAAATCGGAAACAAGTTATTTGCTTGAGGAAGTGGAGTCCTTGGCAACGAAGTGCCACCCTCTTGAGGATGTTGGAGCCAGCATCGCTAGCGGCACATTCAAGACCGAAGGGATGGTCGTTGTCCCTTGCAGTATGAAGACCGTGGCAGGCGTCGCCAGTGGATTCTCGACCAATCTTCTTCTGCGTGCCGCTGACGTGGTCATCAAGGAGCGCCGCAAACTTGTGCTTGTCGCTCGGGAGTCTCCTCTCAGTGCCATCCACCTCCACAACATGAACGTTGTGGCCAGCGCGGGAGCGATTGTTCTGCCTCCCGTTCTGACCTTCTACAACCATCCCAAAACAATCGAAGACATGACGCGCCATATCGTGGGCAAGATTCTCGATGTCTTCCAACTCGAAATCGTAGGGTTTGAGCGCTGGACACCGGGAGCAGGTCAGTAGGCGGTTAGCCGTTTGGCTGTATGTTGGGTTCACGCGCCCTGGGTCGGAGACGATAAGCATCTCCGGTGCGACCAAGGAAGGAACTCCAGCTTCGCTGAATTGAATTGCCGAAAAAGGGTTGAACTCGCTCCTTTACGTACCTCAAACTCCGAGGGGGTATCCAGTGGATAACGCTGATAGTGAGAATGTGATCACGTTTCATCGTCGGACGAAGGACCCGGCGAATTGTGAGCCGGAGCCACTCGCCGGTGATGGGCAGATTCACCAGACTCTAATCGAAGAAGCTCCTGAGAACTCTTCTAAGCTCGGTAAAAAGAAGATGAAACAGAGAGAAGAAGTCGAACGTCTGATACATAGCCAAAGCACGCTTGCCCTCAGCACGGTAAATGCTGCAGGCATGCCTCATGCCACTCCGCTTTTCTACCTCGCCGGGACCGCTCTGGAGCTCTACTGGTTTTCTTCCGATTCGAGCCAACATTCTCTCAATCTCATGCTGGGCCGCAGCGTTGGTCTCGCGATTTACGTATCGACGGAACAGTGGCAAGAGATCTGCGGAGTTCAGATGAGAGGCACCGTCGAACAGATCACGGATCGCAAGATTCGTCGCGATATCACGCGGCGCTATTGCGAGAGGTTTCATCTGGGGCAGGTTTTACGTCTGGCGCTCGCTCGCAGTTCGCTCTATGTGCTGTGGCCCTCATGGATTCGCTACATTGATAACAGCAAGCACTTCGGACACAAGTTTGAATTCACTTTGCCAGGCCATTTATAAGCAACTGTGCGAAGTACCTCAATCGGCACATGGTCGCTATAGCGATGTCTCGAATTCGATGGAACGCAGGAGGTGGCCTTTGTTCTCCAGATGGATGTGCTGATGAAGATACTGCGCAAACTCTGTCAGTCCACTCTAGAACGCGTGTTAGGGCAGGCGCCGGCGGGCGAAACGTAGTTGTGACTTAGTCGGCGGATAATTGCGATCACTTTCCGGAGGTGTTGATTGTGATGAGCAATCTGAATTTCAGGAAAGATCGAATGGACTATTAAGAGTGCCAAGCAGACAGTTCAAAAAGAATAGGTCAACAGCAGAGCATGTCGCTGCAACGTAATCTCGCATTACGTGCGCACAGAAACTTCGTCCTAGTTGAAATATGTTCGTAACTTTATAGCTACTCCTCACGAATCAGAAGGTACTTATGGCTACGCTTTCGTCTTCGCACAATCGTGTTCTCAACGCCGAACTGCGGCAGCGCATCATGTCTGCCGATGAAGCCGCCGCGCTCATCCGCAATGGTGACAATATCGGCATGAGCGGTTTCACCGGCTCCGGCTATCCCAAGGAATTTCCGCCCGCCCTTGCCCGCCGCATGAACAAAGATCACGCCGCAGGCACTCCTCTGCGCGTCGGCGTCTTCACCGGAGCTTCCACCGGCCCCGAGCTCGACGGAGCATTGGCCGCTGCCAATGGCATGCAGGTCCGCCTCCCCTACCAGTCAGACCCCGCCGTCCGCAAGCGCATCAACGACGGCGACATGGAATACATTGACATCCATCTCAGCCACGTCGCCCAGTACATGGAGTACGGATTCCTCGGCAAGCTCAACATGGCTGTCATTGAGGTCGCAGCCGTCTATGAGGATGGTCGCGCCATCCCTTCCACTTCGCTCGGCAACAATAAGTCCTGGCTGGAGTGTGCTGACCGCGTCATCCTCGAAGTCAACTCCTGGCAGTCCATCGACCTCGAAGGCATGCATGACATTTACTATGGCCTCGACGCTCCGCCCCGCCGCGAGCCCATTCCCATCACTCGCTCCGGACAGCGCATCGGCAGCCCGTATCTCAACATCCCTCTCGACAAGGTAGTCGCTGTCATTGAGACGCACTCGCCCGATCGCAACACCGCCTTCAAGCAGCCCGACCTGCCCTCTCAGCAAATCGCCGGACACATCCTCGAATTCCTCGAGTGGGAGGTCCGCAAGGGCCGCATGCCCGCCGATCTTTTGCCCATCCAGTCCGGCGTAGGAAACATCGCCAACGCGGTGCTCTTCGGACTCAACCAGGGCAAGTTCCAGAACCTCACCGCCTACACCGAAGTCATTCAAGACGGCATGATCGAGCTCATCAAGTCCGGCAAAATGATCTCGGCCTCAGCCACCGCATTCTCGCTCGGTCCTGACATGATCAAGGAGGTCTACGGCAACCTGCGCAACTATCGCCGCAGCATCGTCCTCCGCACCCAGGACATCTCCAACAATCCCGGCATTATCCGCCGCTTCGGCGTCATCTCCATGAACGCCATGATTGAGGCTGATCTCTACGGCAACGTCAATTCCACGCACATCATGGGCTCCAAGATCATGAATGGCATCGGCGGCTCCGGAGACTTCGCCCGCAACGCCTACCTCACCATCTTCATGGCGCCATCCACGGCCGCCAAGGGAAACATCTCCACCATCGTTCCCATGGTCAGCCACGTTGACCACACCGAGCACGACACCCAGATACTGGTCACCGAGCGCGGCCTGGCCGACCTGCGCGGCCTCTCGCCAAAACAGCGCGCCCGCCTGGTAATAGAAAACTGTGCCGCCGAAGAGTTCAAGCCCCTGCTAACGGATTACTTCGAGCGCGCCCAGAAGAACGGAACCGGCATGCACACCCCGCACATTCTCGCCGAAGCCCACGGCTTCCACGAGCGCTACATGAAGACCGGAAAGATGCTGCCGCTCTAAACGCACTAGCTCGGTGGAAGCCAACGATGCGCGCTACTTGCAACCGATGGCCGCGGCTGCTGATGGTCGTGAGTAGTTACTCAGAGATGCTGCAAGAACAGTTCACACAAGGTAGCCGCGGGCACGGAATGACCAGTAAGTTGATTGAGGCGTCGACCCAGTGTGCAGTGGGGGTTCCTGCGGTTCACGCGACAGCCCGACGATGGTTTTCATAACGGCTCGAACGATGAATCGCGCTTCGCGATCCGGCTCATTGCCCTTGACGTTCATGTGATCAGGGACCATCTCGACCCATTTGCTGTCTTCATATCCAAACATGCGTCGCAGCTCCCCTATGGTGCGTCCGATCGCTGGTTGTGCATTGCAAGTTGCCACGAATCAAAGATCCCGACGCTCATCAGGGCCTGTCTCTCTCTGGACGACCCAACGCTGACGCTACTTGAAAACATCAGGCACAAGTTCCACCTATCTAAAGCAAACGCCTCGAAAATGATGTGGGCCTCGCCCTCGAGAAAAAGATCAAGCTGGCAGACGTCACGAAGTTTCACCAGGAGGTCTGGAGCAACCTTTCCTCCGAGAGCGGACAACGCTTCTCGCCGTTGATCGCCCATTTCGCGGTCCAGAACAAGTTTGCCATTGTTGCTCAAGTGAAGAAATCCACGATCATCCCCACCTAAGAGCTGCCTCGGTTGCCTGCAAAACGAGCCGCCTCCTGAATGCGTCCCACCCCCCGGCAATCCTGTTACTTCAACCACTGTAGGTCTAGCTGAATCCAAGGACTGGAGTGGAGCGCTGCTCCCTTTGCACTCTGCAGACTCGACAGATACGTCTCGCAACAGGGGCCTGTTCAACGTCAACGTGCTCCCACGTCAGACTCAAGGCACTCGGTCGGCGCACGTTCCCCAATGTCGTCCGCACTGACACCTAATTTCCCAAGTGCCGACAAAGCCGGCCGCGTAGCAGAGCCACGAACCAAGTTCTATACGAAGCAAGTCCGGTCTGTCTGTGCAGCGACGCTGCACTCCCCCGCATCCTCGCTAATATATATAGATGGATATTTAAGCATAGTTGTACTATGATGACTATTATATAGATCTCGCGACGACAGCGTGCTGTCGCTACGACCGTTGTGTTCAAACGTAACGGCTGTTTCACATCTGGTCTGAGCTCAGAGGCCGGATCTCCAACAAACAGAAAGGAAGTGCGATGACCCCTTCAGTAGATTCAACGGAAATGCCATTTGAAATCCCATTGAGGACCATCACGCCAGAGGAAGGCGTGGTTCTCGTTCTCAAAGCGTTCAAGCGTGGACAGGCGCGACCGATTCAATTCGACTGCAGCGCAGACACAATACAGCAACGCTCGTGCAGACCTGATCCGGGCCCTGTCGATCCAGTCCGTTGACGTCTGCCCCTTCTGCAATTGTGGCGCTTGTCTGCTGTGGCGTGCCATTTGCCATGTTTTCCACTTGCACGGATGGGCAGCATTGACGTTCTCTGCGACGCCAAAGCTGCTTGCCGATACGCTCACCAATCGGCGCAATTCATCCCTTGGAGGACTCCGATGAAACACCTTTTGTTGCTCGTTGCACTTTTCCTCGCAGCGCATTCCGCGCTGGGCCAGACCAGCACAGACCCGGCAGCGGGCGACACCAATACTCAGCAGCAGGTTGAGTATCAACCCGTTTACCAACAGCCGCATGACGCTCCTCCGACTCCTCCTCGGCCGCCCACACCGCCGCAAGCAGCTAATCAAGAGCGGACAGTGAAACCTTCTTCCTCGGAGCGGTGGCGATACGATCCTGCTGCGAGAAGGGGAGACGGGGTTCAAAAGCCCTCGAATCAGTCCGTCATCGAGCGCGCGTTAAAGGGGATCAATCCGTGCAACGTGAACTATGGCGGGCTGCTCGCCGAATGGCGAATTGCGGAGGTGCAGGAGACGATTGAGAACGCGTATTTCTGGGCGCTGATCGTCTTTTGCAGCGGCTTTGTCCTCTCAATGTCCTACAATGTGTGGCTTCTTCAGAAGGTGGAAAATCAGGAACAGGCTACTGGTGCGATCATCGCACAGC
>Ga0181525_10002549_pt1 | contig 14822 bp, 9 predicted proteins | sample PEATcosm2014_Bin_48_FD_121100 | JGI IMG/M metagenome (GOLD analysis project Ga0181525, IMG submission 121100) | Peatland microbial communities from MTU Mesocosm Facility, Houghton, MI, USA - PEATcosm2014_Bin06_10_metaG | ecosystem: Environmental > Terrestrial > Soil > Wetlands > Peat | place...
AGGACCGCAATCGGTCGCTCCAGGCGCTAGTATCGCGCCGTCCGCGGGCCAGCCGGGCACCGGCACCCGCCCGGCCGCGGGGCGAGGGCGCACGGCCACCAAGTCGCGGATGGCGCTGAGCAACTGGCGGGTTCGCTGGCGGCTGGCCGCGATCATCGCGGTCCCTGTCCTGACCGCGGCGATCCTCGGCTCGCTATTCATCTACGGCGACGTCAACAACTGGAGCGCTTCCGGTCGCGTGCAGCGCCTGGCGCAGCTCAACGCCGCGGTCGTGGTGCTCACCCAGAAGCTGGAGGACGAGCGCGACCTGTCCGCGGGCTACGCCGCCGTCCGATCGGACCCGGGCCCCCTGGCCGGCCAGCTGAGCGCCGCGCGGCAGGCGACAAACGCGGCCGTCTCGACGGTGGTGAGCGACGCGAACGGGGTCGGATCCGGGTTCCAGCCGGGCACCCAGCAGAACCTCACCTCCCTGCTGGACAGCCTCAACGACCTGAAGTTCATCCGCCAGGGCGTAACCACCTCGCAGGACCCGGCGTCGAAGATCATCCAGGTCTACACGCAGAACGTGATCGAGCCTGCGAACACCTTCAGCGCCTCGGTCGGGGCCGGTGCCAACGACGCCGACCTTGAGGGCAACGTGACCACCCTCGGCGCGCTGCTGCAGGTCGAGGACGAGATGTCGGTGCAGCGCGCCATCCTGTTCGCCGCCCTCGCCTCCCCCCAGCAGACGCTCCTGCCCGAGGACCTAGCCAACCTCGACCAGGCCGCCGAGCAGCAGACCGCGGACGCGTCCAACTTCGACGCCTCCGCGCCCACCGCCGAGCAGCAGCTCTACGAGAACACCGTGGCCGGCTCCCAGGTCGACTTCGCCTCATCGGAGGAGTCGCTGGCGATATCGACGGCGACGACCTCGCCGACCACGCCGCTGGATCGTGAGCCCGGCCTGACCGCCCAGAACTGGTACACCAACCAGACGTACACCATCGGCAAGGTCCGGCAGGTCGCCGACCAGCTGGCCGCCAACGTCACCGCCCGGGCCGGCACGCTGCGGTCGCAGGCCACCCAGACGCTGGTGATCGCCACCCTGGTGACCCTGTTCCTGCTGCTGGTCGTGCTGGTGGTCACGACGATCGTCACCCGCTCGCTGATCCGCCCGCTGCGCAAGCTGCGGTCCGACGCGCTCGACGTGGCCGGCCACCGGCTGCCTGAGATGGTGCGCAGGCTGAGCCAGAGCGAGGGCGCGGACGAGGGCGTCGAGATCGAGCCGATCGGGGTCACCTCTACCGACGAGATCGGTGAGGTCGCGAGGGCGTTCGACCAGGTCCACCGCGAGGCGGTCCGGCTGGCCGCCGACGAAGCCATGCTCCGCGGCAACCTGAACGCCATGTTCATCAACCTGTCCAGGCGCAGCCAGTCGCTGATTGAGCGGCAGCTGTCGCTGATCGACTCGCTCGAGCAGAGCGAGCAGGACTCCGGCAGGCTGAGCAGCCTGTTCCGGCTCGACCACCTCGCCACCCGGATGCGCCGCAACTCCGAGAACCTGCTGGTTCTGGCCGGCCACGAGGTGAGCAGGCGGTGGAGCCAGCCGGTGCCGCTTGTCGACGTGCTGCGCGCGGCGATCTCCGAGATCGAGCAGTACGAGCGGGTCGTGCTCAACGTGCAGCCGGGGATCGTGGTGGTCGGCCAGGCCGTCAACGACGTCGTGCACCTGGTCGCGGAGATCGTGGAGAACGCGACCACGTTCTCGCCTGAAGACACCCAGGTGTACGTCTCCGGCCAGCCCCTGTCCAGCGGCGGCGTGCTCCTCGACATCACCGACAACGGCGTGGGCATCTCCGACCAGGAGATGTCGCACGCCAACTGGCGCCTCGACAACCCGCCAGTGGTCGACGTCGCGGTCTCCCGCCGGATGGGCCTGTTCGTGGTCGGCCGCCTGGCGGCCAGGCACGGGGTCAGGGTCCGGCTGCGGCACGCCCAGGCCGGCGGCCTGACCGCGCTGATCTGGCTGCCCGACACCGTGGCGGCCCCGGAGGTTGCGCCTCCGCTCGGTCGGCTGCGCCGTTTCGAGGCGGACGATTTCGGCCCGACCCCCTCACTGTCCGCGCCCACCCCGACGAGCGCGGCCGCGCAGGCGACCGCCGCCGCGCGGATACCGAGGTTCTCACCATCAGCGCCATCGGCGCCCACTGCGCCGGGCGCCCCGTCCCTGCCTCCGTCCTTCAGCCCGGCCGCCGGCCCCTCCAACCCGGCAACACCGGGAGCGCCGGGAGCGCCGGGAGCGCCGGGAGCGGCCGGAGCCCCGACGATCCCCGCGGGACCGGCCGCCCCCGGCTCGGGTGCGCCAGCCGCGGTCGGCGCGGGCAACCTCTGGGAAAGCCCCGCGGACTGGGACAAGCCGGACTGGGGAAGTCCCCCCGTGCCAGCCACCGCGGACACCACCCCGGCGTTGCCGGTCCGCAACGGCAGGTCTCCAGCAGCGGCCAACGCGGCCAACGGCACCCCGGCGGCCGAGAACACGCCGCCCGAGGTGGCCAGCCCGCGCCCGCCGGCCCTCCCGCGTCCCCCGGCCGGACCAAACCCATCCCCTCCCGGGTCTCCCGGCTCGGCGGGTACCGGCGGTCCGAGCAGGCTGCCCTCCTTCGCCGGCGGTCAGCACCCGCAGTCTCCGATCGGCGGCCAGAACGTCCGGGGCGGCGACGGCCCGAGCGCGTCGGACGCCGCGGGCGCGACGAGCGCGATGCCGGCCATGCCCGCAGGCCAGGGCTCGGACGGCGCGGCTGCCGACCCGAACTCGGTCACCATCCCGCCCGCGGCGACCCAGGACCAGCGGCTGCCGATATTCGACTCCCTTGAGTCTGACTGGTTCCGCCGGAGCGGGACGAGCATGAACGCAACCAGGCCGCAGCAGGCCGCCCAGCCTGCTGCCCAGGCCGCGACCTGGACCTCGCCCGCCGACGAAGGCTGGCGTGCCGCCCAGGTGGTCGCCTCGCCGACGGCGGGCGAGACTACCCAAGCGGGGCTGCCAAGACGAGTCCCGAGAGCTAACCTCGTACCAGGATCGGTCGGCAGCGGTGCGCCGGGCGGCCAGGACGCGGAAACCGGCGCGCCCGCCAGGTCGGCGGACGTTGTGCGCTCCCGTATGGCTAGCTTCCAGCGTGGCGTGCGCGATGGCCGCGCCGCCGCACCGCAGCAGAGCGAGGAATCGTAGACCGATGAGACGACTTGACGGCCCACCGGAAGCGACACGACGAGGAGGTACCTGTATGAACGGGCGACGAGGGGAGTGCCCATGAGCACGCCAGGGCGCCCAGCGCAGGACCTTAACTGGCTCATCACGAACTTCGTCGAGCGGGTGCCCGATGTGGCACACGCGGTGGTGGTGTCCTCCGATGGCTTGCCGCTAGCATTTAGTGCCGGGTTCCCGCAGGAACGGGCCGATCAGCTGGCCGCGGTGACGTCGGGCCTTACTAGCCTGACCCAAGGCGCGTCGCGCGTGTTCGAGGGCGGCGCGGTAGTGCAGACCGTAGTGGAGATGCAGCGGGGTGTGCTGGTGATCATGGCGATCAGCAACGGCTCAAGCCTGGCCGTGCTCGCCGCGTCCACCTGTGATCTCGGGCTCGTCGCCTACGAGATGACCCTGCTGGTCGAGCGGGCGGGCCGGGTGCTGACGCCCGCCACTCGCGGCGTCATGCAGGCAGCCATCCCGGGTGACGGGCGTAGGTAACCGGAGGTTTCTGTGGCTGGCCAAGGGCGAGGTGACGACAGGTCACCGTTCGTGGGCTTGCCTGGCTCCTGGCAGGGTCGGGCTGGTCTGTGGGATGAGGGGCCTGGACCCGCCCGGTCAGGCTACGGTTTCGCCAACGAGGAGGACGGCTCCACCCGGCTTGTACGGCCCTACACGGTTACCGGGGGCCGGACTCAGCCGAGGTATCAGCTGGCCATCGAGGCGCTGGTCACCGCGACCGTCCTCGAGCCAAGGGACCTTTCCGTGCTCGCGCCGGAATGCCAGGCGATCCTGCAGTTCTGCCGGGACTGGAGATCGGTGGCCGAGGTGTCGGCGGTGCTACGCCTTCCGCTCGGTGTAGCCAGGATTCTCATCGCGGACATGGGCGCGGACGGGCTAGTCCGCATCCACCAGCGCGATGACTCGGAGGGCCGTCCGGACCTCCATCTGCTCGAAAGGGTGCTTAGTGGACTCCGTAAGATCTAGCGTCGCCCAGCCCAGGTCCGACGCCCCTTCCGCCATGACGTCGGTGAAGATCGTGGTGGCTGGTGGATTCGGCGTGGGCAAGACGACATTCGTGGGCTCGGTGTCAGAGATCACGCCGCTGACGACCGAAGCCGTGATGACCGTGGCCAGCACGGATGTGGACGACTTGTCGCACGTGCCGGACAAGTCGACGACGACGGTGGCGATGGACTTCGGGCGGATCACGCTGGACAAAGACCTGGTGCTGTACATGTTCGGGACGCCCGGGCAGCACCGTTTCTGGTTCATGTGGGATGACCTGATCCAGGGCGCGATCGGCGCGGTCGTGCTGGTGGATACCCGCCGCCTCGCGGACTCGTTCCCAGCGGTCGACTACTTCGAGGCATCCGGGCTCCCGTTCGTGATCGGGATCAACGGGTTCCACGGGCAGTTCCCGCACCGGTCGCGGGACGTGAGTGAGGCCCTCGCGATCTCGCCCGACGTCCCGGTGATCCCGTGCGACGCGCGCAACCGCGAGTCGACCAAGGCGACCCTGGTCACCCTCGTCGAGCACGCGATGTCCATGCAGACCGCCGGGCGGTACTGATCCCCTACTACACGACCAGCACGGCCTTTCTCGAGGCGCTGGCCGAGGCAGGGGTCAGGTACGTCTTCGCCAACCTCGGCAGCGACCACCCCGGCCTGATCGAGGCGTTCGCGCAGGCTAAGGCGCAGGGCCGCGAGGATGCGTATCCGCAGCTGATCATCTGCCCGCACGAGATCGTCGCGCTGTCGGCCGCGCACGCCTACGCCAGCGTGAGCGGGCAGCCGCAGGCGGTTGTCGTGCACGTCGACGGGGGAACCCAGAACCTCGGCGGCGAGGTCAGCAACGCGATGCGCGGTCACGTCCCCGTGCTCATCTTCGCCGGCGCCTCCCCGTACACATTCGAAGGCGAGCTGCCCGGGGGGCGCAACGAGTTCATCCACTGGCTCCAGGACGCCCGCGACCAGCGCGGCATCCTGCGCGGCTTCGTCAAGTACGACAACGAGATCCGCACCGGGCGCAACGTCAAGCAACTCGTCCACCGGGCCCTGCAGATCGCGCGCAGCGACCCGGCCGGCCCGGTCTACCTGGTCGGCCCGCGTGAGGTGATGGAGGAGCCGCTCGAGCCGTACGGCACCGATCCCGCGCAGTTCGGGCCGATCGCGCCCGCCGCGCTGGATGCCGAGGTGGCCGCCGAGATCGCGACCGCGCTGGCCCGCGCCCGGCACCCGCTGATCGTCACGTCCTACCTGGGCCGCAACCCCGACGCCGTGCCCGTGCTCGTCGAGCTGGCCGAGCTGCTGGCCGTCGGCGTGCTGGAGTCGGCCGCCTTCTGCGTCAACTTCCCAGGGGACCACCCGCTGCACTGCGGCTACCAGTTCACCACCACCGAACAGAACCCGGCGCTGGCCCAGGCCGACGTGATCCTGGTCGTGGACAGCGACGTGCCGTGGATTCCCGCGACCAACCGGCCCGCGGCCGACGCCGAGATCTACGCTATCGACATCGACCCACTGAAACCGACGATCCCGATGTGGCACATCGCCGCGCGCCGCTTCGCCGCCGCCGACTCGCGCGTGGCGCTGGGACAAATCGCACGGCTCGTTCGGGATGAAAAGATCGATACGGCCGTGGTGGAGGCGAGGCGCGCCGAGATCACGGCCGCCAGCCAGGCCCGCCGCGCCGCGCTCGACGCGCTCGAGCGGCCCGAGGCCGGCCTGATCACGCCAAGGTACTTGACTGCGTGCGTGCGCGAGCTGCTGGCCGGCACCGACGCAGTCGTGCTCACCGAGACGATCACCAACTACCAGGTGGTGGCCGAGCACCTGCGCCCTGCCAGGCCCGGATCCTACCTGGGGTCCGGCGGCGGTTCCCTGGGCTGGGCCGGCGGCGGCGCCGTAGGGGCCAAGCTCGCTTCTAATTCTTATCCAGAACGAACAGTGGTGTCCCTGGTCGGTGACGGCTCCTACCTCTTCGGGGTGCCGTCCAGTGCGCAATGGGTCGCGCGCAGGTACAACGCTCCGTCGCTGACCGTCATCTACGACAACCGCGGCTGGGCCGCGCCCAAGTTCTCCACGCTCCGGGTGCACGGCCAGGGCGCGGCCGCGGCGGCGGACGACTTCCACGTCTCGTTCGAGCCCGAGGCCGACCTGCCCGGCATCGCCGCCGCGGCCGGCGGTGCCTATGCCGTCACCGTCGACGACCCCGCCGAGCTGCCCGGCGTGCTCAAGGACGCCCTTGCCGTCGTCCACGGCGGCCGTTCGGCCGTGGTCAGCGCGCACCTCCCGCCGGTGTGACGCCGCTGTCTCACCCCTCCAGCCAATGACATGCCGCGACCCGCGCCCCGGCTGGTAAGACTGGTGGCATGACGACGGTTGACGTGCTGATCATCGGGTGCGGTCCGGCCGGCGCCAGCGCGGCCATCGCCGCGCACGACGCGGGCGCCCGGGTGCTGGTCGTGGAGAAACGCCAGGAAAGCGGGGGAAACGCCCCGTTCGCCGGCGGATTTCTCTGGGACGTCCGCGGCGCCGAGGCGGTCCGGCACGTGCAGACGCTCTTCTTCGGCAAGACCGACCGCTCCGTGGCGGAGGCGTATGTCACAGGCCTGGGCGAGCTGCGGTCCTGGATCGGCGAGCTCGGCGGCGAAGCCGTCGACGTCGACCCGCCGCCCGGCTCGTTCCCCGCGGTGCTGCCCTCCTGGCCGCACGTTCCCGGCAGCGACGGCGTGCGGTACTGGGTGGTGGGCGGCCAGCCCGCCCTGCGGCGAGGGGAGGCCCTGTGGCAGCTGCTGTCGCGGAACCTCGCCGCCCGGGGGATCGCCGTCCGCCACGGGCACGCCGCGACCGGCCTGGCGGCATCGCAGCACGGGCGCGTGTCCGGCGCGACGGTGACCAGCGCGACAGCCGACGTCGCGGTCACCGCATCGCGCGGCGTCGTTCTGGCCTGCGGCGGCTTCGAGGCCGACGAGTACTTCAAGGACGCCTTCCTGCCGGTCGGACAGCTGCACCGGGTCGGGCACGACGGCAACACCGGCGACGCCATCCGGATGGCCCTGGCGGTCGGCGGGGCGCTGTGGCACATGTCGGAGTTCTTCGGCTGGTTCGCCTTCAAGGCCGCCGAGTACGACGCGGCCTTCGCCATAGACTTTCACGGCCCGGGCTTCGTGCTGGTCAACGCGGCCGGTCAGCGGTTCGGCGACGAGACCGGCTACGAGGTACACGAACGACTCCGCGCCCTGGTGAATGTCAAGCCCGCCCTCGGCTACTACCCGGCGCTTCCGGCCTACGGCATCTGCGACGGCGCCACCCTGCGGGCCGGTGCCCTGAGCGGCGTGGTCGGCACCCCGAACGACTACCGCTGGAGCGCCGACAACCTCGCCGAGGTGCGCCGCGGCTGGATCACCAGGGCGGGCGGCCCGGCCGAGCTGGCCGGGCGCCTGGGCCTGGATCCGTCCGTGCTCACCGCGACGCTCACCGGGTTCAACGCGGCGGCCGCCGCCGGGCGAGACGAGGAGTTCGGCCGCCGTGCCGAGTACATGGCCGCCATCGACCTAGCCGACCTGTACGCGATCGAGCTGTGGCCGGCCGCCGCGACCACATCGGGCGGTCCCCGGCGTGATGCCCTGGCCCGGGTGGTGCGCCCGGACGGGACCGCGGTGCCCGGGCTGTATGCCGCGGGCGGGGCCGGCACCGTGTGGGGCCCTTTCACCCATTCCGGCGGCGGCCTGACCGACGCCCTGGTCTTCGGCCGCCTGGCCGGCCAGCACGCCGCCCAATCCTGCGTCCGATAAGATCACGTGTACTTTGGCGTCATTTCTGACGCCTTTTGGCACATGATAACGATTTCGACCATTCCCGGTGCAGCAGCTCGACGAGGTTGCCCTCAGGGTCGGCCACGAACGCCATCCGCACCCCCGGTTCCGGCGAGGGACCCGGCGGCATGACCGGCCGCGCCCCGCGGGCGGCTGCCCGGTCGTACGCGGCGTCCAAGTCGGCGACGTCGAACGCCACGTGTCCGTACCCTTCGCGCAGCGCGGCCTCGCCGGGCGTGCCGGGTTTGCGGTCCGCCGCCGAACCGGGCCTGTGCAGCAACTCGAGCCGGTAGCCGTGTCCGGGGTGGATGAGCATCTCGATGCTCAGGTCCAGCGCCTCGACCCGGAGCGTGAGCTCAGGCACCAGCCCGAACACGTCGCAGTACCACGAGGCCTCCACCGCCAGGTCGGCGACCGCCAGCCCCACGTGGTCGAGCCGGGCGCCGACGTCAGCCATGAACGTTCAGCCCTTCCGGGTCGCAGGTCAGGTAGGACGCGAACCGGCCGGACGGGTCGCGCTGGGAGCGGATCGCGGCAAGCCGCCGGTACGCGTCGTCGGAAAGGAACCGGTCCTGCCGCCGGGTGAAGTCGGTATCGCCCAGGTAGACCCCGGCCCCGTGGGCGGCCAGCTCGGCGGTCCGGCGGTGGACCCACTCGGTATGCCGCGTGTCGTCGGCCGGGTCGGTGTAGATGACGTACGTCGCGACGTAGACATCGGCCTCCACCGAGAACGCCATGTCGGGCAGGTCCCGCCGTGGCGCCCACCCGTACCAGATCGAGAACGAGTGCTCGGTCTCCAGCTCGCTCCAGAGCGTCTGCAGCATCGGGGCCAGTACGCGGGCCGGTGCGTCGGTCCAGGTGCAGTCGACGGCGTACCGGTAGCCCTCGGGATTCTGCACCGTCTGCGCCAGGTTCTCGTCGGCGACGCTCGTCCGGCCCTGGACGTGCCCGAGCTCACGGCCGGCCAGCGGGCCCGGCCGGAACGGCGCGAGCAGGGCGAGCGCATGCTCGTCCGAGTCGGCCGTCACCGTCGTGTGCAGGAGCAGGACCGTCCCGTCCGGGCGGGCCGTGCCATCGTGCAGCGGGACGCCAGGCAGGCGGGTGGCCGCGACCACCGGCTCCACCCGCCGGTCCAGGCCGGGCAGCACGTCGTGCAGCCAGGTCAGCAGCTCCACTGCGTCGTCGAGGCGGAACGTCCAGGTGTCGTGCCACATCACCCGCGGCGCCTGATACGTCTGCAGGCGGAAGCGGGTGACCACCCCGGGGAAGCCCGGGCCGGCGCCGCGCGCCGCCCACAGCAGGTCGGGGTGGTGTTCGGCGTCCGCGCGGACGAGCGTCCCGTCGGCCGTCACCACGTCCAGCCCGGTCACGCTCTGGCACGCCCACCCGCGGGCCCGTCCGTCCCAGCCCTGCCCGCCCTGCAGCAGGTAGCCGCCGAGGCCGACCGAGGCGCAGTGGCCGCCGGGGAACGCCCGGCCCCGCGCGGCCAGGAACGGCGCGAGCTCCAGGCCGCCCCGCACGGCCGGCCGAGCCGACACCGTCCCGGCCGCCGGCTCGTATGCCAGGTCGCGCAGGCCGCCCAGGTCGATCAGCAGGGCGTCATCGCGCAGGCTCCAGGCCGCCCACGAGTGCCCGCCGGAGCGCACGCTGACCGGCCAGCCGCTCTCGGCCGCCAGCCGCACCCCCGCGATCACGTCGTCGTCGTCCGCCGCGAGCAGGACGGCCGCGGGAAACCGGTCCGGCCGGCGCGCGTTGAAGATGCGGCCGGTGCGGGCCTGCTCGTACCCGGGCTCGCCGCGCAGCAGCAGCCGCCCGGTGAAGCGGTCGCGTCCCCCCGTGATCCTCTGCAGCGCCGTCAACCGACTACCGCCGCGCCGCCGTCGACGGGAATGTTCGCGCCGCTCACGTGGGACGACTCGTCGCAGGCCAGGAACAGGATGGCGTGCGCGACGTCCTGCGGCTGCCCCCACCGCCCCAGCGGTGCGCGGGCGGCGATGCTCGCGGCCGGACCGGATGGGTCCGACAGCATCGGTGCCGTGTGCGGTGTCTCCGTCATCGCCGGGCTGACGGCGTTGACCCGGATGCCGTGCGGGCCGCCCTCGACGACCAGCTGATAGGTCAGCGCGAGGACGCCGCCCTTGGCGGCGCCGTGCGCGTTCTGCGGCATGAAGAACGCGCCGCGGGTGGCCGTGATGGACGCGACGTTGACGATCGACCCGCCTCCGGCCGCCACCAGGTGCGGCCAGGCGGCCCGGGTGACGAGGAAGACGATGTCGAGCTCGTGCCGGATGGTGAACGACCAGTCGGCGAAGGAGAGCGTGTCGATGGGGCCGAACCGGATCGCCGAGGCGTTGTTGACCAGGATGTCCACCCCGCCAGCCAGCGCCACCGCGTCCTGCACCCAGCCCCGGGCGCCCTCCTCGGTGGCCAGGTCGACCGGCGCGACGGCGTCCATCCGCCCGCCATCGGCCCGCGCCAGCTCGACGGTCTCCGCGGAGGTCTCCTGGTTAAGGTCGCAGCCCACCACGTGGGCGCCCTCGCGCGCGCACAGCAGCGCCGCCGCCCGCCCGATCCCGCCGCCGGTGCCCGAGATCAGCGCCCGCTTCCCGTCCAGCCGGCCCATACGCGGCTCCTTCTTCCACCCGAGCGCCGGTCTCATCCACCCGGCTCTCGATCGTGTTCTTCATTCATTCTATGCAAGTCACTATCTCAGAGTGAGAGTATAGTTAACAAGACTTAGTCGAGAGGGGCGCCGATGTCGACCACGGGCCTGGACCGCCGGATCCTCGGACTGGGGTGTGGCCGGCCAGACGGCAGCGCCGAGATCCTGCTGAAGGCGGCGCTGAGGGCGGCCGAGGACCAGGGCGCCGAGGTCGAACTCGTCCGGCTCGACGAGCTCCGGCTGCCCAGCGGCGCCGCCGAAGCCGCCGAGCCAGACGACGCGTGGTGGCTGTGGGAGCGGCTGGTCGAGTGCGACGGGCTGATCGTGAGCACGCCGATCATCAGCCGGACGGTGGCCGCCCGGCTCAAGCTGCTCGTTGACCGGCTGCTCGGGCCGAACGCCGACGCCGCCATCATCGACGGGCTGCTAGCGCTGCGCAGCCAGGGGCGGGAGCCGGCCGTTCCGTTCCGCGTCGATGAGCGGGTGCTGAAGCCCAGGGTGGCCGGCTTCCTCGCGGTGGGCGGCTCGCTGACCTCGCAGTGGAAGACGCTGGCGCTGCCGATCATGCACACGGCAACGTTCTCGATGCACATCGCCGTCGTCGACCAGGTGCAGTTCGAGGGCGCCGGCACGCCGCGCTCGGTGGTACTGGACCAAACCGCGCTCGACCGGGCCGCCGTGCTCGGGCAAAACGTTGCCAGCCAGCTCGGCGTACCCTTCGACCAGGCGCGTTACCTGGGGGCGCCCGGGGTGTGCCCGATGTGCCACCTCGACGTCGTGGTCCTGCGCGGCGCGGACGTCGAATGCGCCACCTGCGGCGCGCGCGGTCGGCTGGCGGCCGTCCCGCAGCTGACCTGGACCGAGCTGTCCAGCTCGGTCATCTCCATGGACGAGAAGCGGGCGCACGCCGCCGAGATCCAGGACACCGCCGCGCGCCACGACCAGTTGCGCGAGCAGATCTCCGAGCGCGCCCGGGCCTTCGAGGCGTACGACCGGACCGTACGGCCCGCGGGCACCGTCAGCCACTAGCCGCGGCTCCGGTCCAGTGGTGCCGCCCCGGCCCGACCTCCTGCGGCTCCCCGCCGGGCATGACCACGGTCGCGGTGGACCCGCCCGGCACGAGCACGTCCAGCTCCATCGATCGGCCGGCCACACGCCAGGCCAGATCGATGGGACCGAACGGACCGATGTGGCGAGCGGAAGCCGACGTTATTCCGCCGCCCGGCCGCGGGCGCACCTCGAAGCGGCGATACCCGGGCTCGGCCGGGCGCAGCCCCGCGACGTAGCGGTGCAGGAACGTGGCCACCGCACCCTTGCTGTAGTGGTTCAGCGACCCGTGCGGCACGCCGCGGGAGTCAACGCCGTCCCAGTGCTCCCACAGGGTGGTCGCGCCCCGGTCCACCATCGTCAGCCAGGACGGCGCGGTGTCCTGCCGCAACAGCTCGTAGGCCAGGCCCAGGTGCCCGCCGTCGGCCAGCACGGGCAGCAGGTAGCCGGTCGACAGGAAGCCGGTCGCGAGGTGACCTCCGGCCAGGCCGACCAGGTCGGCCAGACGCCCGGCCACCGCCGGCCGGAGGTCCCCCGGCACCAGCCCGAAGGCCAGCGCCCGTACGTGGCAGGCCTGCGTCTGCGCGGCGAGCGTCCCGTCGTCCCGGACGAACTCCCGCCGCCAGGCGTCCAGCGCCCCCTCGGCGATGGCCTGGTAGCGGCGCCACTGGTCCTCCCGCAGCCCGAGCACCCGGGCGACCAGGACCACGGTCGCCGCCGAGCGGTGCAGGTAGGCCGTGGCCACCTCGGACTTATCCGCCCGGGCGAACGCCGGGAAGTCGGTGACCGTCACCCCCGGCTCCATCCACTCGCCCCAACCGAAGCCCGTGTCCCACAGATACCGCTCGTGCTCGGCAGGCTCGGGCCGGGCCGCGGCCCGGCCGGGATGCCGGCCGCCCGCGGCCGCGGCGGCGGCGAACCGGACCCAGGCCGTCATCGCACCCCACATCTCGGCGAGCAGCGATGTGTCGCCGTACGCCTGGTACAGGTCCCAGGGCACCGACACCACGGCGTCGCCCCAGCCCGCGGAGCCGTGCAGCCCGCCGAGCGGTCCGTCGAAACCCTCGCACGGCGGGCAGGGCGACATGTTCGCGACGCACCCGTCGGCCCGCTGATCAAGCATCACGTCACCCAGCCACTTGCGGGTGAAGGCCAGCACGTCGTACAGGTACGCGGCCGTCGGCGCGAAGACCTGCCAGTCTCCCGTCCAGCCCGCGCGCTCGCGCTGCGGGCAGTCGGTCGGGATCTCGCAGATGTTCGACCGCAGCGACCACACCACCGCCTCGTGCAGCCGGTTGACCCGGTCGTCGCTGCAGCTGAACCAGCCGGTCCGGCGCAGGTCGGAGTGCACGACGACGCCGGTGACGTCGTCAGCGCCCAGCGGCCCCGGATGGCCCTGCACCCGCACGTACCGGAAACCGTGCGTGCTGAACCGCGGCTCGAACGCCTCCCCGCCGGAGCCCGCTGCGACCTCGTCGACCTGGCCGAGCGGCAGCGGCTCCGGTACGACCGGAAGGTTCACGTCCAGGTGCGCGGTGGTCAGGTCCCCGTCCCGGTCGAGCCACTCGCCGTACGACAGCGTGACCCGGCCGCCGGCCGGCCCCGGGCTCGCCAGCCGTGCCCAGCCGCTGAAGTTCTGCCCGAAGTCCGCCACGAAGGCGCGCCCGCCGCGCACCGGCCGCACGGCCACCGGCCGGATCTCCTGAATCCGCCGGACCGGCGGCGCGACCGAACGCACGATGGCGACGTCGACGTCACGCGCGACGGCGCCGCCCCACGACCGGTCGTCGAACGACACATCATGCACCGCGTGCTGCAGGACGCGGTGGTCTTCCCGCTGACCGCCGATGAGGTCGGCCGCGGTGATGCGGGACGGCGCCACCCGCCAGCCGGGATCGCTGCGCGCCACCACCCGCCAGCCGGGCCCGCTACCCGCCACGGCCCGCCCGCCCGCGTCGGTCCGCACCTCGAGCTGCGCGCGCAGCGCGAGGTGCCGGCCGTACTGATCCGCGGCTCGCGGCAGCCCGACCTGGCCGCGGTACCAGCCGTCGGCCAGCAGGACCGCGAGCACGTGCCGGCCCGGCGGCAGCAGCGCAGTGACGTCGTACGCCTGGTACTGGACCCGTGCCCGGTACTGGGTGTAGCCGGGGGAGAGCTCGGCGTCGCCGATCCGCTGTCCGTCCAGGAACGCCTCGTACAGGCCGAGGGCCGTGATGTATAGCCGGGCCTGGGTGACCGGGGGAGTGGCGAAGGTCGTCCTGAGCCAGTACGCGGGCCGCGACCCTGCCGCGGGCCGCGGGTCCTCCGTCACGCCGATCCACCGCGCCGACCAGTCCGCCTCCTCCAGCAGGCCGGCCTCGAGCCTGACCGGCTCGCTCCACCCGCTCTCGCCCAGGTCGGTCCACACCTTGACCCGCGCCGCCGCCGAGCGCCTGGACCGGTCGAAGACCGGCAGCCGGACGAACGACTGGGCCACGCCGTCCACCCGGCCGGTGTCGAAGCCGTCGTCGGTGCGTATCCGGTAAGCGTGCTGTACCGACGCGTCGTCCGGCAGCCACCAGCACAGGGCCGGCTCGTGTCCGCGGCCCAGGGCGTCGCCCCCGACGATCTCCGCCCACACCACGGCCACCATGAGCATCGTTCCCCTGACGTAGTCGCGATCCCATCGGTGCGGCTGAACCGTCACTGGCCAGGTGCGTTATGCAGATGGTGGTCCGGTTCGGCGGTGCTGGTGTCGGCACCATCGGCATTGGGCGAGGCGTCGGGGGCAGGGCTCTCCGCGTCGCGCACCGGCGGGCCGGCCCCGTGACTTCCCGCGCGGCCCGCGAGTCGCTTGGCGTACTCCCCGCCGGCCCGGTTGCGGAGCTTGGCCAGCGCCACCGCCGGGCCCTTGCCGGTCGCGGTGCCCGTGATGCCGTCCGGGTTCTGGACGGCGGTCAGCACCAGCGCCAGGCCGGCCACGATGGCCTGGTACTTGCCCACGTTGAGGTGCAGGTTGAGGAACGTCACGAACAGCCCCGCGCCGGAGAACATGATGCCGGCCACTACCGCCCCGGCGATGCGCCCGACG
>Ga0181525_10002550_pt1 | contig 14818 bp, 10 predicted proteins | sample PEATcosm2014_Bin_48_FD_121100 | JGI IMG/M metagenome (GOLD analysis project Ga0181525, IMG submission 121100) | Peatland microbial communities from MTU Mesocosm Facility, Houghton, MI, USA - PEATcosm2014_Bin06_10_metaG | ecosystem: Environmental > Terrestrial > Soil > Wetlands > Peat | place...
CCGGGCGAACACGCAGCTTTGCCCCGGCTTGAACTGATTCAAGCGGGACGTCATGTTCTTCGCTGTCCTGAACCGCGTGGGCAATTTTGGGTGCGAGATTCAGCAAGGCGCGGATGGCGCTGCCGGTCTTGCTGCGCGCCCGCAATTCAAGCACCTGGCCGAGCAGCACCAGCACGACGATCACCGCCGCCGCCTCGAAATAAATTCCAACCTTGCCATCTGTTGCGAACGAAATTGGAAACGCCCCTGGCACCAGCATCACCACGGCGCTGAACAGATACGCCGTGCCGATGCCAATGGCGATGAGCGTGAACATGTTCAAATGCCGGGTGACGAGTGAAGTCCAGCCACGCTGGAAGAAAGGCCAGCCTGCCCACAGCACCACGGGAGTTGCGAGAATGAATTGGATCCAGCGCGATGTATTGCCCGTCACCCAGCTTTTGTGACCCAGCGACGGAATCATATGCGCCATCGCCAGCAGGAAAACCGGCAGCGCGAGCGCCGCGCCAATCCAAAAGCGCCGCGTCATGTCTGCAAGTTCGGGGTTTTCTTCCTCCATTGCCGAAATCGTTTCCGCCTCCAACGCCATGCCGCACTTGGGGCAGCTTCCCGGATGATCTTGTTGGACTTCCGGGTGCATGGGGCAGGTGAAGATGATTTTGCCGGAAGCCGACGCGATGGTCGCCGCCGCATTTTGTTCCAGCGCCATTCCGCATTTCGGGCAATCACCCGGCTTGTCAGACTCCACGCTGGGACACATCGGGCAGAAATACCTGGCAGCGGACGAGGGTTCTGGCTTGGATTCGCCGTGATCATGATGCTCGCAGCAACAGCAGGAACTTTCGGCGACGTTCGCAGGTTCAGCCCCGGCCAGATATTGTTTGCGGCAATGTTCGCTGCAGAAATAATACATCTGCCCATCGCGTTCGGCGTGGAGAGCCGTTTCCTTGTCCACCGTCATGCCGCAGATGGGATCAATTGTCATATTAATGTATCTTCATCTGATTAATACGCCGCTTTGCAGCAGCACCGCCATATTGAACTACTTTTCAAACAGCTTGCCAATCACGATGACCTGTAAAACAAGCACCGTTATGCCGACCAAGGCTTCAATACAATGTTGGCAGGTTTTTTTGAACGAACCATATGGACTTGCAATCAAACTTTGGACAGGAGGCACCCTGATGAACAACGCGGGGGATTTTTCTATGCGTTACATCATCAATTCAACGTCGACGCGAACACAGGGCTGGCAGGCCGACTGCTGGAACTGGGCGAGGGCCAATGAACCCTTTGAACTTTACGGCGTCGAAACACAGCATCTGCCGTTTTGTCAGGAGCTTTCAGAGGCTTGCCGTTGCAAATATCAGTCCCGACAAGCTCACGACGAGGCGGTTGTCATGTTTGATCCGTCATTTGAAACTGAACAATGATTTTTGACGTCCGAGGAAGTTTCTCCGGTCAGACGACGGCAATCATGCTCCTGCCGCTGACGAGCCGGTTAATTTCCATAATTGAACGGGTCGGACAACGCGGGGTTTGACACGAGGTTCGTGTCCGTAAGCGTCTTGAGGAACGCGACGAGCGCGGCCTGTTGGTTTGTGGTGAGATTCAGCCGCAACACCCCGCCGCCCGGCGCTCGCAGAGGAGGGGAGAGGTTGGGATTGTTGACGACTCCGGTGCTGTAAAATGCCACGACTTCGTCCAGGTTCGTAAAACGCCCGTCGTGCATGTAGGGCGCGGTGAGTTCGACGTTGCGCAGCGAGGGAACCTTGAACAATCCGTTCTGTTGTGGAATGCCCGTCACACCACCGACCCCCAAATCAACGAAAGGAAATTCCAGTCCGTTGTTGTTGATGGTGGTGGTGGGTACAAAATTATCCGTGCTGTGGCAGACGGAACAGGTGGCGTTGCCGACCTGGCCGAAGAATATCTGGTAGCCCAGATATTCCTGCGCGGTGAAGTTCGTGAAATTATTCGTCACGCCGATGTCGTATTTGGATTGCGTTGAGACGATGGAGCGGACGAATTGTGCGAGCGCGTCCGCGATGCGGTTGGTGGTGATGTCGGGCGATCCGAAGGCTGCGGTGAAAAGATTCGTGTAAAACGGCTCGGCGGCAATGCGGCTGGTCAGTGCGGCGAGTGTCATTCCCATTTCAATAGGGTTCTGGATCGGTTGCAATGGCTGGTCCTCCAGCGTGGCGGAGCGTTCATCCCAGAAAAAAGACTGCCGCTGATACCAGCGTGCATTGCTCAGGCCCATCGCGTGCCGCGTGCCGATGCTGCCGTTGTAACCGACGCTGAACTGGCGCGGGTCGGCAAACCCGTGCGCCTGCTGGTGGCACGACGCGCAGGAAATCGACTGGTTCGTCGAAAGCCGCTTGTCGTAAAACAAAACGCGCCCGAGCGTGGCGCCGGCGTCGGTCGTGATGTTGCTGGACGGCATGTTGTCCTCCGCGAGGATCGGGTTCACCGAAAAACTCGCAGGCAGCACCGGCGCGGAGTAGTTGTATGACGTGGCCGGGAGCGACAACGCGTTCGTGGTCGTGTCGGTGATGTTCTGGTTCGCGGAGTTGTAAAATGCGCGGTAAAACAGATTTCCACCCGTGGCGTTTGTATAGCTGCGATGGAAACTGCCGTTGAATACTTTCAACGTTTCCACTGTGGTCCAACTGGCGAGGTTGCTGGAACTTTGAATGATCCAGACCTGGTCGCCCGCATTGCTGATGTTCAAGCTGAACACTCCGCCGTTCGTCTGGGCGAGGCTCAAAGCCGCGCTGGGCGCAACATTATCCGCGCAGGCGGTCATGTGGTTCAACACGATGGTTATCGCGGCAATGAGAGCCGGAATTTTCAGGTTCGACTTCATGTGCGCACTATGCATGAAGACACCTTAAGGGAACATGAAGTGCAACATCGGCACGCATTATATCATATTCCGCCGCTTTCGCCAGAGCGCAGTGTATGGTTCCTTTTCTAGTTGTGGTGGCCCCATGCTGGCTTCCTGCACTGCGCAGTAGGGTTACACCCCATGGAGAAGTGCCACACAGTTGGTTAAAATACTCCCATGAATCGCATTGTCTTCCGCGCTCATCCCCCTTTGATGCTTAAAATCAACGGAACGAAACCGATGCTCCTCGGCATTGTCCTGACGATGACCGTTATGGTCGCGCCCCGCACATTGCTGGCGGCCGGGCTGGCACCAGTCAACCTGGGTTCGGCTGCTCATTTTACGATTCTTGCCGGGGCGGCGATTACCACCACCGGGGGCGGAACCATTAATGGCGATGTCGGGGCGTATCCGATTGGCGGGTCTGGCATCGGCGTGACCGCAGCCCAGGTGAACGGGACGATTTATGAAACGGATGACACCGGGCCGGTGGGTGCGGTGGTGGCTCCGGGTTTGTTGCTCGCGGCTAAAAATGATTTGACCACGGCGATGAACGATGCCGCCGGACGAACACCAGTGCCTGCTGATCCGGATCACTTGAACCCAAATGGCGGGAATATTGGCGGGCTAAACCTCGCCCCCGGCCTCTATAAATTCACGGGCACAGCTTCGATAATGGGAGCGGACGTCTTCCTCACGGGTGGTCCCGATGATGTCTGGATTTTCCAGATCGCAGCCGATCTTCAGATGGGCAGCATGAGGAATATCATCCTGGCCGGCGGCGCACAGGCCAGAAACATTTTCTGGCAGGTCGGCACTTCTGTAAATATTGGAACCTTCGCGGTGTTCAAGGGGACCATAATGTCAAATCAAGGCATCGTGATGATGACCAGCAGCACGTTGGACGGCAGGGCATTGGCGTTCACCGCCGGGGTTACTTACAACGGTGTTGGCGGCAGTATCCCGACGCCGGCTGCCCCCGTTTTTGCCGGGATCTCCACAACACGTTCCAACGCGACCGTCGTCCTCAACACCTCGCCGTATTTTCTAGTAACGCTGCAATCCAGTCCCGACCTCTTCCCGGCAAACTGGACGATGATAGCAACGAATACACCGGCCACCAACATCTGGACATTCACCGACACCAACGCAATGACAACCGCGCCCCAGCGCTTCTACCGGGCGTTCATCACCACCCCCTAGAGACAAGCTAAAACCAGATTGATAATTACAGCCCAATGAAACGCCACACTTTCGCCACACACGATTCCAGGTCACTTAATATGAACGGAACAAAACAGGTTTTCATTTTAACTGTCCTTGCCGTGATCCTTATGATCCCGCACTGGACGTTTGCGGCAGGTCCGGCACCAATTGATCTGAAATCTGCCGCCCATTTCACCATCCTGGCCACCTCCACCACGACAACCACCGGCGGCGGCATCATCAATGGCGATGTCGGATTATATCCGGCAGGTTCTCAGGGAATCCCTCCGGCACAGATCAACGGCACCATTTACAACGGCGGCGCAATAGCTGAGCAGGCTGAACTCGACTTGAACTCCGCCTATGAAGCCGCCAGCCCGGCGGCCCTTCCTGGCGGCAGCGACGTCGGCGCGGAACTGAGCACCTTAACCCTGGAACCAGGTGTCTATCAATCCCCGTCGGGAGCGTATGGCATCAACGGAGACCTCACCCTCCATGGCGGGCCGGATGACGTATGGGTTTTCCAGATGGCGAGCACGCTTACCGTCGGCGTCGGTGGCAGGGTTCTTTTGACAGGCGGCGCACAGGCAAGAAATGTGTTCTGGCAGGTCGGCAGTTCAGCCACCCTCAATTCATCCTCAATATTCGAGGGTACCATCATGGTCTACGCCTCCATCACGATGAATTCCAGTTCCACCATTGATGGAAGGGCCTTCGCACAAAATGGAGCGGTCACATACAACGGCAGCGGCGGCACTCTGCCAGCACCCGCAGCCCCGGCGTTTACATCCATTTCCAAAACACGCACCAACGCCACTGTCGTCCTCAACACCTCCCCGTATTTTCTCGTGACGCTCCAATCCAGTCCGAACCTGTCCCCAACGAACTGGACAATGATCGCCACGAATAATCCGACGACCAACAGTTGGAACTTCACCGACACCAACACGATGACAACTTTGCCCCAGCGCTTCTACCGCGCATTTATAACGACTCCTTGAACCCTGGAAAATTAAAAGGAGCCGGATGTGCGTCCGGCTCCGTTGGTGATATGGTTTATACGCCTTCACCAAGGCGCAACAATAGTGGCGCGACCAGGCAAACCTGCTGTCCGGGGCCGCGCCGCAAGCAAAACCACTCTGCCAATTAGCAAACCGGACAGCAAAACCATCAACTCCCATGTTCAGCATAACGCGGGCCAACTTGATGAAACGAAAACGCAAACTGGATACGCTAATAGGGAATGAAGAAGTTTGAAGGGCTCAGGACGAATGGCCGCCTTGGGAACAGGTATCAACCCTGAAATGGGCAGATAATGCCGACGCTAGGTAATAATTTCCCTATATCACGGACGACAATGTTTATATTGGGAAAGGCATTCTGAGTATAATTCCCCGAGTTCCGCCATATCGCGCCACTGGTTGTGTCGCAGTCAAGGGCGTTCTGTCCCCAAAAACCGGCTTTTCCCCGGCACCATTCCAGACTTTCCCGACGCAATCCGGCCATTTCTCGACCGTCTGGGAACCTTCCCAGACGGTCCATTAGCCTTTCTGGACCGTCCAGCAACCTTTCCAGACGTTCTGGGAACCTTCCCAGATGTTCTAGAAACCTTTCCAGACCGCCTAGCAACCTTCCCAGATCATCTAGGAACCTTTCCAGATTGTCTGGGAACCTTGCTGGAACGTCTGGGAAACCTCCATTTTGGCCGCCGATTCCTGCAAATAACATTGTAAACCAACGGCTTGCAAAGCTGGACACATGAAAATGAACCAAACACCTCTAAAATCCAACCATCAAACTTATGGCAAACGATAACATTCCCCATCCTGACGCGGATTTTCATAATTGGGCCGGACCTTTCAACGGTTTCGTCTCGGACAATGCCACTGAAATGGGAGATAAAACACAATAAACCGGCGGCGTTCCGAAGGAACAATTGACAATAGCCCGGCGTTTTAACGCCGGGAAGAAATCAAAACAATGCAAGTCCCGATGGGACGACCGAGGCATTCAACTATGAAGTGGTGATGCCGGGAACGATTCATCATCCGTTCAGCCGTCCCGGTGGGATTCGTGACCGTGGGCGAGCACCCCGGCGTTGAAACGCCGGGCTATTTTCGGATGTCCCTGCAGAACGTGGGCGGATGCAAACGAGAATAAACTTTGACAGAAAAGGGCCCGTGCGCTTTCATCAATTCATATTCACAAAGGCCAATGTGAAAACAACCATGCACGCCTCCATGTACGCTTTGCGGCATAATACCCGCTAAATATTTAGCCATGAGATGGTTTATTTATTTTCCTGTCGGCGCACTCGCAATGGTTATTCTTGGTTGCTCCAAGCAGTCGCCACCGCAGCCGCAGTCGAGTGCAATTCATATCAGCACAATGCTGCCCGGCACCGATCCTTATCTTTTTATGATCATCCTCACGAATTCACAGCCGCCTCCGCTGCGATCGCTTATTGCCATCACCAAAAGCATGAAGTATGAGTGGCACAAAGTTGGCAGCGATGGGACACAAAGCACGGCCAGAGGCACTATTCCGCCAGAGATTTGTGACGCAGTGATGGCGGAGTGGAAGACGATGTCAGGAGGGAGCAGTATTGACCCAACACGCGAGCAGGCAGTTTACGTCGGGTCGGTTGATGCAGCGCATCCGCCGCATGTGCAACAGCTACTTGACTACTTATCGAAATGAAAACTACACCTGACAAATCAGTACATACAACGCTGGGCGGCGCTGGCCGTTCCCCTATCACGGTTCACGGACTGTGGCCTTCTAATATGAATCGGCGGCGGCTTCGTCTCCGCTGCGCTACGCCGAGGCATGTCAACGTTCTAAGTAGATAGCAATTTGTGTCATGAGCGAACCAGCATCTTTACCACTTGAAGGCCAGATTTGGGAGGTCGTTGACGGCTGCGACGCGCACATTCAGTATCTTTTTACCGCGCCCATCACCTTCAGCGGTTCTTGCAGGCTCACCGCTGGCGAGCGTGTCTGTATTAAGACAGAGACCACCGACCCGCAGCCCATTGTGGTGAGATTTCTGCCGGTCCGCTATGAGGAGTTGCATGACAGTCTCGTTCCACTCGACATTCGTGACACGCCGCGCTACAAGAGATACATGCTCTCGGTGAAGACAGGATGCTTTTATGAACATTTCAGATTTGTCGGGGACGCGGTTTAACAAGTCGGCCGGACAATCCGCCTATGGCGCAGTTCCGCCTGCGGTTGACGGAAGGTGGCCGGCTGCCAGGACTCTGCGGTGGCTCCGTCTCCGCTGGGCTGCGCCGCGACAGGTTAGAATTCTAAGTTAGGCGGCACATGAAAGCGCATTAAAATATGAAAACAACTATATCCACATTACTTGTTGGCTGCCTGTTTTTTGTGGCTGGCTGTTGCACATCCAGCTACCGAAAATCAGACTTCGTCATTCTCAAAGCTATCTATGGTGTTGGTTCCACGAACACCGTGGATGTGACAGATGAGATTCGGTCACTCGCCAAGAGTGGTTCCATCCATTTACACCCGCAATGGGGATTGGGAGTTGATCCAGCCTACGGAGCGACGAAGCGGGTCACGATTGCTTACAAATACAAAGGTCAGTTCGAGGTCGCTACTTTTGACCAGTTCGAAGAGTTTGCATTACCAGTCAGCCCATGAAAGTGCCGTTTGGTTTCACAATTGAAGTGCGACATAAGAGTTAATAGCAGACTTCGTTCGGAGTCTTGAATACCAGCCGGAGTCTTCGTCGGTTGTATAACTGTTCCTCAATGCATTCGCTTTGCGCCCGGGTGATCCGGATCAGATTGGTTCCAAGGGCAGATGTGGGTGGATGAGACCTTTGGTGTACTTGTGGTTTCCCCGCTCCGAACTTGTTGAGACAAAGCGGAAGCGCACGATCCCGGTCAGGCAAATTTGAGTTCGCGAAGGGTTGCTCCGACCGAGCTTAGGTTTTCCGGTCGCATCGCCGCGTGGCTGGTGGATATGACCAGGCCACTGCCGCCGGCCTTGAACACGGCTTGAACGGCGTCGCGGACGCTTTCGGGCGTGCTGTTCTTCAGTTGCACGTCAATGCCGAGGCCCGCGCAGATGCGCGTGTTGGAACCGGCGACGCCATCCACGGCGCGCTTTGTCTCGCGATAGACATAATCGCTTGAGAACGGCGCGAACTGTCCGCGCGGAGTTCCGTTGATGGGCTGTTGACCAAGTTGGGAGGCGTAGTCGGCCTCGGGCCGGCCGATGATCTGGGCATAGGACTTTTCCTTGAGGTCCATGACGCTGTATTCGAAATCGAGCATCTGCTGCCGGCTCAAGTCGCCGAAAATATTCTGCGTGAGGCTGTCCACAAACGAGGTCATGCGTTCGCCGGCCGGATTGTCGTAAAGCGCGGGCTTCAGAAAATCGGCATATTCCGTGTAAGGCTTGTAATCCTGTTCCGCTCGATAAACCGGATTGAACGAAATATTTTGCCAGATATGATAACCGATTTGGATTCCGGGCCGGATTGATTTTGCCTTCACGGAAAATTCCCGCTGCATCTCCCTCATGCTGTCGGACCAGAAAGTTTCCCAGACGAGCAGTTCGGGATTGCGCAGAAGGATGCGCCAGAACTCGACGTAATAGCCATCCAGCGGACGCTTGCCCGCGCGTCCGTTTCGGATGTAAGGCTCGAGCGCGAGATACGCTTTTTTGACGCGCTCGAAATCAATGCCCTGCTTGGCGGCCTTGGCGGCGCAAAATTCGCAGAAGCAGGACGTGTGGCCGGGATCGCTCTTGGCGCCATGATGCCATGCGCCCAGCGCGTTGCCCAAAGGCCCCTGCCGTTCGGAGCCGCGTTGCAGGCCGTCAACGTCGTAGGAACGGATGAAGTCCTCGACCTGCCCGGCGATGAGGTTCCGGAAATAGGGATTGTTCAGGCACGGGCCGCCGGGATGGCCGGTGGTCCGCCGTCCGTAAAGGTCAATTTCATATAGCTCATCCATGCCCTTGATTTCCGGGCGCGGACGGTTGTCCTCCTCCATCCACGGAATAATTTTCACGCCGCGCTTTTTTGTTTCGGCGGTGATCTGCTGCATCGCGTCGGGCAGGTTGAAGTCGCCCGCACCCAGGCCGTGCGGCTCCATTTTGATGTCGTGATAGTATTGCGGATGAGCGGTGACGAAATTGCCGGTCGGATTGCTGGCGCGGTCGAGGCCGGCCCAGGAGGCCTCGAATGGATTGCAGTGCAGCATGAGCGTGTTGACGCTGGCGCGGTTCTGGACGTCGTCGAGAAACCGCGCGATGCCGTATTGCATGAGATAAGTCGCCTCGGCTTGAAAGCCGATCATGATTTTCGCTGGGGCGGCCGGGGCATCGGCGGCGCGGCTGATCATCGGTTCGAGACCGAGGCCGGTCGTGACGGCGGTTGCGGCTAGAGAAGCCGTTTTGACAACGTCCCGGCGGGAGATTGGATTTGTGGAATTCATATCATTCATTAGGGTCTGTGTCTTTGGCAAACATTGCGTAGGGCAGGGAGCCACGTTGAGTTGTCACAGTTCGGCAGGAAGGGATAATTGGTGCATCGCACCTTATTCCGTCGTCGGACTTTGAGATCGGAGACGGGAACGGCGCAGCGCTCTGTCCCTATCTTGATGGTTTGCGGATGGAGTGACCCCACATTCAGCATGCCAACTTTTGGTTGAAGGTTCACGGCGTTGGCTTCGCCTTGGCAACTTCGACTGCAAAGGCGTAGTCCGGCCCAAACATGTTTGAACGGAAGACGACATATTTCATGTCGGGTGTGAAGCTGGGGTTCGGTTCAAGGCGATAGTTCTGCTTGGACATGTTTACCAGTTTCTCCGATTCCAGATAGCCGCCTTTGATCAGGTTTTCGCCAACGGTGTGCTGGTCGCGGACATACACGGGGCGAAACAGGAAAATCCACGGGGAGTTGTTGTCACCGTCGCCGCAGAAGAGCTTGCCGTCGGGAGACGAGTTGTCGTGAATGGAGGATTCATCAGGGTCGTATTGCAGCCAGACGCGCTGCTTGGTCTGGACGTTGTAGCTGGCGATGAATGACACGTGTCCGCCACGAGGAAAGTGGAGTTGATAGAAAACCGTCTCTCCATCGGCACCCCACCATTCGTGGCCGGCGATCTCCATCTCCATCGTGCGCTGATGGATCAACTGGTTCTGAGTGCCGTCGGTGCGGATGGTCCAGATGCGGTCAACCATCTGCCAGTTGCCCTCGTGGCAATAGAGCAGCAGGGTGGGGTCGGTGGGAGAGAATTGCAGATGGTTCAACCAATTGTTGTTGTGCTCCAGCAACGTCGTCAATTTTCCGGTCTTCAGGTCAATGGTGAACATTGTCATCGGCAGACTTGCCGCCAGGCGCGTGGCCATCATCTGGCCCTTGTTGGCCGGTTCGCCAAGGTTGACGTCGGACATCCGGCCCAAAGCCACAGTGCCGTCATACGCGCCGCCGGCGTTGGCGTCGCCCTCGATGAACGTGCCGGCGCCGAGGGTTTCATCGGCGTTGATGGCCACCACGCTGGCGCGGCGGGGCAGGTCGGCGAGCTTGCGGTTCTCTCCGGTATCGAGATTGACGCACCACAATTGTGAGAACTGGGGTTTGTCCGACGTGCGCGTGTAGTAGAGGTTTGGCGTTGCGTGGGCCACGATGATCGTCTTGGCCGGCCCCTTGACCAACTGCCTGGCCTCCAGGGTTTCAAGGTTCAGCACCGAGATGCCATTGGGCGTGGTGTAGGCCATCTTTTTGCCATCGGGCGCGTAGCCGTTGTAATTGAAATAAAAGCTGTCGGAGCCGGGCTCGCGCGTGAGCCGGATGACGCGGTGTCCGGTGTCCGGGTCAATCCAACTGGTCGGCGGTTCGGCGGGAGCCGCAGCTGTGGTTGTCTCAGGGGCAGGGGCGTCGTCGGCAAACATCTGAATGCTTGCCATGGCCAAGGTCAGGAGCAGTCCGGTCAATTTACGCATATATAATATGTTCCGTTTAGTTAGGGACCTCGTCGGAAAAAGTTTTATTCAGCCTTGGCGATTTCCACTTCATAGACCTGTGATCCGCCCTGGATGTTGGAGCGGAAGACAATCCATTTGTTGTCGGGTGTGAACGTGAGATTGGGTTCGAGGCGGTAATCGTGTTTGGACAAATCCACCAGCTTCTCCACATCAAACTTTCCGACCTTCACGTCATCGTTTCCGACTTTAATGGTGTCCATCTTGCCGGGTTGCGGCGTGAAAAGATAAAGCCACTGTCCGTTGCCGGGCGGATTCAAAGGCTGGTCGTCGGGTGTGCGGTTGGAAACGCCATTCGGCCCGCCGCCGTCACCGGCGAAGAGCCTGCCGTCGTGCGACTGGTTGTAATGCACGGACCATTGCGAACGTTCAAGCGGATAGCGGATGCGTTCGCCGGTCTGGACGTTCACGCCTGCCAGCCAGAAAACGCCGGACTTGGGTGTTTGCAGGTCATACCAGACAGTCTCGCCGTCATAGCCGAAGAATTCGTGCCCGGCGATTTCCATGGGCATCGTGCGTTGGTGCATCAATCGGTTGCCGGTGCCGTCGGTCCGAATCGTCCAGATGCGGTCCACCTGATCCCACGCGCCCTCGTGACAATACAAAATCAGCGTCGGGTCGGTGGCCGAGCACTGGTCGTGGTTGAGATTGTCGGTCATCGGCATGAACGTCCGGATCGCCCCGGTCTTGATGTCCACGGCGAAAAATTCCTGCATCCCGCCACCGCCGCGACCACCCCGGCGGCCTCGAGCCGGTGCGTTGGTGGAAGCGGAAACCGGTGCCGGTTGAACCTGCGTTTGCGCCGGCGGCTGCCCGGCGGCGGGAACCCGGCGCTTGCCGATGATGGTGGTCTCATCCGCCGTGACCCCGCCGAACTGGCCGGTGAAACCCAGCTTGGCGATGACGCGTGTGGCCTTGGTGTCCACGTCGGTCGCATAAATGACCGTCTGGCCGTCCTCATCTTTCTGGTAGTACACCGTGCGCGTCTTGCGCCCGACCTCGATGGTGGCGCTCGTGCCCGCGTTGTAGCGCACGCCCGGCGCGACCAGTTCGACCGCTCGTGTCTTGAGATTGACGGTCGCAAGCCCTTCCGGCGTGTAGATGATCATCTTGTCGCCCTGCGGCGTGTAGGAGTTCTGATGGAAATAAAGGCTCAGACTGCCGGGCTCGTTGGAGAGGCGGATCACGCGGTGACCGGTCGCGGCGTCAATCCATTCGGTTGCCGTTTCGGAAAATCCCCCGGATGAAGGCGAGTTGGTCCCCGGCATGTCTGCGGCAAAGGCATGCACCATGACCGTCATGAGCAGGGCAATAGAGACTGTTATGGCGTTTTTTTGAATCAAGGTTTGCCCGACAAGACGTCTGGAACGCGTTCAGGGTTTCATTTTTGTGCCCGTCTTCGATGGCAGTTCTGAATTATTGGACCAGCCCCGGTTTGGTGAACAAGAGTCAAAGCTCCTGTGGGGAATCGATTTTTCCGTTTGAATTAACAGCAGTGCTATGCAGTTGGTAATATCGCCGGGGCAGGGGATGTGCAGGTAAAAATTTACCTGCAGCCGCCAAAATTGCCCGCCATTTGTTGAACCTCCAATTCCGGCCCGTCGGCTATTATTCGTTCACGCCGGGCGGATTTTCAGGATGAGATCCTTGCTCTCAACGGCGTCGCCGTTCTGCACGCAAATCTCCTCCACCACGCCGTCGGCGGACGCATAGATTGTCGTCTGCATCTTCATCGCCTCGAGCGTGAGCAGCTTGTCGCCCTTCGCCACCTTCGCGCCCACGCTCACCGCCAGCGCGGTGACGAGGCCGGGAATCGGCGCGCCTACTTCCGCCGGTTTCGCGGGATCGGCCTTGACGCGCGCCTTCACGGTGGGCTTCGCGGATTTGTCCACGATGGACAACTGCCGCGCCATGCCGTTCAACTCGAAGTTCACCGCGCGTTTGCCTTCGGGATCCACCGCGCCGATGTTGACGAGGCGGATGAACAGCGTCTTGCCCGGCTCAATTTCTATGGAAACTTCCTGCCCGACTTTCATGCCGTAAAAAAACGCCGGCGTCGGCAGTGCGGACAGGTCTCCGAAGTCGCGTTCCATCTTCGCGTAGCCGGCAAACACCTCGGGATACATGACATGGCTTAAAACATCGTCGGTCGTCGCTTCGCGCTTGAGCTTCGCCGTGAGTTCCTCCTCGATTTTTTTGAAATTGAGCGGCTTGAGCGACTCGCCGGGCCGGCCTTTGAGCGGCTTGCGTTCGCCAAGAACGACGTGCTGGATTTTTTTCGGCCAGCCGCCCATCGGCTTGCCCAGTCCGCCGCCCAGCATGTCTATCACCGACTCGGGAAACGGCACGCTGCCCGGTTCAAGGTTCAAAACGTCGGCGGGCTTGATGCCGCGCGTGATGAGAAACATCGTCATGTCGCCGACGACCTTGCTGCTCGGCGTGACTTTCACGATGTCGCCAAAAAGCTGGTTCACCTCGGCGTAAGTGCGCGCAATTTCCGGCCAGCGCTGCGCAAGGCCCATTCCCGCCGCCTGCTCCTTCAAGTTGGTGAACTGTCCGCCGGGCATCTCGTGCAGGTAGACTTCCGCGCTGCCGGCGCGCGGCGCGGTGTCGAACGGCGCGTAAAAGGTGCGGACGTGTTCCCAATAATCGGCGAACTCGTTCAGCGCGTTCAAATCCAGGCCGGTGTCGCGCTTGGTGAATTGCAGCGCGGCCACGATGGAGTTCAAGTTCGGCTGGCTCGTCGAGCCGCTCATCGAGGCGATGGCCAGGTCGGCAACGTCCACGCCCGCTTCGGCGGCGGACAAAACGCTTGCGGCGGAAATCCCGCTCGTGTCATGCGTGTGAAAGTGAATTGGGATTCCAATTTCTTCCTTCAGCGCCTTGACCAAAACGTGCGCGGCGGCGGGCTTGCAAAGTCCCGCCATGTCCTTGATGGCGAGCATGTGCGCGCCCATCTTTTCCAGTTCCTTCGCGAGCTTGATGTAATATTTCAGCGAATATTTGCTGCGCGATTTGTCGAGGATGTTGCCGGTGTAGCAGATTGCCCCTTCGCAGACGGCGTGCGTTTCGTTCACCGCTTCCATCGCCACCTTGAGGTTCGGCAGATAATTCAGCGAGTCGAACACGCGGAAAATATCCATGCCCGCCCCGGCGGAATGCTTCACAAAACCGGCGACGGCGTTGTCGGGATAATTGGAATAGCCCACCGCGTTCGAGCCGCGAAAGAGCATCTGGAAACAAATGTTCGGAATCCGTTCGCGCAGCAGGCGCAGACGGCGCCACGGGTCTTCATGCAGGAAACGCATCGCGGTGTCAAACGTCGCGCCGCCCCACATTTCCATGCTGAACAGGTTCGGCGTGCGGCGTGCCACGGCGTCCGCCACGGCGATCATGTCATAGCTGCGCAGCCGCGTGGCGAAGAGCGACTGGTGCGCGTCGCGGAAGGTCGTGTCCGTGACGAGCAACTGCTTTTGCTTGAGCGTCCACTCGGCGAACTTCTTCGGGCCGAGTTCAAGCAGCAACTGGCGCGTTCCCTTCGGCGGAACCTGCTTGCGGTCGCAGGCGGGAATGCGCGCAGGCAGCAATATGTCCTTCGGCACAAAATTCTTCGCCTGCGGATTGCCGTTCACGGTCACGTCGGCGATGAAGGAAAGCACCTTCGTCGCGCGGTCGCGCTTGGTCTTGAGCTTGAAAAGTTCC
>Ga0181525_10002553_pt1 | contig 14812 bp, 9 predicted proteins | sample PEATcosm2014_Bin_48_FD_121100 | JGI IMG/M metagenome (GOLD analysis project Ga0181525, IMG submission 121100) | Peatland microbial communities from MTU Mesocosm Facility, Houghton, MI, USA - PEATcosm2014_Bin06_10_metaG | ecosystem: Environmental > Terrestrial > Soil > Wetlands > Peat | place...
GGCCCTCGTACCCGATCGGCGGCCGGATCGCTTCCCATACTGCAAACATTTGGCGATCGGGTCATTGCCGATCTCGATAGCTTGCCCGCGATCCGCGAAGGCGGTTTAACGCCGCCGGTCGGAGTTTTCGCGCGCAGGTCGTCGGTTGATGGTAAACCTTACTTCGTGTTTGCCCGCGACATCACCGACTACCGCGAATTGCCGATTACCGTCGGTGCTTACTTCCTTGAGCAGGCGGTCGATGCTCCGGTCAGGGTGCTCTATTCGGCTGCAATGCTCGCTCTGGCGATGCTGGGCGTTTCGTTGATTGCCGCCGCGGTCATGGCAGGGGCAATTTCGCGCCCGATCCGCCGTGCCGCACGGGGCGCGACCGCGATCGGCAATCTCGATTTCGATAAGGTGCCGCCGCTGCCTGGCAGCTACTTCCGCGAGATCAACAACCTGGCGACTTCTTTCAATGCCATGCTCGAGGGCCTGCGGGCATTCGGCCGTTACGTTCCCCATACGCTGGTCTCGCGCTTGGTTAAAGAAGGCCGGGTCGGTGCCGGCACCGAGGAGCGTGTCCTTGCCGTCATGTTCACCGACATCGTCAGCTTCACTTCGACCTGCGAGGCCATGACCGCGCCGGAAGTGGCCGCATTCATCAATCAGCACCTGTCGCTCATCGCCGCTTGCGTCGAGCGGGAGAGCGGCACGATCGACAAATTTATCGGCGATGCGGTGATGGCGTTCTGGGGCGCGCCGGGCCGCCTCGAGAATCCGGCCATTTTCGCCCGCCGCGCCGCCGTCGCCATCCAGAGCGCGCTTGCAGCGGACAATAAACGACGCCTTGCCGAGGGGCTTGCGCCGGTTCGTATCCGCATCGGCCTTCACATGGGTCCGGTCGTTGTCGGCGACATCGGCGCTCCGAACCGGATCAACTACACGATCGTCGGCGACGTGGTAAATGCGACGCAGCGGCTGGAGAGTTTGGGCAAGACCGTCGATCCCAACGCCGAAGCGATCGTGCTGGTCAGCAGCGAAATCTTCCGGGCGGCTCGCGCGGGCTTTCAGTTTATCGAGCGCGGGTCACACAACGTCAAAGGCAAGCAGGAGAGTATCGAGGTCTATCAGCTCGTCGGCGGGGCGACCGATAGCGCGAGCGGCGCGGCAACGGTACTCGCCGACGCCGGCCGGAGCTAGGTGCGCCGGCCGTCAATAGGGCGGCTGCAGTTTGCGCGCCGCCGCCGAATGCCGCCGCATCAGCGCGACGAGATCGAGTCCCGGAATTTGCCCATTCTCCACGATCCAGCGGCCGCCGACCATCACCCGGTCGGCGCGATGCGCGCCGCACAGCACCAACGCAGCCAGCGGATCGCCGCTGCCGGAAAAGCGCAATTCGTCGAGCTTGAACAAGGCGAAATCGGCCAGCGCGCCGGCTTTGATCTCGCCGATATCGCTGCGCCCGACGCAAGCGGCGGAGCCCTTGGTCGCCCAGCGCAAAGCGTCCTTGTGGCTCACCTTGGTGACGCCGTAGCGGCTCCGTTGCAACAGGAAAGCGGCGCGCACCTCCTGCATCAGGTTCGAAGCGTCGTTGGAGGCGGAACCATCGACGCCGAGCCCGATATTCATGCCGGCCGCTTCCATGGCGCAGACCGGGCAGGTACCCGAGGCGAGCGTCTGATTGCTGCACGCGCAATGCGCGATCGTCGTGCCGGCGCGGGCGAGGCGCTTGATCTCTACGTCGTTGAAATGAATGCCGTGCGCCAGCCAAGTCCGCGCGTTGAGCCAGCCGCAATCCTCGAGATAGTCGAGCGGCCGGCATTTATAGAGTTCCTGACAGAAGCGGTTCTCGTCCTCGGTCTCGGCGAGATGGGTGTGCAGCCGCACATCGAGCCGTTTCGCCAGATCGGCGGTTGCGCGCATCAGCGAGGTCGTCACCGAAAACGGCGAGCAGGGCGCGAGCGCAATCTGCACCATCGCGTCCGGCCCGGCATCGTGATAGCGCGCCACCACGCGCTCAGAATCGGCGAGGATCGTGTCTTCGTCCTGCACCACCGAGTCCGGGGGCAGCCCGCCGTCGCGCTGCGACAGATTCATCGAGCCGCGCGTCAACAGGACGCGCAGCCCCAGCCGCCGCGCTGCCGCGACTTCGATATCGATGCCGTCCTCGGTTCCTCGCGGGAAGACATAATGATGATCCGTCGTCGTGGTGCAGCCGGACAGCATCAGCTCGGCCATCGCCAATGTCATCGAAAGATCGAGCGCTTCGGGCGTGAGCCGCGCCCAGATCGGATAAAGCGCCGTCAACCAGGGAAACAATTCGCGGTCGAGCGCGGCCGGAACGGCTCGCGTCAGCGTCTGGTAGAAGTGATGGTGGGTGTTAATCAGCCCGGGCAGCACCACGTGCTCGCCGGCGTCGAAGGTCAGCACATCTAGCGTTGAGGGACCACGCCCGGCCGGGACAAGCTCGGCGATGCGGCCGTTCGCTACGACAACGCCACGCTCGGCACCGTCGGCGAAGATGGCCAGCGGATCCTTGATCCAGAGCGCGGGTTTTGGGTCATTCGCCATCTTGAACCGTCATAAAAAATCGATGCAAGCGGCATGCCTTTAAGCCTCCCCAAAGCGGGAGGGGCATCTCAATTCGCGATCGGCGGACGGCCGACGCCGCCTTGCCGGTGGATTGTGCGCGCCACCCGCAAGATCAGCGGCTCTTCGAAGCGCGGCGCCACAATTTGCATGCCGACCGGCAATCCGCCTTGCGACAGACCGGCTGGCGCGGTCGCGGCCGGCAGGCTCATCAGCGTGATCAGATAGGCAACTGCGATCCAGTCGATGTAATTCTCGAATTTCTTGCCGTTGATCTGGTCGGGGAAATTCATCTCGATCGGATAGGGTCCGACCGGCGCGGCCGGCGTCAGCAGCACGTCGAAGCGCTCAAATAATTCCCGGAAGCGCTGAAACAGCTTCTCCCGCGTCAGATCCGCCTTGGCGAAATCGAGCGCATTGAGCTTGAGCCCGGCCTCGACATTGCCGCGCAGATTCTTGCCGAATTGCTTGATCTGCGCGAGGCGCTCGAATTGCTGGCCGACCATCCAGAAGCCGCGCCAGGTCTGGTAGGCGGCACGGCCTTCGCCGGCGTCGAACGCGATGTGTTCGACCTGCGCGCCGAGCTTGCCCAAAGCTGCCGCTGCCTTGCCGCAGATGGTGTCGATCTCGGCCTCGACGCCGATGCCGGCGATGTCGGAGATGTAAGCAATGCGCAGCTCCTTGATGTCCTCGCTGCGCTCAAGCTCGGCGAGCGCGCTCTGCCATGGCGGCGCGACCGAAATCGGCGAGATGCGGGAGAATCCGATGCTGGCGTCGAGATAAAGCGCGGCGTCTTCGGCATCGCGCGCCAGCGGGCCGGGCACCTGCCCGGGATCCCAGGGCAGGTGCAGCGGATGGCTCGGTATCAAACCGGGGGTGGGGCGAATGCCGACGATGCCGCAGAACGCCGCCGGTATGCGAATCGAGCAGCCGAAATCGGTGCCGTGCGCAATCGGCAGTAAGCCTCCGGCAACGGCGGAAGCCGAGCCGCCCGACGATCCTGCCGGGCTGAGCGCCGGGTTCCAGGGATTACGGGTCGAACCGAACAGCACGTTGGTGGTGTTGGCGCCGGCGGCGAATTCCGGCGTGTTGGTTTTGGCAAGCACGATGGCGCCGGCGGCCTTCAACCGCCGCACCGCTTCGGCGTCCTCGGTCGGCACATAATCCTTGTACAGCGGCGAGCCGTAGGTGGTGCGGATGCCGGCGGTCGGCGTCACATCCTTGACCCCGATCGGCAGACCGTGGAGGAGGCCGAGCGTCTCGCCCATAATGACGGCAGCCTCGGCGCGCTTGGCGCCCTCGCGGGCCTGATCGGCGGCGAGCGTGACGATGGCGTTGAGTTTCGGATTGAGCGCCGCGATCACGGCGAGATAAGCGTCGAGCACCTCGACCGGACTGACCGCGCGCGTGCGGATCAACCGCGCCAGCTCGCGCGCCGATTTGCGCGTCAGCGACGTGTCGAATGTGGCGCGTTCCTTCACGTCCGGCGCGGACGGTGGCGGGGGCATGAATTACTCTCCCGCGTCGATGATAGCGATGCACGGGCCGCCGCCTTGCGGGCCCTGATGCATGGCGTCGACCGACACGAACACCGCCGGGTCGCCGATCGCCAGCGCGGCGATGCCGCCGACGGCGGCCTTGGCGTGGCGATGCCACGGCACGTCGGAATCGTCGAGCATGATCTGGCGGCGGCCGCGCAATTTGCCGGTGCGGTCGGCCTCGCACTTCATGAAGCAATTGACCACTTTGCCGTTGAGGTCTTCGGCGCGCGGGCGGTCGGGCAGTTCGAGGCCGGCGCTGCGGATCGACTCGTAGATGCCGTCGATGTCGAGCGCGTCCTTCATCACCGAATGGCCGATGCGGTAGCGGCCACCGGCGCCGGCCTTGTTTCCCAACAGCACGATCTGCGCCTGCGTCAGCTCGACGCCCGATGAGCAGGAAGCGACCGACGAATAAAGGTCGAGGTTGTGGCAGATCTCCTCCGCCTTCGGCATTTTGATCTCGTGCAGGCCCACGGCGATGCCGAGCCCGGTGGTGCCGTTCGATACGCCCATGGAATCGTGTACCTCGCAGGCAACCTCCTTGCCGCGCCCATGCGCATCGATCACCGAGTCGACCGTGAGCAGTGGCGTCTTGGTCTGCACGTAATGCACGTCCTTGGGGTCGTCGATGCCGGCGTCGCGCATGGCCGCGCGCACCGCCTCGGCGACCTTTTCCACCATGGCCGGCCGCCCGATGTCCTCGGGGAAAATCTCGGCGCTCATGGCGGTGCCGATGACGAGGCGCGATTTATTCGCCGGGCCGATCTTGGTATTGCGCGCGAACACGGTGGCATGGGGGGTGATGACGCCGTCGCAGCCGCCGGACCAGACCATCGGAATCTTCGCGATCTCGGTTTCCGAGCGCTTGCCGAGCTTCTTGAGCACGGCGCGGAACGCCTGGTCGGCGAGGATGCGGGTGAAATCGTTGACGCCGCCGTTGCCTTCGGTCTTGCCGATCACGGCGATCACGTCGTCGGCGGAAAATTGTCCCTTTTTGATCGCCGCCTCCATGCCGGAGGCATCCTGTACGTTCTTTAACTCGACTTTGGCGACTTCAATGGCCATTACGCTTGGTCCTCGCTCGGTTGCCTGACAGTGAGTAACGCGCCCTTTGACGGGGAACCGCGACATCCGGCAAAGTAGCGGTCCCAGAGCTGAAAATAAACCGTCGCCGTGCAGCGGGTTTCGCCGCCGCGTTGGCGGCCATTGGGCCGGCGATTACCCCTCATAATGACCGATAATTCGAGCGAAACCGATCGCGCGGCGAAATCCAACGGCGGCCGCCGCACGCCGTTCGAACAGATAGCGCTCGTGCTACAGGGCGGCGGTGCGCTCGGCTCCTATCAGGCGGGCGTCTACCAGGCGCTGGCCGAGGCCAATTTGCATCCGGATTGGGTCGCGGGCATCTCCATCGGCGCCTTTAATTCGGCGATCATTGCCGGCAATCCCCCGGAAAAGCGGGTCGAGCGGCTGCGTCAATTTTGGGAGACCGTCTGCGCGTCGCCGCTCGGCATTCCCTATTTCCGCTCCATCGACCTGCGTGACGATTTGAGTCACCAGACCGTCAACTTGGCCCGCGCTTGGAACGTCCTCATGTTCGGGGCGCCGAACTTCTTCGTGCCGCGCCCACCGCCGACGATTATGTTTCCAGGCGCTGTGAGCCGGGCGAGCTTCTACGACAACACTCCGGCCCGGACGACGCTGGCGGAATTGGTCGATTTCGATCTCCTCAACGAAGGCCGCATGCGCTTTAGCGTCGGCGCGGTCGACATCCTATCGGGAAATTTCGCCTATTTTGATACCACCACCCATCGCATCGGTGTCGAGCATGTGATGGCCAGCGGCTCGCTGCCGCCGGGCTTTTCCGCAACTGAAGTCGATGGACAATATTATTGGGATGGCGGGCTCGTTTCCAACACCCCGCTGCAATGGGTGCTCGACAGCCGGCCGCGCCGCGACACGCTGGCCTTTCAGGTTGACCTCTGGCCGGCGCGCGGTGCGCTACCCAAAGATCTGATCGACGTCGAGGTGCGGCATAAGGAAATCGTCTATTCGAGCAGGACTCGCGCCGCGACGGATCACTATAAAATCGCGCAGAAGGTTCGCGTCGCGCTGTCGGCGTTGCTGGCAAAGCTGCCGCCGCAACTGCGCGACGCCGAAGAAGCAAAAATCCTCGAGGAAGTAGCCGACGACAAGGTGTGTAATATCGCGCACCTGATTTACCGCTCCAAAAGCTACGAGGGCTATTCCAAGGACTTCGAGTTTTCCCGCCGCACCATGGAGGAGCACTGGCAGGCGGGGTACCGCGACGCCCAAATCACCCTCAGCGATCCCGACGTGCTACAGCTCCCCGACCGCCTCGAAGGCGTGCGCACCTTCGATTGCGGCGTGAGCCGGCCGGACTAGTTCGTGCGTGTGAGAAAAAAGTCTCTTAGCCCGACCGCACCCAGGGCCTGACCTCGCCGCGGATCATTTTCTCAAAGCCTGAGCCGCGGTCGATCATCGGTCGCTCGCCTTGCTGGGCCGCCTTGAGTTTTTCGCGCAACGCCGCGGTCGCCTTGGCGTCGATCACAAACGGCTCGCCGCTCCCTTGCGCCGCCAGCACGACGCCATACTCATCGCGCGCTGCCTCGGGCGAGACCTTGCCGTCGATCACGTCGCGTACGACCCATTCAGGCTCGCGCTCGAGCGGATCGCCCCAGCCGCCGCCGCCGGTGGTGACCACGCGCACGATTTCGCCGGCCTTGACCGGCTCGCCATCGACGAGGCCGCCAAGGTCGCGCGGCGTTCCTTCGCTGTCGATGGTGACGCAGAATGGCTTACCTGATTTGCCGCCGTTGAGGCCGTAGCAGCCGAGGCGCACGCGGTCGGCGGTAACGATAGTGCGGCAATCGACCAGCGCGCGGTAATGTTTGTCGTAGCCTAGCCCGCCACGGCGCTTGCCGGCGCCGCCGGAATCGGTGCGCAGAGCGAGCTGCTCGACCAGCAACGGAAACCGCGTCTCGGTGAATTCGGCCGGCTGGTTGCGCGAGTCCGGCACGATGTGGATGGCGTCGCTGCCGTCGGCGTAATAGCGGCCGCCGGAGCCGCCGCCCAGAACTTCGCGGGAGAGGAAGGGCTTGCCGTTTTTGTCGGCGCCGTAAAAGCCGGTGTAGCGGATGGTCTCCTGGTCTGCCGGCATGCGGCCCTCGGCGGCTTGCGCGACCACGCCGGCGAGAAGCCCGAGACAACGCAACAGCACGAAGGAGCGCGCGTTGGTCGCCGCCGGCCATTCCGGCGTAATCAGCGTGCCCTTCGGCGGAAACACGATGTCGAAGACTTCGCAGACGCCTTCGTTGACGTGGATCTCGGCAGCGCGCTCGGGCGTGTCGGCGAGGTTGCGCAGGATCGGCGCGATCCATTTGATCAGGAAGGCGCCGCCGGCATAGTCCGCCGGCCAGTTGATCGGCCCGGTCGACTGCGGATCGGTGCCGGTGAAATCGAGCGTCAGCCGGTCGCCTTGCTTCTTTAGCGTCAGCGCCAGCTTGTGCAGCTTCGGATCGGTGACGCCGTCATGCTCGACATAATCTTCCCAGCGGTATTCGCCATCGGCGATCTTCGGCAGCAATTCGCGGCGGAAAATATCGCGGCAGGTCTCAAGAATGGCCTGGAAGCAGGCCTCGACCGTCTCGCGGCCGAAACGCTCGAACAATTCGGCCATGCGTCGCGCGCCCATCAGGCAAGCCTGTACCTCGCTGTCGAGATCGGCGGCGAGCGTTTCCGGCACGCGGGTGTTGCGCTTGACGATGGTGAAGACGGCGTCGTTGCGTGTGCCTTGGTCGTAGAATTTGACCGGCGGAATGGCGAGGCCTTCCTCGAACACCGTTGTCGCGGTGCCGGGCATCGAGCCGGGCACGCGGCCGCCGATATCGTCGTGATGGCCGAAGGCCTGGATATAGGCGACGACTTCGCCCTGATGGAACACCGGCACGGTCGAGCACAGATCGGGCAAATGGCCGATCGAGCCCTCGGTGAGATAGGTGTCGTTCATCAGAAACACGTCGCCGGGCTTCATCGTTTCCGGCGGGAAATCGCGCACCACGGCGTTGGGCATGGCCGAGTAGGAGCGGCCGGTGAGTTTCCGGCAATAGCGGTCGAACAAGCCGACGCGGTAATCGTGCGCTTCGCGGATCATTGGCGAGCGCGCGGTGCGCTCGATGGCGTATTCGATCTCCGCCTCGATGGAATTGAGCGTGCCCTCGACGATCTGCAGCACGATAGGATCGACCTCGCGCTTGGGCAAATCCGGCGCGGTCGGCCACGGCCATTCCTTGGCGTGCAGGTTCATCATCGCTGGATTGTCGCAAGGCTGCGCCAGAAATGAAAGATCGAGTTATAGGCGATGCCGCCTTGCGCCGCGCCAATGCAGTCATCACACGGTCGCGGCGGAAAACAAAAGACTACCGCCGCAACGCTGTTTCCATCGTTCGAACCTGGCTGGAGGGCGAAGCGCCTATAGCTCTTTCCCGATCAGTCGATCGACCGAATAGGGGCCGCCCCCGCGGATCGCGATGGCGAACATCACGATGCCGAGCAGCAGAATGTACTCGAAGCCGCCCTTGCCGACGTCAAAGCCGTTCTTTAGATGCACGGCGAGAAGGGCGACAAGAAGCTCGATCGCGAGCGCCGCCGCGAAGAACCGCGTGAACAGGCCAAGGATGATGCAAATGGCGCCAACCGTTTCCAGAAACGTGGCGGCCAGCGCAAATCCCATGGCAGGCTCTAATCCTTGCTTGGCCATCATGCCGCTGACGCCGGCCATTCCGTAGGTTGCAATCTTGGCCCAGCCGTGGGTCAAGAGAATAGCGCCGATAATCACGCGCACGGGCCGTGCCGGCGACGTCGCGCCAGGACGCGTAAAATCCCGCGAGACCCGGAAAAAGCAACTTGTTTTCAGCTACCGACATAGTTTCCCATCCTCTGTGTTTTGTCGCGCCGCCCATGCCGGCGCGCCCATCCTCTTTTTGTCGATCATAACATCGCAACGGCGCGCGGTAATCAACAGTCCGTGCGTTTGCGCCGGCGTGCGCTAACGAGGGGCGGCTTCGACGATAAGGATGCCGTGCGGATCGACGGTCAAATGCTGGTCGGGCATGATCACGGTGGTCGAGCCAAATTCCTCGACAATAGCCGGGCCCTCGAAAGTGAAACCGGCGGGCAGGGAGGGGCGTTCGAGGATTGGCGTATCGCGATAGCCGCCGTCGAAATAAACTGGGCGGCTGCCGGTTTTCGGCGTGCCGGTCGTATTGATCCTGGGAATGTTCGGCCGGTCGATCATGCCAAAGGCGGAAACGCAGAAATTCACCAGCTCGACTTTCTGCGCCCCGGCATAATTGTAGCCGAAGGTCTTGCGATGCAAAGCGTGGAACGCATCGGTGAGGCCGGCGACGAAGGACGCGCCGATTGCACCGGAGGGCGCCGGCACGCGCACTTCCATCGACTGGCCAGCGTAGCGCAGGTCGGCTTCGCGCACGAGCGCGATCTTCGACGGCGCGATGCCGTCCTTCTCCAGCGCCGCGGTCGCGTCCTTTGCCAGCGACGCATAGATCGCGGCGATGGCTGTAAGGTCAATCGCCTCCTCGTGCATGACCTTGGTGACCATGTGATCGGTGCGCCAGTCGACGGCGAGGAGCCCGAAGGCGGAGAGATTGCCCGGATTGGGCGGCACGATGCAGGTCTTCATGCCCATCAATTGCATCACCGCCGGCGATTGCGCCGGCCCGGAGCCGCCGAAGGCGAGAAGCGCGAACGCGGCGGGATCGATGCCGCGCTGCACGGTCATTTGCCGGATGGCGTTGGCGTCGTCCCAGTTGGCGATCTCGACGATGCCGGCGGCCAGTTGCTCGGCAGAAAGTTTTCCGGGGAGCCGCGCCGCCAGCGCCTTCAATCCCTCGCGGGCGCGCTCGACGTCGAGCGGAATGCCGCCGCCGATGAGCGCCGGCGGAATGCGGCCGAGAACGAGATTGGCGTCGGTCAGCGTCGGCTCGTTGCCGCCGTTCGGATAGCACATCGGCCCCGGCACGGCGCCGGCGCTGCGCGGGCCGACTTTCAGCTTGCCTTCGCGCGAGAGCCAGGCGATCGAGCCGCCCCCGGTGCCGATGGTGCGCACATCAAGCATCGGGATACGTACCGGGAATTGGCCGACGCGGCCGCCATTGGTGATCTTCGGCTTGGCCGCTTCGATCAAACAGAGATCGGTCGAGGTGCCGCCGCCGTCGAGCGTCACCAGATCGGGAAAACCGGCGATTTCGGCGATCACGGCGGAGCCGAGCGCGCCGGCGGCGGGGCCGGACAACGCCGTGGTGATCGGCTTGCGCATCACCTGATCGGGGCTGGCGACGCCACCCGAGGATTGCATGACCAGGAACGGCTTTTTGTTGAGCTCCGGGCCGAGCTCGTCACGGATGCGGTCGAGGTAGCGGCTCATATGTGGCTTGATGAAAGCGTCGACCAAGGTCGTCACCGCACGCTCGTATTCGCGATATTCGGGCAGCACGTCGCAGGAGAGCGAGAGCGTGCATGCGGGATATTCCTCGCGCACGATTTCGGCGGCGCGGCGCTCATGCGCCGGATTGGCATAGGAGTGCAGGAGGCATATGCCGACGGCATTGATGCCGGCCTCGCGGAAATGGCGCGCGGCGGCGCGCACGCTGTCCTCGTCGAGCGGGCGCAATTCCTCGCCGAGGAAATTGAGCCTGCCGCCCACTTCGCGCACATAACGCAGCGGCACGATGCGTTCCGGCTTCACCCAGAAATACGAGTTGCCGTAGCCCTCGGGCACGGCCTGGCGGGCGATTTCGAGGATGTGGCGGAAGCCGCCGGTGACGATCAGGCCGAGTCCCGCGATTTCGCCCTGCAACAGCGCGTTGGTTGCAACTGTCGTGCCGTGCGCCAGCACGCCGAGATCGTCGACGGTCGCGCCCCATTCGCCGAGGATGGCATGCACGCCGCGCACCAGCGCCACCGCGGGATTGGACGGCGTCGAGGCCACCTTGGTGACGCGCATCGCGCCGGATTTGTCATCGACGCAAACGACGTCGGTGAACGTGCCGCCGGTATCGATGCCGATCCGCAGCGTCGCACTGCCGCTCATACTCGCACGCTCCATCACTTCTACTGCACCGGCCGGCGATATTAAGCACAACAAATCCAGATGCGCTATCGGGCGGCGCGCATGAGCCGGCAGAGGTCAATTTTCAATTCACGCCGGTAGTGAGAGATCGCGCGGAGGATTCGAACTTGGTCGCTTGCAGGATTCCCAGTCCGAACGGGGTCGGAACCGACAGCCGGTACGGCACCATCAGCCGGCTGCCGGATAAAGGCGCAAGCCACACTTCCATGTCGGGCTGCGCCGCCAGATACGTGACCAGATAATGCTTGGGATCGTAGCCGGCGACTGGGAAGAACTTCACCGAACACACCATGACCGGTCCTTGATAGCCGGTCGGCGTCTTCACGTTGTCGGTGCGCTTGAAGACGAGCTGCAGATCATAGCGGGTGTGGCCGTCGAAGATGGCGACGGTGCGGTCGCAGGCTTCCGGCACGGCCGTTTCTCCCGACCCGGGAACAGCAATCAGCAAAGCCGTCATCGGATCGAGAACGCCGATACGATTCGCGTCGGTCAGCGCCACCTGATTGGGATCGGGCTTCGGCGGCGGGGTCGCGACATATTCCTGCGCCTTGCCACCGCGAAATACGATACGCAACTCGTCGGTCCACCGTCCGGCGATGACCTTCAGCGCGAAATTGGATGCCGCCGGTCGCCCCGCGGGCATCGTCCCTTCGGCGCTGACATTGCCGTGCCCGTTGGAAAAAATCCGCAGCAGGCCGGCGAGCTCGCCGCTCGCGGCTGTGCTGTAGCGGTTGCGGCCAAGCTCGACGGTCCAGGCGATTTCACCGATCGGCAAGCCGAGCAACGTCGCTCTGTAGGTGGCGTCTAGCTTGGTCTGCGCCGCGGCGAGATCGACTCCGGCATCCGCCAGCAATGCACAGAGCGCGATTACGAGCCGGATGAAGATCATGCCGAGGCGTGGGATCACGGCGCGGATTCCTCGCGAATGCGTCACACCATCGCGCCGCTGCTCCGGTGCGCGCGGTGGGCCGCCGCTAGACCCGCGCCGGCCAGTGCCGCTCGCGGAACCAGGTGCGGTATCCCGTCATCTTGGCGCGCTGTCCTTCCGGCGCGTGCCGCTTGCAGGTCGATGCTTCGTCGCTATTGGCCGACGCGCCCCAGCGCAATTCGACGCAGTCGTTGAGATTGTAGCCCATCTCGAAATCGGCGGCGCGGTCGATCACGTCCTTGAGCGAGAGTGTCCACTGGGAGCCGTCGCTGCGCGTATAAGTGAATTTGCGCGAAGCAAGCTCGGCGGCGAGCGCGTTTTGCAATTCGGCTTTCACGTCGGCGACGCTCCTGCCGAACGGAATGGCGTAACGCTGCGGCAGGCGGGCGACGCGATCCGGATAACTCCGCACCACGTCGATCGCGATCAACAAACGAAAATCGCGGGCGGGCGTGGCGAAATCCTCCCAGGCGCCGGTGGTGGCGAAGATGGCGGCGCCGTCCGGCATGCTGGCCTCGCCCTTGCCGCTATTCTGGAACTTGCGTCCGTTTTCGATTGAGCCGACGCGGGTCTTCACCTGCTCTTCGAGCGAGTCGATCGCGCCCTTCATGGCTCGCAGCGGATCGAGCGGCTCGGGCGACATCACGTCATCCATGCGATCGTAGAAGGCTTCGGCCGAAAGCTGCGCCTGCTCCGGCGAGTAATCGCCATACTGCGGATCCTTGGCGATCTCGGCATTGGTGAGCCGGCGGAGCTCCCCGTTGCCCTCGCGCATGATCGGCCGGAAGCGCTTGAAGCCTGCGGTGCCGAGCGTGGGCTCGTGGGCGAAAAGGAACGTGCCGCGCCAGAAACGCTTGCGGGCAACCGTGCCGTCAGGTTCGCCGTCGACCGCGAGGAACACGCCCGCCGCGCCGCCCTGTTCCGGCACGCGCCGCACCAGCATCATCACGTGGCCGTAGGGATCGGCATAGACGGTGCCGGGGCGCAATGTCTCCTGCGTCAGCGGCACGGCGTAAAAATCGGTTTTGTCGTCGTTGGCGGCAACCCGTACGGCGCCGGATTGAACGGCGTCGGCAACGACCCGCAGATATTCGCCGAAAGACTCCTTTTGCTTCGGTTGCGGCGCGGTGTCGGGATTAAGGTTGGTGAAAAAGCCGAAGCATTTGGGCGGGCTGCCGCCGCCGCCGCGCGAGCATTTCGAATAACCGAAGGGCAAACCCATCTTATAAGCGAAATAGGCGCGCAGGAAATAAACGAGGTCGGCGCAATCGGGGCTGATGACCACCTTCGCTTCGTCTTCGCCGAGGCCGAGATAGTTGAACAGCATATTGCGCGAACGGTCGTGCAGCACCTCGCGCAAATTCGGCCACGACGGCTCGGCGTCGAGCGGCGCGTCGAAGAGCTTCTCGATCCAGGCCGAGAACAGGTCTTCGTTGGCGCGATTCCAGCCGGCGCGCAAAGGCCAGATGGCGTCTGCGCTTCCGGACGGCCGTGGCGGCGCCGTGTCGCGCACGGCGATGTCGCGCGTGACCGCGCCGCAGCCGGAACGGGTCAGCGTCGCGCGCCAGGTTCCCGCTGCCGGAGTAGCGACTTCGGCAAACCAGAAATAAGGCGGGCCGCCATGGCGCGCCCGCGATTTGGCGGCGACGCTGCCGTCAGGCGCGATCAGCGAAAGCTCGCCGTCGCTTGGTTTCTCGGCGGTGATAATGACGCGGAGCGGCGCGCCATTCCATGGCGCCATCGGCGCGGAGAGGACCGCGACCTCGGCCGCCTCGTCGCACGAGCCGAACAGGCCCGCCGCCAGCGCGTCGGCGCCTGGCCAAAGCCCGGCAAAAATCACGCTCGCAATCGGCAGCAACGTGCGCGCGGCAACGGCGAAAAGGCGCGGCGGAAGCAAGTTTAAGTCCCCCTGGGCGGAGCCCCTTAATTAAGAAGCGCTTTAATAAAGAGGCGAAAGCTTTGGCGCAATCATGGCGATATCCGGCGGGCGGGAACCGCGGTTCGCGTGGCAAGGCATGCGGGTCTTGTCCGGTACCGTACATGTGATCGTCGAATTCATCGACACCCGTCGGGACCAAGCGTAGCCTTGAACCTCGATGCTAGCGGCTTGCTTGACTTGGATGCCAAAAAAATGGGCGCCGAAAAAAACGGCGACGCGTCGTACCTGTCGATCGGCATTGGCAGCCCACTTCCGTCGATAGGCAAAAAAATCCAACTATAAATCGAATCCATTTTTCGGCTCGGAAGGGGGGACCGCACGGTCCCGTATTCGCAGGCCGATTGTCTCGTTTCCCGTCGGCCGTGCTTTGCTCGGCCTCGAATACAAAGACGCTCGAGACAATCCAAGAAACGCAACTCTGCCGCTTTCCTAAACTTTTTTTGCGGATGCGCTTACGGCTTGCCGTCGGCAAGGCGCTTTCGACATGAGAACACACGATGAAACCGTTCACGATTCTGCTGTTAGCCATCGCAATCGCGTTTGCCGCGCTGGCGGCGCTGCCGTTCGCGCCCGTGCATGCCGAGGACGAAGCATCGCCGGTCCTAGGAGGAAAAATGCCCTCCGGATATCGCGATTGGAAGTTGGTCTCCGTGGCCCATGAA
>Ga0181525_10002554_pt1 | contig 14805 bp, 20 predicted proteins | sample PEATcosm2014_Bin_48_FD_121100 | JGI IMG/M metagenome (GOLD analysis project Ga0181525, IMG submission 121100) | Peatland microbial communities from MTU Mesocosm Facility, Houghton, MI, USA - PEATcosm2014_Bin06_10_metaG | ecosystem: Environmental > Terrestrial > Soil > Wetlands > Peat | place...
CGGCACAGCCCTCCGGGCTGCGCCTCCGCAGCCACCCCCGGGAACCCTCAGGCCAGGCTGAGACCTATGTCCCGAGACATGAGAGACCTATCACCTGGGACATATGTCATGAACCCAGACACCCTCTCCGGCTCTCACAAATGGCCTGCAAAACCGCTAGTTTTGCGAGTCGGAGCCTCGGTTGCTAGACCGCGGCCCCAGACGTCGCGGCGAAGCGTCCAGCCGACCTCGGTCTCGTCGAACTCGGGCCAGTAGCGCAGCCCAGTCTGGCCGACGAGGCGACCGGTGGCGCGCTCGATGATCGCGGCACGTCCGTACCCGGCCTCGGTCCACGCGCGCTCGACCCCCAGCAGCCAGTCATTGGCCTGGTCACGGTCAGCGGTCCGAGGAACCGCACAACATCGAGGTCAGCCCGCATCTCGAGAACGTCATCGAGATCATCGAGGGTCAGCGGGCGCAACTGGACGCGTTTGGTCTCGATCAGCATGACGTGGCAATCGTCTCGCGTGGGCCTGCCCGGCACACTGTCGCAAATTCTGGAAGCGGTCACGCCCGACAATCACGATCACGCGCTCCCGTTGCGCGAAGGGGCAACGCGGCCGTTCTGGGCCCTCGCGGCTCCTCTTCGGCGAAGCAGCAGTGCGTCGCCCGCGGGGCTGGCCGCGTGATGGGTGCGACGCCCGGTCGTACTGTTGGTATATGACGCGCATCGCTGTCATGGCGGGGTCCGGGGCCATGCTGCTTGCCGTCGTTGCGGCAAGTGGCGCGACCACGACGCCACGCGGCCGTGTGACCGGGCTTATCCGACTGTGCGGCGGTCCGGCTCCAGGCCGCTGTTTCTCGCAGGACGGGAGGGCATACGTGCTCGGCGCTCGCCACCGCATCGTGGAAACGCAGCAGACGCGGCACGCGCGTTTCTCGTTCCTGTTGCCTCCAGGGCAGTACACCCTTGTGGCGAAGACGGGTGGCACGCACGGCGAACAGGCGATCGCCATCAAGGCCCACCAGGTCTTGCACGCGAACATCGTTATCGCCGTCCCCTAGCACGCGGCAGCCGCCGCGAGCCAGCGTCGCCTGACTGCTGTTCGCGCCAAGCGGGTGCTCTGCCCGGCCGTGGCGCGAGACCCGCATTTTGTGGGAGCGGGCGTCTGTGCGCCTGGTGCTCGGCGTTGCGGTTGGTTTAGCTGCTGCGTGTTAGGTCGAGCTTGGTGATGTGGAGGCCGTTGAGGAATTGAGCTCGTTGCGCGAGGCTGTTGCCGCCGGTGACGACGATCCAGGCGGGCCCGATGCGTCGCGCGACGAAGCTGGGGGCGGGTGCGAGCACCGTGCTGGTCTTCTCCACGGGGTTGATCTGGACGATGCCGGGGTGCCCGGTGAGCGGGGTTGCGCCCCATAGGGCTGCGGGCGTGTTGCCTGGGGACTCGGCGTTGAGCAGGATTCCGACGGCGAAGGGGACGTGGTGCCAGGTGTACCAGGTGCTCGAGCAGCTGAGGAACGCTGGGCCGTGGACCGTAGGATCGGGCTCGATTGCGGTGGCTACCTGGCCCCAGTGTGCCGTGACGTCGGTGAGTGTCGATCGCACCAGACAGCGGCCGCTTCGGCTTGGCGTAGCCGGTGCGTGCCAGTAGCTGCTGGGGACGCGAAAGGGGATGGTCTCCGCGGTCGTGATCTGCTTCCCCGTGGAGCTGTAGAACGTCTCGACCATCTTTCCGGGCTTGCCGCCGTCGCCAGTGTTGGGTCCGATGACGTCGCCGCGTGAGCCGAGCGGACGGGTGAAGATGAAGACCTTCTCGCCGAGCGGCAAGTCGTCGGGGTGCGGCTTGAACGTGCCGAGATGCGTGACGCGCATCGACGCGACCTCCGGCCCGACGAGTGAGGCGTAAATGCCACCAGCCACCAGTGTCGTGTGCATGTACAGGCCATCATCAAACGAAGCGATCACAGGATTAGCGGGCGTCGGATAGCCACCGGCGCTCAAACCACTCATCAGGGCACGCACGTCCAGGCCGACGTCCCCGCCGGTGAGGGTTGGCGTCTCAGCTATCACGAATCGCCGCCCGTCGATGTACGGCACGCCGTTGCGAAACGTCAGGCTTGACGGCCGCGACAAGGACGATTCGCCAAGACCGCCGGCCCTGCCTGAACCGCCACCGCCGCCCAGCGCGATAACCAGGCCGATCACGAGCCCTGCAAGCGCCGCGATGGCCGCCGCGACGCGCATCCAGCGGCGCCTCTGACGCTCGCGGGCCTCCTCGATCACACCCGCGTCGATCCCCGCGTCAGGCGGTTGCTCGGTGATCAACGCCACGAGGTCGGTTTGTCGAGCCGCACCCACATTGCCGCTACTATGAATAGCACAATGCTGGATGTCGAGATCGACCGTGACGACCCGACTCTCCTTCACGACCAAGTCGCAGCTCAGATCCGCCGCGCGATCGCCGACGGCGAAGCCAAACCCGGCGACCGCCTCCCACCCGCACGCGACCTCGCAGCCGTCATGCACGTCAACACCAACACCGTCCTGCGCGCCCTCAGACTCCTGCGCGACGAAGGCCTCGTCGAACTACGCCAAGGACGCGGGATCCGCGTTGCCGGAACCCCGCAACGCGGAGCCGTTCTCACCAAAGCAATCGAACTCGTCCAATTCGCACGCCAAAACGGCTACAGCCGCACCGAACTCCTCGAAATCATCGAACAGCTGCCCTAGGCGAACGCTGTTCGCGCTGAGCGAGCGCTAAGTGTTGGGGCTTGCGCGTGATCGCTTTCTGCGGGAGACGGTCGCGTGGCGGGGGCGCTCAGTCGACGTCGAGTAGCTGGTCGCCGAGTTGGAGGCGATCACCGGGCTGGAGTTGACAGCGACCGACGCGTTCGCGATTCACGATCGTTCCGTTCTTGGAATCGAGGTCTTGGATGATCCAGGTGCCGTCACGGAACACGAGACGCGCGTGACGGCGCGACACGCTCTCGTCGGCGAGAACTAGGTCACACGCTGCGTCACGCCCGATCACCAGGTTGCCCGCGCCGTGCATCCAATCGAGCGCCAGCACGAGCGGCCCAGAAGGCTCGTCGACTTTCCGGGCAGGCAGCCGCCGATAGGCCGCGAGAGCTGCCGTTGTGAGCATCGAGGGGCGGCGCTGCTGGATCCGGCTGCGAAGCGAGAGGTCGCCGACGACGCCGTGGGGATCCACGAGCCGCTGGTCGAAGAGAGCGCTCAACCGGTGTGTCAGCGTTTGCTCGCTGAGCAGCCCGTCCGCAAACGCGGCCGTGAGAATGCCAGCAAGACGGTCGCGCAACGCCCCTGCTCGGACCACATAGCCAGTGTTTCTCATCGCGGCACCGAAGTCCATATTGCGGTGCCACCTGGATGGTGACCGCTTTGGGGTCGCAGGCGGCTGGCGTCTTGACAATATGTCGGTGGTCGACATATCGTTGGGTGGTGGAGTTGAGGCCGCCGAGCTATTTCGCGCTTGCTGCGTTGATCGATGGGCCGCTTCATGGGTACGCGATCGTGCGTCGTGCTGGCGTATTGTCGGGTGGGACTGTGCGCCTGTCGACAGGGACGCTGTACGCGTTGTTGGAGCGTGCACTGAGTGAGCGTCTCGTCATTGCCGGCGAGCCTTATATCGAGAGCGGGCGCCAGCGCCGCGATTACACGCTGACCTCAGAGGGTCGGCGCGTGCTTGAGGCTGAGGCGAGCCGGCTTGCTAGCGCCTCACGCACCGTCGTCGGCCGGCTGCGTGCGACCAAGGCTGCGCCGGCATGACACGTAAGCGGCTTGCCCTTCTCGCGCTGCTCGCCTACCCAAGGGCTCTGCGCGCCTCCAAGGGTGAGGAGATCGTCGGCACGTTGCTTGATGCGAGCGGCAGCTCGAACGCCGCTTACGCGCGCGAGCTCGTCGCTCTGATCGGTGGCGGTCTGCGAGTTCGCGCCGGGACGGCTGGTCGCCCGGGCGCGGGACGTCTGATCGCCGATGGTTTCTGCTACGCCGGCGTTGGGATGCTCGCGCTCAACATCGCCTTGCGTTTCGGGGAGAAACTTGAGCTTCGTGGGGCTAGCGCTAACGCCAGCCTGATGTGGATGCTGTTGTTGCTGGCCGGGTGCCTGTCGGCGGCGTTGGTCGGTGATGACCGGATCGCCGGTGCCGGGGCGCTCCTCTCGATCGCAATCAACGCGACACAAGCGCCGTTCACCGAGGTGCAGGCGGCAGCATGGGCTGTGCCGGCGGCATGTTTCACAGTCATGCTCGTCACGCCGCGACAACAGCCTCGTCGCATCCACCGGGCGGCCTGGCTGATCCCGACCGTGGCTCTCGGGATCGCCGCCGGAGGACGGGGACCAAGCACCTACCTCGTGCTCGCACCGCTCGCCGTCATCGTGCCGCTAGCGCTCGCGCGGCTCGCCCGCGATCCGCGACTCGCGATCGCATGCTCGCTACTCGCCGCCACCATCGCACTGGCCGAAACCGCCGACGCCGTCCAAGGCGGGTCAATACCCATCGGGCTTCCCCTCACCATCCTGCTGTTCACCGCCACGCCCCTAACGATCGCGTTCGCAGCGCGACGCCCACACCCCCAGCGCCCACCCAGCTAGCCATCGGAGGCGGCTGCTGTTCGCGCGAGGGAGCCGTCTGACGGCGCGGCTTGCGCGTGACCGCATTTTTCGCGAGCGAGCGCCGGCGCTCTCGCTATTTGGTTGCCCCGGTGGCTGGTGTGGTGGTCCTCATGACTGGCGGGAACAGCTTGCGGCTGAGCGTCTTGCCGGTTGGTGTCACCTGGGTGACGATGATCTGGCTGGCTCGCTTGGGGAGTGTGAAGGCGAACACGCCGTCTTCGACACGCGCGAAACGGCTTGGCGTGTGTGGTTCGCCTGCGCGGGCTGGCTTGATGGTTACGCGCGTGGTGCCGGGTACGGCGATGCCCATGTAGAGAGCAGGGGTGCAGCGCGGAGTGTGGTCTGGTCCGCCCGGGTCGCAGGCACTTGCCTGGCCGACGATGCCGGTTGGGAGGGTCGCGCCGGGAGCAACCGGGATTCCTTCGCCGGCACCGTTGCCGTACTGCGGCGCGCCGGATCGCCCGCTTGGGATGGTCTCAATATCGAGCGTCTCGACGCCAGGCCGTGTACTCAGCTGGGTCTTGATCAGGTGAGCGACGGACGCACGGAGCCGCGCTGGCGGCTCGGGTCGAATCTTCCCGAGGAACTGGAGACGGGCGCTCATGCACTGTGCGGGATTCGCCGCTTCGAAGGGGTAGTTGCCGGCGTTGACGAAGAGAACGAGCCGGATGCCGCCGGGGAACGTGATCTCGCGGATCGTGTGCACGAGGATCGTGCCGCCTTGTGTCTCGGCGAGGCGGAGCGCCGCGATTGGCGGGGACCCGTGCGGAACTGCGGCGAGTTCCGGGATGGTCGCCGTGATCCCGCGCGCGGGCGCCGTGTCGCTGAGCACTGTGTGACGCAACCCACCGCCTTTGCAGGCCGCGGTGTACTTGGTCGCTTGGAGGACTCGGAACAGCAGCTTCTGAGCGGCCGTTTCGCTAGGGCGTGTGACGATTACGGCTGCGGCGGCTGCCGCAGCGAGCGCGAGCGGAGTGAGGGCGAGCACTAGCGCGCGTCGCGAACGTAGAGGACCGCGTGCCCATATCCGTGCGTGCCGATCCGATGTTCGTCCCCGGGCCGCGACTGCGTTCAGGAGCTGGCGTTCTAGTTGATCGAAGCCGTTCATCCGGTCTCCTCCAGGCGTTGTCGCAGGCGACGCAGACCGCGGTGCACGCGCTGGCGCACAACGGCCTCCGAGCAGCAAAGCTCGGCAGCGATCGCCGGGTACGGGCGCTCACCAAGTACGCGCGCGCTGATCGCCTCGCGCTGATCGGCTGGCAGTTCGCCGAGCAGCATCAGCAGCTGCGTGCGATCACCGAGCGATGCGAGTTCGTCCACGCGCGCGAGATCAGCGTCCTCGAGCACCACGCGCTCAAGTCCGAGTCGTGCACGCGCTGAGGACTCGACGCGCGAGCGACGCATGCTGTCGCGCAACTTGTGCTCGGCAATCGCAAATAGCCAGGCCGCGGCCGAGCCGCGCCCAGGATCGAACTCGCCGCACCCTGCGACCGCGGCGGCGAACGTCTCCGCGGTCAGATCGAATGCGACCTCGCGAATCCGAACACGACGCAGGTGGAAGCCCGTGATCTGGGGCAGCCAACGGTGATAGAACGCCTCGAACGCAGCCTGCTCGCCACGAGCAGCCGCGATGAGCAGCCGCGCATCATCAACCGCGTTGTCCGCCACACCCACTCCTTCGCACGAGACAAACTCCTGTGACACGCTCTCAGAACACGTAACGCCGAGTCGCCCGGACCGCGTTGCGCAAACCGGCCGAGATCAACCGTCAAGCCGGACACCGGCGCTCGCCCGTCGCGCTAAGCGGCTGCAGGAGCAACCGGTGGGTTCGTGGTTGCTTCCGAGAAAAGCGGCAGCGCTCGGAGCCGTCGCGGATGTGGGTGGCGTCGGGCCGGCGGTCTACCTGCGTGTAGCCTCGGCGGGGTGCGGGTGGTGGTCGAAGACGGGGCTTTCTACGGGCTCGGGCTGCAGCATGGCGTCGTCGAGCTCGTCGAGTGGGATTCGCGTTGGGCGCGTGGGTTTGGCCAGTTGGCAGGGGCCTTGACGGACGCGCTGGGTCGACTTGTTGTGGCGAGCGAGCATGTTGGCTCGACGGCGGTCGAGGGGCTGTGTGCCAAGCCGATCCTGGACGTCGCAATCCGGTTCGCCGCCGACGCCGATGAATCCGCGGCTGTGCGTGCTCTGCAGTCCGCTGGTTTCGCCTACCACGGCGATCAAGGCGCCGAGGGCGGGCTCCTTTTCGTGGTCTACGACGCTCGTCCCTGGCCGATCGCCCATCTTCACCTCCTGCGCTACGCCGACCCCCAATGGGATGACTACATCGCTGTCCGGGACCGCCTGCGCAGTGATGCCTCAGCACGGCAGCGCTACGCCGCGATCAAAGAGTCACTCGCAGCCCAGTTCCCAGCCGATCGCATCCAGTACACCGCCGGTAAGGCCGACCTGATCGCCGAGATCCTGCAAATGCCCAGGAGCCAGCCGCCGCCAGGCTGACGCTAGCGCCACGATGCAGCCCCGCACGGCCGCGCTTCGCGCAGAGGAGGCGCCAGCGCAGTGGATTGGCGCGTTACCGCTTTCCGGGGGGAGCGGTCGTCTAGGTAGGTGTGGTGCTCACTAAGCGGTTCTGGCCCATAGGCGGTTGCGGCCGAGTCGGTGTGATGAGTAGGGCGGTGGAGAACAACTCGGCGAACTTGTCCGCGGTGCCGAATAACGCGCCGATGCGCTCTGTGTACTTGGTTGCTTTGCCCGGATTCGGGTCGCGGTTAGGCGTAGCCTCTTCTTGGATGCGGAGTGTCAGCGTGATGCACGCGAACGGAGTGGTCGATACGTGTCAGCGTGCGCCGATCGCAGCCACCGTCGATGTCGTGCGGCTTCAGGGGTTGTACTGGGATGCCGTTCGACGCGTTACGCTCGGGTTGGTGCGCTTCTCCGAGGACGCGCTGCGTCTGTTTGGTGTTTGGCCGGTCCTGCTGCGTTTTGGTCCGCTGGTGGAAGGTCGGCGCGCGATTCTTGGCGGGTTGTTCGCTCGGCGACCGGGTGGGACGATCGAGTGGCGCGCCAACGGTGTTGATGTTGCCGTCGACGTCACCGGTTTCACGCCGTTGCTGCGCGGCCCGCTGTGGCGGGTCGAGTCGTTGCTCCACGATCTGGTCGGCAGACGCTTTCTTGGACGCGTGGCGCGCGAGGCGAGCTGAGTGCGCGTCGCCGTCGTCGGGGCGAGTGGCACGATCGGGTGGCCGCTAACGATTGCGCTTTCGGCAAGGCATGATGTGGTTGCCGTGGCGCGGACCCCAGGTCCGGTCGCGGATTCCGGGGTCGAGTGGATCGCTGCTGATGCGACCGATAGCGACGCGATGTGTCGTGCACTGGACCGTGTCGAGGTCGTTTATCACCTCGTGCACTCCCTCGGGGCTAACGACTTCGAAGCGCTTGATCGCGCCGCAGCGACCGCAGTCGCGGGAAGCGCAGCGGCTGGTGGCGCACGTCAGATCGTCTATCTCGGCGGCCTAGGCGAAGCGGCCGACGAGCTGTCGCCGCATCTGCGAAGCAGGGTCGAGACGGCGACGATCCTCCAGGCGGGACCCGTGCCGGTCACGGTTCTTAGAGCAGCGATGATCGTCGGTGCCGGGAGCGCGGCGTTTGAGACGATCCTCGCACTCGTCGAGCGCCTACCGATAATGATCTGCCCGCGTTGGGTCTCAGTCGAGACCCAGCCTGTCGCGCTCGCGGACGTGCTGGCAGCGCTTATCGGCGTCGGCGGCAACGAGGCCACCTACAGGCAGACATTTGATCTCGGTGGACCTGAGGTGATGACCTACAGGACGATGATGGAACGAGTTGCGCGACTACGTGGAAAGCATCCGATTCTCGTCGAGGTGCCGTTCTTGACGCCGCGGCTCTCCTCGCTATGGCTTTACCTGGTGACACCCGCAAGCGTCGCCGTCGCGCGCCCCTTGGTCGAAGGCCTTCGCATCCCGACGATCGCCCAAGACGATCGGATCTGGAACATCCTCGGAGCACCACGCACAACCTTCGACCAAGCGATCCGCACCGCTCTCCTCCAACGCGAGTAAACCTCATCGCCTTCGGGCAACCGCTAATCCCGCTGCTGCTGTTCGCGCGAGGCGAGCGCGTCGAGGCTTTGCTCCGGCGCGCTCGCATTCTGTCGAAGGAGGCGTCACACCCTGCCTGGCATCGCTCCGAGTGGCGCCTGCTTGGGCTGGTCGGAACGGGTGGAAGGTCGTCAGGCCGTCAAAGGCCGAGGCGGCGAACCTCGGCTTCGTCGAAGCCGAGGTGATGTCCGATCTCGTGGCGCACGGTGTCGGTGATCTGCGCTCGAAGTTGCGTCGGATCGTGTCCGAAGTCGCGCATCAGCGTGTCTCGGAAGATGACGATCTGGTCTGGCAAGGCATACGAGATCGGGCGGCCAATCATTGGGCCGTAGCCCAACTTGCGCCCGCGGTAGACGCCGTACCAGTTGTGTTCGTGACCGTCGTCGGAAATGACGATGGCGACGTCGTCGAGTGTGCGCTGGAACTCAACCGGAAGATCGTCGATGGCTTGGCGCACTTGCTGTGTGAACCAGTCCTCGTCGCCCTCTGACCGGCGTACGCCGTCGGACGTCGGTTCGTCCGCCGCTACCGCGAGCCGTTCGACCTCGTCCTCCAACTCGTCGAACGAGAGGCCGCCGAGGTCTTGCGTTTCCTCATCCTCATCGTCGTTTTCCATCGAAGAGCTATGTACCAGATACGCGCGATGCTGGTTCCTCGGACAACCGGCCGTGTACCCGTTGGACTCCCGCCGACACGAGGAGCGCCGACGACTTGCGTGCTCGCTTTTCGCGCAAGGCGAGCGCGTCGGCGGCGATCGTGGACGCGCTCGCATTTTGTGGGAGCGGTCACGACCGGGGTGCGTGGATCTTGCCGATCTAGAAAGCGATCTTGGAGCGGCCGGCTGGCAGCATCCCAAGGAACGCCGCAACTTCGCGGCGGCTGGCGAGAATGATGACGCGGCAGTCGGCGTTGTCGAGGAGTTTGAGTACTCGCGGTCGGACGCAGCGACGGAACGAGAGGATCCAGCGGATGAACTCGCGATTGATGCGGTCGTACACGCCTAGGTCGGGGCGTAGCTGGCCGCGGTAGCGAAGCCGCCGTTTGAGGACGCCCGATAGACACCGCCAAGTAGGGAGGTCGAGAAAGACGACGGTGTCGGCGGCCGCGAGTCGGGCCGGGAGGACACCGAGCTTCATGCCGTCGATTACCCACTGCTCGCCGCTGATCATCTGCTCGTGAATCGCGCGCCATTGCTCGGGCGTTGACTCGACGCGACCGATGCCCGGACAGTCATGCCAGTAGAACCCGTCGACGTGGAGAACCGGTAGCGACAGACGTCGGCCTAGCTGATTCGCGAGCGTCGTCTTGCCAGCACCACCACAGCCGATAACCGCGACGCGTTGCACCAGCTCGACGCTACGGTTCGCTGCGGACGCTCGCCAAGTTGGGTAGTGGCCGACCGGCCGCTCCTTGCGCGCGCAGGGACAGCGTCGGTTGGCGCGACACCACCCGCGGCACTCAGGAGGCTCCTCATAGCCGAGACGCGTCGCTGCAGCGCGAGCTGAGAGCGGACAGCGCGGAGCGCTGTTGCCCGTTCGCGTCGAAGTTCGCGGGGTTCAGCCAATTCGAGATCACGCTCTTGCGAGCGCCCCAGTCTGTGTCGGTCATCGCGAACCATGCGGTGTCACGGTTGCGCCCCTTGTAGATCGTGGCGTTGCGCCAGGTCCCCTCATAGACGAAGCCGAGCCTGCGTGCGGCGGCGATCGAGGGAGCGTTAAGCGCATCACACTTCCATTCGTAGCGCCGGTAGCCGAGATCATCGAAGACATGCCTTGCCATTAGGTACATCGCCTCTGTAGCGGCTGGCGTTCGCTGCAGGCCGGGGCTGTAGATGACGCCACCGACTTCAATTGACCCGATAGCCGGATCGATTCGAGCCCAACCGGCCATTCCTTCCGGCTGACCTGTTCGAAGGTCGATAACGGCAAGCGTGAGAATGCCTGGCTCAGCAAGAAGCGCATCGACACAAGCCGCGAACTCACCAGCATCGCCGAACGGCCCCCATGGCATATAGGTCCACTGACGGCCGCTTTGGTCGCGCAGGTTTAGCGCGTCGTGCAAGGCAGGCACGTGCCTCCTCACCAACGGCTCCAGCCGGCAGTACCGCCCCCGCAGGACCGTTCCGGACGGGTACGGTCGCGGCAGCCAATCCTCTATGCGCTCCCCGATCGGCTGCCCTAAATCGTTGACCATCTCTTGGCCCAATCGAACCTCATGAAGTACACGCGGCGGCGCCCACCCTAACGCCATCTGCCAGGCGCCGCAGTTCGCGCAACGCGAGCGCGTGGGTGGCCGTAGCGGACGCGCTCGCATTTTGTGGGAGCGAGCGTGTGGTGTCATGTGAGCCATTGGATCCAGGAGCCGTGTGGGTCGCAGTACGCGACCGGACGCTGGTTGTGCGCGATCAGGAAGTGCGAGTCGGCGATCGCTGTCGCGTTCGGCGTGGGAATGCTGGGGATGACGCTGGGTGCTTCGTTTGAGATCCATTCTGCGTCGATTGCGGTGACGTCTCTGGTGAACAGCTCGCCTTCCGTCGCGGAGAGGTATGCAAGAACGGCGGTGTGGAAGACGACGAGCGTCGCGTCGGGTGGGGCTTGGGAAGCGACGGTTGCGAGCTCGTCGAGCAGGTTCGCGCGGAGGACGTGTGGCCGTTCGCGGCGTGCGATCTTGATCGCGCGTCTCAGGCGCTCGAGGCGGTCGGTCTGCTCGGGCCAGACGAGCGCCTCGAGCCATTGGACTGCGGACGGGTCGTCGAGGTCGATCGGGTCGAGATCGATTCCCGCGCGCCAAACGACGTGCGGCAACTGGTCTGGCAGCGGTACGTCTCCGTCGACCGCGCACTCGAACACAACTGCGTTGCCGCCAAGATGGTGGCCGTTGTAGTTGTAGCCGTAGTGGTCGATGAGCAAGCAGAGGCCGGCGGCGGCTCCGACTTCGAGCAGCGCCAGTGGTTGGGGCAATTGGCTCAGCAGCGGCAGTAGCGCGGCGCACCGCGCCGGCTCATTGGTTTGCGTACGTCGCATAAGGAGCATCGATGCGACCTCGTCGCGATGCTCGAGGACTACATCGCGGAACGCTTCGTAGCTGCTCTGCAGGCCGAATAGGACGCGAACGGTCGCGAGCAGGAGGTTCGGCTGTCGCTTCGCCGGCGGTTGCTGTGTGAGGAACGCGAGCATCTCCGGATCCTCCGCGACGCCCTCACACAGCTGCTCGTAGAGCGCCGATTTGCCGTGTGCCTCACCGCGTGCGAAACGCAGGTAGTTGTCCTCGAGCGTCTGAACGGGATCCGCGCCGAGCATCGACGGCCACAATATTCAGATCGCCCGGACGCGCTGACATCGCCGCCGGCGAGGTGGCGGACGCGCCGGCACCGCGCCGCACTCAGCTGGACCAAGTCCTAGCCGGCCGCGGCGAGGTCTACGTGCGGCGCGTGGCGATGATGATCGCCATATCGGCGCGAGCCACGAGTTCGACACCGACAAGCCGCGGGTCTTCGAGGAAGGCTTCGCGTACCGAGTCGCCTTCCGTTGGTGCGCCGGGCGTTAGGTCGTCCTTGATGAGGATGCCTCCGGGTGCGAGCAGCTCGATTGCGAGGGTCAGCGTTTTGGCGCGGGTGCCTCCATCGAAGAAGATCAGGTCAAACGGGCCGCGCTGAGGCAGGACGTCTTCCCAGTTGGCGTTCAGCACCTCCGCTCGCGTACCGTCGAGGACCTGGACCGCGCGTGCGTACCGCTCCGGGTCCGGCTCGACGGTGACGAACGTCGCGGCTACTCCCAGCGATCTGACGATCGCCTGCGCGCCTTCACCGAACGCGGTGCCGATCTCAGCGATACGCCCGTTGGGCTTCGACGCCGCGAGCACGGACAGCAGCCTCTGCACCTCAGGGATCGAGGACCCGCCATCGGTCACGGTCGCAGCCTACGTCACGCAGGCGGCAGATCAGGGCTGGGCGGATGCTCGGTAGCCTTGCGTCGGTTGAAGGCCGTGATCTTCGATATCGGTGGAGTGCTCGAGATCACGCCGCGCATTGGCTGGGACGTGCGTTGGGCGCTGCGGCTTGGGCTCAACGAAAGCGAGCTGGCTCGTCGTCTGGCCGGCGCGTGGGAGGGTGGTGATGTGGGCACGCGTCCGCTGTCGGAGATCGAGCTGCGAACTGCCGAGATCCTCGAGCTGAAGGCTGGCGAGTTGCGTGCTCTGATGGCAGACGTTTGGCGCGAATACCTCGGGACGTTGAACGTCGAGCTCGCCGACTATTTCGCTGCGTTGCGACCGCGCTTCCGGACCGCTTTGTTGAGCAACAGCTTTGTTGGCGCACGCGAGCGCGAGCGCGCCGCCTACGCGCTCGAAGGCCTCTGCGACGTGGTCGTTTACTCGCACGAGGAGGGCATGACCAAGCCCGACCCGCGCATCTACGAGCTCGTGTGCCAGCGGCTCGGAGTAAGGCCTAGCGAAGCAGTGTTCGTGGACGACAGCGAGGTATGCATCAGTGGCGCGAAGCGGGCGGGAATGACGGCGGTTCAGTTTCGCGACACCCAGCAGACAATCGCCGAGCTCAACACCCACCTCACGCCGCCAGCCTGAAATCGGATGACGACTCGCGTGACCGCAACTCGCGCGAAGGGGTCACGTGGGACGAAGGTGACCGAGACGCTCGCTTGGTCACATTGATACCTGATCACCCATCAGGATCAGATTCTCGACTTCGTTTAGCTTTGCGGAAGTCAACGTCCCCACCTTTTCAACCAGATCCTCTTGCGATGAGGTGAGAATCCACGTGCAGTTGATCTGCCCTGGTCTGGGGAGCGCTACTCGGACGACATAGCCATTTAGTCCGAGGTCAACTTCCACGGCGACACCCGAAATGTCTTCGCTGGCTGGCTCGACAGCGACCACACACCGAAGATCGTCATTGTCGAGTCTGGAAAGCACGACCACTGGGCGAAGGTGGTCGAACGCTACCGTCCAGACATCACCTCGATTGATCATCCCGTTGGTCCTGGGAGTCGGGTTCACTGCGTCATTATGCTGGCACTGCTGATCGGGCGGGGTGTAGCCAGACGGAAGGGATCCGCGAGCGTGTAGCGCGGGCCCACCCCGTAACGGACAACCTGCGGGAAGCCCGAGATGGCCCCTGCCTCACACCGATGCGGAGGCCTCCCACAACAAGTCCCCATGCCCCCTTCGGACGACATGCAGCACTCTGGGCCGCGCCAATCGAGACGCTCGCTTTGACCGGCGAAAGGAGTCGCGACCCGAGCAGCGCCCCACGTGACTGCTTTCGCGTGGTTGCAGCACTCTCGGTGCCGCCGGTGCCCGCTTACGCTCCGGACGAGATGCAGGAGGCCGGAGTCGTGCGTATCGCTGCTGCTTCGAGGGTAGAGCGGTCGTCTGCGGCGCACCAGGTCGCGTTGCCGCTTGGCGTGGCCTGGGAGCGCCCATTAGTAGGAACGCCCAGATGCGAGCGCGCGAGGGCTGGCTGCGCGAACTGCTACGCGCGCTGTTTGGTGGCGTAGCGCTGGCGAGCCGCTTCGCCAGAGGTGCCTAGAAGCGAGCCGATCAGTGCCCAGGAGTAGCCGCGCACGCGGGCGTTGTCGACCGCGGCCTTGATCGAACGCTCCGCATCGGACCGGGACAGCACGGCATCGCGAAGAGCGACGAATGCTTCGGGGTCGCGCTCGTCTTGCGGCGTCGGCTCGTAGCTCTCAAAGCGGCTCGTGAGCTCGTCGGCGTGGTCAAGGATGTCTTGGACTGTTCGCGGCATGTTCATCACCTCAGGAATTTGTCTCGCGCCTTCATCGCGTGGACGACTACGGGCGCCGGGACCCCGTCCACGACACCGATCTCGTAGATGATCGCGGCCCGGTTGGGACCGATGATCATCGTGAGCCCTTCGTCGAGCTCGAACACCCTGATCGGATTCGCGTAGGCATGTCGAATGTCCTCATCGCTGACACCATGTTTGCGGGCGCTCTCGGCGATGATCAAATCCACGCCCACCACCACAAGTTACCTTGTCGTGCGCCCGGTGTCGAGAGCGCCTCAACGACCAGGCAACAGCGGGAGCGCCCGCACCATGGATCCC
>Ga0181525_10002555_pt1 | contig 14801 bp, 6 predicted proteins | sample PEATcosm2014_Bin_48_FD_121100 | JGI IMG/M metagenome (GOLD analysis project Ga0181525, IMG submission 121100) | Peatland microbial communities from MTU Mesocosm Facility, Houghton, MI, USA - PEATcosm2014_Bin06_10_metaG | ecosystem: Environmental > Terrestrial > Soil > Wetlands > Peat | place...
CCATGCCCGAATGCGGAGAGGCCAGCACCTTCTGCAATTCGCCGCTGGTACGCACGACGTAGCTTTCTGCGTTGTCTTCTCGACTCAAAACGCGTGGCAATTCCGAGTACCGCCAGGTCGCGATGTCGTTGTACTTCGCATCCTTACCCAGGACCGCTCTCTCTACCGTGTATCCAGAGTTCTCGTTTACGAAAATGAAGGGGGTAAGGAAGTGCCGCATGACAGTCGAGATTTCTTGAACGGTCATCTGGAGAGACCCTTCTCCAGTAAGCAAGATGTGACGACGCCCCGGTGAAGCGAGAATGGCCCCGAGGAGTGCAGGTGTTGCATATCCGATAGAGCACCAGACATAAGCCCCTGTGATGTAGATGCAGTTGTCGGGAAGCGTCAGTCGGCCGAATCCTGCGCTCGATGTTCCGTCCTCGACAACGATCACATCGCCAGGCCGCAAGAAATTCTGTATCGCCTTCCAATATGCGTCCTGAGTCAGGGGTTCATTCGACGGAACGAAGGCCAGGTGCCTCGGCGGCCGAGCCGGCTGTTTGTCTGTGGGCATTCCTGAAGACGAGTCGATTATGGACTGCAAGAGCTCGCCGAGATAGACCCCCTGAAAGTTCTTATCTGCTGAATCGACATAGGTTGAATTCAGATGGATGGCTGAAGCGGGCAGTTTGTCGGTAAAAAAGCCAGTTGTCGATTCGACGCGTCGGTAGCCAACCGTCAACAGACAATCACTTCCTTCGATTGCCTCGCGCGTTGCGGCGGAGCTTGCAATGCCGGCATAAATCCCGACAAAACGTGGGGAACTTTCGGGTATTGCTCCTTTGGCACAGTTCAGCGTCGCGACCTTCATCTGAAATCGCTCGGCAAGCTCCATAATCTGCGCAGAGACCCCGAAGCGGATCGCATCGATATCCAGTAGAAACGCAGGCGACTTGGCGGCGTTCAATTTTTCCAGAATCGTCTTTGTGCAGGCTTTCAGGTTTTCCTGATCGCTGGAAATCATTTCGAGTTTGAGCGGACCCTCGGGCACCTCGATCTCGAGATAAGAGATGTCTGAGGGCAGCTCCAGGTAGACGGGAAGCTTTCTACGCCACGCCGTCAGAATAACCCGATCGATCTCAGCAGCGGCATTCTCCGGAGTGAGTTGCGCCTGGGCAGCCGTCACCTCTGCGAAGATTCGACAAAGGTCTCCTTTTCCCCGATCGGCCAGAGTGTGGTGCATCAGGTCTCCACGCTGAACGGAGCGCAGTGGAAGGGAGCCGCTGATTAGGATCACGGGAACATGTTCGCTGTATGCGCCGGCGATGCCGTTGATCGCGCTAAGCGTTCCCACGCCGTGTGTCACAATCAGAGCACCAATGCCATTGATTCGCGCGTACGCATCGGTCGCGTAGGAAGCGTTCAGCTCGTTGCAATTCCCAATCCAGGCCGGTTCACCGCGGTCTTCGAGCTGTTGCATAAGTTCGAGATTGTAATCCCCGGGAACACCAAAGATGTGGCGAATACCAGCTTCTTGAAGACGACGAAGAAGGAAGTCTCCGATCGACATTTTCATGTGAGATGTCTCCTTTGCCACAGGCATCGAGGCACCTAAGGATTTGCACTTGCGATACCAGAACAGATCAGTCCGCTTATCGTTGCAGAATGAGGAGAAATTCGACGGAGGTCTCTGCAGTGAGTGCCGACAGTCGTAAGTGTCGAAGCAGAGTCGACGACACAAGCCGTCAGATCAGGCGGTCCACTTGGCTACCGTTCGTTTTCGGCACTCGGTATAATTTGGTATCGCCTGGAGCGGCACAGGCGACAAATCATCCGTGATTTGATCCGAAGGCAGAATCGTCGTGGGCCCTTCCCAACTTCCTCTTAAGATTCTCCGCGAAGATCGGGAATTCACCCTCTACCGCGGGGAACACCCGATCCGGCCGGACTCTGTCTCAGTCCTACTGCTCGCACCTTCGTCCCACCCGCCTTCACGGGAGACACTAAGAAAAATAGAGTACGAATACTCCCTGAGAAACGAACTTGATCCGGCGTGGGCCGCTCGTCCTGTCGCACTCACGGAGAATCGCGGGCGGACGGCCATCGTTCTCGAAGATCCCGGTGGTGAGCCCCTTGATCAGTTCCTCTCGGGACCTCTGGAACTGAACTCGTTTTTGAGGATCGCCGTTGGTATCGCTTCGGCGCTCGGCGGGCTGCACAAGAGCGGGCTCATTCATAAGGACGTCAAACCGGCCAATGTGCTGTTCGACTCTGGAACCGGTAAGGTCCGGCTCATGGGCTTTGGAATAGCGTCGCGCCTTCCTCGCGAGCGCCAGGCGCTCAAACCTCCGGAGTTCATCGCTGGAACACTTCCCTACATGGCGCCGGAGCAAACGGGGCGGATGAATCGTTCGGTCGATTCGCGGAGCGATCTTTATGCGCTCGGCATCATGCTGTACGAAATGCTGACGGGCAGCCTCCCGTTCGCCGCTACCGAGCCTATGGAATGGGTTCATTGCCACATCGCAAAACACCCCATTCCGCCAGAAGATCGAGTGCAAAGCATCCCCGGTCCTGTTTCGAAAATCATTTTGAAGTTGCTTGCCAAGGCTCCTGAGGAGCGTTATCAGACCGCAGCCGGCGTGGAGAGCGATTTTCGCCGGTGTCTGGAAGACCTGGACCGTAAGCGTGGCGTTCACGATTTCGCGTTGGGGGATCACGACAGGCCAGACCACCTTCAGATTCCGGAGAAACTGTATGGCCGCCAGCGCGAGATTGAGACGTTGCTCGCCTCTTTCGATCGCGCGGTGCATGGAGGTGTCCCGGAATTGGTCCTGGTCTCGGGTTATTCCGGCATCGGCAAATCCTCGGTCGTCAACGAGCTGCAGCCTGTGCTGGTGCCGCCGCGCGGCCTCTTTGCTTCCGGCAAGTTCGACCAGTTCAAGCGCGACATTCCCTACTCGACACTGGCACAGGCGTTTCAGAGTCTGATCCGGCAGTTGTTGACGAAGAGCGAGACAGAGCTTGCCAAATGGCGCCGCGACCTGCGGGAAGCATTGGATCAGAATAGCCAGCTGATTGTGGATCTGGTTCCCGAATTGCAGCTCATTATCGGAGACCAGCCGCCAGTTCCCGAAGTCCCCCCACAGGATGCCCAACGTCGCTTCCAAATGGTGTTCCGCCGATTCATCGGCGTATTCGCACGGCAAGCGCATCCGCTGGCCTTGTTTCTCGACGATCTGCAGTGGCTGGATGCGGCGACGCTCGACCTGCTGGAAGATCTTTTGACGCGCTCTGAGATACAACACCTCATGCTGATCGGGGCGTATCGCGACAACGAAGTCGATGCCGCCCATCCGCTGATGCGCAAGCTCGAGGCGATCAGGAGTGCCGGTGGAATGATCAAGGAGATCACCCTTGCGCCGCTCACCCGGGAGCATCTCGCACGGTTGATTGGGGACGCGCTTCGCGGGGAGCCCGAACGCGTCGCCCCGCTCGCGCAACTGGTGCAGGAGAAGACGGGCGGCAATCCATTCTTCACCATTCAGTTCATTTCTTCACTCGCCGAAGAAAACGTGCTCACCTTTGATCATGATGCTGGGTGCTGGTCCTGGGATCTCGATCGCATTCACGCCAAGGGATATACCGACAATGTCGTGGACCTCATGATCTCGAAGCTCGTCCGCCTGCCCGCTCAGACGCAGACGGCGTTGCAGCAGTTAGCATGCCTCGGAAACATCGCTGAAAACAAGACTCTCTCGACTGTTATTGAAATGCCGCAGGAACAGGTGAATGCGGCTCTCTGGGAAGGCGTGCGTCAGGGATTGGTCGAACAGATCGACGACTCTTACAGGTTCATCCACGACCGTGTTCAAGAAGCAGCGTATTCACTGATTCCGGAAGCATTCCGCGCCGAGGCGCATTTGCGCATCGGACGGCTCCTGGCGGCGCGCACAGCTCCGCAAAAGCGGGAAGAGTCAATCTTCGACATCGTCAATCACCTGAACCGTGGCACGTCGTTGATCAACTCGCAGGATGAGCGGGACCAACTGGCTGAGTTCAACCTTATCGCGGGCAAGCGGGCCAAAGCATCTACGGCCTACGCCTCCGCACTCAAGTACTTCATTGCGGGTTCGGAGTTGTTGGGTGATGACCCTTGGGAACGAGAGCGCGACCTTATCTTCGCCCTGGAGCTGGAGCGGGGCGAATGCGAATTCTTGACCGGCGAACTGGTGGCCGCCGATGAGCGTTTGACTGCCCTTTCGAACCGCACAGCAAATGTCGTCGAGCGTGCGGCACTCGCTTCCTTACTTATAAACGTGGGTGTGGAGCGCCTTCAACCTGACCGCGCCGTCGCCGTAGCCCTCGACTACCTCCGGCAAGTCGGCATTGAGATGTCACCTCATCCGACAGAAGACGAAGTACGGCGCGAATATGAGGAAATCTGGTCGCACCTTGGGAGTCGCACGATTGAGGAGGTCGTTGAGCTACCGCTGACGAGCGACCCTGAGTTGCTCGCAACTGTCGACGTTTTGTTGAGGGTCGGCGTTCCTGCCGCCAGTACCGATGAGAACCTGAATTGCTGGTCCATATGCAAAGTGGTCAATTTCTGTCTCGAGCGAGGCAACTGCGACGGGTCGTGTTATGCCTATGTTGTGTTGAGCAGGGTCGCCATAGGGTACTTCCGAGACTACAAGACGGCAATTCGATTCGGACTGGTCGGCCTTGCACTCATTGACGGGCGCGGGTTGAAGCGCTTCGAGGCGCGCAGTTATGCATTTTTTGCCGGTTTGATCGCACCCTGGATGAAACACGTGCGAACCTGCGTTGACCTGTGGCGCCGCGGGTATGACGCAGCGAACGAGATCGGCGATTTCACGTTTGCAAACTACGCGAATTACGGGCTGAACTGTGACCTTCTCGTTGCGGGCGACCCTCTGAGCGATGTGCAACGCAAGGCCGAACTGGGCCAGGCGGTTGACCCAAAGGCGGGGTTTAGCGGTATTATTCTGACGCCGCCGCTTGCACTCATTCGGACGCTCCGCGGGTTGACGCCAAAATTCGGCTGTTTCGACAGCGAACGGATGGAGGAACTCTCGTTCGAACGTCTTTTGGCAGGCAACCCGTTCTTGCGCACCCACGAGTGCTGGTATTGGATCCGCAAACTACAGGCTCGTTATTTCGCCGGTGACTACGCGGAAGCCATCGAAGCTTCGTCGAAGGCGCAACCGTTGATAGCCTCCTCATACGCCATGATTGAAGAGGCGGAATATCACTTTTACAGTGCGCTTACTCGTGCCGCATCGTGCGATTCCGCAGCGGCCTGCGAACTGCAACATTTGGAGGCGCTGGCTGCGCATGAGCGACTACTCGAAATCTGGGCGGAGAATTGCCCGGAGAATTTCGAAAACCGTGCAGCACTGGTGGGCGCCGAAATTGCCCGCATCGAAAAGCGTGATCTTGACGCAATGCGCCTGTACGAAAAGGCCGTCCAATCTTCTCGCACGAACGGCTTTATCAATAACGAAGCCCTTGCTTACGAGCGCGCTTCGGACTTTTACCGCGCGCGCGGGTTCAGCCAATTCGCCGAGACTTACCTGCGCAACGCCCGCGCATGCTACGCATCCTGGGGCGCGGATGGAAAAGTACATCAACTAGACCGGTTGCATCCAAGCCTTAAGCAGGGCCTAAGGCAGGAGCAAGCGTCGCCAGGTTTCGGTTCGACGATCACAGCGCCAGTCGAAGGACTAGACCTCGCGACGGTGATCCAAGTCTCACAGGCCGTTTCGAGCGAGATCGTGCTGGAAAACTTGTTCGATACCGTGATGCGCAAGGCCATGGAGCACGCCGGAGCCGAGAGAGGACTGCTGCTTCTCCCGCATGGGGATGAGTTGCAGATAGAGGCGGAGTCCAGGACCAGCGGAAACGATGTGATCGTGTCCCTGCGAAACGCGTCGCCCCTGGCAGCGGCGATGCCGGAGTCGATTTTGCGCTATGTCATGCGCACTCACGAGAGCGTGATTCTCGATGACGCATTATCAGCGAACCCGTATTCCGCCGATCCCTACTTGCTTCAGCATAGCGTCCGTTCGATTCTCTGTTTGCCGTTACTAAACCAGGCGAAACTTTCTGGTATTCTCTACCTTGAAAATAACCTTGCCCCGCGCGTTTTCACCTCCGAGCGGATCGCGGTTCTAAGCGTGCTGGTCTCGCAGGCCGCAATCTCTCTGGAGAACACGCGGCTCTATCACGATCTCGCAGATCGTGAAGCGAAGATCCGGCGCCTGGTGGACGCAAACATTCTGGGAATCGCGACGTGGAGTGTGGAGGGCGCCGTCCTGACGTCCAATCAAGCCTTTCTTCGCATGGTGCAATTCGATCAGGAGGATGTCGCTGCGGGTCGCGTGCGATGGTTGGACATGACACCTGCGGACTGGCGCGAGCGGGCTGAACGCGCTTTGGCAGAGGTAATCCAGACCGGCACAGTACAACCCTTTGAGTCGGAGTTTTCCCGAAAAGATGGCAGCCGGGTGCCGGTGCTGATTGGAGCCACCCTGTTCGAGCAAGGCGGGAACGAGGGCGTCGCATTCGTCCTGGATTTGAGCGAACAGAAGCGGGCCGAAGCAGAGATCCGGGCGTTAAAGGACCAGCTCTATAAAGAGAATTTGGCGCTTCGCGACGAAATCGACAGGACGTCCATGTTTGAGGAGATTGTCGGAATCTCCGGATTGATCAAGGACGTCGTTGTGCGGATTTCCAAGGTCGCTCCCACAGATTCCACGGTCCTGATTACCGGTGAAACTGGCACAGGCAAGGAACTGGTGGCACGTGCGATTCACCGCCGCTCCCGCCGATCTGCACGCCCTTTTGTAAGCGTGAACTGTGCCGTGATTCCGCGTGATTTGATCGCATCCGAACTGTTCGGCCATGAGAAGGGAGCATTCACCGGCGCGACGCAGCGCCGGCTTGGGCGATTTGAACTTGCGGCGCAAGGGACTATCTTCCTCGACGAAGTAGGAGAACTTCCCCCGGACACCCAGGTCGCCCTGTTGCGTGTCCTCCAGGAACGCGAATTTGAGCGCGTCGGAGGAAGTGGAGTGATCCGTTCGGATGTTCGAGTTGTCGCTGCCACAAACCGCGACCTGGAGGCAGAAATAGCGGCAGGCAGGTTCCGAAGCGATCTCTTTTATCGGCTGAACGTTTTTCCAATTGAGATGCCGCCTTTGCGTGAAAGAAATGAAGACATTCCGCTTCTGGTCCAGTATTTTCTCGATCGTTATGCCAGGAAGGCCGGAAAGAGCTTTGAAAACCTGAGTAACAGGAGCCTTCAGATTCTTCAGTCTTACCCGTGGCCAGGCAACATTCGCGAATTGCAAAACGTGATCGAACGATCCGTCATTGTAAGCGAATCAAAAACCTTCTCTGTTGACGAAAGCTGGCTTTCAAAACAACCTCAAAGGGCCGAATCCAGTGGCGGGCGGGAGCTATCTGCGAGACTAGCCGCGCAGGAGAAAGAAATGATTGAGACAGCCCTTCGAGAAAGCGGAGGGCGGGTAGCGGGCCTATCTGGCGCGGCACATAAACTGGGCATGCCTGGAACGACCCTGGAGTCGAAGATCAAGGCGCTGAAGATCAATAAAAACCGCTTCAAGGCATAGCATCAGTTCTCCAGATTCCTTCTCATCGCTGCGTCGTAAACGCCTTCACTCCGTGTGTGACCTGCGGATGACGCGCGGGTTCACCTCGATGAGGACCTGTCGGAACGCTTAGCAAATTGAGGGCTGAACTCCTGTGGTAGGATTTCAATACGTGAAACCAGCTCGTTCAAGCTGAAGGAGCTAACAATGGTGTCGCCATGCGCCATCTGGAGCCGCTGCGGAATTACTCCGCTCTCACCTCAAAATTAAGCGCCGGTCTGATTACGTCAACAGCCACGGCTTTCCGGAAAACCCGGTTGGGTTACGACTGGGTTGATAAAGGCATGCGCAACTGCCTGATAAACTTCGCTCGGCGGATTGGCGGTGGGTTCGTCTGCGCGGCGGTGTTCTCCTTTCCGGCATGGGCATTGAACCCCGCCTACCTGATCACGCAATATGCTCACTCGATGTGGGGCAGCGACGCTGGTATCGCGGCGGTGCGCCGGATCAGGCAGAGTCCCGATGGGTATCTCTGGCTGGCCACTGGCGCGGGCCTCCTGCGTTTCGACGGCGTCCGCTTCTCGCCTTTCAATTTCGGACCTGAGGAAGGCCTCGAAAGCAGCGCGATACAGGACCTGGTGATCGATCCGGACGGCGCTATGTGGATTGCTACCACCCTTGGCGGCCGAGTTTTCCGCTACCAGGCAGGTAAGCTTCACACTTATACGTCAAAAGACGGCCTTCCCCCCAACGAAATCATTTGCCTGTATCGCGACTCGGGCGGCACTCTTTGGGTGGGAACGCGAGGCGGAGGGGTTGCTCGAATGGTGCACGGCCGATTCGAGAGAGTACCTCTTGCGATTCCCGCCAGTGTCATCAATTCGTTTCTCGAGGGCCCCGACCACTCGCTGTGGATTTCGACCTTCGGGTACGGCGTCTTTCGCCTGCAAAATGGAATTCTCACTTCTTTCACCGTTGAAAATGGGCTTCCAGACAACCGCGTCAGCTGCCTTTACCTCGACCACTCCGGAACAATCTGGACGGCGGGTTGGAAGGGGATCAGTTCCTGGAACGGAATGCGCTTCACGGCAGATAGAGCCGTGAATGCGGCCGTGAGGTATGCCATCTCACTCAGCGTAGATCGCGATGGAAACTTCTGGATCGCATCGCCTTCGGCGGGTTTGTTTCGAGCGCACGGCACGGAGGTGACGAGGATGGATCGCAGCAGCGGCCTCAGCGCCGACACAGCTACCAACGTCTTCGAAGACAGAGAAGGAAATCTCTGGGTAGGCACCCCGAGTGGGCTGGATCGATTTCGGGATGGGCCGGTTCGCACATTCACACAACGCGAAGGTTCAATCCCGGTTCACGGGCCTGTCGTTACCGATGACCGAAGCGGCGTCTGGACAGCCTCAACTACTGAAATCACCCAGGTCGCCGGAAACGCCATCCGTGCCTGGCCGATTTCTTTGCCGAGCGTCTCGGCGTACACACTATTGCGGGAACCCGACGCCGGCCTGTTGATCGGCTCCGATAAAGGGGCGGTACATTGGACTGGCGGACACAGTTCTTTTGTGCCGGAATTGTCAGGATTGGATGTCCATGCGCTGTTCCGGGCACGTGACGGGAGCATATGGATCGCCTCCAGAAATCGAGGACTCCTCCACTGGAGGACCGCTGGAGAATCGCGCGGGTTAGCCCCCACCGGCATTACCGACAGATTCATCAGCTCTCTTGCCGAGGATCGCACCGGAGCTGTTTGGGCTGGTAGCGCCACTGGCGGAGGCCTTTATCGACTCGACGGCCGCGGTGTGCGGCACTTCGGCCTCGAAGAAGGCCTTCGATCATCCCAGATTTACACGATATTCGTGGATGGACAAGGCGAGCTTTGGATCGGCTCCACTGTCGGCCTGAGCTGGTTTCAGGACGGGCATATCCGGACCGTGAACTCACAACAGGGCCTGCCCGCCGACCAGGTATTCGCAATCCTGGGCGATTCTTACAACCGCATTTGGATCGCCGGGTTTGCCGGTATTGCGGCCGTCGATAAGAAGAGCCTTGCCGACTGGGCAGCCGGAGGCCGCAGCAAAATCAATCCGATCGTGTATCAAATTGCGGTCGGACATACTGGGTTCGGGTTAAATATCTTTCCGAACGCCGCCCAAACTGCCGACGGCCACTTGTGGTTCTCGATCGCGGATGGGCTCTGCGAGGTCACGCCGCCCGACACCGCCGCTACGCATGCGTTCCGGTTCCCGGTCGTCGTTGAGGACGTTAATATCGATGGCGCGCATCATTTAGAACCGGCCCGCGCAGAACAGGGCCGCGTCCGCATCGCGCCGGGAGCCCGTTCGATCGAGCTGCGGTACACGGCGCTCACGCTCTCGAAGCCGGAGACCCTCCAGTTCAGGTACAGGTTGGATGGGGTCGACAACGATTGGGTCAGTGCAGATACCCGCCGGCTCGCTTTTTACAACAATTTAAAACCGGGCGCCTATAACTTCCGCGTCGCGGCACGCGAGTGGGGAGGAGAATGGCAGGAATCGCCGGCGCTCGTCCTGGAGCAACTTCCGTTCTATTATCAGACCTGGTGGTTCACGCTGCTCGCGTTGACGGCGGCGCTGTCGGTGGTGTTTTTCGTGTATTGGCTTCGCGTTCGTAGGATGGCTCGCGAATTCAACGTGCGGCTGGAGGAACGCGTTGGAGAGCGGACTCGGCTTGCTCGTGAATTGCACGACACGCTGCTGCAGAGCTTTCAAGGGCTCATTTTTCATCTGCAGGCAGTACAGGACCTGTTGCCGGCAGGAAAGGCAAAGGATCTTCTCGAAGAGAGTCTGGAGCGCGCCGATCAGGCGATTGCGGAAGGGCGAAGTACGGTATACGAATTGAGATCCTCCGCCACGACTACAAATGACCTGGTAGGGGCGATTCAGGTGTTGGGTGAGGAACTGGCGACGGAGGATTCCGGCGCGTTTCACGTGCTGGTAGAAGGGTCATCGCGCAACCTGCACCCCATCGTTCGAGATGAAATCTATCGGATAACATGCGAGGGGCTGCGAAACGCGTTCAGCCACGCTCGGGCCAGTCAAATTGAAACCGAAATCACTTACGGTGAACGGCTATTCAGGCTACGGATTCGGGACAACGGGGAGGGCATCCCGAACAGCATTTTAGAAGAGGGCCGCCCGGGCCACTACGGCTTGGCGGGCATGCGGGAGCGTGCTCGGCAACTCGGCGGCAAACTAGAGATCTGGAGCCGAGCCGGGGCCGGTACAGAAATAGAACTGAACATCGCATCGGCGATCGCGTACGGTGCGTCGCCGGGCCGCTCCCTCTTTCGTCTATTCCGGCGCAAAGCAGGTTGAACTATGATTCGCATCCTGTGCGCTGATGACCACCCTCTGCTGCGAGACGGCATTGCTGCCCTGATCGAAAATCAATCCGATATGGAGATCATCGCGGAAGCATGCGATGGACGGGAGGCAGTCGAGTCGTTTCGAAAACACCGGCCAGACATTACATTGATGGACGTGCAAATGCCTGAGACGAGCGGCATCGACGCAATCAGCACGATTCGCAGCGAGTTCCCCGACGCGCGTATCATCGTCCTGTCCACCCATGCCGGCGATGTCCAGGTTTCCCGCGCGCTCAAAGCGGGCGCGCGAGCGTACCTTTTAAAAAGCTCGGTGCGAAAAGAGCTGCTGGAGACAATTCGCGCGGTCCATGCGGGACAAAAGCGCGTCTCGCCGGAACTTGCGGCCGGGATCGCAGAACACGCGGCCGATAGCGTGCTGAGTCCGCGCGAAACGGAGGTCCTGCGTTTGGTCGCGGGAGGTAATGCGAACAAGCAGATCGCTGCGCGGCTATCGCTCACTGAAGAGACCGTGAAGGCCCACATTCGAAGCATCCTTGGCAAACTGGAAGCTAGTGACCGAACCCACGCCGTTGCGATAGGAGTAAAGCGCGGAATCATCGAGATCTAACTGCATACCTCGAAAGAGGGAGACCAGAAAGGCCTTTCAAGGGATTCGAACAGGCGCTCGAACCCTATAAGATCGGGGCTGGGATGGCTGTTGCAACGTCTCTTCTCAACGTTCCCGAATAGCTGGCCGGGAACCGGCCTGCTTCTCCTGAGGGCTTGTCTTGCTCTCGCGCTAATCTATTTCGGTGTTCCAGGCCTTCTGAATCCCTCGGCAACCATCCGCTTCGCACAAGACCTGATAGCCACGGCAGGCGGCGTCTTTCTGCTGGGTGGTCTTTGGACCCCGGTGATGGGAGCACTGATTGCTCTCGACGAGGTTTGGTTCGCCTTGTCGCTCGCCTTCTCGCAGCGCGAGGAGCTGTGGTTTCACATCTTTCTGGCGGTCCTGGCGGTTAGTGTTGCGATGCTCGGCCCGGGGGCATGGTCGATCGATGCGCATCTGTTCGGAAGGAAGCGGTTCGCCATCGACCGAACCCGAGAGAGGAAACGATCCCTTTAAATAGGTAAGTGTGCCTTAGACCATCGAGGGTACTTATTGAGACCGAAGTAGGGAAGTTTTCGAAGCCAGCCAGCGCCACAATCGGAACACGGATTGAGCCTAATCCGAGAAAGAGGCCACGATGGCTTTCGCAGATCTGAGTGGTGCCAGCGCGGCTGTCGTGATTCAGGGCGAAACCGGAACAGGCAAGGAAGTCATCGCGCGAGCGATCCAGTTCGAAACCTGTGGGTGGGCGGGCATACTGTTTCGGCCAAGCTTACGAAAATTCGTAATTCTGCGAAACCTCGGAAATCTGACCCTCATAAGCTTGCAGTTTTTCAATGAGATGCCTTTGGCAGCGACATTGCTTTTCTTTGGATCCGAACGACTTGGAAGGAGTGCGGGATCGAGCGCACGGCTGGGACCCGTCCACCGAAAAGGATTAGATGTGCTCAAGATTCAGAGATCAGCGAACCGGGCGACGTTAATCGCTTTAAGCGGCCGGATGGAGACGGAACACATGGTGGAATTAGAAAAACTTCTCGAAGCAGAACCTCCCGGCCGCCGCATAGTGCTTGATCTGAAGCACCTGACCCTAGCCGGTCAGACTGAAGTCGACTTCTTTGCTCGATGGGAAGAGCATGGAGTCACTCTCGCGAATTGTGCACCGTACATCCGCGAGTGGATCACCAAGCAGCGAAACGGAAAACAATCGAACGACTTTTAAGGAAGGAACACGAACCATGGCCATTACAGATTTGATTGGATCGAGTTCTAGATTTCGGGCGTTAATTTCCGACATCGAACTCGTGGGGCCAATAGATTCAGCCGTCCTGCTTCAAGGCGAGACGGGCACCGGTAAAGAAGTCGTCGCGCGCGCGATACACGAGTCCGGGCCTCGGCGTAGGAACCGTTTTGTGGCGCTCAACTGCGCAGCGATTCCGAGTACTCTCCTGGAAAGTGAACTCTTCGGCTACGAAAGAGGCGCTTTCACCGGGGCGGTGAACCAGACCGTTGGGCGTTTCCAGGCAGCGGATCGGGGAACGCTCTTTCTGGACGAGATTGGAGATCTGCCGCTGGAGCTGCAACCCAAACTTCTGCGCGTTCTTCAGGAAAAACAATTTGAGCGCCTGGGCAGTAATCAAACACTTCAGGTGGATGTCCGGGTGATAGCTGCAACCAATCAGGACCTGGCACAAATGGTTCGCGAGCGAAAGTTCCGGGCCGATCTTTATTACAGACTGAACGTGTTTCCGATGACGCTTCCGCCGTTGCGAGAACGGCGGGAGGATATCGCACTGCTGGCCGAACACTTTGTCGAAAAGTACGCTCGACAGCAGGGCAAAGTAGTCGACACTATTCCGGATGATGTGATGGCTGCTCTGGAGCGTTACGAGTGGCCAGGGAATGTCCGGGAGCTGCAGAATGTCATCGAGCGTGGGGTCATCAAGACGACGGGTTCCGTGCTGACTCGGCAGACGGCCGAACATTTGGCAATATCGGGCCTCTTTTCATCGGTCGCCGAACCCGAGAGGATCGAGACCATGGCCGATGCTGAGCGTGCTCATATCACTGAAGCACTTCGCGCAACCAATTGGGTTGTCGCTGGGCCGAACGGAGCCGCGGCACAACTCGGGCTCCCGAGAACAACATTACTATCCAGAATGCATCGGCTCGGAATTCCCGGTCGGGTGTCGCGAAAGCGCCAGTCGATCGGACGATTCGTCCAGGTGATGAGCGGCATATCCGCGGGTCTGAAAGACGAGTCATCGGATCGCTTGCGGCTTATGGAAGCAGCGGCGGGCTGATGCGCCGCTTACAAAGTCACTGCGCACCCGAGCTGCTGTCAGCCAGGCTCGTCAGTTGAGGCGACATTTCGTCATCGCTCAGATCGGCACTCTTTGAATTCGTGCATAAGCGCTTCATTTCGTGATGTTCAAAGACGTCATGAATGGTTGTGCGAATGGTAGATCGTATGCCAGCTGTAGCTGGGAGGCCGAAGTAGCTAAAGGTGGTCGAAAGTGCACTTGCCGTGATCGATATTCAATATTGAAGGAGGATTCGTATGCTTCTCAGGGCTCTCAAAACGGGTATTGCCCTTGCAGTACTTGCTCCGCTGTACGTAGCAACGATCCAGGCTCAGAACACGCCAGTAAGGAACATTGTCCTCGTCCACGGCGCCTGGGCTGACGGATCTGGGTGGAAAGGCGTCTACGAGATTCTTGTCAAGGACGGCTATAACGTCAGCATCGTACAAGAGCCGGAGACGTCGTTTAAAGAAGATGTGGCCGCGACAAAGCGCGTCCTGGCTCAGCAAGACGGTCCCTGCATTCTTGTAGCTCACAGCTATGGAGGAGCGGTTATTACAGAAGCTGGCGCCAATTCCGTTGTTGTTGGTTTGGTGTACGTCGCAGCCCACATGCCAGACGCTGGCGAAAATGAAGCCGATGATGGAAAGCGCTTTCCGAGTGACCTCAGCAAGTCCGCCGCAATAAAGAAGACGGCAGACGGTTTCACTTATCTGGATCGCGCACAGTTTCACGAGTACTTCGCAGCTGACCTTCCGGCAGAGCAGACAGCCTTCATGGCGCGATCCCAAGTGCTCAACGCGGCTGACAATTTCAAGGCGGTCATCACTGTGCCCGCGTGGAGAAGTAAACCAAGCTGGATGTTGGTCGCCGGAAAAGACAGAGCCATCAACCCCGAACTCGAACGGTGGTAC